>Ga0196964_10001140_pt1 | contig 13822 bp, 10 predicted proteins | sample S1_10metaG_FD_148615 | JGI IMG/M metagenome (GOLD analysis project Ga0196964, IMG submission 148615) | Soil microbial communities from Anza Borrego desert, Southern California, United States - S1_10 | ecosystem: Environmental > Terrestrial > Soil > Desert | place: USA: California | collected...
TGACAATAATGTGAAATTTTTGTTTTATGGGGCTGAAAAGACAGCTTCAGATCCCGGCATACGCATATTTAATAAAATAGGCGGTGCGTACGGCTTTCTGATCGATGTGGTCTATTTCGTTGATTTCAAAAATAAAATTGAGTTTCTGTTGAGCGCAGTAATCCATTGCAATAGTGACGGGATATATAATGACGATAAATATGAGTATCAAACGGTGGGCTATCCATTTTTAAAAAATCTGGGTCGCGTTATTTACGAACATGAGGTAAAACGTAAAAGAAAATACAAACCGGATCTTTCGGAGTTTCTTTTTGAATATTGAAGCCCCATCCAGCCTCCGACAGGGAGTGACTTCTGATAAGGAGTTCATTTAAAAAAGTGTCCCCACCGTTGGAGATTCACGCCAGCGACGGAGCGAAGCTCGGAAGAGGCCTTTCCTTATTCTCTTCCTACATTTGTTCCAATTCAAGCTACTGTCATGCAGTTATCTTCCCGACTACAGCTTTTCAATGAACCCGAAACATTAAAAATGGCCAAACTGGGTCGGGAGTTACGCACAAAAGGCTTGGATATAATTGATCTTAGTTTGGGCGAACCAGATTTTGATACCCCCGGGCATATTAAAAAGGCGGCAATAAAGGCAATCGAAGATAACTGGAGTCATTATCCGCCTGTTGCTGGTTATCCTGATCTTCGGGAAGCGATCTGCGGAAAATTCAAAAGGGATAACCAACTGGAGTATAAACCTGAGAACATTGTTGTTTCAACGGGTGCAAAACAAAGCCTGGCGAATGCCGTGCTGTCGATCGTTGACAAGGGCGATGAAGTGATCATTCCGACCCCATACTGGGTCACGTATTCCGAGATCGTAAAACTGGGCGAAGGGGTTCCAAAATTTATCAATACTACTGTACAGGATGGCTATAAGATCTCTGCGAAACAACTCGAAGAACATATCACACACAAGACCAGGTTGTTTATTTTTTCTTCACCCTGCAATCCGACAGGTGCGGTGTATACCCATGAAGAACTAAAAGCGCTGGTAGAAATTTTCGAAAAGCACCCGGACATTTTTATAATTTCGGACGAGATCTATGAGTATATAAATTTTACTTCGGCTGCCCAACATCATAGCATTGCGCAATTTGATAGCATACGAAACCGCGTGGTTGTCATTAATGGATTAAGTAAAGGATTTGCCATGACGGGTTACCGGTTGGGATATCTTGCTGCTGATATACCGGTTTCGAAAGCTTGTGAAAAAATGCAGGGACAATTTACCAGTGGTGCCAATGCCGTAACTCAACGTGCGGCGATCACAGCATTGACATCCGATCTGCGGCCGACCTATGAAATGGTGCAAGAATTCAGGAGAAGAAGGGAGAAAATGATCGAAATGATATTCAATATTCCGGGTATCAAATGTACCGTTCCCGATGGAGCTTTCTATTTGTTCCCGGAAGTGAAAGAATATTTTGGAAAAAAGAACAGTGAAGAGAACATTCAAAATGCAGATGATCTTTGCATGTACCTGTTGAATGCAGCACACGTGAGCACCGTTACAGGTTCAGCTTTTGGCGACCCGGAATGTATCCGGATCTCGTTCGCCAACAACATGAAAAAGATCGAAGAGGGTATGCGAAGGATCAGCGAAGCGCTTGGCCGCCTGAGCTGATCAATTTTTCCTTTCCACTGTAACTGATCCCTTCTCATCCCGCAGGATCATGCGATCAGGGCCGAGGGTTTCTATGGTTAATATATGTGTCTTCCCATTTGATTCCAGTCTCAGCTTATCCTGTTCGAGAAAATATTTTCCGTATTCTGTCTCTTCAGTACTGATAGAGATATAACTACCGCCATTTGTAAATTCAACAGTAGTCCCATTTAACACACGGTTTTTTTCTTCTTCGCTCATATCCTGGTAATCCACATGAACTGGTTTCCAGGTACCGACTATACCGGTTGATTTTTTTTCATCCCTGTCAGCATCTCCCTCATGATCGATTTTATCAATGCCGGGGAAGCCTGAACCTTTTCGTTTATTAAAACTGATCCGGATATTTTCATCAGGCACTATCAGCACCAAATTATTATTGCCAACCCAATCGATTGAATAATTTTTTTCTTCTTCCCCGGAAATAAGCTTAAGTTTTTTTGTTTTTTCATCATAATTGAATAAACCGGTGCGGGATTGGGTCCCTTCTTTGCTGTGAATAGTAAACGTTCCCCCTTTTTCGAATTCCATGTAACCGCCTTCCAGGATCTCCTTCCTGTCTTTGTCTGAGAGTTCGGTTCCCTGTACATCCACCGGGATCCATGTGCCAACCAGTGTGCGGGTTTCTGTTTCCGTGGTTTTTGCTTGATCATTACAAGCTACAAATAAAAGCAAAGCCAAAAGGGACGTTGGTAGAACGAATTTCTTTCTCATAATCTGTGGGGTTTAGGCATAACGAAAATTAATTTTTTGACGCCATATCCAGAAATTTTTCATGGAGCCTTAATATTTGCGGGGCAAGCAATTCTTCTTCGTTATTGACCACGACGAAATCACATAATTTCATTTTCATCTTTTCATCGAGCTGGCGGCTGATCCTTTTTTTTACTTCTTCGGCATTCACCTTATCCCGATCCACTACGCGTTGAATTCGTAACGTTTGCGGTGCATACACACCGATTACGAAATCGAGTTGCCCCACAGCCCCACTTTCAAATAACAGTGCCGCTTCCTTGATTACGTAACTTGTTTTTTGCCGTTGCATCCATTCATTCGCGTCGCGTATGGTCGGAGGGTGGGTCAGCGAATTCAGCAATTCCAGTTTCTCCCGGTCATTGAAAACAATCCCCGCCAGGTATTTTCGGTCCAGCTCTCCATTCTTATAACTTGCTTCACCGAAATGATGAATGATCGATTGTTTCAGTGAAAGGTCATCATTCATCAATCGCTTTGTGGCTTCATCGGCATAATAAACAGGTATGCCCAATGTTTCAAAGATCCTGGCTACGGTTGTCTTGCCGCTGCCGATGCCGCCGGTTAAACCGATCTTTAACATTTGTGGGTTTTAATTACGAGAAATGTCACAACTTATTAGCTTTAATATAGAAACATATATCACGGCGACTAACATTTATGATTGTTCGCTTCGAGATGACAGGTTATAAGGGCGCTTCGAGATTACAATTTATAATAGTTGTTGGTTGTGGAGGTAAGAAACAACATGGAGTATCACCGGCTCATTCTGCTTTCGATCTAAACCTAAACCCCGCCCGACGTACCGTTCCCTGCCCGCCGGTCAGGCGGGGGTACGGGCGGGGCCTCAACTCTTAACTATTTCTTTTCTGTCGCTGCAACTTTATTCAACTGGTTGGTCCAATCCATGCTGATCGCAGATTTTTCGATCTTGATATAGCTGCCCGGGCTGATCTCTATGTTCATGGTACCATCTTCGTTGATTTTGTTGATAGTGCCGTGCATGCCCGCAATGGTGACGATCTTGTCGCCTTTTTGCATATCCTCAATGAATTTTTTCTGGTTCTTGGCTCTTTTTGCCTGAGGACGAATAAAGAATAGCCAGAACACCAGGATCATCAGACCCAGGAAAATAAATTGGAAGCCACCCATGCCGCCGCCGGACGCTCCATCCTTTCCCTGTTGGTTTCCCGGGGGCATACAACCGGTAAAAAATAAAGAGACAAGAATTAATAAGTTCAATAATCTGGATTTCATCTGTTGGTTTTTAGTTTGTAATTATTGGGTGACGTCCACGGTGAAGGAAAGCTGGAATGAATTCGGGACGGAGTTAGCAGTGACATATACCTGTTTCGTATTAACGCCTGGTCTTCCCTTGCTGTCAAACTTCGCTTTGATCACTCCTTCTTCACCAGGCGCAAAAGGTTGCTCAGGTCTTTCAGGAATTGTACAACCGCAACTTGCACTGACATTAGTGATCACCAGCGGTTTGTTGCCAGAATTCTTAAACCGGAAAGAAACTTCCACTACCTGGCCATCTTTTACCTTACCCATATCGATATAGGTTGAATCTAACCATTGGATGGTAGTCACATTCGATGTATCCTGCAAGATCTGGTTTCTTTTTACAGCAGCCAGGCTATCCTGCATGTGTTTATCTGTTTCCGTATCTGTTTTGTTATCGGCTGTATTGCAGGCCGCTGCGAAAGCCAGCGTTATGAGAATAATTAAAGAATTTTTCATTGTCCGGGTATATTTTAAAGGATGCAAATGTACTGGTTTCTGGTTTGTGATTACTGGGCTCAGACTCCTTTTAGACCGGCTGAAGGCTGACCAACTGTGCACAAACCGGCTGAACTATGCTTTTTTATAATCTACCTTAAGCATCTTTCCCTGCTGCACCAGTTCTTTATGAATATTATCCAGGATCCCGTTCACAAACTGGCCGCTTTGAGATGTACTATATTCCTTAGCGAGATCAATATATTCATTAATGGTAACCTTTGGAGGAATGGTTTCGAAGAACAGGAATTCAGCCACTCCCATTTTCATCATGATCATATCCAGGAGGGCGATCCTTTCGGGATCCCAGTTCCTTAGTTTTGGGATGATCATGGATTGAAGTTCTTCCTTCTTATCAAGTACGGTTTGTAAAAGGTTGCGGGCAAACTGGGCCTTGTCGGGGCTGAGCATTTGTTTGAAATTATAACTGCCCGGTTTCTGGATATAACCAGCCAGCAATTGGGCCAGCATTTCCCCGTCATCCTGCCAGTTGGAAAAAATATCTTCGATGTGCGCAACAAAGGTTTCATTACCCAGCATCAGGTCATTCAATAGGAATTCCAGGATCTTTTTTTCTTCCAGTTTTTCGCGGTGGGTTTGCTCTTTATAGGACTTGTATTCTTCCTTTCCCTGCAGTTCATTATATATTTTCCTTACAAGCTCCCTATCGATTAGCTGTTCAGGTCTCTCCATAGTAAACTGTTCCTTGAGCGAAGGATCTTCCAGCATTTTCCAAAGGAGTTCATTTCCCGTGATTCGCGTATTTACATGCAGGTCCTCTTCGGTCGGCAGGTGCTTACCGGCACGATGATGAGCGTCAGTCTCGGCATACCGGGTCAATTCAGTCAGGAAATAAATGAGATAGATAAGCAGCGAACGGGTTTGATTAAAATGCTGCTGCAACAATTTTTGCGGGTCAGGGGTTACGGTTTTTGAAGTGGAGGGTTCTTCTTCCAGGGTCAGGACGGTATAAAGCGTCTGCATCACTTTCACTCGGATATTTCTTCGGCTGATCATTGTGGAAGAACTTGGGAGCGAAGATAGGAGATTCGGCAGGGCGGGTATAAAAAACACAATAAATTAATTTATCACAGGAAGATTTCGTGTAATAAAAAAAAATAACTTTAAAATCCTAAGCAATTTTTTTTGGATACTTAAACTCGGACTATGAAAAGTTTTTTTTACATAATGACTTTGCAGGGATTAGTGATCTTATTCTCTACTTGTTTATTGATCTCTTGCAAAAATTATACGGAGCAGCCAGCACAAAAGTCTGAAACCATCGAATCCTCCATAAACAAGGATGGCTATGATAGCCCTATGGAAAGGTATATGCTCGAAATTTACAAGACCACGGATCCTGCATTAGGCAGGGTACCCATTGAAAGGCTTTGGACCGCCATCAATCAGGCTCATTCATTTAAAACACAATTCCATAGTCGTACAGAAGCTGTTGCATGGACTGAGCGAGGGCCAATCTCCGATGTGGTGGGGCCAAGCAATGGAAATTCCAGAGGTCAGGCTGTTGGGAGCGCTGCCAACACGGTAACTTCCGGAAGAATTAGAGGCGTATTGATTGATGCAAATGATGCCACAGGCAATACAGTTTGGACAGGAGGAGTTGCAGGGGGCCTCTGGAAGACGACCAATTTTTTAAGTGCTTCTCCAACCTGGGTGTTCATCGATGATTTTTTTTCCAATATGGCCATTTCCAGTATATGCCAGAGCCCAGCTGATCCTATGGATATGTACTTCTCCACCGGCGAGCCTACTGCCAATGCAGATGCCGTACTTGGCAATGGTATTTGGAAATCGACGGATGGTGGCATCACCTGGTCCCATTTGGCCAGCACCAATGGGGTAGCTGCATTTCAAAGAACTTTCAAATTGCTCTGCGATGCCAGTGGAAATCTATTTGCTGCACGGAGAGGCAATGGCCTAGTAAGGTCAAATGACCAGGGAGTAACTTGGACTGTTATTACACCACCTGGGGTTTTTGCAAGTTGTACTGATATTGAGCTCAGCAGTAGCGGTAGGTTACATGCAAGCTTTGGCTATAATACAGGAAGCGGAGCCTCGGCCGCTAATTACCGCTATACAGATATACCTGCAACGGTAACCTCTGCTGTGGGCTGGAATTCCGCTGTGGCAGGGTTACCCAGCGCAGTGAATACAGGTAATAGAATGGAGCTGGCATGCCTGGACGCGGTTGTATACGGTGCGTTTACCAACAATAGTAATAATGTCTATGCTATTTACAGATCAATTGATGGTGGGACAAACTGGGTAAGGCAAAATGCAGTTGACTATACCAGCGCCTTGTCCAATACGCAGGGCTGGTACAATATCTCTTTAGGTATTGATCCGACAGATGTGGATGATATCATGGTGGGCGGTTTGGATGCTTATCGTTCCAGCAATGGCGGCTCAACAATCACCCGTCATACTTTTTGGGTTGGTTTGGGGAATTATGTTCATGCCGACCATCATGAAGTTATATACAGGTTCACTGGTGGACAGAACCGTATCCTCATGGCTACTGATGGTGGTTTATTCCTTTCGACAGATGACGGTGCTACTTTTGTTGATAAAAATGTGGGGTTAAGGCTAAAACAGTTTTACTCAGGTATCCTGCATCCTAATTCTTCCACCAACACTAACTATATTATTGGAGGTACACAGGACAATGGAACACATCAGTTGAATGCTCCCGGGCTCACCACTTCTGTGGAGGTAACGGGAGGGGATGGGGCCTATGTGGACATTTCCCCTGTATCACCAACAATTCATTGGGGAGCCTATGTTTTCAACAATTATCGGCTGAGTATTAATAATGGTCTTACCTGGTCGGCGGTTAACTGGTCAAATAACGGACGGTTTATCAATCCATTTGTCTATGACGGGACAACTGATATTTTATATGGAGCGCAGAATTTAGATGGCATTAACCGGGTAACTAATGCCAGTAATACGTCGCTCGATGCTTCCACGATTGTTACGTTAACTGGTTTATTTCAACCTTCCGCCTTTAAGCTTTCCCCTTATACAGCAAACCGTTTGTTTGTGGGAAGCGGTCCCGGCAGTTTTAGTGCTTCGGGCGGAAAATTATACCGGGTGGATAATGCCAATACGATTGCTTCGGGAACTCCTGGAGATGCTAACGTTACCAATATAACCAGTGCTTCATGGTTGACAAGTTATTACCTTAATTGTGTCAATGTGGGAACCACGGATAATCACCTGGTTGCGACTTTCACAAACTATGGTATAAACAACGTATGGGTAAGTACCGATGGTGGCGCCAATTGGACTGCAGTGGACGGTACGGGAGCAAATGCACTACCCGATATGCCGGTGCGCTGGGCCATATTTCCTCCCGGCGACAATACCAAACTTATTATTGCGACAGAGGCAGGAGTTTATACTACAAGCCTTATCAATGGAACTAGTACGCAATGGTTCCCGAGCACGGGATTCCCCACTGTAAGAACAGATATGCTACAGTTGCGGGCTATGGATAACACGATCGTGGCCGCAACACATGGCCGCGGGATGTGGACAGGTAACTTGCTGGCTGTTTTGCCATTAAACAAGCTTGTTTTACAAGGCAGTCTTTTAAACGATGGCAGGGCTTTGCTTCGCTGGGTGGCTACTGACCCAAGCTCTGAAGTAAAATACCGCTTGCAATACGGCACGGATGGAATACAGTTCACTGATATTGCTGAGCTCCCGTCAGGTGTGTTGAGCTTCCGTCATAATCTTAATGATGCACTCGGTTATTACAGGGTTGTTGGTATAGAACCCGCGAGAGCTCCGGTTTTCTCGAATATAGTTTTACTTCGTTCAAGCAGTCCGAAAAAAGGAATTTTTGTCAGCCTGATGCCAAACGTGGTCCGGAATTCCGCTCAGGCTGAAATTACCGGGCTGAATGGTAATTATACCTGGCAGCTGGTCAGCATTGATGGTAAACTAATGCGTACAGGAAAAGGAAATTCATCTCCCGGAACCACACTTGCTTTCACATTAAATACCGAAGCCTTGCAACCGGGCATGTACCGGTTTAATGTTACGAATAACCGGGAAACAAAATCCGCTGTGCTGATAAAACTGTGATAACTTAAGACAACTTCACTAAAAGGCCGGTTCTTTAACCGGCTTTTTATTTTTTACAGTTGGTTTTTAACCTGTCCTGAGCCTTTCTCAGGTGATAATTTGTCCTTCTAGCAATTCCCATTAATCAGCCATAGTGCCATTTTGTTTATCATTTCTGAAAAACTGTCTTTTTTGATTTGGGTGGCATACTATTTCATATACCTTTGCGGCCCCCGAGCTCAGGGGACTTGAGAATGAAAGGACTAGTTAAGAAAAATCAGGTCAGAACGGGCTTGAGGGTAGAAATATTAATGCAATATTATTTATCAAATAAAACAAAATCAATACGACTATGGCTAAAAAAGTAAATGTTACCCCCCTGCATGATAGGGTAATAGTTAAAGCAGCCGCCGCCGAGGAGAAAACGGCAGGCGGGATCATCATCCCTGATACCGCAAAAGAAAAGCCTCAACGAGGCGTGGTAGTCGCGGCGGGTCCTGGCAAAAAAGATGAGCCGGTGACTGTTAAAGCCGGGGATACAGTACTCTATGGTAAATACGCAGGTACGGAGATCCAGATCAGTGGGGAAGATTATCTGATTATGCGTGAAAGCGATATCCTGGCGATCGTATAACGTGATGCGACATTCGGGATACGTAATGGCCGATCGAATAACGAAATCCCGAATCACGAAACTCGTATCAAATAACACGGATCTACCCCGAAGATTCATAAACTAATTATTAAAACAAAAATCTGTTTATATGGCAAAGCAACTCTTCTTCGATATTGAAGCAAGGAATAAAATGAAAAAAGGCGTTGATATTTTAGCCAACGCCGTAAAAGTGACATTAGGTCCCAAGGGCCGCAATGTGGTGCTGGAGAAAAAATTTGGAGCCCCCACGATCACCAAGGATGGGGTGACCGTTGCTAAAGAAATTGAATTGGAAGATCCTATTGAGAACATGGGCGCTCAAATGGTAAAGGAAGTGGCCAGCAAGACTGCCGATATTGCCGGTGATGGAACGACTACAGCAACAGTTTTGGCCCAATCCATTATCAGCGAAGGGTTGAAAATGGTGGCTGCAGGTTCAAATCCTATGGACCTGAAAAGAGGGATCGACAAGGCCGTCACTAAAGTTGTTGAGCATCTGAAAGGACAGTCACAAGCAGTTGGAAATGACAACAGCAAGATCGAACAAGTGGCTGCGATCTCTGCGAATAATGATATGGAGATCGGCAAACTGATTGCCGAAGCCATGAAAAAGGTCGGCAAGGAAGGGGTGATCACTGTTGAAGAGGCCAGAGGAACCGAGACAGGGATCGAAGTTGTAGAAGGTATGCAATTCGACCGGGGCTATATTTCTCCGTATTTCGTGACCAACAGCGAGAAAATGGAAGCCGAGCTGGAAAATCCTTACATCCTGATATATGATAAGAAGATCAGCAACATGAAGGATATCCTTCATATCCTGGAAAAAGTAGCCCAGTCAGGTCGCCCGATGCTCATCATCTCGGAAGACCTGGAAGGAGAAGCACTGGCAACACTGGTAGTGAATAAACTCAGGGGTACATTGAAAGTAGCTGCGGTAAAAGCACCAGGTTTTGGTGATCGCCGGAAAGAAATGCTCCAGGACATTGCAGTGCTGACAAAGGGTATTGTGATCAGCGAAGAGCAGGGTTATAAATTGGAGAATGCTGACCTGAGTTATCTAGGCCAGGCTTCCACAGTTACAGTAGATAAAGACAACACAACTATTGTTGGTGGTAAGGGCAAAAAAGATGATATCACTGCCCGTATCAATCAGATTAAAGCCCAAATCGAGACAACTACATCAGATTATGATAAAGAGAAATTGCAGGAACGCCTGGCCAAATTGAGCGGCGGGGTTGCCGTACTGAATGTTGGCGCAGCCACTGAAATGGAAATGAAAGAAAAGAAGGACCGTGTTGATGATGCTTTACATGCGACAAGGGCTGCTGTTGAAGAGGGGATTGTTGCTGGTGGCGGCGTAGGGTTTATCCGCGCCATTGAATCACTGGAGAAATTTAAAGGGGCCAATGAAGATGAGACAACGGGGGTGGCAATCGTTAAAAGAGCATTGGAAGAACCGCTTCGAATAATCGTGGCCAATGCGGGTATGGAAGGTTCTGTTGTAGTTCAGAAAGTAAGGGAGGGCAAGAATGATTTTGGCTTCAATGCCCGGACTGAGCAATATGAGAACCTGTTCAAAGCTGGCGTAATTGATCCGACCAAGGTTACGAGGATCGCATTGGAAAATGCGGCATCAATAGCCGGGATGCTGCTGACCACTGAATGCGTTGTGGCTGATAAGCCGAAAAAAGAAGAACCGCACGTACATGGCGGTGCCCCAGGTATGGGTGGAATGGATTATTAATATTGGAATTCCGGGGTCAATCCCGGAAAGCTATCCGGAGAGTAAAGCCCCATCTTCAAAATCAGATGGGGCTTTTTTTGTATAATTCTTTCGTGCAGTTAATAGTAAAATATCCTGATCACGCGGCTGGATAAAAGGCTGCCAGCTGAAACTTTGAACCCCCTCTGTCAAAAAAGCGGGCTTTTTTTTCCCAAACTGCAACTTTGCATCCCCGGATTTAGGATTAATCCTTAATTTCATGCCGCTTTTTTACCACAATAACTCGCTTGATTTACCCTCTAAAATGATACTATGAGAAAATTGCTACTCTCCTTATTTACGGGAATGGTTTGCTCAGCTGTGTTAGCACAGAATAATTACTGGTCTGACAGGGGTGAGAATAGTTTATTTAACTTGACCGGCCAGCGTGTGATCATTCCTCAGAAATATCGTGCATCTGTACTGGATGTAACGGCTATTAAATCTTTTTTGTGGTCGATACCTGCTGAAGAAAATTTCCGCTATAACCGGGGTAGTGCGCCAGTACTGACACTTCCTCATCCCGACGGAGGCTTTACACGTTTTAGGGTTTGGGAAAGTAGTTTGATGGAACCGGGCCTGGCCGTGAAGTTCCCCGAAATGAAAACATTTGCCGGGCAAGGCATCGATGATCCATATGCTTCAATACGTTTTGATCTGACCCCGTACGGTTTTCATGCTCAGGTATTGACGGTAAATGGTTCTTATTACATTGATCCGTATGAGAGAAGCGGTAGTATCAATAACTATATCGTTTATTATAAGTCGAACCAGGTTCGGGCTCCCGGGTTCCAGTGTGAAGTGACCGAGTATTCCATGAGGCCTGAGAATGTACAGGCGCAATGCCGCGGAGATCAATTAAGAACGTATCGTCTTGCGTTGGCCTGCACTGGCGAATATGCGATTGCCGTTTGCGCACCCAGTCCGGCTAATGTACCGCAAACCGCAGCGGCCATGTTAGTTTCTGTAAACCGGGTTTCCGGGGTATATGAGACGGAACTCGGCATAAGAATGACGCTGATTGCGAATAACAATCTGCTGATTTTCCTCGATCCCAATACTGACCCTTACACTAATAATAATGGTAGTGCGATGCTGGGTCAGAATCAAACCACGATAGACAACATCATAGGAAACGCCAATTATGATATTGGCCATGTATTTAGTACCGGAGGAGGTGGTATTGCCGGGCTGGGGGTTGTTTGTGTGACCGGTAGTAAAGCACGGGGTGTAACCGGGTCGCCGAACCCAGTTGGTGATCCATTTGATATTGATTACGTAGCTCATGAAATGGGACACCAGTATAATGGCAACCATACTATGGCTGGATGTGGTGCTTCGCCAACCTCCACAAAATATGAAGTAGGAAGTGGTACCACCATCCAGGCATATGCTGGGATTTGTGGACCCGAGAATATTCAACCTAACAGTGATCCATTTTTTCACGCATTGAGCTTTGACGAGATGATTGATTTTATCACTGTAGGTAACGGCGCAACCTGTGGAGTAGTTACTTCAACCGGTAACTTACCACCGGTGATCGCTCCACTTACAAATAATAACGTTAGTATTCCACCCAGCACACCATTTACGTTAACGGCAAGTGCCACCGATCCGAATAATGACCCCCTAACATATTGCTGGGAACAATGGGATATCGGCGGCGGTTCTTTTTATACCTGGAACGCAGGCGCTACAGCCCCCCCGGGGAATACAGTGCCACTTTTTAAATCCAGAGTACCTATTGCTTCCGGAAGCCGGACATTTCCTTCAATAGCGGTTATTCTCGCAGGGTATCCATCGAATCCTCCCGCCACTATGGGTGGATTAAAAGGGGAAACGCTATCACCAGTCACTCGTCCAATGAAATTCAGAGTAACGGTTCGGGACAACCGCGCAGGCGGTGGCGGTGTGACTTCTTCGGGATCCAATGGATGCCAATCAGGTTCTTCTACATATACAGTGAATGTGGCAGGCAGCCAGCCTTTTACTGTAACCATACCTAATGGTGGTGAAAGTTGGGTGGGAGGATCTTCGCAAACCGTTACCTGGAACGTTGCGGGGACAAATGCAGCACCATTCAATGTGGCGAATGTAAGGATCAGTTTGTCCACCGATGGAGGTAATACTTACCCGATCGAAGTGATCGCAAGCACTCCCAATGATGGTTCAGAAACTGTTACAATTCCTGCCAATGTAACTACAACGGCACGGATAAAAATAGAAGCGCTTGCTAATATTTTCTTTGATATTTCGAACAGCAATTTTACTATCACTGTTCCGCCTTCAGGATTTAGTTTCAGCAGTCCTCCACCAGTGATTTCTCCTTGTCCTGCTCCGGCTACCATGAGCACAACACTTCATGTTATCTCTAATGGTGGATTCACCAACCCGGTAACATTATCTGCAAGCGGCAATCCGGCAGGCACTACAGTTTCATTTAGCCCGAACCCGGTCACGCCTACGCCATCTCCGGGAACTGCGGTAACGGTTACTCTCAATAATACTAATACACTGAGTAATGGAACTTATATTGTTACCGTTACAGGAACTGCCACCGGAGCGTCGACCCAAACACGCGATCTGACATTTACAATCAACCCGGGAACAGCACCCACGATCACAGTACATCCAAGCTCACAAACGGTTTGTGCCCCGGCTGGAGTTACGTTTACAACAACAGCGACAGGAGCAACCAGTTATCAATGGCAGGTAAGCACTGATGGAGGAGCAAACTATAGCAACATTGCTGGCGCAACAAGTTCTACTTATACAATTGCATCCACGACAACTGCTTTGAATAATAACCGATACCGGGTAATTGTCACCGGCCAGTGTGGCAGTGCCACGTCGAATGCAGCGATATTGACGGTGAATTCAGCGCCGGCGATAGGTACGCAGCCTGCTTCTCAAACCGTTTGCGCGGGAAGCAACGCAACATTTAGCGTAACGGCTACAGGTACTTCTCTTACCTATCAATGGGAAGTAAGTGTTGGCGGTGGACCATTTGGTCCCATTGGCGGAGCTACTGCTTCCAGCTATACCGTGAATAATGCAACCACGG
>Ga0196964_10001142_pt1 | contig 13813 bp, 9 predicted proteins | sample S1_10metaG_FD_148615 | JGI IMG/M metagenome (GOLD analysis project Ga0196964, IMG submission 148615) | Soil microbial communities from Anza Borrego desert, Southern California, United States - S1_10 | ecosystem: Environmental > Terrestrial > Soil > Desert | place: USA: California | collected...
ATCCATCAGGCCGTCGAGAGCAAGCGCACGCGCCCGCGAGTTCAGAACGAGCGCAAGTTCAAGGAGCTCGTGCGCATCTTCCGGCGCGCCTGGGAGCAGAGCGGCGAGCCGCCGTGGCCGCAGTTCTTGTGCGACACGCGCCTCGACAAGCTCGTCGACCGAGCCGATCCGCTGCCCTAGGAGGGCGGGCGCGGTGTCAGCCGAGCGGGCGCGGCACCGGCCAGCATCCCCTTAAGCCGACGGCCCGCCGAGTGGCGGGCCGTCGTGCATCTCCTGTCAAGCGGAGGCGTCGCTGTGCATCAGCTGTCAAGCAGCTGCGTGCATCTGCCTGTCACGCACCATCAGCCGCAGCCCGTGTTGTTGCCGCAGGACGGGCACGTGTAGCAGGAGCCCGTGCGCTGCATCATCCCGCCGCACTGGCTGCACGCCGGGCCGAGCTCCAGGCCCTTGAGGCGGGCCGGGCGGACGGGCGGCGTGTCGGTCAGCGCGGAGGTCGGCGGCTGCGGCGCCGTCGCGGCGGCGCCGTCAGCTGCGCCGTTCGGGCCGGCCGTGTCGGACGTCAGCGACTGCGCCGTCTCCTCGGAGGCCTTCTTGGCGCGGACCTCCGGCGTCAGGATGCCGAGCTCCTCCTGGATCTCGGCGTCCAGGAACCGCGAGGCCAGCCAGCGCATCATGTAGTCCGGCAGCGACTTCGCGAACGGGATCTCCGGGTTCTGGGTGATCCCCTCGGGCTCGAAACGCATGTAGGCGAACTTCTCGACCAGGGTCTCGAGCGGCACGCCGTACTGCAGTGCGATCGAGATCGCCGTGGCGAACGAGTTCATCATCCCGCGGAGGGTCGAGCCCTCCTTGCCGACGTCGGTGATGAAGATCTCGCCGACCGTGCCGTCCTCGTACATGCCGGCCGTGATGTAGCCCTCGTGGCCGCCGATCGAGAACTTGTGGGTGATCGACTGGCGCTCGCGCGGCATCCGGCGGCGCTTGGGCCCGAGGGCCTGCATCGCCTTCTCGACCTCGGCGGCGACCGCGGCGTCGAACTCGGGCGAGCCGACCGCCGGCACCGCGCCGCCGTCGGCCTGGGCCTCGGTGCGCAGCGCCTGCGCCGTCTTGGAGCCGTCGCGGTAGATCGCCAGCGCCTTGACGCCGCACTCCCACGCCTTGACGTAGGCGTCGACGATGTCCTCGACCGTCGCCGTCTTCGGGAGGTTGACCGTCTTGGAGATCGCGCCCGAGATGAAGGGCTGGACCGCGCCCATCATCTTGATGTGGCCCATGTGGTGGATGGCGCGCTCGCCCACCGCGACGTCGAACACCGGGAGGTGCTCGTCGGCCAGGCCGGGGGCGCCGACGATCGCGCCGTGCTCGTCGATGTGGGCGACGATCCGGTCGATCGTCGCCTCCTCGTAGCCGAGCTCGCGCAGCGCCAGCGGCACCGTGCGGTTGACGATCGTCATCGAGCCGCCGCCGACCAGCTCCTTGTACTTCACGAGCGAGAAGTCCGGCTCCACGCCGGTCGTGTCGCAGTCCATGAGGAACGAGATCGTCCCGGTGGGGGCGAGCACCGTCGCCTGCGCGTTGCGGTAGCCGTGCAGCTCGCCGAGTGCCACGGCCTCGTCCCACGAGCGGCGGGCCGCGTCGAGCAGCGCCGTGTCGGCGCAGGTGCTGTCCGGGATGGACTGCGACGCGTCGCGGTGCATCCGCATGACGGCGTTGTGCGGCTCGCGGTTCTCCTCGTAGCGCTCGTAGGGCCCGACGGCGGCGGCGATGCGCGCCGACTGCAGGTAGGCCCGGCCCGTCATGAGCGCCGTGATGGCCGCGGCGGTGCCGCGACCGGCGTCGGAGTCGTACGGCATGCCGTTGGCCATCAGGAAGGCGCCGAGGTTGGCGTAGCCCAGGCCGAGCTGGCGGAAGGCCCGCGCGTTGACGCCGATCTCCTCGGTCGGGTAGCTCGACGGCCCGACGATGATCTCCTGCGCGAGGAAGATCACATCGATGGCGTGCTCGAACGAGGCCACGTCGAAGGAGCCGTCCTCGCGGCGGAACTTCATGAGGTTCAGCGACGCCAGGTTGCACGCGCTGTCGTCGACGTGCATGTACTCCGAGCACGGGTTGGACGCGTTGATGCGGCCCGAGTTCGGGCACGTGTGCCACTGGTTGATCGTCGTGTCGTACTGCACGCCAGGGTCGGCGCAGCGCCAGGCGGCCTCGCCGATCTCGTGCATGAGCTCCCTGGCGCGCATCGGCTCGCCGACCGGCTCGCGGGTCTGGCGCGCGATCGTGCGCCACTCGCCGTCCTCCTGGACCGCGTGCATGAACGCGTCGGTCACGCGGACCGAGTTGTTGGCGTTCTGGTACTGGATCGACGTGAAGCCGTCGCCGTCGATGGACATGTCGAAGCCCGCGCGCGCGAGGGCCTCGGCCTTGTCCTCCTCCTTGGCCTTGCACCAGATGAACTCGCGGATGTCCGGGTGGTCGACGTCGAGCACGACCATCTTGGCCGCGCGCCGGGTCTTTCCGCCGGACTTGATCGTGCCGGCCCACGCGTCGGCACCGCGCATGAACGAGACGGGGCCGGAGGCGGTGCCGCCCTTGCTCAGCGGCTCCATCGAGCCGCGGATGTTCGAGAGGTTGATGCCCGAGCCGGAGCCGCCGCGGAAGATGCGCCCCTCGCGCGTGTTCCAGTCGAGGATCGACTCCATCGTGTCGTCCACGCTGAGGATGAAGCAGGCCGAGCACTGCGGCTGCTCCTCGAAGCCGACGTTGAACCAGACGGGCGAGTTGAACGCCGCCATCTGGTGCAGCAGGACGTAGGTCAGCTCGTCCTCGAACGCGTCGCCGTCCTCGGTGGTGGCGAAGTAGCCGCGCTGGCGGCCCCAGTCGGCGATCGTCCCGGCCACCCGGCCGACCATCTGCTTGACCGAGCGCTCACGCGTCGGGGCGCCGAGCTGCCCGCGGAAGTACTTCTGGGCGACGATGTTCGTGGCGTTCTGCGACCACGACTTCGGGAACTCGACGTTCTCCTGGCGGAAGGACCCGACCGCGGCGTCGCGCAGCTCCCATTCGACCTGGTCGAACGGATGCACGCCGGGCGTCGTGAAGCGACGCCGGACGGTCATCGCCCGGCCGGGGCGAACGTCCTCGACGGTGGTCTGCGCTGCGGGCTCGAACATCACGGGTCCTCTCCTTGAGGCCGCCCGAATGGCGGCGTCGGCTCACGTGTGGGCTGCGTAGGGTCCGCCCGCGTCCGGACGGAACGCGAAAGCCCTGCAGACGAGCCGGAAGCTCAGTGTAGGAGGGTCCCGGGGGACCCTCAGCGGCCGAGCCGGACCCAGTCCGAGAACTCGGCCCAGGCCGCGCTCGTGCGCCAGCCCGCCTCGGCACCGGCGTGCCGTGCGCGCACCACCCACCCGGGCTCCCACGCCCAGAACCGGACGGCGGCGGCGAGCGAGCCGAAGGCCAGGAGGATGGCTCCGAGGACGAGCAGCAGGATGAGCGGCGCGGGTGCGTCCCCGGCGTCGGTCGAGGACGCGGGCGCGGCGTCGACGGCCTCGGGGATCGCGCCGTCCGCGGCGGCGGGCGACGGCTGCAGCCCGGGCGCCGGCGCCGGCGTCGTGCCCGGCGCGGAGGGGGCCGCGTTGGTCGTCGGGCCGCTCGGCCCCGTCGCGGTCGGACCCTGCGCGGCGCCGGGGGTCGACGTCCCGCCGCCCGAGGGCGCGGCCGGCGCGGCGCCGGAGCCCTGGCCGGAGGAGCCCGACGACCCGCCGCCCTTGCGGCAGCCGCCCCGCGCGCGGCGCTGGATGGCGGCGTCGATCGCGGTCGGCAGGTCCGGCGCGTACTGCTCGACGTCCGGAGGGATCGCCTTCTGCGCGGCCTTGAGCTCCGCCGCGCTGTAGTCGCAGGCGTCGATCTTGCCCTCGCGCTGCAGCTGCTGGACCATCTGCGCGAGCAACCGGCCGCCGTCCTGGGCGGCGGCGGGCGCGGCGGTCGCCGCGAGCGCGGCGAGGAGGACCAGCAGGGCGGCGCAGGTGCGGCGCATCGCCCACAGGGTAGAGGGCGGACCCCGATGGCACGCTGGTCGCCCGCCGGCGTCCGCCCGGGTACCGGATACCCTCGGGCGTGCCCCGGGATGGCCGTCGCCCGCCCAGCAGCCGACCGGCGCGACGCGCGCCGCGCCAGCGCGCTCGTCGTCGCGCTCCTGCTCGCGTGCCTGTACGCGGCCTTCGCCGACGGCGGGGTCGGGCTGCCGGAGGAGACGCGGGTCCAGGTCGCGCTCGCCGCCATCGGCGTGTGGGCCGCGGCGCTGTGGCTGGCCGCCGGCTCGTTGCGGCTCGTCGCCCCGCGGCTGGCCTGGATCGGCGTCGGCCTGCTCGTGGCCTTCGCGGCGTGGTCGGCGCTCTCGCTCTTCTGGAGCATCCAGCCCGACCGCACGTGGCAGGCGGCCAACCGCACGCTGGCCTACGCCCTGGTCGTCGTGCTGGCGCTGGCGGCGGGCGCGTCGGCGCCGCGGGCGATCGAGCGCGTCGCCGTCGGCTGGCTGCTCGTGGCCGTGCTCGTCGCCACGTACGCGTTCGCCGGCAAGGCGGTGCCCGGGCTGGACCTCCCGCTCGTCGACCTCGACCACGCGGCCGACCTCGCACGGCTGCGCGCGCCGCTGGGCTACTGGAACGCGCTCGGGCTGCTGTGCGCGATGGCGATGCCGGTGGCGCTGCGCCTCGCGGCCGACGACGCGCTCGCGCCCCGCTGGCGGCTGGCGGCTGCTGCCGCGCTGTTCGAGCTCGGGATCGTCCTCGGGATGACGTACTCGCGGGGCGGCGTGCTGGCGCTGCTGGTCGCCGTGGCGATCGTCCTGGCGGCCGGCCCGGACCGGCTGCGGATCCTCTCGCTCGTGGTCCTGACGTCGCTGGCCACCGTGCCGGTGCTGGGCGTCGCCTACACGCGTGACGGGCTCACGGTGAACGCCGCCCCGCTGGACCTGCGCATGGACGACGGGCGGGTGCTGCTCGCCGTCTTCCTCGTGTGCCTGGCCGCGCTGCTGTGGTCCATCCATCGCCTCGCGCGCGAGGAGCACCGCGTCGTCTGGACGCCGGCGATGAGCCGGCTGGCCTGGCGGGGCATCGCCGTCGCGGGCAGCACCGTGGCGCTCGTCGGGGTGCTCGGCCTGGCGGCGGGCGACCAGGGCACGAAGGTCGTGGTCGAGGACGCGGTCGCGTCGTTCGACAAGCCCGCCGACGCCGAGGCCTTCGACCCCGGCCGCCTGGCGTCCACCGACTCGAGCAACCGGGTCGGCTGGTGGAAGGAGGCGCTCGGGGCCTGGAGCGACCGCCCGGTGGCCGGCTACGGCGCGGGGTCGTTCCCGCTCGTGCACAAGCGCTATCGCCAGGACACGATCCCCGTGCGCCAGCCGCACAGCGTCCCGCTGCAGTTCCTGTCCGAGACGGGCCTGATCGGCGCGCTGCTCGGGCTCGGGGCGCTGGCGGCGCTGGCCGCGGCGGGCGCCCGGCGCGTCCGCGAGCTGGCCGCCGGCCGCCGGCAGGACCTCGCGGTCGCGCTGCTGGCACTGAGCGCGGCGTACCTCGTGCACGCGTGCGTGGACTGGGACTGGGACATCCCGGGCGTGACGCTGCCGGCGCTCGTCGCCCTGGGCGTGGTGGCCGGCGGTGGCGGGCGCGCGCGCCGCGCGGAGGGCCCGGTGTTCCGTGACGTCGACCGCGAGCGCCGGCCGCCGGTCGCGTCGGCCGCCGGACTCGTGGCCGCCTGCCTGCTGCTGACCGCCTTCGCCGTCAGCGCGATCCTGCCGGCGTGGGCGGACTCGAAGGCCACCTCGGCGCAGGCCTCGGTCAGCGCCCGCGCCGACGCCGAGGAGCTGCGCCGGGCGGCCGCCGAGGCCGAGCTGGCCGCCCGCCTGGACCCGCTGGCGGTCCGCCCGCTGTTCGTGCTCGCGTCGATCGCCGAGGGCCGCGACCGGCTGCTCGACGCCCGCCGCCACCTGCTCGACGCCGCCGGCCGCCAGCCCGACGACCCCGAGGTCTGGCTGCGCCTGGCGGGGATCGCGACGCAGCTCGCCGACGCCGACGGCTTCCGGGATGCCGCCCGGCGCTTCGGCCGGCTCGACCCGGCCAACCCGGGCGCCCGCTCGCTGGGCCAGGACGCCGAGGCGGCGCTGGCGCCGCCCAACGCGTCGGCGACGGCCGTGGGGACGCCGCTGCCGCTCGCGGTCCAGCAGCAGCCGCCCGCGGCGCCCAGCGCCACGCCGGCGCCGACCCCGCCGGCGGTCACGCCGCAGACCGCGATCCCGAACCAGGGCACGCCCTTCGCGGTCGCCCCGCCGCCGGAGTGACGCGCTGCGCGGCGCGCCCGCGCTACCGTCCCTGTGGTCGTGCCGCCGCTTCGCCCTGCCGCGCTCTGCGCGCTCAGCCTCGCCCTGCTCGCCCCGGCCACCGCCGCCGGCCACGGCTCCGCCTCGGCGTTGCCGGCCGACGCCGAGCGCGCGCTGCAGGCCTTCGAGGCCGACGTCTTGGGCGCCGCGCACGCGCGCGAGCACGCCGCGGCGCGGCGGGCGGACGCGCGGGCGGCGCAGGCCCCCGCCGGGCCGGGGTTCGACCCCTGCCGGCCGCGGACGGACACCACCAGCTTCGACCCGTCGCGGCCGCTGCCCCCGGAGGGCCGCCCGACCGGGCAGGCGCGCTGCAACCCGACGCTGCCGCCGCAGCCCAAGGGCGCGGCGCTCGCGCGTCTGGGGCGCTGGAAGGCCGGCGTGCAGGACCTGCCGCACTACGCCATCCACGCGGCGCTGCTGCCCACGGGGCGCGTCCTGTTCTACGGCTTCGAGTGGACGCAGCGCATCATCACCCGCAACGCCGACTCCCATCAGGGCACCAGCAGCATCGCCACGGTGTGGAGCCCGTCCAAGGGGATCGGGGCGTCGGCGCTGACGCCGGTGCCCGCCCCGCGGGTCGACGTCGACGGCGACGGCGTGGCCGAGCCGGTGCCGCTCTACTGCTCCGGGCAGTCGTTCCTGCCCGACGGCCGCGTCCTGGTGACGGGCGGGACGCTGGACCTGCGCTGGGGAGAGAAGGGCTACACGAACCCGCCGGGCCTGAAGATCGTCCTCGTCTTCGATCCGCGCACGCAGACGTGGTCGCGCAAGCAGGACATGGCGGTCGCCCGCTGGTACCCGACACAGGCGCAGCTCGCCGACGGCCGGACGGTGGTGCTCGGCGGCTACGACGACCAGAAGCCGACGAACCTGACCGCGCAGCTGGAGGTCGTCTCGCCCGACGGCGCCCGCGTCACGCGCGCACCGCAGGGCGACCGCGAGACGTGGACGTACCCCGGGCTGCTGCTGATGCCGTCCTCCCGCGTGCTGCTCGGCGGGCCGCGGCGCCAGGACGTGGGGCTCCTCGACCCGGTGACGCTGCGCTGGTCGGCGATCCCGCGGCTCGGGGCCACGCGCGGCGGCGAGAACCTCGTGCCGGTGCCGACGTCGAAGGGCTCCTCGCCGCAGGCGATGATGATCGGCGGGGCGAACTTCGAGGCGGCCGGGTTCCCGCCCAAGGACACCGCCGCCTACAGGACGACGCTCGTCTTCGACGACCGCACGCCGTCGCGCGGCTTCCGGCCCGCGCCGTCGCAGCACCGGCCGCGCAACTGGCCCAACACCGTCCTGCTGCCGGACGGGTCGATGGCAACCTTCGGCGGGGGCACGGCGATCACCCGCCGCGACGGCGCCTACACCTCCGCGCCGGCCAACCGGCGCGTCGAGCTGTGGAACCCGCGCACGAAGCGCTGGACGCTCGGGCCGGCCCAGCGCGAGGACCGCGCCTACCACTCCGTGGCGCTGCTGCTGCCCGACGGCCGCGTCTGGTCGGCGGGCGACGACGCCAACCCCAACCGCGACGGCGACACCGCCGAGGTCTACGAGCCGCCGTACCTCTTCAAGGGCGCGCGGCCGCGGATCGCCGGGGCGCCGAAGCGCCTCGCTCCGCGCCGGACGTTCTCGCTGACGGTCCGCGGCACCGCGCCGCGGCGGGTCACGATGCTCGCTCCGAGCGCCACGACGCACGGGCGCGACATGAACCAGCGCTTCGTGGAGCTGCGGGTGCTGCGCCGCAAGCGCTCGGGCGCGGGCTGGCGCGTCACGGTGCGCGGGCCGCGCTCCTACGCCGTCGCGCCGCGCGGGCCGTACATGCTCTTCGCCCTGTCGCAGCGCGGCGCGCCCAGCCAGGCCGCCTGGACGCGCGTCGGCTGACTACGCCTTGCGGCCGATCCCGACGACGTCGAGGCAGCGCTCGAGCCCGTCGTCGGCGAGGTGGAAGTCGTCCGGGGTAATGGCCGCGGCGTCGGGCGAGACCGTCCGGCGGCTGCGCGTCAGGGCCGTGTCGTAGAGCCACATCAGCGCCCGGCGGGGCAGGCGCTTGCGCACGCCCAGCACGTCGAGGCGCAGGACGCGCTCCATGCGGTCGCGCTGGTCGTCGAGGAAGCGCTGCATGCGCGCGGAGCCGAAGAGGCCCCGGACCTCGACGTCCGCGAAGGCGGGCGCGAGCAGCGCGCGCAGCTCGTCGGGCGCGTACTCGACGAAGTGGTAGGGGTCGATGATCTCGTCCGGGCGCCCGAACGTCAGCCGGTTGGGCGTGACGAAGATCGCCACGCCGCCCGGCTTCAGCACGCGCGCGGCCTCGGCCACGACGCGCGGCGCGTCCGGCACGTGCTCGACCGACTGCACGCTCAGGACCGCGTCGAACGTCGCGTCGGCGAACGGCAGGTCGCGCATGTCGGCGACGTGGGTCTCGCGGTCCTGGCCGGCGAGCGCGTCGGCGTCGAGGTCGACGCCCACGGTCTCGCGGTCGCCGAGCAGTCGGTAGGAGTGGCCGACGCCGCAGCCGAGGTCGAGGACCTTGCGCGCGTCGCCCAGCAGCGGGGCGCACAGCGCGTAGGCGGCCACGTGGCGCTGGAACGTGGGGTTGAAGCCGCCCTCGGCGGTGGTGACGCGCTCGCCCGTGACCCTCACGGCTGGAACCGCCGGGTGCGGAAGATGCCGTGGCGGTGCAGCAGCAGCCGGCCGGCCGCCATCAGCGTGCGCAGGCCGTAGACGACGGACGGCTTGAAGCCGATCGACGACGCCTCCTCGTCGTAGATCGTCGGGGCCGGCACCTCGGCGATCCGGTAGCCGAAGTGGACGGCCTGGAAGAGCACCTCGGAGTCGAAGGAGAACCCGAGCGCGTTGCGCAGGAACGGGATGCCGATCAGCAGCTCGCGGCTGTAGGCGCGGTAGCCGGTGTGGAACTCGCTGAGGTGGGTGCCGAGGATCCGGTTCTCGACGGCGGTCAGCGAGCGGTTGGCCAGCCATTTGTACCGCGGCATGCCGCCGGCCAGCGGGCCGCCCTTGGTCAGGAAGCGCGAGCCGAGGACGAGGTCGGCCTCGCCGCGCAGGATCGGCATGACCATGTGCGGGATCAGCGACGGCTCGTACTGCCCGTCAGGGTGCAGCATCACCACGACGTCGGCGTCGCGCTGCAGGGCCTCGAGGTAGCAGGTCTTCTGGTTGCCGCCGTAGCCGACGTTGTGCGGGTGCCAGATGACGTGCAGCGGGAGCGTCCGGGCCAGCTGGACGGTCTCGTCGGTCGAGCCGTCGTCGACCAGGATGACCTCGTCGACCCAGCCCTCGGGAATGCCGCGGAACGTGCGCTCGAGCGTCTTGGCCGCGTTGCGCGCGGGCATGACGACGACGATCTTCTTGTCGCCCTTGGCCTGCGGGTCAGGGATGTCGTCGTGCTTCAACTTCGATGCTCCCGCCGTGTCCGAGCGCGATCTCGATCGCCGCGCACGCCGCTGCCACCGGGGTCAGCAGCGCCGCCAGGACCAGCGCGGCGACGCGCTGCGGGGCCGGTTGGCCCTGCATGCGGGCGGCCGGCCGCCGCAGGGCATCGTAGAGATCGGGGTGTCCCGGGGCGGCGCCCACCAGCCCGTGCAGCCAGCCGAAGACCGCCTGGCCGCCCCGCCACGCGCTGCGCCGCTCCACCGCCAGGCCGAGCTCGCGCAGCCGCCCGACCAGTGCGTCACCCGGGAGATGGACGAGGTGGCGGGGCAGGTCCAGCGCCAGCCAGCGAGCACCGAACACGCGCGCCTGCAGGCTGGACAGGTCGGGCACCGCGACGACGAGGACGCCGCCCGGCTGCAGGCGCTGCGCGGCGGCCGCGAGCGTGGCGGCGGGGTCGCGCAGGTGCTCGAGCGCGTGCCACAGCACGATCGCGCCGAAGGGGCCGTCGAGCTCGGCGACCGTCGCGTCGTGGACGTGCGGCACGGGCGCCGCGGTGCGCTCGAGCCCGATGGCCTGGCGCCCGCGGTCGCGCAGCGCCGCGACGAGCGTGCCGTCACCGGCGCCGATGTCGAGCACCGGCCCAGGGGGCGCGAGGCGGTCGATCCGCGCGGCGAGGGTCGCGCGCGAGCGGCGCAGCACCGCGTCGAGCGGGCCGCCGAAGCGGCCCTCGGCGGGGCGGTACGCGGCGTAGGCCGCGTCGAGCTGGGCGTCGTCCGGCCAGGGCCGCGTGACGCCGACGCGGCAGGCCGGGCAGCGCTCGACCCGCCACGCGGTCGCGCCCGCCGAGCGCGGCAGCGGGAACGCGCACCACGGGCAGGGGTCAGCCGGCATGGAGCTCGTAGGCGCCGTCGCGCCAGCGGGGCCGGCCGGGCAGGCAGGAGCGCAGGTGGCGGTAGGCGGCGGTCTCGGGGGCGTGCTGCAGGACCACCCAGCCGCGGGCGCGGCGGCGGCGCAACTCGGCGCAGGACGTCTCCGACCCGACGAACGTCACGGTGTGCTGCAGGCGCTCGCCGCGCAGGAAGGCCACGGTGGCGGGGCCCATGGCGATCTCCAGACCCTCGTCGTCGTCGAAGCCGGGCGTGGCCAGCGCCGCGCGCAGCAGGCCGCCGTCGATGCGCCCTGCTTCGGCGTGGCGTTCGAGGTAGCCGTCGGCCGCGCCCGCGAGGCCGAGCGCGAGCACCACGCCCGTCGCGTACGGGGCGGCCCGCCGGACGGCGGGCGCCACGCGGACGCGCAGGCGGCCGGCCGCCAGGCCGGCGGCCGCGCCGATGACCGCCAGTCCGATCACCGTGCCCAGGCTCGGGACGAAGGGGAAGCCGAACTCCCAGGTGCGCCCGACGGACGCCACCGCCGCGATCCACAGCAGGACCAGGATCGCCAGGCGCCCGCGGCGGCCGGCGTCGCGCGCGGTGACGGCGAGCGCGAGCGTGGCGGCGGCCAGCGCCGGCAGGAGGTAGCGCGTGGCGCCGACGGCCAGCGCGGGCTGGTCGATGCCGGTGTACGGCGCGGCGGCCCAGGCGGCCACGGCCACGGCAGCCGCCGCCGAGCACGCCAGCGCCAGCCGCGTGCGGGCGACGAGCAAGGCGGCGAGCAGCCCGCCGGCCAGCAGGTAGGTCCCGCCGCTGAGGATGTTCGTGTAGTCCGACGCCCGGCCGTCGTCGAGCATCTCGCCGGGGTGCGAGAGGAACGAGTCGTCGATCGCGGCGAACGCGGGCGGGACGTCGTCGCCCCACGACGTGGCCACCAGCGGCCACAGCGGCGAGCCGTGGTCGATCGTGTTGCGCACGACCCAGACGCCGCCCACCAGGAGCGCCAGCGGCACCAGCCCGGACCACGCCGGGTGCAGCGTGCGCAGGCGGTCGCGGCCCGCGACCGCCGCGGCGAGCAGCGCCGCCGCCAGCAGCACGCTGCCCGTGGTCTTCGTCCCGAAGCTGAGACCCGCCGCGACCAGGGCCACCGCCAGCAGCGCCGGGCGCTCGCGCGACGCGGCAGCCAGCGCCGCGGCGCACACGAGCCAGGTGACGGCCGGCAGGTCGGTGAGCGGCCCGCCGACCTGCGTGAGGGCCAGCGGCAGGGCGAGGAACGCCGCGAGCGCGGCGACCACGACGGCCACCGGGACCCGCAGGGTCCGCAGGCCGAGCGTGCCGGCAGCGAGCAGCACCGCGACGAGGAACGGCCCCCAGATCGACGCCATGACCCAGCTGTCGGCGAGGCCGAGCCCCCAGCCGACCGCCACCTCGTTGGTCACGGGGTAGTTGGCGACGGGCACGCCCTGGAAGAGCTCGACGAGCCCGCCGGCCGTGCCCTCCTGCGCGTAGTGCGCGGCGAGCGGCAGATGGTAGGTGAAGCCGTCGTCGCCGATGTAGGGGTGCTGCAGCTGCCACGCGGCCCAGCCGGCGATGGTGAGCCCGAGCGCCCCGGCGCCGGCCCGGCCGCGCGGCTCCAGCGCGCGCCACCAGGCCGCGAGCTGGGTGCCCGGACCGGGGGCCGTCGCGGGCAGGAGTCGGTAGGCGGCCAGTGCGCCGAGCGCGGCGGCGGCGGTCAGGGCCGGCGGCGCCCCGGACAGGTCGAGGAGGCCGAGCGCCAGCGCCTGGGCCACGGCGAAGGCGACAGCCAGCACGGCCGTGGCGACCGCGCGTGCCAGGCCTGCGGGCGCGGCGCACCCCGCGACCCGCCACCCCGTGGCCGCGACCAGCCCGGCGGCCAGCACGAGCAGCGCGTGCTGCGCCAGAGCCTGCACGCGCGGGATCGTAGCGGCGGGCGGGCGAGCGTCCTGATCCGCAGGGGGCCGCTACCCTCGCCGGTCGTGGCGACGGCACCCTGGCGCGAGCGCCTCGACGCCGGCGTGCGCCGGGCGTCGAACTGGCTGCAGCTCATCCGCTACGCCCTGGTGGGCATCAGCGGCGTCGTGCTCAACCTCGGCACGTTCTCGGTGCTCGTCGAGGTCGTCGACGTGGACTTCCGGATCGCCGGCGTCCTGGCCTTCTGCGTGGCGGTGGTCAACAACTTCTTCTGGCACCGGCACTGGACGTTCGAGGCCCAGCACGGGCACGCGGGGTTCCAGGCCGCGCGGTTCGTGACGGTCAGCGTCACCGCGTTCGTGGTGGGGATCGGGATGCTGTGGACGCTCGTCGACGTCGCGGGGCTCCCCGAGGTCGGCGCCCAGGCGGTCTCGCTGGCGGTCGCCGCCCCGGTGACCTTCCTGGTCAACCGGTTCTGGTCCTTCCGGCGCTGACCTACGGCGCGACGTCGAAGAGGCTGTTGAGCGCGCCGAGCAGCAGCAGCGCGCCGGCGGTCAGCGCCAGGACGAGCAGCAGGATGCCGACGGTGCGTTCCGACGGCAGGGCGCGCGACGCCGCCCGGCGGGTGACGGGCCGGCGGCGGGGCGCCGCGGTGACCGCGCCGCGGCCGCGGCGCGAGGGGAGCGTCGCGACCGTCGCGCCGTCGCCGCGACGGCGGACGACAGGCGGGCGCGGCTCGTCGTCGTCGCGGTCCTCGTGCTCGGCCTCCTCCCGCTCGGCCTCGCGCAGGCGCGCCTCCTCGGCGGCCTGCGCCCGGGCGGCGTCGGCCTCCTCGCGCGCCGCGCGCGCCTGCGCCTCCGCGGCGGCGCCGGCCGCGACCAGGTCCCGCAGGCGCTCCTCCAGCGCGGCGCGTGCGGCAGCTTCACCCTCCGCGGCCGCGACCGCGGCATGCAGGTCCTCCAGGGCGGCGTCGAGCTCCTCCCGTGCCGCCTGCGCCTCGGCGGCCGCCCGGCGCGCCCGCCGGTCGGCGGCTTCGGCGAGCTCGAGCGCCTCGTCGCGCTCGGCTGCCGCCTCGTTGACGGAGGCCAGCGCCTCGTCGCGCTCGGCCGCCGCACGGGCGGCGGCCTCGAGCGCCTCGTCGCGCTCGGCGTCGCCCCTGCGCAGATCGGCCAGACGGGCCTCGAGATCCCGCTGCTCGGCGGCGGCCGCGCGCAGCTGGCCGTCGAGCTCGTCGCGCTGCGCCGCGGCGGCCGCG
>Ga0196964_10001143_pt1 | contig 13796 bp, 9 predicted proteins | sample S1_10metaG_FD_148615 | JGI IMG/M metagenome (GOLD analysis project Ga0196964, IMG submission 148615) | Soil microbial communities from Anza Borrego desert, Southern California, United States - S1_10 | ecosystem: Environmental > Terrestrial > Soil > Desert | place: USA: California | collected...
GATTGTGAAATGTTCGTTCCTGAAGAAAGGCGGAGTGTCCATATACCTTCACAAACACAAACTACCATGTATAACGCAAACGGCAATAGTATAATTAATACAGGCAATGAAGATTTCACAGGTGGCAACATGACATTGCTTGATGCAACCGGTAATATAGTTTGTAAACAAACTATTACAGAAAATATTGTAACTGTTAATACCAGTACGCTTGCATCGGGGATTTACCTGGTTGTTTTAAGCAGGGAAACCATACATAAAACAGTAAAATTAATTATCACTAAATAAAAAACATTATTTATCAACAGATATAAATCCAACGACCATGAAGAAAAAAATTATAATTGTCGGAATTGCATTATTGGCTTTGAGCCAGCTGCAATCATGTCGTAAAGAAAAAGCTTTCCAACGTGCAAAATCACCCCAACATACAACCTCCATCCAGCGGGGAGGCCCGGCCGGTGACGATGAACAAGTGCTGATTGAACTGGGAAACAAACTTGAAAATCCGTATAAAAAATCGCGCATGCTGGAGGCATGGAATATTGCATACCCGGGTTATCATGTTGATGACTTGCCGGTAACGCACAGGCAAATCACCTTTGTGCCGAATTCAATGGAACAAATTATGGCTATACATGATGCAGGTATTGAATCGTATAATTATCCTTTTGGCTATGAAATACTGAACGATGGAAATTATTATATACAACCGGGAAAAAAACCTTATGATATTCCTGTATTATACGCAGTTGTGCCTATTGATATTGTACTACCGGAAGGCGTTGAATATACAGTTGAAGAGGAATTGTGCCTGCTGCCGCTTGAAACCAGGGCAACACGCGAAGCTTTTCACCTTGCCGGTGTTGAATACAAGGAAGAGATAGCAGAATTGCTTCCGGATGCGCCTCCTGTAGACATTAGCCAGCCCGACTTAAACCGGGCTATTATTGACCTTACCCGTGACATAATAGTTGCCCAACAATTTACAGGAGCCCGCCCCATTAATCCATATTCTGACGGTGATGAAGGCGATGAGGGTTTGGCGGCTTCACCCTGCGGATGTTTTTCATGGAATAATGAAGATAAACCAAGCGGGTGTATAAAACTTGAAGATACGCGGTGGGGTTTGCAGCCTTTGGCGCATGTTCGTGTTTCCTTCAGAAACATTTTTTTCAGCAGGCGCGCGTATACCAATGAGCATGGGTGTTTTCAAATAGATCATGATTATTGGCCTTCAGCCCATGGTTTCGTATATTTTGAAAATTGGTTGGCTGATGTACGGAGCCTCGATTACAATTTGTTTGACACTCACTTCGACCCCTTGGGCCTCTTTAATCTTACTGGTAGCACACACATCAATAACCTTGACATGATTTATTGGCGGTCTACGGATAAAAACAGCACAAGTTCGTCTTATTATGTGGCTGCAACCTTTTTAAATTCCTTAAATACATTTACTCAATATTGCTACAATGATGAAATTACTCCTCCAGCCGATGGTAGCGCTCAAACTCGTTTAAGGGTATTGTTAGGTAAAGAAATTGGCGGAGGAAGCGCACCCATGTTGCACAAAATGGGAGTTGCAGGGTATTATGCCCTGTTGGCCGGGTTGGTAGATCCCTCTTTCTCTGCTTTTGTCGGAACACTTCTTTATCCATTAGCCATGCCAATTTATGCCGGAATTGCACCTGATATGATTATCGGTTATACTTCCATTACATGGAAAAACGAAAGCGATCAGCTGCGTGAACTTTATTATCACGAGTTGAGTCATGTATGCCATTTTAAAACATGTGGATCACCCGTATGGGCCCGCAACATTGAATTCGTAGTTGGGAATTCCACAAACGATCCTTATGGCGAAACCACGTTAAGCGGTACCGGTGCCCAGGATTCTGATCACCGCAGATGCCAGCTAATCGAAACCTGGGCCTTTTTTCTGGGAAGAGTATATACGCACCGTACTTATGGTAAAGATCATCACTCAAATGTACTTTTTGGAAACCTGTGTCGCGATTCATGGATTGGCCTAACGGCTGAAGAACTAACCGAAGAGACTTATTTCCCCTATGGCATGTTGCAGGATTTGCGCGATGAGGACAGTGATTATTGTTCCGGCATACTTGAAAGTCCTATTGTTGACGATGACGTAAACCATGGTTACACCATTAAAGAAATGTATGATGCCCTTGGAACAAATGAGACCATGCACATATGGTGGTGGAATTTGCCCAATACAGGACAGTCTTCTACCGATATGTATAACCTGTTTGCAAGCTATCCCTATTTATAGAAACAACTCCATTTTTTCTGATAAATAAAGAAATTTAAGAAATCCCTGGTAAATCGGGGATTTTTTATTTTGATCTTTGCAGTATATCAGCGTACCAACCCGATTCATTGATATACTGGTATACTGGTATACCAATAACGATTAACCAAACTAATACTTCGTTTTCGGGTTCTTATCTTTCCCCCGCCTGGTCATTTTCCCATCGCTGCCAATGCATTCACCGGGTTGCATCTGCGTACGCGTACCGTCTTTGCTTACTATGGTGCCATCAGGTTTGAGTATTTTTCCGTTTTGCAGGGTTACGTCTTCGGTTATTGTATTGCCTTCGCATATAACAACATTATGGCCTCCGGCTGAGGCTACGCAATACACCTTGTCAACACCAATTAATGCGGCATAATCTTCCGAGATTTTTTTTGGTAAGGCATACCCCATCACGTACAAGCTTGTCAATACCATCATGAATGTTTTCATAATTGCTTTTATTTTATTGGTGCGCAACAAACATTCCCCACCGGTACAAAAGTCTTTCACGCTGTGGTCCATTGCTTAACAGTTAACAGGGTATTGCATTTCAACCAAAATTGACAACCCTTTTCCCAAATTGGCCCCCCAAAACTGTCCGTTTTTGACATCAATTTCACCGATACACTTGATTTTCAATCCTGTTTTATGTTGTTACCAAACCGTGTTATACTGGTTGTAAAAGACTTAAATTCATTTGGGCAAACCCGGTGAGTAAACAAAACGACATATATAAAAATGAGGGATTGACCACTCCCGAATTTGTTGCCCGATTGTATAAACAATACGGTAAAAAACTATATGCCTATGCCTTGCGCAACTGGAATGTAAACGAAGACCAGGCCTGGGACCTGGTGTATAAAACGTTGTACAAAGTAATTGACACATACAAAAATTATACCTTTGAAAACGAAGAAAAATTCGGGGCGTTTATTTTTAAAATTTTCATCAATTACCTGCGCAACCATTACCGCGACAACAAAGCGAAAAATGAAAGCCTGAAAGTAAGCGATGTTTCGCCCGACCAGATGTACAACAAGGCCGGTGAACCGGTAAGCGATGCACCTGTAAACCCGAAACTGGTGGCCTTAACCGAGGAACTGGAGAAAATGGAAGATTGGCAACGCATGCTTTTGCTCATGCGAAGCGAAGGACGGTCGTACAGTGAAATTGCCGTTTATATTGATAAACCCGAAGAACAGTTGAAGGTATATTACCAGCGTTTGAAAGAATCCATCACAAAAAAAATGTATGAGCGATTATAATTCAATACAGGACAGGGAAATGCGCGAGCTGCTCAAGCAATACATGATGGAGCAGGATGAGAACAATGTATTAACCCAAAAATTAATAGAAATGGAAGCAAAACTTGCTTTCGGGCTTACGCCTGTAGGGGCCCTGGTTATACCGGGCGAAAAAGAAATGCTGGGTAAGCTCACAAAGGGCGCTATTGGAAAAACAGGCGTGTTCACCTGGATTACCGCTATTGTGCTGACAGCCACTACCGGCTTGGGCATATACGCGCTTACGTCAAAAAATATGCATACCAATCCCCAAATGCCCGCAACGCCTGTGAAGGAAAAAAATACGGTGATCACCGAAAATGAAAAATTAATCGCCTCAACCAATACAACCCATTACAATGAGCCTGCTTTGTTTACCGGTACTGATACAACCAAACACGAAACCATTGCAAAAACTCAACCTGAAAACACTGGAAACATTGAGCCGAAAATATTCAAGGAGCCGGACAAAACCACCTTCTTCAAACTGGACCCGTTCTACAAAACAGGGAACGATGTGATTGCTTGCATGAGCGAGGACAAAGCCGCTTCGCAGGCAAACAATGAACCGGGTGACGATGACAAAAAAGAAAAGAAAAAAAACAAGCGCGACAAAAATCCGGCTCCTCCTGTACCACCGGCCCCACCGGGACCTCCTTCGCCACCGGCACCACCAGCACCGTGCAATACAACCAAAGCCAAAAAAGACAAACATAAAGACGGTGAAACCAAAACTGAATCGCACACCATTAGCGATACAAGTTTTGCCGGCATTAAAAAAATTGTGGTGAACTCGGGCGTTTGCGACCTTAAAATTACACGCAGTGCCGATGAAACAACGCGCCTCAAATGCGATATTTTAATTGAAACAAAGGGGGTCGTAACAAACCGCCCTGAATACAAAGTACGGTGCGAAAAATCAGGCGAAATACTTAAGATATGGATTGAAAACGAAGAAAAAGGCGACATACACGTGATTGGCATGCTCAACATTGACGCCAACATTACCATGGAAGTTCCTGCTGTAACCGATGCAGAAATTACCAATGAAAGCGGTGACATTGACATGAGCGGTTTTAATGGCAAAACCTGCAAGGTCAAGAGTTCCTATGGCGACATTGCACTTGCCGAATTAGGTCATGAAATTGAACTCGAGTCGCAATCGGGTGATATTACTCTTACATCCTGCAAAGGCAAAACAAACATCCATAGCAATTATGGCGATATTTCGGTTGTAAGCCATATGAATTCAATGGACATTGAGTCCACATCGGGTGATATAAGCATAACCGGTATGGCGGATGCCAGCGGAAAAGAATGCAACATAAAAAGCAATTACGGCAATGTTGGGTTAAAAGGCGTTAAAGTTCCTGTCAAACTCAAGGTGCAGTCGGGCGATGTGCGTGTTGAAGATGGCGAAGGAAACCTTGATATCCATTCAGGGTACGGGCAGCAGCATATAAAAAATGTAAAAGGCAACCTGCTTTCAATGTCTACATCAGGCGATGTGCACGTTGAAGGATTGACGGGTGATATTCGCATCCAATCAAGCTATGGGAACGTAACCACAAACGACTGTGTGGGTGATATACGCATCAGTGCCGTTTCAGGTAATATCAAGGGAAAGAACATTAAAGTGAATACAGGTATGGATCTGAGCGCTACATATGGCGACATTAAAATGCAGCTGGCACATGTAATGGACGAGTTGAGTTTTGATTTGCTTGCATCCATGGGCGATATAAAGGTCAGGAAGGCCGGCCAGGTCATTGTTGGCGAAGAAGGGAAATTGCAGATACAAAAAGGGAAAATCAATGTGAAGGCCTTAACAACTTCGGGCAGTCAATTGTTTGAATAACATACATTGCTTTCAATAACGTTCTTTTTTTAATATATACGGGACACATGGCGCAGCCTTAAAATGAGTTTTTCATCACCTGTTTTAGTACTCATTATACAAAAGTCAGCAACAACGTAGTGGCTGCGCCCCCGTTATATTAAAGTTTGAAAATTCGAGGGTTGAAGTTCGAGGTCTTGACGAAGCAAGGCTTGTCAAGATGCTGACACCGCTGTATACGTTGCAGTCGTCAGGATGTGAGGTTTGAATGTTGGGAAACTTTAAAACCGTTTTTGAGCGGATTCAAAAAGCAAAACTTCATTTTTTATAGCAAATTTATCCTGTTGGGCAACACTGTAAAACAAGGACAATTGTTGGGGTTTATGCGGCAACTCCGGAAATTCTACCGAACCACATGTACATTTCCATCTTCAAAGCACACCGGTAATCCGTACAGGTTGCATGCAATTTTTAGTTTGCTTTGAAAATTTTGGCTCTGTGGGTCGTTTTTCCTGCTGCCGATACTGATAAACCGTAAATGCCCCTGGGAATTTCCGGAACAGTAAAACGCAGTGCATGCGTACCGCTGCAAACCGCGCTTTCAGCAGTAAAAACCTGTTCACCTGCCAGGTTATAAACCGTTACCTGTACAGGATAGTTCCCTTCGCACGCTGACCATAAAACAAGTGTGTTATCATCCCAAAACGGTTTGAAATCGAACACTGATATGCCGTCAAAATTTACAACAACCGGCTCAATGCCCCGCAGGTTACCATCATGGTCCAGTAACCACAGCCGGTAATAATTCACCCCGGGAAATGGGCTTTGGTCCAGCAACGAATAAGAGGTTGTTTGGCCCATGATGCCTTTTGCCGGAACAGTGGCAAATAAATTATAGTTCACTCCGTCAACCGAATGCTCAATGGTAAACGCCTGGCAATTGTTTTCGGCAAATACTTCCCATTCCAGTTTAACACCGTTGTTTTCTTTTTTTGCATCAAACCGGCTTAATTCAACCGGCAGCGTGGAATTGTAACAAATGGTTATGCGCACATGATCAACGTAGGAAATAACATCACCAGCACAACTGTAATCAATGGATGTCATTTCAAAACCGAAATTAGCAGCGTTAATATCGGCCGGGGTCCATGTTTCGCCCCATAAATCGGTGCAACCGCCATAACTCACATAGGTGTCGGTATACGGCCATGCAACACCGTACATTGAATAATTGTTACCTACTTCAACACCGCCTTTGAGCAAGGCCATACCGTTGTCTTCAACATATGAACCGAAATCGGCTTTTTTTTCAACTTCAACGGTTATGCCGGTTATAACCGAAGTTGCAGGAATTGAAAAACCGAAATTGGTGAAACGCAAACAATTTGTGTGCTGATCGCAGCAACCGCAATGCAGCACTGTTGCATACATGTTGTTTGAGGTGGCCGCATTGGCTGCCGGGGTGTAATTGGCTCCCGAACCTGTAAACATGCAAGCCGTTGCTGTAATTGTTCCGGCACTGTTAGGGCCTGCAGTTTGTGCACCTGCCCTTGACCAAAATACCGTTACAAACAACAAAGCCAATATCCTGTAACTATCCGTTTTGTTCATCTGTTGTGCTAAGATAGGATAAAGCTGTGCAAACAACAAAATGCATAAACATACAAGCAAAAATTGTATTGAAATGACACAAATAAAACAACTTTCTTCAATGCAAAACGTTTATTTTAAACACAAATACATATTGCTGTTATAAAATTAAAAAACAGGCCGTGCCTGCTCTTTTATTCCCCTTACGGTGGTTCAATGGTCCCTTTTGGCACCATGGTCATATCGGTTATATGTGTTCCTGTGTTATTCATAAAATTTATTTTTCCGTTATACATTTTTTGGGCTGCCATTCCCGTTAGCTAATTGTTTAGCTGGCAATTGGTTTTGTATAAGTCTTTTTAATTTATTTTTTCCATTGTTTTGAGTTTTCACAACGAAAATAATCAAACATACTCTGTGTAATTCTGTTTCTCTTAAACTCCATGCTTAAGCGCTTCACGTGTTTATTTTTTTGATCATTGTTTTGGCAAAAGACAACAAATGATAAGGCAAACAGCAATGACACTGACGCAATAATTTGGAAGGACAGAGAAATCCGGTCTGGATTTTACTTCCGGCTGTTGATTTTTAAACTACAAAGAATAAAATAATTCCTCCCAGAAGCTATCGGGGGCAGCGGGCGGTGAAAGACCGGCCTTGATAGTCCCGCATTGAATTGATATGTAATTTACTCACTAACATAGTTTGTTCCTCCGTATTTTAATGGTTTGGTTTGACAAAATTAGAGGTGCAAATCCGGTACAAAGATGCAAAAAATTGAAAAAGGTTGCTTCAATACAAAAAAATAGCGGACTTTGAAAAAAACGAAAAGCCTTAAGGAAAAAAGCTTCCTTCAGAAATGGAAAAGTTAAAAACGCACTTTAAAACCGCATGCCGGGTCTACGGCAATTGAAAATAAGAACGTTAAAATGATAATTAATTAACATGAAAATTCCATTGCCGGCTGAAGTTGTATGCGTTTTTTACTATATTTGGTAAAACTAACTACAATGAAAAAACTGTTTATTTTTTCAATTGCCCTGGTTGCCGCAAGCGGTGTGCATGCACAAAGTTCATGGTCACTTGGAATATCCGGTGCTTCACTTGGCAACCATTCGTATTACAGCGGTGGAATGGCCGATGCACATGCCAATTTTCATCACGATGATTTTGGAACGGGATCGTTGGGTTTTGTTGCGCGCAAAACGCTTTGCCCGCACTGGAGTTTTCAAACCGGTTTTGGATTTTCATCAATTGGGTTTAATTTCGCACTTGCACAGGACTATTCATTGCTCAATGAGGACAGCCAATGGATTGGTGCAAGCGTATCCAGCGGTGTTGTAAACATACCGGCTTCCATAATCTATAACACGAATTTAAACTGCCGCAACTGGCGTTGGTTTGTTGGAGGCGGGTTTTCAACTGTAATGAGTGGCCAAACAAGCGGCTCAACAGAAGGAACTGCTACCGCAGAAGACAATACAACCGTTAGCCTTTCCACAAATTATCATTCACCTGCTTTTACACGGGTACATGGTCACTTAATGGGCGGTATTGAAAAAGTATATAAACGTGGTGCCATGTTGAGTTTCGGTTTAATGCTGAATGGCGGCCTGAGCAGCCTTGCAACAACGGATGTAACCTATACCCTTGACGGTAAAACCTACAACCATACATTTACCAACCGTGGAAATTACTGCGGCCTTTTCATCAACTATTATTTCAGGCCCTGGGGCAGTAAAACCAAATAAGCGTACGGGTAGTTGCTATTGCCAGTTTTCGCCATTCGGCTTTGAGGAAGGCAATGCCATTTTATTACGGTTTTTTTTAAATCGCACCTACATTAACCTCAAACCTTCACTCCCATCACACACACATCGTCCAACTGTTCATAATCCCTTTTCCAGGCTGTAAATGTTTCTTCAATGCGCTTCAATTGTTCGTCAACGCTATCGTTGCCAACCATCTTAATGAGTTTTTCAAAATTAGAAGTCTTGAATTTTTTGCCCTTGTCACCGCCAAACTGGTCGGCATACCCGTCAGAGGTCATATAAATGACATCGTCAGGCTGCACTTCCATTTCCTTGATTGTAAAATTCTTTTTTTCACCCACGTAAATGCCAATAGGCTGCTTGTCGGGTTGCAATTCAATCAACTCGCCTTTACGCAATACGTATAGTGGGTTATTGGCACCGGCAAACTGTATCTTTCTTTCAGAAGGGATATACCGGCAAAGCGTTAAATCCATTCCATCGCGGTTTTCGCCAGCTATACCGGTTTGCTTTAATGCAACAATCACCCGGTCGCGCAATTCATTCAAAATAATATCGGGCTGCAATTTCAACTCTTCGTTCACGATCTGGTTCAACAAACCCGCCCCCAACATACTCATGAACCCGCCCGGTACACCATGCCCTGTACAATCAACCACGGCCCACAGCAACGAATCTTTTTGTTTGGTATGCCAGTAAAAATCACCGCTTACAATGTCTTTTGGTTTGAACAAAACAAAATGCTTCGGCAGGTTTTTCTTCAATGTTTTTTCATCGGGCAATATTGAGCGCTGTATGCGTTCGGCATAATGAATGGAATCGGTCAGCTCCTTGTTTTTTTCTTCAATGATGTCTTTTTGATGCGAAATTTCTTTTGCTTTTTCCACTACTTCGGCCGTACGTTCCTGCACTTTACGCTCCAGCATTTCCTGCCGCTTGCGGTGTACACGTTCCCTGTAACGTATATACACGGTAACCATTACAATTAACAGGGCGCCTGCCAGCAGGTAAAACCACCAGGTTTTCCAAAAAGGTTTTTGTATGGTAAACGGTATACGCATAATTTCGCTTTCTATACCGTAAACGTTTTTAATTTTAACTTCCAGCGTAAAATTACCATCGGGTAAATTGGAATAGCGTACAAGGTTTGAAACACCATTGTCCTGCCAGGCTGAATCAAGTCCGATAAGGCGGTAATAAAAGCGGTGCGGTGCAGGAGCAAAAACCTGGCTTGTGTACAATTCAACGTTCAGGAAATTCTGGTTCCATTCAAATTGCATTTTACCTTCCCGGAACCGGCTGAATTTAATCCCGGTTAAGGTATCTTCGCGTATAATCAAACGCGACACGCCCAATTTGGGTTTTGTAAGGGGCACCTGCAATTTTTCAGGATCAAAAAGCAATACTCCGTTCATGGTGGCCACATAAATTTTTCCAACTTCATCCATTTGCGCCACGGCTGGCAACACGCTTCCATCGGGCATGCCCATTTCTTTATTGAATGTATAAACCGCATTTGTTTGCGGGTTCCACCGCACCACTTTTTTTTCCGATATGACCCAGCGGATCCCTTTTTTATCGGTGATCATGGCTTTTGCCGACATGCTGCCAAGTCCCAGTTTTTTATTCCAGTATTCGCTTTTACCTGTTTTTTCATCAAAACGGTAAATTCCGTTTTCGGTCAGGACCCATACATTTTTATCGGGATCAAGGTGTACATTATTAATGGTGCTGTCGGGAAAATACTTTTCGCTTCGGGCAGGGCCGAACAAAACCGATTTTTTTGTACTGGGATCATAAATAAAAAAGTGGTTGGTGGGGCTTGGTGTATTTCCCGTGAAGGCCGGGAGCATCCACTTACCGGATGGAAGCAAAATTGAATAGCTATCCGATAATTTTACGGCCTCATTCCATTCTTTCTTTTCCTGCGATCCCAGGCGTGTTACTAGCTTCAGTTCATTGGTTGAAACGTCATATTCAAAAATACGGTTGGGCCATTGGCGGAATGTATACAACCCGGACTGTTTCGGGTCATGCCTGAAAAGAATGTGGCGCTGCCAATGGATGTGCTCACCGGTATCGTTCAAAATTCCCTTGTACAATTTTTTGGTTTGAAAGTCGTACATCTTGGGCGTATTGCCATGGATCATGAAAAGGCGATGGTCGTCAATAAATTTAAAATTTTCAATACGGGTCAGTTCCTTTTCCGCCTTTCCGTTGCGCTTGAAAAAATCGCTTTTTATAATAATTTTTTCTTTAAGCAAATGCTCTTCCGGATCATAAACGCTTATACCGTTTTCGTTGGAAAGGTAAATCTGGTTTTTATTGCGCACCAGTAATTGGTTTACCGGTACCGTTTGTTCCGACTGGAACGAGTATTCCAAATCCATTTCACTCCAGGGTAAAATGGTGAATTGCTGCTGAACGGGGCAGTAAATGCTAAAGCCTCCATCACCTGTTGCTACCCATATATTTCCATCAGGGTCTTTTTTACAGCTGCGAATGCGGTTGTCAGCTATGCTGCCGGCTGTTTGCGTTGAATGGCGCAGGTAGGTGGTTTTTTTGGTGTCCATATCAACCACCAGTACGCCTTTATTAGGAGTTGTAACCCATAACCGGTTTTCATCCACAACATAGCCTTTGGCATTATCAAGGTTGCCTGTTTTATTATCAAACTCGCGCCCTGAAATACGCCTGCAGGTATTGTTTTTGCGATCAAAGAAAAGGAGGCCGCTATAGGTGCCAAACCAGTAATTGCCTGTGGGGTCAATATAAATAAAATTAACAATGGTGAGTGCGGCCAGTATACGTTCTTTTTCCTTTTGGTTCTCATTTGCATAACCTTCGGCATCAAAAGGAACAAATGTTTCTTTTTCGGGGTCAAAAAAACAAGGCATCGCTTCTTTACGGCTTTCACCAAAAAAACCCATCAGGAACCTTCCATCGTTAAGTTCAGCCATGCCTTTTACGCGATGAAAAGGTATGCGATGCACATCAGCCGGCTTATCAAAATCAGGCACGTATTTTTTTACGGGACCTTTGTCAGGGTCTATCCGTATAAGACCGCCCTCCCAGGTTAAGGCCCATAAACGGTTTTTACGGTCTTCAACCAACCGAACCACCGGTACATTGGGCATACTGTTTTTATCAAGCGAATCGGGCAAAAAATGCCTGAAGCGCCCACTGCCAATATCAAAACGGGTAAGCCCCATTACATCAACATATGAAATCCACATGCGGTTGCGCGAATCAATGAACATGGATTGCACCTGGTTGGAAAGAATGGTTGCTTTGTTGTTTTTACCAGCAGCATGTACGCGTGAAGTATATCCATTGTAACAAATGATGCCCTTGTTTGAAGCCATCCACAACTGTCCCTGTTGGTCCCAGCATTGGCTATACACTTCATTGGCACCGAATTTTTCAGCAGGCAGGTACTGGAATAACGGATTAAAATGCAGTTGTGCTGATAAAGCACTGCACATACTTCCTAAAACGAGAAATAAAAAAACGCGTTTCATGTGGGTTTGAAGGTAAGTATTTATACATATTGCCGAATATGTTGCATTAAAAAAATGCCCGTTTTTATAAGATGCTGAACGTTGAATGATTAGCAATGCCAACCGGTAAGCGTGGCCGTACACTGGTATCTATGTTGCGTAGTTCTACGTAAAATAAACATGGATGCAAAACAACACCTTTTTTACGGTTTAGGCCAGGTTGCATATGCCGTAGCGCAGGCCGATGGAAAAATACAGCGGCAGGAGCGTGAAAAATTACATGACATGCTTACTGATGAATTCACTAAAATTGATACCGATTATGGTTATGCCGACATAATTTTTCAATTGCTGGAAAAAGAACACATGGATTTTGAACACAGTTATAAATGGGGAATTGATGCAATAAAACTGGGCTCGCATAAACTCAATTCAAAATTAAAGTGGGACTTTACCGATATTTTATTCAAAGTTGCTGCGGCTTATCCTCCCAGCACACGTTCTGAAGAAGAGATAATTTTCAGGTTCATCAAAGACATCAAAGGGCTTAGATAATTAAACGGCTCACCGTTAATAAAAAGAAACAGGAGTCTTGTATTTGTGAAGAGTGATTGTAGTATTTTTGGCGCTTGAACCGATGACCTCTCGTATTTTAATCGTTTTAGTATGGCTTTTAGCCCCATGCCTGCATGCGCAAACGGTTGTGCACAGTACCGGTTATTTCACATCCTGGCTTGAACCGAATTTATTGGGTTATGAAGGCTTGTATTGCGGTACCATACCGTTTACCCCTTTTCCCATGAGTTACGATGAAAAAATGCGTATCCCGTACCTTGAAGCCGCAAAAACAACAAACAGTACGGTTGACGATGATTTTTCGGCAATTTATGCCGACTCCCGCAACATTCTTTACTGCGCGCAACAAGCCAGGGGCACTATTTCATCCATGCATTTTTTATTGTACGAAGGATATAAGAAAAGACCGCTCCAGGAATTGGTGGTAAGCATCAGTAAAAGCGGAGGTATAGTCAAAAAAAGAAGCGCTAAACCGGGTGAAGAAGACATTGTCCTGTTTAGTTTTTTTACCAATGAAGACGCGGGCATAAACCAGGTTGAAATGTACGCGTCAAGGGGTTTTCCGCATGAGAACGGTTCGGCAACTGTTTTTAACGATAAAATTTATCTTAACAACGATACCATCAAGGTAAATGTAATTGAGGGGCAAAACCAGGTTATTACAACCGACCGGAAAAAACGCCCGGTTGATTTTTGGGTTTATGATAACGAAAACAGGTTGATCCAGTACAGGCATTACCAGTACAGCGACATTGGCCTCATACGCATTGACTCCACCAATTTCAAATGGAAAGACAACAGGGTTGTTAAAATAAGTTCGCGTAAAGACCATACCCTTTGCAGTTACGATTCAACCGGCCTTATCAGTAAAATTGAAAATTATGTGAACAACAAACTTGTAAGCCGTTACGAATACAG
>Ga0196964_10001144_pt1 | contig 13784 bp, 13 predicted proteins | sample S1_10metaG_FD_148615 | JGI IMG/M metagenome (GOLD analysis project Ga0196964, IMG submission 148615) | Soil microbial communities from Anza Borrego desert, Southern California, United States - S1_10 | ecosystem: Environmental > Terrestrial > Soil > Desert | place: USA: California | collected...
TTACTTAGTAGCCCAGTGGTGTCTTTGGATTTGGCTCTGGGCTAGCGGTTGCTGCTGGTGCTGCCTGAGACTGGCGTTGAGGCGCTGGGGAGAGAAAAATCGAGTTGGCTGGGCTAGGAGCAACCAACCCGGTGTCCGGATTTTCGGCTTGTTGAGCCAGCTGGTTCTTCAGAACTTCATTTGTCGCTGTCATCTGTCGCTCTTGGCGTTGTAAGTTGTCTAGTTTACGGTACTCCCGCGTCCACTGCTGCTGGGTATATACTGTCCAAGCATAAACGGCTAGCGTGCTAGCAACTAAAAGCAACGTAACTAAGTCGGAGCTGCGCTGCATGACCAGTAGCGATCGCATCCAACTTGGTGCGATTCGTTTCTCAGGCAGGCTTTGTACCGGATTACCACTTCTAGATGGCACAGCTACCAGGGGTGACTTTGGCTGCGATTTCCCTCTAGTTTGCTCAGAGGCAACAGCAGCTTTTCTCTTTCGGCGGTGTCGGGGAGAATCAAAAGATTGAGGAGCAACAGACATACACTTCACCAGGACTTCCAACAAGTCTCCACCGGCAATTTAGCACTTATAGACACCGGCAGAAATTTAAAAGCACTTCTAGTAAACGAGGCTAATAAATTCACCCCATCCTATCATCTGATGATTCTCCTGTAGAGAAAACAATTTTCCTTAAGGTAAAACCTTAAATTTACCACTTGAGTGGAACCCTGCGAAAGCTTCCCCTGGCTGCCTTGTACATTTCTCACTCTTACAACTACTATCACCAGCCATGAGGGTCGCTAAAGCCGAACCCAGACGACAGCTACGATGAAACTTCATATTCCTACAGAGATAGTTTCAAATGCAGCTAGTTATGCTAAAAGTACAGAACAGGATAAACTCGCGGACGATCCCTTGTGCCGCAATCTGTGAAAGAGGAGTGTATGAACAAAAAATTTTTGAGTTTGGCTCTGGGACTCGGTTTGGCTCTCAGTTTGGCTACGACATTAGGTGCCTGTCAAGGTGAGACTGGAGGTGATACCGAGGGTGGAACCGGTACCGACACCACCACAACACCTGCTGGTAAAACATCACCATCGCCTGGGGCATCACCCACGACTAAGGGTTCCAGCCCTAGCGCATCTCCCAGTGCATCACCTGGGGCATCCCCCAAATCATCACCTGGCGCATCTCCCAAAGCATCACCTGGCGCATCTCCCAGCGCATCTCCCACTAAAAGCCCTTAGTAGGTAAGCGAGTGGATCTTCCTTAGAGCTTATCCTTTAGGAGGTGTCTGCAAAACTTTCCAGCCTCTAAATCAAGGGGCTGGCGTTACCGCCGCCAAAGCTAGGTAAAGCTTTGATAACGGTGGTAGCGTTTTCGCTTTTCTTGATAGCCAGCGCTAGTTGGAATGTTAGGGAAAAAATTGGGTAGGAACAGCCCTAGCTGAATCATTGGGTAATGAATGACTGGGGCTGTTCACTGGGTTGGAAATTAAGGGTAAGCAAATGTTATGAAGAGCATCCACTTGCTGGCTATAAACGCTGGTACGAGTGCTGTGATGTGCTTGATTACAGGTGGCGTGCAAGAGGCGCGATCGTTGCCACCGCCACAGGAAGTCCCGGAAGAAGTGTTGCGGACAGAAATTATTACAGAAGCGCGATCGCCTATTGATGGTAAACGCCTCTCAGCAGCAGAGTATGTCCAGTTACAAGCTCAGTTGCAAAGTGTGCCATCAACTTCCCTGAGTCCCAAAGTACGGGAATTAATTTTCTTAATCCGCGTGCGACAATTGCTGCGTTCGATCGGTATTCCCATAAAGTAATAGGCAATCCTTTGTGCCGCGTAGCAGAGTAATTCCTACGCCCTCTTAGCTATTAGGCATAATTATATACAGACTATACTATCGCTCAAACGATGCCACAGGCAAGACTTTTTCTACAAAAGTATACAAAAATCAAAAAGTGTATATAAATATTAAGGTATTGACTCTCCAGGGTTCTTTAAAGAGCCAATTCAAGTAAGACCTTTAGGATAAGCAAATTTATGTCGATGATTGTTGCCCCAGAGCAGATTGACCGAATTGTTTGGAATCAGCATCACGACCCCTTTGAAGTTCTTGGCCCCCATATCATCGAGCAGAATGGTAAAAAAGTTTGGGCGGTGCGAGCTTACCTACCTACTGCCGACGCTGCATGGGTGCGACTACCGCAACAAAGAACTGAATACCCGATGCAAGCAGTGCATAATCCTCACTTTTTTGAATGCACGATTGAAATACCGGAACTGGCAAACTATCAACTACGGATTCAAGAAGGAGAACATGAGCGCGTTATCTACGATCCCTACGCCTTTCGTTCTCAGGGATTGACAGACTTTGACATTCACCTATTTTCTGAAGGAAATCATCACCGCATCTACGAGAAAATGGGTGCCCACGCAATGGAAGTTGAGGGCGTCCAAGGTGTTTATTTTGCTGTCTGGGCACCCAACGCCCGTAATGTTTCGGTTTTAGGCGATTTCAACAACTGGGATGGTCGCAAACACCAAATGCGAAAACGGGGAAATGGTATTTGGGAACTGTTTATTCCAGAACTGGGGGTAGGAGAACATTATAAATACGAAATCAAAAACTACGACGGGCACATTTACGAAAAATCTGACCCTTACGGCTTCCAACAGGAAGCGCGGCCTAAAACCGCCTCAATAGTCACTGATGTCGATAGCTACACATGGAACGATGCAGAGTGGATGGAAAAGCGTCGCCACACTGAACCGCTGACACAGCCAATTTCTGTATATGAATGCCATTTAGGTTCCTGGCTCCATGCAGCCTCGTCTGAACCAGCTAAGTTACCGAATGGTGAAACCGAGCCAGTAGTAATTGTTTCTGACTACAAACCAGGGGCGCGTTTCCTTACTTACCGTGAGTTAGCAGCGCGGATGATTCCCTATGTTAAGGAATTAGGATTCACTCATATTGAGTTGCTACCTATAGCAGAGCATCCTTTTGATGGTTCTTGGGGTTATCAAGTTACTGGATATTATGCGCCCACTTCCCGCTATGGGACGCCAGAAGACTTCATGTATTTCATTGACCAGTGCCATCAAAACGGCATTGGGGTGATTGTTGACTGGGTGCCTGGTCATTTTCCCAAAGATGGTCACGGTTTGGCTTTCTTTGATGGTACGCACCTGTATGAACACGCCGATCCTCGCAAGGGTGAACACAAAGAGTGGGGAACTTTAGTCTTCAACTACAGCCGGAATGAGGTGCGTAACTTTCTAGTAGCTAATGCTTTGTTCTGGTTTGACAAATACCACATTGACGGGATACGTGTGGATGCGGTGGCTTCCATGCTTTACCTGGATTATTGTCGCAAGCCGGGGGAATGGGTTACTAACCAGTACGGCGGTAGGGAAAACCTGGACGCTGCTGATTTCCTGCGCCAAGTTAATCACACAATTTTTAGTTATTTCCCTGGCGTTCTCTCCATAGCGGAAGAGTCAACTTCATGGCCGATGGTATCCTGGCCTACTTATGTGGGCGGTTTGGGCTTTAATTTGAAGTGGAATATGGGCTGGATGCATGATATGTTGGATTACTTCAGCATGGACCCGTGGTTCCGCCAGTTCCACCAGAATAATGTCACGTTTAGTATGTGGTATAACCACAGCGAGAATTTCATGCTGGCGCTGTCTCACGATGAGATTGTCCACGGCAAGAGTAATATGATTGGGAAGATGCCGGGGGATGAGTGGCAGAAGTTTGCTAATGTGCGTTGCTTATTCGCCTATATGTTTACTCACCCAGGCAAAAAGACTCTATTTATGAGTATGGAGTTTGGGCAGTGGAGTGAGTGGAATGTTTGGGGGGATTTAGACTGGCATCTGCTGCAACACGATAGCCACAAGCAGCTGAAGCATTTCATGAGCAACCTCAACAGGCTGTATCGCACTGAACCGGCGCTGTATACTCAAGATTTTGCTGAGGCAGGTTTTCAGTGGATTGATTGCAGTGACAATCGGCATAGTGTGGTAGCTTTTATCCGCCACGCTAAAGATTCAGATGAGTTCGTTGTCATAGTTTGTAATTTCACGCCTCAGCCGCACAGCCATTACCGTGTGGGGGTTCCGGAAGCGGGATTCTATACGGAATTATTTAATAGTGATTCCCGCGAATATGGTGGCAGCAATATGGGGAACCTTGGTGGCAAGTGGACTGATGAGTGGTTTTTCCACGGCCATCATTACTCGCTGGATCTGTGTCTACCACCGCTGGGAGTGTTGATTTTGAAGCTGGATGGCCAGAAGACACAAGCAGCGTTATCGCCTAGCCTTGAGGAATAAGGCAAGACAGTGGAACCCCACCCCCAACCCTTCCAAACCAAAAATTCTTCCTTATCTTCCCCCCGTGAACGGGGGGACGGAGGGGGGTACGGGGAGGGCAGGGTGGTTTAACGCTTTATTTGGAAGGATTGGGATTACTGACTCCTCGCAAAAACTGTAGTGTTTATCGGATAATGCTGTGATGAGTTAGTTAATTTACCATGTAGATGAAGTTGAGCGGCCCTACCTGTAGAGTCTACACAGACATAAAAACCTGTGGCAGATGTATTAGTGGGAGTGTAGGGAGATGGACAGTTAGGAGTAGGCGTAGAGTCAGCAATAAAGTCGATTAATACCTCGTTTTGTGGCGGGGTAGTGCTGTACTGCCCATTTATAAGTAATGGTGGCCCCCATCGGTAAACAGCTTTAGGGCCAGACCAAGGACTGCTGTTTGTTGGGGAAGCAACATAATAGATAATTGGGGTTGTAACGCCAGTGCTTGCAGGAAGATTTAGTACCAGAACTGGCTTTGGGCTGCTTGCTCCCGACGCTGGACTAAAATTAGCAGGTAATCCACTATTTGCGTTTAAGTTAATGCTCTTAGACATTCTAACTTCATCAGAGATAAAGTCTATAGCGCGGTTAAGTTCTATTCTTCTTAAAGTCTCATCCTCGGCTTTGTTATTAGCTCTCATAATGGCAAACAGTCCGCCTCCAGCAAGAGTTACAATCATGCTGGTCATTACCATTGCTAGTAATAATTCTGTTAAGGTGAATCCGCCAGCAATTTGAGAAACTTGAGGTAATTTTAAATAGAAGTTTTTCATAACTGTTTCTTGCAAACAGGAGGAGTAGCGTTAGTATCATATATACCAGTTCTGATGATTCCTAAAGGTAGCGATACTGCAATACATTTTGTTTGCCCGGAACCATCAGAGAGAGAGAGGCGAATGGTTTTATTCGTAGTAGTATTACCGCGCATCCCGTAATTAATTATATTGCTGCCGTTATAAGCCATATTCACTCCCTTTGGTAGAGTGCGATCGCCTGTCACTAAACAGCCATCATTGCTGGTAATCTTATTATTCAGTGTATTCAGGGTTAGCGTACAATTCTTACTCTTACGCATTGCTTCTCTTTGTGCTTCTTGCAAAGCGCCTCGAACTTTATTGACAGCATCATTCATTTTAGCTTTGTTATTCATACTCAAAAAACTAGGGGCAGTAAACGCGACTAAAATACCGAGAATAATTAAGACAATTAGGGTTTCTATTAGGGTGAAGCCATAATTATTTCTATAAAAATGTAATAACCGCATTGCTAAACACCTTTCAATCAAGTATTGAGGTAAACCCAATTTTTATTCAAATTCATGATTTACAGAAATAATAATAGTCTGATTAGAAGGAATAACCCTACCAAAAGAAGTATTACCGTGAAAACTGGCATCTACCGTTTTCTGGATACTAATGTTCACCGCGAACATTTGCTAGCTCATTAACTAGACCAACATTAATATTTGTCGTTGAGGCAAGACAGAAGCTTGGTTGCAGAAGGCAGAAGAGGATCTTAGCCTCTTAACATTTGTTGACATATCTTCATTCCTAGACTTCTGACACTGCATATGCGTATGTCCTGAATAGGTAAAAGCAGAATGCCTATATACGCAGCCAGCAGTTTGGTGTATTTTTTAATTAGTCAGTATTTTTGTCCGCATTAACCATCAATCTAACCGACCGCTTCTCTTAAGTAGTCCGCCTGGGTTGAGGAAAAAGCGAAGGTTTTGCACAGCCTGCTAAGCTAAGGCTTTGTTGGTATAGCCCTACTCTTGAGGGTGTGGGCATCATTCTCTCAAGCACCGGAGTAGCTACCATGAAGATAAAAACGTTTGCTTCCTATTTGGCTGTGGGTGTAGCGCTAGTTGCTAGTAGTGCTGCATCCACTTATGCGGCTTCCCTAACTGCTGCATCTGCACTTCTCTCAGGGAATCCTAATCTAACATCGCTTGATGACTTGTTAAATCAGGTACTGCAAGATCCTAGCGTACTCAATAACCCTAGTAGCATTGGATTTACAATTTCTCAGCAGGATGTTCGCACCAGCACAACTTCACCCATCGCATCAGCACTCTCTAATACTACTCTTCCCGGAACTACCCTAACGGGAAATGCCAGCAGCAGTGCTACCTATACTAGCTCTGGTGTTGAACTTGGCAGCAAAGCTGAAGCAACGCTAGATCCTGGTACTATTGCTTCAGTAAACGGTGCTGTTGGCGCTGTGACGATCGCAGATAACATAACGATCAACAGTCTCTCACAACCAAGCGGTACTCCTGGCTTTGTCAGGTTGGGACTCACCATTGATGGCTCTACTCAAGATGTGGGAGCGCTAGCTGGAGCATTAATATCTGTAAATGGCACTAATGCCAGCAAGACTTTTACTGGCAATACAGACTTAGTAAGTAATGCCATTCCTATTACATTAGGTAACGCCTTTGATGTCAAACTAGGTTTTGTCAGCGCAGTTGCTCTTCCCGGAGATTTTCCTATCACTCTTTCCGGTAAAGCAGACTTTGGCAGCACTGCTACACTAACTACCTTGGAAATTACTGACGCTAATGGCAATCTAATTACAGATGCCAGTGCGATCGGTACAACAGGAGTTAACTTGGTAACGGCTGTTAACCCTGTTCCCTTTGAGCCTTCGCCAACGTTGGGGTTATTACTATTAGGCGTTACTTGGGGCGTCGGTTCTCAAGTTAAAAAACTCAACTTAGCGAACAACAAAGACAAACAATAGTATTGGGAGGACTTACGGAGAGATGCCTCCCTTATCCTTACCCATATTTATCGCTTTACCACTACTCCGCCTCCGGTTTAAACGGGAGGTTATTAGCTGTTCACACTTTGCACGATTCTCACTAAACCCGAAAACTCGCCCTGCGTTCAAACGCAGGGCTAATAGCTCAAGCCGATTTTAATGGACTAGAAGACTTATCCAGTCGTCTTTAGACGACTTTAGCTATTAGACAGGGGTTTAAACCCCTGTCGGTTGGTGAGACTGGTGCAAGATCTCAGTTTTAACCTAATTCAGCTATTAGCCTGTTAATTGAGTGGCGACGGGATACAAGCTGATAACAACGACTAAATAAACAGCAGAATTCATAGAGAAATACTATAGCAGGAGTCACTCGTCTTGCCCTTACTGTGACAGGAGCGTAAGATTGAGAGAATGCCCTAACCGCCAAGGCTTTTGCTATATAACCTTTATGCAAAGGTTATACCTTAGCTTAATTGCTTCTGGCAAAGACCCTCGTTTTTGCCTCATAAGTTGTAGAATTAGTATTACTAAGTTTGCCATAAAGATACAGGTCAACTGTGCGATTATCATCGCTTATGCAAGCATAAAAGCCATTAGCACCTTTTAATCCACCATTCGTCATACAGGTAGGTAGAGTAGTAGTAGGAGGCATAATACCATCAACCAGCATATTTACACTTGAATCTGCATCGCTAGGTACACTTATAATACCACTAGAGTATGTAGATGGAAGTTCATAGCGCCGGATTGTGTAAGGAACTGCCCAATTAGTAGTACTTGGATTAATAAAGTAGACTATTCGTGGGGGATTACTTGAAGGACTTGTTGCAGGTAGTGTTACTAATAATGCGACTGTAGTACTTCCCTGAGCAAATGAAAAGCCAGACGGTATGCTAGTTACGCTTTTCGCCGTTCTAATTTCATCGGCAATAAAATCAAGAGCGCGGTTTAAGTTGGTGCGCCTCTCAGTTTCAAGTTCGGCTTTTTGATTAGCATTCATAATAGAAACTAAGCCAGAGCCAGCCAAAGTCAAAACCACTACGGTTAGGGACATAGCCACCAACAACTCCGTCAAAGTAAACCCTTTAGAAAACGGCTCTGTTTTTAAAATTGGCAAATACTTTTTCATAGCGTTACCTTCATAGCTGTTAATTGTTAAATATTTTATTACGAGCAATGTTGCTGTGCAGGAGTAAAACCAATCTGGGCAGGGTCATAGGTGCCAGTTCTAATTAATCCAAGTGGATTAGATACAACTAGACATCTTGTTACCTTGGGATTAGCCTTAGCATAAACAACAATTGTTACAGGGTTAGTTAAAAAAGTTGTTGGTGTAGTATTATCTACAGTTCGCCCTTTAAAACTAAATTTGAACGCTGATATAGATGATGTTTTCATAACAACGTTATTTAGTGTCCTTCTGCCTGTAATAAGGCAGTTATCACTGCTGGTAATTGTTGGTGGGTTCAGACTAGAATTAAACGTAATATTACAAGCTTTGCTTTTACGCATCGCTTCTCTTTGAACTTCTCTCAATGATCCTTGTACGGTGTTTATAGCATCCCTTACTTGATTTCTTTGATACATAGTTATGAAGCCGGGAGCAGAAATTGCAGCTAGAATACCAGCAATAAAAATTACAATTGTTAGTTCTATTAGAGTAAAGCCCTGGTCTTTATTAGAAGTATTGGTAAACAGCATAAAAGATAACATTTTTGTAGGATTTTACTAGCTGACAAGTATCACTAACACTTTTAACATCCACCATTGACCTTAGCTATATTCTTTATAGCTTGGGGGCATAGGAGGCGCGAACGCAGATAAAATGCTAACGATAAACATTCTTATGAACAGTTTAGTCAGTGGGAAAACTTTAATAGTTTTCCTATGATCTAAATGCATCAAAAAATTGTTTCTACTGCGGACAATAAAAGGATGCATCAGGAATCACCTCTGTTCTGAAGTGTGCTATCGGCCTATTTACAGGAGTATTATTGGTATAAGGCAGTACTGCATAAGTTATTTCTAGTACATTGAAAGGAGCCTGATTAGTAACAGTCATATATCGGCCAAGCCAGAATTTCCTCCCGCCAATTTGTTTAGACTCCAGTCCATTATAGGTCTGAGTATTGCCGTTAATTGTTACTGTTGCCGATGCAGGGCTAACCGATGCAGGCTGAACAGTTTGTACTTTCTGCTGTAACAAATCACCAAATCCTTCAGTTGTACTACTTGCACGACATTTTTGAGGAATCGCTGCTACTATAGCACCCCCTGCTTGTACAGTAGTCAGGGCTGGCGAGAATGTGATCGTATTGGTTGAATAATTAACACCTGTAATTACCCTTGTAGAGGCTTCAGAACCGATCACTAGCACGTCATTATTTACAAAATTCGTAGCTGAAATAACAACTATTGAACTAGCACCAGCATTCGCTAAAGCCGTTAATGAGGTGTACTTGGGAGTCGGTACTACTGCAGCATCTGCTGCCTGGCCTGTGGGAGGTGTTGATAGGTCTAATGGGGTTGTCAAAGTTATAGTATTGGCAGTCGCATTAATACTCTGAATGATGTTATTTTTGGAATCAGTGCCTACTGCTAGGGCATCTCCGGCTGCAAATCCTTCAACCGACTTAACGGTAAGCACCGTGTCTGTAGGGAGTTGAGAGTTTACGAGTTGAGTTTTGCGTATAGAGGAAGATTCACGCTTCACTGCCTCTAATTTTTCTTGAATCCAGGTTGTAGCTTCAGAGTATTCCTTACCACGAGATTTCAATAAAGCTGCGACCACCATCGCTTGCATTGTGACAGAAACAAATACTGTCACTACCAAGATGGCCGCCAATACTTCAACTAGAGTGAATCCCTGCTGTCTATCTACTGGTTTGTGCTTCAACATTTATTGCACCTCCTGGCGCTGCCACGAAGTTAAAGGAGCAAGGGTTGGTGGTAACAGAAAAGTTGGTAGGTTATCCCATGTAGCTGTCTGCACAATCACAGTATGATTACCATTTGCTAGGTCCCATTGTTTAACCCAAACTGAGCCTCTGACTTGGGCAGCACCATTGACACCGCTGTTGACAGCATTGGGGGCATAGATGAAGGCATCTATTGTATTACTACCACCCAGTGCAATCTTAGTTGTGGCTGCCCCTCCAAATATTTGGAAATTAGTAGGTACACACCCTGATACTGCGGTAGTGCCGCCATCAGGCTCTCCATCTGGTGGATTATTAGTGTCAAAACAGTTATGACCAATTTTTGTGCCGCCACCTTGGGTATTTAAATTACCCTCTAAGTAAAGGGTTACTTTTTTACCTGGCTGAATTACGAGCTTATTGTTTCCACTTAAATCAATACTCTGTCCAGAACCATTTTTTTGGACAAAGTATACATACACACCCTCAGCATTAGGAGTGTCTAAAGTTGTCCCAGTCAGCCTCGGTAGAGTGAGATCTGAAGTAATTGCAGGAAGAGTAATAGGAGCAGGACTGGTTGGCACCGCAGGTGGCGAACCCATACCAATGGCAGCATCATTAATAATTTTAGGTGTTCCCCCCGTTGCTGTAGCGGTTATTTGGGTTAGTTCAGTTGCATTAAGGCTACCGGAGCAGCTAGAATCAATTACCGTGTCAGACACGATTTTGTTATTGCCCAAGCCAAAATCAGTGGCCCACGCTCCAGGTGGATTATATGTAGGTTTTATTCTCCGCTCAACAGGAATAATTACTTTGAGACGGCTCTTGGCTATAGCTCTCGCTGTAGTATTATTATCGCGTAGTTCAGCCTCTACGACTAAAGTACCATCACCCGAAGCAGTAGCAGGAGGGGTATAGCTAATAACTCTAAATCGGTCAGGGTTAGTACCACTACCAATATTTATCCAGCTATCAAACGCAGTTGTTTCTGCTAAAACGGGAGAAGTCGCCGGGCAGCCATTTGCGAGGCTAGTCCAATAACTTTTCCAGTATATATTATCGCTTGGTTTGTGTGGTTGAGTAACTAAAATTCTATATTTATCTAGAAATCTTTGAACTTTAGTAACCCCTGCTTCTGCAACTTGGAGGCTACTTGCTGTTGCTTTTTGAGTTGATGCTGCCACCTGATCTCCCTGGGATCTCACGATCATGGTAGCTCCAACAAGAAGCATGACTAAACCAAGACCTATAGCGGTTGGGATTGCGAAGCCTTGTTCGCTAGACCGACGAATGAGAGCAGTCTTCAATTTAGGATTCATGAGAGGAGCCTCCGTGGGTAGCCAAGCACTTATTTAGCCTTTATTACTTGTTATCGCTCAGCCCAAGCTTTTGGCTGTGATGACAAAAAGGTTTTTCTTGTGATCGCGATCGCTAACTGGCAGATAACCTGCTTTTTAGCGGTTGCATTACATTAAGCTTTCCCGTTTTGAGCAGCTTAACTTGCATTTTGTTACAAAACTTTACATAACTGTAACAAAAAATTGCCCCCAAGGCAAGGGGGCATGGAAACGCCGGATTTAATATTGATTTAAATTAAGCCCTGCTTCCTTTGCCATTGCTGAGAGTCCCTTCAGCTGTAAAGTCTTAATCGCCTTTGTGGATAGTCGCAGTCTCACCCAGCGATTGCCCTCAGCCCACCAAATCCGCTTCCACTGTAAATTTGGCTCTTGCAGCTTCTTGGTGCGACGGTGGGAGTGGGAGATAGCAAAAGCATTGTTTGCCTTCTTGCCTGTGAGTTGACATCTACGCGCCATAGGAAACCTCCAGATATTGATTCGCACTCGTGAGACACAATCCTCTACTGTACCACAGCTAGCAACTTCAGAACGGCAACGGTAGTAGGTGCTGGAGACGGACGCGATCGGCTCTTTACTTCCTATGCTTCTTCTGTCACTTTCTGGAAGGGCGATCGCTAGAAGCCTCATGAAGCAATCACTACAAGCTACCCTATTAGGAAAAAATGGGTCTTGTATTTGTTATTAAAAAAGAATTGCGCGATCGCACACAAATCATAGACTTCAGATTTTATAAATGATAATTTGTTTACGAAATCTTCATAATGTAAAATTTTGTAAACTAAAGTTACTCATTGGTTGTCATTGGAGTTTAAACTAATTGCAACCTGTGTCAACTAGGGTGTACTTCTACCGAGTGCGGTTACACGCACATTTTTCGCAGCGCTGAACTACCTATCTGCAACATCTGTTGATGTAATCTTTATTTACCATGTCGCAGAAAGACAAAATTAATAATGTTGGCAAGTCTTTTTAAGTCAATAATGTAGATAAAATTTATTCATAAAAATTTTATCTATGGATAGGATAAGGAAATGCAAAGTTTGGGGATAACCTAACTGATTAGAATACTGGCAAATTCACTTACCAGCTAAAAAAATATATTTGTTCATGCAAAAAATGCTGGTTTTTAGAAGGAGCATACGAAACATTGAGAGGGGAGTAGAGATAACTACAATCTTTTCCGTAAGTGATTTTTTTGAACAGTAAAACAAAACGCGACATTGTACAATCTAGCTTGTTTTTTATCTATATCATTTAAAATGGCTTTGTTTCATAAAAATTTTTTCAGTAGAGCTTGGTTTTTCTTCTTACGAAAGGTAAGAGGGTTACATTCTAATATTATATTTTATTGGCTTATTTATGCTAAAAGTCATCCCTTAATATCTACCCAAAAATCTGCAATAGTATTTGCTCCTCATCAAGATGATGAGACGCTTGGGTGTGGTGGGATGATAGCTTTTAAGCGCATTTATGGAATACCAGTTAGAGTTGTTTTCTTAACTGATGGTCAAGGCGGGGTTGGAAAGTCACAGCTTCAATCAGAAGAATTAATTGAGGTTCGTAAAAAAGAAGCCATAACTGCTTTAAATGTACTTGGCGTTGAACCATCAGAAATTGATTTTCTCGACCGAGTAGATGGAAGTTTGCAACATTTATCTAAAGAGGAATACCAGAATTTAGTTGATGAATTAGCTCAAATATTAATATTTTTTAAACCAGAGGAAGTTTACGTTACTTATCAACAAGACGGTCATGCCGATCATGAAGCTACTTATAACTTAGTTAAGAATGCGCTCACTCAATCTGAAATTGAAGCTGAGATAATAGAATATCCAATATGGTTATTTTGGGATGTACCATTATTTTTTAAATTCAATATAAAAAATATAGGTAGTTCTTATCGCCTATCAATTCATAATGTACAAAACAAAAAGAAACAAGCTTTTAAAGCTTATCATTCCCAAAGTTATTTGGATAGCGGATTTCTCACACATTTTCTAGGGACTTATGAAATCTTCTTTAAAAGAAATATTAAGCAGTAAGGCGAGTTTATGTTCTTTTTGTGAAATATTTTTTAAAGAAAATACGCTAAAATACACAATAATAATTTATTGTCAACGCCTAACGTCAGATTTATATTTAGATCTAAATTATCCCTCGTTGTATCTTTTCTACTTTTGAGCATATTTATAAAAAAAATACATCTAAAAAAAATACTAAAAGTGCAAGAATACAATACTAGCAACTTGGTTAATCTACAAGGCAATAATGCTGCAGAGTCTGTGCAAAAATCTCGCCATATAAAAGTGCTGCACGTTTATGCAGGCAATCTTTTTGGCGGGGTGGAAACGCTACTTGTCACACTAGCTCAAG
>Ga0196964_10001145_pt1 | contig 13774 bp, 8 predicted proteins | sample S1_10metaG_FD_148615 | JGI IMG/M metagenome (GOLD analysis project Ga0196964, IMG submission 148615) | Soil microbial communities from Anza Borrego desert, Southern California, United States - S1_10 | ecosystem: Environmental > Terrestrial > Soil > Desert | place: USA: California | collected...
TCCCTGAGGATTTTCAGATTGTTCCTCTCTACGGTGCGCTCGAACTCTATTTCACTTCCATCCAACCGGAAATAGAGCGAGCCGACAGATTCAAGAGGCTCTTTATGGAGGGCAAGGCAAGTATGCAAAGTGAGTTAGGAAACAAGACTTCAAGCCCGATCCTATGATAAAGACGCTGAAAATCGAAAGTATATTAGACGGACACTCTCAGACGCAGTACATCTCCGGCGAGGGTACTTTCGACTCTTCAATAGCGATTGATCCGGATTTTCCCGTTGGATCAAATACAAAAACCTCAGGTGTTCTCGTTCCAGTGAGATACGCAAAGTTCTCAGGCACAGAACTCACCGGATTTCCATTGTGGATCATCACAAATACCAAAACGACTAACTCTTTTGTCTATACTTCTGACGGGAAAATTCACTCCTTTGACAGCTCGCTTGCCATGCGAGCCACAGACGAAGCTACAACTGCTCTTCCGATAAGCATTACCGGAGGAGCTGGCAATGGCGCTGCCTACTACAACAACTACGTCTACTTTGCAGAAGCAACTGATGTAACTCGGTATGGCCCACTTTCAGGGGGAACGGTGGCCAAGACTGAGAACGTCTGGACAGGTGCAACGCTTGGAAGTCTCGCCGCTTTAACCAATACAACCTATCCGTCAATCCGCGGAGTGTCTATCCCGAATCATCCTATGCACGTTCACACGGATGCCTCGCTCTACTTTGGAGACGTCGTGGCCGGCCAGGGTGTTGTTCATAGAATTAACACCCGGAAAGTGACTGTCGAGGGAGATACAAACGGCAACACTGTTCCATCAGCATTTAACGTTCTAGACCTTCCCTTCGGCTACTACCCGACGGATATTGAATCATACGGCACTGATCTCGTTATTGCCGCTATCCAATCTACTGACACGACGATTAACCAAGGAAATGCCGTGCTGTTTTTCTGGGACCCGACTAACACTGATTCATTCTACCGCCAAGTGCCATTACCTGATCCTCTCTGTACGGCCCTTAAAAACGTCAACGGCATTTTATACATCTGGTCGGGAAACGCCTCGAGCGGTTGCCGGATTTCCCGCTACATCGGCGGAGATACGGTAAGCGACGAAGCTTACATAGAAGACGGTGTCCCGCCTTTTGCCGGCGCGGTTGATGCGCTTGGATCACGACTTGTCCATGGAGGATACACAACGTATCCCGTCGCCTCCGCTTCTGTTACGGCATTTGGATCAAAGAATGACCTTCTGCCAAAGGGTGTGCAGAATATCGTAAAAACTTCTTCAGCCGGATCAAGTCCGATTGTTACCTGTTTAAAGTACGTCCAACAAGCATCAAACATCCAGCCAAAGTTAGTCGTGGGCTGGAAAGACGCTTCAACCCAGGGACTTGATAAAATCTCGACCTCTGCAACCTACGGATCAGTCTTCCGAAGCAAGATATTTAATATTAACCGTCAGTTTGTCGTTAAAAAGATTCGGATTCCCTTGGCGGGGACGGTGGATGCGAACACCTCAATTGTTCCGAAGATTCTGGTTGACGATCAGTCCGACTCACTTACGCTAAATACAATCAATAACACAAACTTCTCCGGAAAACGAAAGGCGGTGTACGAAGCGGGGGAATTTGAAACACTGAGGCCGGAGAACAATTTCATGCTTGAACTGACGTGGGGCGGGACGACAGAGATGCCCGTGCTTTTACCCATAGAAATTGATGTGGATATAAGCGAAGAAGATCAATAACATGGCTGAGTCATTTAAACAATACAACTTAAGCCCCAAGGAGGAGAAATTCGTCACTGAACTTCAAGTCAGGGAAATTATCGCCGCCTCGCTTGCCAACTGGACGGGCGTAACCCGGTTTCGGACGATTGAATCCGTAACAACCACAATCACTGACTTCACTGACGCCCAGCACAATCACTCCGGAGCTGCCCAAGGTGGTCAGATCACTGATGCCGCCCTCTCGTCCGTCGTTACCGTTCCTAAAGGCGGCACGGGGGTAAACACAATAGCTTCCGGGGCGATCCTCAAAGGAAACGGTGCGGGAGCGATTAGTACAGTGACGCCGCAGGCAGGAACAAAAACCTGCTATGTGGCGACGTCGAGCGGAGGCAGCCCGACCACGCAAATCACGTTTACGGACGGGATATTAACAGCAGGACTTTAGCAATTAATTATTAACAACATGGCATTTTTTGGATCATGGTTCTCGTCGCCTAAAACATCAACCCCGACGAGCACGGCAAAATCAATCTTATCAACAGCGGCTCCGGCGTTTACTCCGACACCGCAGACCCAGGCGAAAAATATCCTTTCGACTGCGCCTCCGGCCATGTCTCCGGCTCCGAAACCTAAGACGTCAAATTCAATGACGTTCCCTATGAATCAGGGAGCAAAGCTGCCGACGTACCAAGACCCGACGAGAAATATCGGGGGAACAACGGGGAGTAATCTTGCTTCGGCAGCTTCAGCCCTAGGAAGAGCCTACAGCTCATTTTCTTCATCTGCAGGTTCGTCTGGTGGGGGGAATGCGGCATCTGGGCTAGGTTCCTCACTTAATAATATGGGTACATACGGCGTAGCCGATACTCCAACTCCTCCTCCACAGATGAGTTCATACAAAGGCCGGACAGGAGTAGATACATTCTCCTCTCCCTCCTCCTATTCTTCCCAAGGCACAACACTTAGCGGTCTTTCAAACCAAAACAATATTAATTCCGCTAAGACCCGCATAGACAACCAAAACAGGATTCAAGGACAGATCGCTGACGCAACCGCCCAGTATGAGGCCTTGGTCGCAAAGAGAAAAGAAGAACAAGCCGCACGACAGGTTGCAGACCAAGCAGCGGGAATCATCACTGAAGATGAGGATGAATACTATAAAGACCCTGAAATCAGAACTTTGGAAAGCCAGCTCTCGGCCCTTCAAAATGAACTTGCCGGTGCTCAGTCACAGACTGAAGAAGAAATCGGTTATGAAAAGCAGCTTCGCGATCTTTTAGCTTCTAAGGAAATGGGTCTTCAGGAAGTGGCAGAACAGCCAATCCCAATGTCATTCATTGCCGGCCAGCAGTCGGCTATCGAGAAACGGGCGGCAAACAAAGCAATTCCGCTTCAGAATCAGTTAGCAACCCTTCAGGCTCGAAGAGCTGCAGCCTCAGACGCAGCTAAAGTAAAATCAGCTCTTATCTCGGACAAATTAGGGAGAGTTTCAGACTACAAAAAGGACAGACGACGTGAGCAGTTTGATTTGGAACAAGCCCAAGCTGAAGCTCAGGCGCAGGCAAGCAAGCCGTTTACCATTTCTGAAGGCCAGAGAATTTTTGATCCCGTCACTGGAAAAGTCATCTACTCAGCTCCAAAGTCATATGCCCCGCAAGCTCCCAAAAACGCTCCAACCCAAGTGGTTGATGTAGGCGGCAGGAAGAAACTTATTAACGCCCAAACCGGTGCGGTTATAAGCGATCTCGGTCCCTCAAGTTCTTCAGGAAGAGAAATATAATGCCGCTGCTCCCTACACAACAGAATAAGGTAGGGCCACTTCCCCCTCCGAAAAAGCAAGGAATACTGACGTCACTTCTTAAGAAAACTACAGGTGGGTTAAACAGGGTCTCAGGCTATCTTGAAAACCCCAACACAATGGGCGGTTTTGCGCGGAACACTTTAACCGCAATTCCAAAGCAAACTGGAGTAATGGCTAAGGATATTGTCCAGGGGACAGCGAGAAACCTTGCGAGTGCTGGCATGACACTTACAGGACAAATTGGACAGCTCGACACTAACAATAAAGCTGGCCGTATTCTCTACGGCAACGAGCCTGTTAAGGACATTGCAACTCGCGTCGTTGACTCTGAACAGAGAATTAAACAGTCTCCACTTGCACAACGGTACGGAGCTGACAGATTCGCCACTCCACTCGCTTTTACAGGAGTCATGGGATCAGTTGCCCTTGATTCGACATATGGCGGGGGAGCACGAAAAAGCGTAATAAAACAAATCGCTAAGTCCACTGACGAGAAAGCAATTGCCGGACTCTTGAAAAAAGTTAATGTCGCTGATGATCTTATAGAGGGTTATTCCAAAAAACTTGCAACAATTAAGGACGAAAAGCAGGTTGCTACAGCTCTAAAGAGCGCTGAGAAACTCCAAAAAACCTCTAAGGTTAGCCCTAAAATCCATGATGAAGACCTCAACGAAATGAGGGACTTTGTGGACTATGCACATGGAGCGTATAGACCCAAGAATGCAATCCAGTCAGAAATTGATGCCAGAAGAATTGCTGAGAAATATAAGATAGCCAATCCTGATGTACCAAACAAAGTCTTGGCAAATAAGTTTGGGCCAGTTCTTGATACCCAGCTCAAGCCAAAACTCAGAAAAGAGGATAGATTTATTAAATCTCCAACAGGAAAATTTGTAGGTTCTCAGCCTAAACCGTATAAAGGGGAGACTGATCTCACTACCAAAGTGCTTGAGAAATTGAAGGGACGGTCTACTGTATCAAAGCAGTTTATATCTGATTTAACAAACTCGCCTGATTTAAAACAGGCAGAGCGGGATTTGTTGAGACGATCACTTGAATCAGAAGGGGATACAATCAATGTGCCTAACTTTGCGAAAAAGGTAAAGACTGAATTGTTGCCATTATCGAGAAATTCTCAAAAAGAAATTCAATATAGTAAGCGGGGCGAACGGGTAGATCGCTACGACCTACGCTATGAAAATATCTCATTACCGGATGATATAAGAGGAAACGTCGCAAATTACGACGAGCATATTTACGAAAGCCCAGTACCAACATCAGCGGGCAAAGTCCATTTTGGAAGTGACAATATTAATAACTACTTCGGCCACACCAGAGTGGAAGACCTGGCACCAGCGAGACTTGATAAAAGCGGTTACAACCCAAAGGGCGCAACCGTGGGTGATACCCGTCGCGTCATCGAAGTCCAGAGCGACTTGTATCAGAAGGGAAGGTTAGAGAGTGAGGCAAACTTATCAAATGACCCAATGGAATCGGATGCATACGAAGTTATGCAACGCATGGGCAGAGGTGAAAAAGTCTCCGCTTCTGACAAGGAAATAATGCTAGAGGATTCTGCTCGTCGGGCCACAGCCAGAGAAAAAGAACTCTCGAAACTCCGCCAATACAACGACCCCACAGCTCACTTTCGCATGATACGCGAAGAAATAAAACAAGCGGCTATAGACGGTAAAACTAAACTCCAATTCCCTACAGGTGAGACGGCGATGAAGATAGAGGGGTTAGGTAGTGAGAATAACTGGTACAATGCTAGTCCTCGTCATTCTGATGCTGGGAACATTACTGGCTATGCAGCTGTAGGAAAACTTACACCCGATTCTTTGGAAGCAGGAAAAGTAATAAAACAAGCATTTAGTGGAGATGAGTGGGTCATCACCGACGTCCTCGGCGATGGGAAGTTTAAGGCGGTTTCTAAAGAAGTATGGGATAACACTAAAGGAGGAACCCAGCCATATCAAAGAGCTGGCTTTGGAAGTGCAGGTCATTTTGAAAATGTAAAAGAATCCTTCGACATCTCCGGCAAGGTAGACACTAACAATCCGATCTATAAGTTCTATGAAAAGGATATAGGCAGATACTTGAATAAATACGGAGTAAAGAAAGTAGTAGACGCCCAAGGAGTAAGTTGGTTTGAAATAAGTATTGATAAGAGTATGGCCAAAGCTCCCATAGAAGCCTTTGGCGTAGCCGGCGGGCTTGAAGCTGAGCGGGACGAAGAGGGAAACATCACAGGGCTGGGTTTTAGTCCAATTAAAGCAGCCATGGGGGTTGCTGGATTTACTGCCTTTAACCGTGGCAAGAAGTTCTTTACCAAACAGGAGACTGATAATATCCGGGTACAGTTGAATGTCGTCCGGGAAGCACTTGAAAACCATCCAGCAAGAGCTTTGGCAAAGTATGCAAATAAAAACGGGGAATTGCCGGAAGTATTGGGACGCTCAGCAGGGAAGTTCCAAAATTCAGGGGATGACATTGTAACTCAGTTAGGATTTCCTGATTCTGAAACAGCAAGACGAAGCTATGAAGATTACCTCTTGGGGAAAAAACGGGTTACAGAACTCGAAGAATCCTACAAAGTGGCACGGGAGAGCATGGAGCCTAAGGAGAAAAAGGCCCTTCTGCAAAAACTTGAAGGTATCAAGATCAGAAAGGATGCTAATGAATTTGTTGATGCTCAGATGGCAAAGCGGATTACTACTCCCCAGGTGTCTGATATGAAGAGCTTGGCAGAAATAGCCGAGCAAAGCCGGCAGGCAGTAGTCGAGAGAGGGTCACGGACAGTAAAACCGTTGTTAAATATGGTGGAAGAAATGCAGACTCCGGTGAAGAAAAAGATTAACGCCCTGGATTACTTAAGAACTCCTGACAGGGTTCTAAGAAAAATTGGTCTGGGTAAAATAGCCGATATGGTTCGTGTCCAATATGATAAATATGTTCAAGAACTTCCGAAAAATATTGAGATCATCACTGAGTGGTCAAAACGAGTCCCTGCTGAGAGCAACAAACGGATATTCAAGTGGCTAGATGGGCAGTCAATCATTCTTAACGAAAATGAAATGAAAGTCGCGGGAGAAATCAGAACCTACTTGGACATTTGGGCGGAACGTCTGGCACTTCCTAAGAGTAAAAGACTTAGTAACTACATCACTCACATCTTCGACGACCAGCTTATTAAAAAGGAGTTTGACGAGGACCTAGCCAAGATCATCTCCGACAAAGTTCCAGGAAGCGTGTACGACCCGTTTCTCCAGCAACGGTTGGGTGCAATGGGGTATATTGAAGATACCTGGAAAGCGCTAGACGCCTATACAAAACGGGCAACCAGGAAGGTTCATATGGACCCGGCATTAGCAAAGCTCGAAGAAGCGGCAAGCGGACTTGAAGAGACACAGTGGAAATACGTTAAACGCTACGCTGACAGAATCAATCTCAGACCGACAGAACTTGACACACATCTTGACAACCTAGTTAAGTCAATACCTGGCGTGGAGTATAAGCTCGGCCAGCGACCAGTAGCGACGATAAGCAGAAACGCCAGGCAAATGGTATACCGTGGGTTGCTAGGTCTTAACGTCTCATCCGCACTGAAAAACCTGTCCCAAGGTGCGAACACTTATGCAAAACTCGGAGAGAAATATACCGCACTCGGATACATGAAACTTATTACAAACTTTAATTCAGAAGAACTCGTCCGCGAGGGAGTATTAAACAATGGCTTTATTCAAGACCGGGCCTTAAATGCAACTAAGAAATTCTGGGAGAAAGCTGACAAAGGATTATTCTTTCTCTTTGAAGGTGCAGAGCGAATCAACCGTGGCGCTGCCTATTTCGGTGCGAAGGCAAAAGGACTGTCACAAGGTATGAATGAACGGGAAGCAATTACTTACGCGAAGAAGATTGTCCGTGATACACAGTTTTCTTTCGGATCAGTAGATACGCCAGTGTTGTTTCAAAGTGACATTGTAAAAACCCTTGGGCAGTTTCAATCATATTCGATTAAGCAGGGCGAGTTTCTCGCAGAAATGGCCAAGAATAAGGAATTTGCAGGACTGGCCCGATACTCGCTTGCCGGCCTAGCCTTTGTCTTTACGCTTGGAAAAATGTTCGGCATGGAGCCTAAAGACCTTGTTCCGTTTTTCAGATTTGATACCCCGCCGACACTCGAAGCTCCTTGGGAGGCAACTAAAGCTGTGGCCGACGCTCCAGATGAGTACGGAAATGACCGGACAATAGGAGAAAAAGTATCTGCCGTGGGAAGTGCAGCTGCGCTCTATATACCTGGATACCTACAGGGGAAAAAGACTGTGCAAGGATTAAGGTCATACGCACAGGGTAAGGTCACTCGAAAAGACGGAGATAAGCTCTATGACGTAGCTCAAAGCAAGTCAAATCTCGCACGGTCCGCAGTATTCGGCAAATACTCCACACCAGAGGCACGGGCGTATTATGACGATAAAGATACAAAATCCGAATTTGAACAAGCCGTTGCAAGTGTCACAACAGCCCGAAAAGAGGAGAATAACCGCATCCGACCGATCTACGACCAAGCCCAGAAATTAAAGGAACAAGGCCAAGAAGCAGAGGCCCAGGCTCTTGTGGAACAGCTATCTGATGAAGATTATGCAATCTATAAGCGGATAAGAACAGCAGAGAAGGCCAAAGCAACTCGCGAGGGGGAAGAGAGGATATACCCGCTTTATAAGCAGGTCCAGCAACTCAAGGAAGCCGGAAGAATGGACGAAGCCCAAGCTATAGTTGACGGCCTGAGTGATGAGGATTACCGCCTGTATAAACTCCTTAAAGATAGATTAAGCGGAAACTAAAAATCTTTATAGAACCTCTCTTCTGTACTGTTCCGCAGGTACTCTATTGTGCATTTATCCTTTGCTGAGTTATACTCGAACGCATTAACATTACTCCACTTCTCGCTTTCAAATTTGTAGATATTAACGCACTCGACGTGACGCTTGGAAAAGTAATTGTTACGTTCTTTCACTTTTGCTACCTGAAAATAAAGCGTCACAACTAATATGCCTACTAATAGTATACCCACCTTAAACCAGTTATTTTTAAACCACTCCATATTATTAACGAATTATATTATTAAATGCGTGTAATGATACACTGACCAAGAACCCTAAAATAGGGATATATAGAGGTATACTTCTCCTATAACCATAGGCCAGCCCCAGCCCTGCAGGTAACGTAAAAATAATATGGCACAGTAAGTTGATTACGAGTCCTATCGAATATCCGAAAAGAAACATTACGCTAGGTTGCGTGACAGTTGCTCTCACAAAGTACACCACTGCCTCCATAAATCCAAATCCTAAGGCAGCGCACACCGTATACAAGATGATCTTCTTTGCTGTCCACTCCTTTGTGAAATATAGGGCGATTAAAACCAATCCAAATTTCAATCCTTCTTCAAACGTGGCTATGGCAATCTGTCCCCAAAACCCGCTTTGCAGTTTCCAGTCTAAAACATTAAACACGAAATCCTCGACAGGCCAGGCAATGCCTACGCCGGCAAATGCTCCCGCAAGAAACAGGAGGGAATAGGGACTGATGTTTCGTTTAAGCCATTCCATAATGATGAGCTAAAGCATACAACTGATGTGCTCGATAGTCAATAGTTTTTTCTTTGACTCAACAGTAGGTCGTTATATAATTACAGGAACTTAATACAGGGCCAAACCTAAAACATAGGCGGCAATCCCAACGGATTGTCGCTTTTTGTATTCAGGCAGGGACGGAGGACAAGACAACGAACACCTAATGTACAGGGTCTTCTGCTCCTCTCTCCCTGCGTGTATATGAACAGATTTAGCGAGATACACAGCACACCGGAGGAACGACTGGCAAACAGGGCCGAGGACACGCTTGGCGTGCTTCAAGACATCAATAAAACCGTCAAAGACAAGACTGATTTTAACCAAGGTGTTACCTCGATAGACAGCTCCATTCAGGGGAGTATCGCTACAACAGAGAGCCTTAAGGAGCACATCAATAACCCTAAAAAAGTTGTCCAGAAACTTGAAGAAGTTAAAAGCGCAGCCATAGTCACAAATCACAAAATTGACCGCTTAAACGATACTTTGTCAAAGGAAGGCCGGACCGCTATTCGCCTCAACACAAAAGGAGCGGCTGTCGTGACGCTTAAAGGAGCAAAGGGCGATATACCCAAAAAGGGAGTTGATTACTTTACTCCCGATGAGGTTGAGAAAGTCGCCAAGGAAATTGAAGCGAAAATCAGGATGCCAAAAGATGGCGTTACTCCTGTTGCAGGAAAGGATTACCCAACATATGAAGATGTTGAAAAGAAAGTAAAAGAATACTGCTCAAAGTACACTCCCAAGGACGGCAAGGATGCTGTCGTGGATTATGAAAAGATTAAAGCTGATATTCTTGCTGAGATTGAGATTCCAAAAGACGGCAAGGATGGTTCTCCGGATACTCCTGACGAGGTTGTGGAGAAAGTCAATTCTGCCAAAAAGAAAATCAGTCACAGAGCGATTGAGGGGTTATCCGGAGTAATGGAAACAGTAGACGGGTTCCATAAAGCCATAGGTTCATACGCCTCAGGCGGAGCCAATCAGCTCATAATCAAGAATGCCGGCACTCGCGTTTCTGATCATATTACCGAACTCGATTTCTCAACAGGACTGACTGCAACGTATTCAAATAATGGAAAAGTTACTTTAACGGCTGCCGCAGGAAGTGGGGATATGGCCGCGGCAACCTACGACCCTGCAGGGATTCAAGAACAGCTTGTTGGGCTCACTGCGACCCAGACCCTCTCTAATAAAACATTTGTTGCTCCAGCCTTGGGCACTCCCGCCTCTGGCGTGGCGACAAATCTTACGGGAACGGCGGCAGGATTAACGGCTGGAAACGTGACGACTAATGCAAACCTTACAGGTCACATTACTTCGGTAGGAAATGCCACAACACTAGGCTCGTTTACCATTGCTCAACTCAATGTTGCCACATCCGAGACTGTCGTTACACGCACAGGAACGTTGGCTCTTACCAACAAAGACCTCACGTCAGGCACAAATACTTTCCCCACCTTTAACCAAAACACTACAGGATCAGCCGCCACCCTCACAACCACTCGAACAATTTGGGGACAGAACTTTAATGGTTCTGCAAACGTCACTGGAACACTTGCCCTTGGAACGGCGGATTTAACCTTAACTGGCTCAATAGGCGCAACGGGAGCAAGGGCGACGAAAGTCTGGGCCACAGATATTGAATCAACAAACACTCCAACTGTCGGCGGGACAGCACTTCCAACTGCTACATCTACGACAACCTTTACGAATAAACGCATTACTCCACGAGTAACATCCGAGGCATCTTCTGCTACACCGACAATCAATACAGATAACTCCGACATCCACAGAATAACTGCGCTGGCCGCAAACATCACTTCATTCACGACCAACCTTTCAGGTACTCCAACTCACGGTCAGTCACTCGTTATAGAAATTACCGGAACAGCCACCCGCACTATTGCATGGGGAAATTCATTTGAGGCCTCAACAGTTGCCTTACCGACTACAACTGATGGAACAAATATGCTTTCAGTCGGTTTTAAGTGGAACAGTGCGACAAGCAAGTGGAGATGTCTAGCATTCGCATAACATGGCAACCTCAGTCCGAGCTTCAAGTTCAAATAGTGCAAGTACGGGAACAGCAATTTCCGTTTCAGCCCCGACAGGAACAGTAGAGGGGGATGTGGTTATCGTATCAGTCCACGCCAACATGCAGACTACGATTGCCGATAACAATGGCGCAACTGCCTTTACTGAAGATTTGGCAGATTACAAACCCAACACTGCGTCGGGTCACACCGTATCTATTTTCTCCAGAAGAATCCAATCAGGAGACCCTTCAACGTATAACTTCACTTCAGCAGACACAGGTCGCTGGTCTATTGTTGCCGTTACCCTTCAAAGCCCGCATTCCTCAGTTATTTATGATGTTGCACCTTCAACGGGAAATGCCGCTAATCGTGACGACTCTACAGCAGGCACTCTTAATGCCCCTACAATAACTACCGTAAATCAAAACTCTATCCACGTAGTTTGTGGTTATTCCGATGACGGCGCAGGTGGAGCAATGACCCCACCATCGGGATACACCTCACGTGGAGTTCCGGTGGATGAACCGCAGACTGTTTCAACAAAAGTTATTTTATCTCCGAGCGCAACAGGTGCACAGACAGTCACGGCAACTACTAACTCCCCAATGATTGCACTATCGTTTGCAATCCGAGACAGCGGTAATGCAGGTTTTTTCGCAATGCTATGAATAAGACTGACACAGCAGAATACATCGACGTCTCGGAAATAACTATTGAGGGACTGAAAGGAGAGGACGGAAAAGACGCGCCGGCAGTTGATATTGATAAAATCATTAAAGATGTTTTGGCGCAGATTCCAGTCCCCAAAGACGGTAAGGATGCAGTTATAGATTATGAGAAAGTCGTTAAAGAAGTTCTTTCCAGGATTCCAAGACCTGTGGATGGAAAGGATGCTGTGGTGGACTATGAACATGTCGTCCGAGAGGCAGTGGCGAAAATTCCCAAAGCAAAGGATGGTGTAGATGGAAAAGACGGCTCGCCTGATTCTCCAGATGAGGTAGTTGAGAAAGTAAATATCTCATCTAAGAAGATTAAAGCCAAACAAGTTGAGGGGTTGAATATTCTTCAGCAAACCGTTGACAGCATTGCCAGCAACCCAGTTGGGTATGCCTCAGGAGGTGCAAACCAGATGGTAATTAAAAACTCCGGAACACGGGTTTCTGATCATATAACTGAGCTTGATTTTAGTACGGGCCTATCAGCTGTCTATTCAAATAATGGAAAGGTTACAATCACTGGCTCTTCGGCAACTGGTGATGTCGTCGGCCCTTCATCCTCAACTGACAACGCCATTGCAAGATACGACGGGGCAACCGGAAAGTTAATCCAAAACTCCAGTGTCACAATCGACGACTCAAACAACCTCACAACCACCGGCACAACGACAACGGGACTCCTGGGGGTCACGGGAACGTCGGTCACGATCTCTCCACCCTCAAGTGTCACCGCCTCGATAACGTACCAAGCGGGCTTGACGCTGCCAAACGATGGATATAACTACACCTTTAGAGTCTACTCATATCGTCTCCTCGACGATGAACGCATCTACTCTTCGACATATACCCAATCAAATACAGTGACTGACAACGGTCTTGGCGGCCAAACGTACTATGTCACCTGTACTTGGCCGGCTGTAACAGGTGCGGCAGGGTATGTTGTCCTGATTCAAGATACGGTTATTGGGTACACATATGACACATACATAGACACCACCCTTACCACTGGCCACTTCTATAAAAACGAACCGCCTGTCGATTCGGCTGATTGGCAGGACGATTTTGCCACGAATCAGTTTGGAGTACCGAGCTTTACCCCGTCAACAGATTACTCAAACACCACAGTACATAACGGAAACTTCACAGTAAACGGGAAGCTTGATGTTGATAAGCGCCGGGGCGTTTACTTCGATGGAACACTTGGCCTCAAAGTTACGGATGACACTTTGGGTGTGGGCCGGGCAATGACTGCTGTCGGGATTGGTGCGGGGGATTCGTTTACAGGATTAAATAATCAAAACACTCTCATTGGCTACAACGCAGGAACGTCACTCACGTCCGGAACCGCTAATACATTCATTGGCCACAAGGCAGGCAGTGCCGCCACAACAGCTTTAAATAATATTGTGTTCGGCGCAAACGGCGGAGAAGCACTCACAACGGGGGTCAACAACTTCTTTGCCGGGTCTGCGGCCGGGCAGTCAACAACTACAGGGAGTAACAATGTCGGTATCGGCCTCAGCGCCCTTCAAAACAACATTCTTTCCGACGACAATGTGGCCGTCGGCTCGTACGCCCTCCGAAAGACCACTGCGACAGGAAATACCGCGCTTGGTAAATACGCAGGGCCTGGAAACACGACCGGAACGGGGAACACCTATTTGGGGTTTAAGGCAGGCTACAACAACGAGAACGTCCAGACTCTTTCCAACGTAACCCTCATTGGCGCAAACACAGAAGTCACAGCCTCCAATTCAGTGATTATCGGCAAGGACGCCAAAGTCGGCATCAACTCCGCCGTCAATACCGCGCCGACAGCCTGGCTCCACGTCCCCGCTTCAACCACAGCG
>Ga0196964_10001146_pt1 | contig 13771 bp, 25 predicted proteins | sample S1_10metaG_FD_148615 | JGI IMG/M metagenome (GOLD analysis project Ga0196964, IMG submission 148615) | Soil microbial communities from Anza Borrego desert, Southern California, United States - S1_10 | ecosystem: Environmental > Terrestrial > Soil > Desert | place: USA: California | collected...
CGAGTACGGCCCAACGGCGAGGGAGGGTTCCGGCGCGACCGTGCCTCCGACCTGTACGCGACGCTGGCCTACGTCGAGCGGCTGACCGCTGAGCCAGCCGAGGTCATCCGCGCCATCTGCCGCTCGCAGCGTGGCGGCGTGACGATCTACGGCTCCGAGGGCGTGCGACGCGCATGGCTGGCGCAGCTGGAGAGGGACCGGCCATGACCCAGCGCAGCGTCGACCGCATCGCCCGGGTCTTCCACTTCCTTATGGCCGGCGCCTGGGCCGGCTGGGCGGTGTACTGGATCTTCTTCCGCGAGCGCTGAACGCACGCACAGTTCTTGCCAACCCACCCCGCTGATATGCTACGTAGCGCGTAACACCGTTACCCACATATCAGCGGAGGTGCGAATGGATGACCCATCGCTCGAAGAGACCTACCTCAGCCGCATCGCGGAGCTTCTCCGGGAGAACGCCAGGCTTCGCCGGCACATCGGGCTCAACGCCGCCGCTGCTATCCTGGCCGAACCGGAGGAGCCCGACACCGACGACCGCGGTGGCACCGACCCCGCTCCGCCCACCGTCCGCCCACCCCCTGACCCCACCGCACCGCTACCCCGCGGGGTACCAGCGGGCTACCTGGTCCCGGGAAGTATGGGCGACCGCATCCTGAGCTATGCCCTGCAGCATCCCGGCACCGTGTTCCAGGCGGGGCACATCAAGCGCCTGATGCCGCAAGCGCGCATGAACAGCATCCGAGCCAAGCTCGATAAGCTCGCCCGTAGCGGCGACCTCGTGCGCGTCTCGTTCGGTCGCTTCACCCTCGGCCCCAAGCACACCGACAAGGGCGTGGGCCAGGCCAAGTGATGGACAAGTCCGTGGACAAGTTACGCCTTACTTCCGTGTGTCCACGCCAGATATCCTGCTCCCGTGTTCAGGTGTTGCGCCTCTCCTAAGTATCTGATATCGCTGGCTGCGTAACAGCCTTCGGGGATCGTCTAAACGGCAGGACGGCAGACTCTGGAGCTAGCTTCCTAGTTCGAGTCGCTCCTCCCTAACCCCCGAAGATGTAATAGGTTTTCATCTCCACACACACGCTCAGGAGGACGCCATGGCCAAGTCGATAGCCAAGTTGGAGTTCGGATCGCTGCGGAACTCGATGCTGGCCCGCACCCCGTCCGAGGTCCCCAAGGTCGGCATGGGCGCGACGCAGGTCCTGTGGACCGACCGCGTTCCCTTCACCGTAGTCGAGGTCATCTCCGAGACCGAGATCGTGGTCCAGGAGGACAGGCCGGTCCGAGCGGACAAGAACGGGATGTCGGAGACGCAGAGCTACCTCTTCGAGCCGGCCGCGGACGGGGACAGGTTCACCCTGCACCTGATAGGCGGGGCCTGGCGAGGCATCGGGGTCGGCGACAACGACCCGCCCCCGGGCTCGGTCTTCGTCATCGGCGTCCGCGAGTGCTACTACGACTACTCGTTCTAGCCCCACCCGCGGCGCATCACCACCGCAGGTGGGGTCCATCCGGGACCGGGATCCATCTCCCAGCTGCCTACTATACAGCCGATGCGATCCGGGTCAACGAGCGACCCATATACCTCGCGCGGGTGATCACCAAACGCGCGAATCCCGGCGTAACTACCCGGAATCTAACGCCATCTGGTGATCACCGCCGCCTGGTATATATACCCGCCCGCCCCACCGCCGCCTCGGGAACAACCCCGTAGTTTGCGCGGTGGGGCCCGCCCGGTCCCAGGCCTCTTTCCAGGGACGACCTAGGGGAATTATACGATGCGCGTTGGGGCCGGGCTACGCCGCCGCGTTTTCGTCGCCCGCGGGGACCACGATCTGTGGAAATTCTTCGGCGGCTCGCCCAACCGCATGCCACTTTAGGCACTTCATGCGCCTGCCCTCGTGCCAGGCGTTCCAGGCCTTGATCAGGAGCGCCAGTCGCTCTGGGCCGGGTAGCTTGGCCTTCGTCACCCTGTTTGCGAGCATCCGCTCTCGCAGACGCAGCACGGGGTCGTCCTCGGCCAGATTCGCGCCGCTCGCCACCACGTCGATAAAGGACTCCGCCCAGCCGCCGACCACGTAGCGCAGGTAGGCCATCTGGCCTACGGAGACCACGTCTCTGCAGCGCCGCGCGCTGACAACGCACGCACGGATTTCTGGCCGGCGCTCAAGAAGATCCAGCAGCTCGCGCGGCGACGGCGTAGAACGCGCGCCGTTGTACAGGAACGAGTGCCCGCGCTCGTGCTTCCAGATGTAGTGCAGCGCGGACGCTAGGTGCACCACGTTCTTCTCGCCGCGGTGGAGCAGGTAGTCCACGATCGTGCGTGGCCTGCCCACGTCGATCGTCTTGTCATCATCGACGCCGCGCGCAACCCAGGTCTGCACGGCGATCCCAAGCTCCACCAGCGCCGCGAGTCGATGCTGCCCATCGACCAGTCTGCCCTTGGAGTCGAACTTCAGCGGGTTCGCGTCCACGGTCCATCCGAGGTGCCGGATGTTGTCGGCCAGTCGCGCTGCTCGCGCCTTGTCCAGCCGGCGGAAGTTCTCGCCAGAGCGCGCAAGCCAATCTCGCGCGACTTCGGGCGTAATGGTCTCCAGCGTCATCGTCTGCGTCATGGCTGCACCATCGCTATCACCGTGGCTACCGCCGCCGCCTTCTCCGGCGTAGCCAGCGTGCTGTACTTCCACCTCATCTCGTCGCTGCTGTGCCCCACGATACCCCGTATCACCAGCGGGTCTATCTTCGCGTGCCTCGCCAGGTCGTTGAACGTCCTGCGCATCACCTTCGAGCTGTACCGCCCCTCCAGTCCCGCCTTCACCGCTATGCGGCGAATCGCCTTGTCCAGCGCCACGCTCTGCCAGTAGCCACCATACCTCGACTCGCTACGCCGTTCCACGGGAAACATCAGGCCTCTGGGGTTGGGTATACCCTTGCGCATCAGGTACTCGCGCTGCTCGTCCAGCAGCGACAGCAGTGCGGCCGGTAACTCCACCGCCCTGGGGTCACCGTTCTTGGTGGGACCTACATTACCCTTCCTCTGGCTGCGCTGGATGGTCAGAATACCGCCCTGGAGGTCACCCCACTCCAGAGCGCTCAGCTCGCCGCTACGCGCGCCCAAAGCGAACCCAAGGGTCAGGACCCTGTGCCACCGAGGTTCGTGCGTCCTGGCGCAAGCCAGGAAGCGAGAGAGGCCTTCGGCGTCGAGGGTGTTGGGGCTGGTACGTGGTGGACACGGGAGAGGTCGCACCCCGAAGGTGGGGTCCAGGGGTAGTTGCAGATCGGACACAGCTCGGCGGAGCATCGCACGGGCCACCCGCCACCAGCCGTTCACGGTGGCGGGGGAGTAGTCGCGCTGGCTGACCAGCCAGCCGTCCAGGTCGGCTGGACGAAGGGCATCGATGTAGGTGTCGCCGAACTTGCGCAGGAAGTGGCTGAGCGCTGCGACGTAGAACTCACGGCTTCCCGCTGTTCTCAGCCGCGGCAGCGTTCGCTCGCACCAGGATTTCGCGTAGTCCCCAGTCGTCTTCCGCGAGACCTCCGGTAGGTCCTCCCTCAGCTCGGCGTAGAGCTGAGGGCGTAGCGCTTCCGCTTCTTCGAGTGTGTCGACGTACCGCCGCGCGCTTCGGAGCTTGCCCGTCCGCTGCGAGACCGCCGTCACCCGTACCACCCACCGCTTGCCTAGCTTGGTGATTCCGGTTCTCACGGTCGCTAAGTAACACAGCGTCGATTTCAGCGGTAGACCATAGCGCGATGCTACCGCGCTTGAGTGGCTGGAGCCCGACGCGCCTGGCCCACTGCCAGAAGCCCGGCGGGCCGCCGAACGCCAGGTATTCGGCGGCCTCCCGGGTGCGCAGGTAGGCTGGCTTAGAAGGGGGCGTCGACAGGCTTGATGTCATCGACGATTACCTCGGTGATGGGGCGCGGCTTGCCGTCGCGGCCCTCGAACGTGCGGCAGCTGAGACGGCCGGTGACTGAGACGAGCTGACCGCTGCCCAGCTCCTTGCAGCGGGTGGCCGAGCGGCTGAATGCAGTGGCGTAGACCGACTCCTTGCCGCCGCCCTTCCACCCCGGGGCGTCGACCTCAATGGTGATGCGGGCCAGGTCTTTGCCGTTCTTGGTCTGGTCGAAGTCGACGGCGGTCAGGGTTCCCTCGATCTGGACTTGGTTGATGGTCATGCGGTCTCCTGTTGGTAAGCGCCTGGCTGATTCCAGGCCACATCGTCGAACGCGTAGAACCGGCCGCTCCAGTGGGCCTCCACGATGCCCGTCGGGCCGTGGCGGTTCTTCGCGAGAATCATCTCGACCAGGCCCTCGGGGCGACCCGGCTCGGGGTGGTGCGGGAACACGATCACGTCGCTGTCCTGCTCCACCTGCCCGCTCTCGCGCAGGTCGCTGAGGCGCGGCGGGCGTTTTTCCTTCTCGCTCTCGCGGTTGAGCTGCGAGACGGCGAGAACGGGAACGCCCAGCTCCTTGGCCAGCTGCTTGAGACCGCGGCTGATATCGGCCACCACGCGCTCTCGGCTCTGCCCCTTGCTCTCCGCCTCGGCGAGCTGCAGGTAGTCCACCACGAGCAGGCCACGGCGCTGGGCGGTCTTGGCGCGCCAGCGGCGAGCCAGGGCGCATAGCGCGGCGTAGCGGAAGGTTTGGTCCTCGACGTATAGGCCAGACTCGTCGAGCTTTTTTTTCGCGGCCCAGATGCCGTTCCAGTCGCTGAACGAACCTCGCCGCAGGTCCTCGCTGTCGGTGCGCGAGAGATACGCGAAGAGCCGCTCGACCAGCTCCAGGCGGCTCATCTCCAGGCTCACGAGCAGGGCCGTTCCGCCGTCGACTGCGGCGCGGACGGCGACGTTGCAGGCGAGCGCCGTCTTGCCGAGGCCGGGGCGAGCGCCGACGACCACGAGCTGCCCTGGGCGCAGGCCGCCGGTAAGCTCGTCGAGGCGACGGATGCCCCACGAGATCCCGCTGAGCCCTCCCGGTCCCTTCCGCCGCCGCTCCAGCTCGGCCATGACCTCGTCGGTGAGCGCCGACACCGAGGCAAGGCCCGAGTCGCTGGCGCGGGTGATGGCTACGACCTGCCGGCCAATCTCCTCCAGCAGCTCCTCGGGGTCGGCGGCCCCGGCGCCCGCCTTGCCGGCGATCGTGGCCCCCAGGCGCTGCAGCTCGCGCAGGATAGCCTTCGAGCGGACGTTCTCGACGTGGTGCGAGAACGTCGCGACCGTGGGCACGGCGTTCATGAGCACGCTCAGGTACTGGCCTTCGAGGTGCCGCGCGGTGCCGGCGGCCTTCATGGCGTCGGTGACCGTGATGGGGTCGATTGGCTTCGAGTCGCGGCCTAGCTGCAGCAGCGCCACGAAGACCTCGCGGTGCTGGGGCAGGTAGAAATCGTCGACGCGCAGCTGTGATTGGGCTTCGGAGAGCAGCGCCGGCTGGAGCAAAAGGCAGCCCAGGACGCACTGCTCGGAGTCGGTGCTGTGTGGCGGTGTGGGCGTCACTCAGAGCCTCCGGTATTGAACTTCGTTGGGGTGGCGGGGTTTGGCGTCGGGTTTGTCGTCCCAACGCCCCTGGTTCAGGTATGTGGCGAAATGTGGGACGTAGCGGCCGCCGTCCGAGGTCCAGCGCTCGCACTTGAGCTGCCAGTCCAGGGCGGCGTTCACGCGGGCGAGGAGCGCGTCCTCGTCGGCGGCGAAGCACTCGGCGGCGGCCTTGGTCCAGGCCACTGCGGCGGCGCCCTTGCCCGAGCCGTTGGGGTAGCGCTTCCAGGCGGCCTCGAAGGCGGCGCTGTACGCTGCCCTGCGGCGTGCTCGCCGCTCGCGTACGAGCGCTAGCGCTGCCTCGCCCGTGGGCGTACCGGGCGCTACGGGGATGCTTGAAGCAATGCTTGTAGCATCTAAGTGCCCGGCCGTAGCGGAGTTAGATGCTTGTAGCATTGCTTCAAGCATCTTCGGGGGACTCTGTGTATTAAGATCTGGATCCGGATCAGATCTAATACACAGAGTCTCGGGCTCTGCTTCAAGCAATGCTTGTAGCATCGGACCCCGCGATTCATGCGGACTTGATGCTTGTAGCATTGCTTCAAGCATCGGCTGTCGAGGTGCCCAACGGGCCGCAGCGGCCTTACCTGCGCGCACACGGTAGGTTCTGCTCTTAGCCTCGCCGTCGAGGTCGTAGCCGCGCACTACGAGGCCGTCGCTGTACCAGGCGGCTAGGCCTGCACCTACCACCGCGTCCACCTCGCCACGGTCGAGGTGGGTCGACGACAGCCACTGCTTATCGGTCCACGCTGCCGCGCCTGCTATCTGGCCGCCGTTCTCCACCTCGGCGCAGTAGGCCAGCAGTGTCAGCCAGTCGGCCCGAACCGCCTTCGGGATGGCGCGAAAGGCCGCTCCTCCGATCTGGGACAGCGTGAGACGCAGCGAGTCCATCAGCGATGGCACCCGCGGAACTGCGCGTAGCTGCTCTTCATTCGCGGCTCTTTCCCAAGGTTCCTCGCGGTAAGGCGGCGCACGGAACCGGCGAGCGTTGGTGTACCGCAGCGCACCGGGACCGGTCAATTGAAATATGGCGGTACCGGTAGCTTTTGGGTTGACGACCGCATATCCACTCACGTATCTGAATCACACGCTGGTCATCTCGCACCCAATGAACGCCACACACACCTAGGGAGGGAACCGAGATGCGACTACACGGTAAGGAATTGCAGTCAGCGGCGCGTGAGTTCCGGTCGAGCGGGGTCATCTACCTCGTCGACGGCACTGAAGTATACCCTGTGCCGCTCACGCTCTACGCAGCACTGCCGGAGCACCTCGTGGAGCGCTATGAGTTCTACCTCCAGGCCTCGCAGGCGCACCGCGCGGCCGAGCGGGCGGGGCGCAGGTCGTGACACGCTACCCGACGCGCGCAGAGATGCTGGAGGTGGCGACGGTGCTGCTGGTCGTCGCGGCGTTTCTGGCCACGGGGCTGCGGTGATGGCGCGCAAGAAGGAGCGCCAGCCGTCGGAGTCGTCGGTCATCGACGACCTCAACGACGAGATCGCGGACCTGTGCGACCAGCTGGAGGACTGCTACGACCTGAACCGCCAGCTGCGCGCCGAGATGAAGGGGCAAGAGGCGGAAAAGGTCAACGTGCACTGCCGCTGTGGGTGCTTCCAGCGCGTGGCCATCCCCCGCTGTGAGCTTTGCGAGGAGCCGATCACACAAGGAGAACGCACATGAGCGACGAGAAGAAGCCCGAGCACAAGAACCTGTGGGAGGCGCTGCTGGCGGCGAAGCAGGAGATGGCGCCGGTGACGAAGAACGCCACCAACCCGCACTTCAGGTCGAAGTTCGCCGACCTGGCGCACATCATGGACATCGTCGAGCCGGTGCTGGCGAAGCATGGTCTCCTCATCATGCACGTCACCGAGGCCGACTCCACCGCCGGCAACGACGGTGTGCGCGTCGCGGGCAACAAGCTGGGAACGGTTCTAGCGCACGCCCCGACTGGCGAGGTCCAGACCTCGGACATCTGGCTGCAGCCCTCGAAGCCGAACGACCCACAGGCCCTCGGCGCCTGCATCACCTACCTGCGGCGGTACTCGGTGCTGGCCATGCTCGGCATCGCCCCCGAGGACGACGACGGCAACGAGGCGTCGGGGAGGGTGACCACCGGCCCAAAAGCGGCCACCTCCCAGGTTGCCCCGTCGGCGACTCGTGCCACTGCGCCAGCTTCTTCGCCTACCTCGCCCCAGCTCTCCGCGGCCCACTCGTCCGCGCCCTCGACAACCTCTACGACCGCGGGCATCAAGAGCGTGCCCTCGACCCGGGCGAAGCCGGCGAACCCCAACGCTGACCTCATCGGCCAGGCGCAGGCCATCGGCAAGCGCAAGTTCAAGAGCGACGAGGCGCGCCGCGCCTGGCTGGCGAAGGAGTTCAACGGCGCGACGAGCCTGGCGGCACTGGACCGCGCAGCGCTGACGGTCGTCATCCGCAAGGCGAACGAGCTGCCCGACCTGCCGGACGTGAAGGTGGCGTGATGGGGACGAACTTCTACTGGGCCAAAAACATCTGCGGCGAGTGCAAGCGAGCGGACCCCTACTCGCGCCTGGACCCTGAGTGGCACATCGGGAAGCGCTCGGTCGGGTTCACCTTCGCGCAGCCACCGGACGGCGTTGTCGCGCAGCTCAAGGAGAACGCCAACGTCGTATGCGTCGAGGACGAGTACGGCCAGCGCTACAAGGGGGCGGAGTTCCTCGCGATGCTCAAGGACTGCACGGAGTGGCGCACGGAGTGCATAGGAGTGTGGTTCTCATGAGGCGACCGAAGGAGTTCATCCGTCGGTACCACTTCATCCCCGGCGACGAGGTGAAAATCGTCAAGTTCCGCGACCGTTACGTAAAGCTGCACGGCGATATCGTCAACACGGCGCAGCTCAAGGTGCTCTTCCTCTTCGGGCGCGACCGCTACAACCCATACCGCCGCGTGATGGTGGGCTACGGCAGCGGCGGCGAGGGCGAGCGAATCCTCGTGCGCCAGGCTCACATCCGGCACTGTTTCCCGCAGACCTGGCGCAACCCGGCGTTCAACGCCTGGCAGGAGGAGCAGCTGCAGAACGTGGCGAAGGGAGTGAGGGCAGCATGAGCGAGCCGCTGGTGATAGTGCCGATGAAGCGCGGGGAGCACGTGTGGCGCAAGTGCGAGGGCGGCGTGATCCAGGAGGCGCTGGAGGAAAGTGGCGTGATGTTCCGCGCCGGTGGACAGGAGGTGTTCGTCCCGGCCTCGGCGATGACCGAGGCGATGAGGCTGATCGCAGGAGGAAGGCGCAAATGACCGACAAGGAACTCGCGCTGAAGGTGTTCACCGAGGCGCGGCGACTCATCAAGGAGGTTGGGTGGTGTCAGGGGTATATGGCGGTCGACGCGACTGGCATGCCGACCGGTGAGCTAACCGAGAACGCCGTCGCGTTCTGCGCGGGCGGGGCCCTCACGCGAGCCGCCAGTGGATTTCCCGCCCCAGAGTCGGAATTCGCACATCACTGGCCGTGCGTGAACTGTCTTGAGGAGGCGGTCGGGGTCACCGGCGTTGAATTGCTGGCCGGTCGACCGGCGCGTGGGGCGGAGTGCATATCGGTGCTCAATGACAAGGAGTGGACGACGCAGGAGGACGCCATCGAGGCGTTCGACCGCGCCATCGAGCGCCTGTCGGCCGAGGTGCGCAAATGACCACGGTCGAGGTGCTGAAGAAGGCGCGTGAGCTGCTGGCGAGGGATGGGTGGACGAAATATGCCCTCGCGCGTGACGCGGGCGGTCACATAGCCCACCTCTCAGATCCAGACGCCGCGAAGTTCTGTGCGGCCGGCGCAATCAAGCGGGTCGCGTGGGATGCCTACGACGGCTACGGCGAGCTGTTCGCGTCCGCAGTAGCCGCGGTTGAGGCGCGGTGCCACGGCGCGAGCATCACGTACATGAACGACACGGCATTCGGCGTGGAGTTCGTGCTCGCGCGCTTCGACGAGGCGATTCACGCACTGGAGGGCGCAAATGAAGCCACATCTTAGCCCGTCGCAAATCTCGACGTTCTTCAAGTGCGGCATGCAGTGGTACTTCCGCTACGTCAAGGGGCTGAAGGTGCCACCAGGCGTCGCGCTGCTCACCGGCAAGGCCGCGCACAAGGGCGCAGAGGTCAACCTGCGCGCGAAGCTGGAGACGGGAGCGGCCCTGCCGCTCGGCGCCGCGCTGGAGGCAGCCAGGGACGAGCTGGTCGCGTCCTGGGCCAATGAGCCGCCGGTGGTCGATTCCGGCCTCCTGCCCGAGGCGGCCAAGGGCGACGCCATCGACACGGCGGTGGCGCTGACCGAGCTGCACCACCTCAAGGTGGCACCGCTCATCCAGCCGACCGCAGTGGAGCGCGCGCTGCGATTGGAGCTGCCCGGGCCGTACGACCTGGAGATGCAGATCGACGTCGAGGAGGCCAACGGCGTAATCGACATTAAGACGAAGGACGGCAAGTCGCCGTCGCCGGGCACCGCCGAGAAGTCCACCCAGCTCGCGCTCTACGACCTCGCGCGCAAGGTCGAGGGCCACCCCACGCACTTTGTGCGCCTCGACTTCCTCGTGCGCCGTGCACGCGGGGCCACCTACGAGGCGCAGGCGGCGCAGTTGACCGAGGACGACCACCGGCGAGCACTGGACCGCGTGGACATCGTCGCCCGCAGCATCCAGGCGGGCATCTTCCCGCCGGCCCAGCCCGACAGCTGGGCCTGCAGCGCGAAGTGGTGCGGGTACTGGGAGAACCACTGCCCGCACGGGAGGCGCCAGGCGGTCTCAGCTCAAGTTCCACTCGCGGCGAATGGGTAACCACAAGGAGAACGCATGAACCTCAAGCAGCTGATCGACAACTACATGAACGCCAAGGACGCCTTCTACGCCTCGCGACGAAAGCTCGCCGAGGCAAAGGACGCGGTGCTGGCGGCGCTGGCCGAGGACGAGAAGGCCGGCGAGGTAGCCGCCATCAACGCAGAGGTGTTCGAGGCGGGCAAGGTGGAGCTGTCGCCCAAGAAGCGCTCGGCCAAGGGGAAGAAGGCGCGCAAGCTCCTCGCGGTGCTGGGCCAGGACCCGACGCGCGTGTACCACGCGAAGACGGCAGCGCGAATCGCGGGCTGCGACCCGTGGTACCTGGGCATCCTCGCCCGGTCTGGCCACGTGGACCGCGTGGGTCGCGGGCTCTACAGGGCGAAGGCGCAGATTTCCACCAACGGCGCCAACGGAACGTCGCACTAGCCGTGTTCCGCGGGGCGGCCAGGGTCGACGCCAACCACGCGCGCCTAGTGAAGGAGCTGCGCAAGCTCGGCATCAGCGTTCAATCCCTGGCCGCCGTGGGGAACGGCGTCCCCGACCTACTGTGTGGCTGGCGGGGCGCGAACTACCTCGTCGAGGTGAAGAACCCGGACATGCCGCCGTCGAAGCGGGAACTGACGGACGATGAGAAGGAGTGGCACCAGGGCTGGCGCGGGCGGGTAATGGTGGCGTTGACACTGGACGACGTGCTCAAGGAGCTGGGCATACAGCGATGAAATACACAGACGAAGAGTTGAGTATGATCTTGAGCCAGCATGCGGTGGGTGGGCTTGCGCGGTTCGGTGAGCACCCGTCGGGGTCGATGCTGGAGGATGGCGGATTCTCGCTTGTCCACCACCGCGGTATGTGCATCGAGCAGGTAGCTCACAACCACCCGAACGAGTGGCGCGAGTGTAGGGACCACGGGCCATGGGGTTACGAGGGCTGGGCGGCGGATTGGTTCGACAACAGCTACGAGCGGCATATGGAGCCCGATGAGCTGCTGCGCGCGTTAGAGGCCGCGGGGCTCGCATGAAATACACAGACGAAGAGCTGTCGATGATCTTGAGCGAGCACGCCGGGCCGGGGATGCGGCGCAATGGCAGCTGGTCTATGGAGCCCGGGCATCTCTGTATCGAACAGGTGGCGCACAACGACGAGGCTATGGTGTACATATGCGGGCACGAGACGCACGCTGGGTATGGCTGGATGAGTGGCTACGCGTGGTTTGACCGACGCTACAACGGGAACTGGACGCCGGAGGAGTTCCTGGCCGCGCTTAAACACGCAGGCCTCGCATGACCGGCCCGGTCCTCTCCGCCATCCTCTTCCTCTCGCCGAAGCTGAGCGGGGCGGTGGAGCTGTCGGTCAAAGTCGATTCATATTCGCGCATGGCTGGCGTCGACCCGCTCCTCGTCGTCGCCCTGGCGTACAAAGAGTCGAGCTTCAACCGCCACGCCATCTCGAAGAAGCGGGCGGTGGGGCTGATGCAGCTGCGCCTCGTGACGGCGCAGTTCTGGGCCACAAAGCATGCCTACATGAACGAGGTGCTGGAGGATAACCTGAGAGACGCCGACATGAACCTGCAGATAGGGTGCTGGTACCTGGCGCGACTGCTGCGTGAGCATCAGGGCGGGGTGCACAGCGCGATCAAGAAGTACAACGGCAGCAAGAAGTTCGCGGACTCGGTGGTGCAGCTCTACGAGGACCTGCAGCGCAAGTTCGCGAAGAAGGTGGCGTGATGGAGAAGCCGCGGAAGGTGCCGGGATGGGACAGCGCGAACCCGGGGCATAACACCAGAAGCGCATACGAGGTTGGCCGACTGGCCATCTCATACACCGAGGCGCTGTACGACCACTACCAGGAGCTGCGCGAGCGGTGCGACCGGCTGGAGAGGGCGCTGATGTGGCTCGTCGAGGAGGGGTCGGGAATGGACAGCGACGGAATCGAGGTCCGGACGTTCGACCGAGACACGTACCTACACGTGCTCAAGGCCCTCAAAGGAGACGACGATGAAGCCAAGTGACGTGAAGGTCGGGACGCGGTGGAAGAGCCCGTACGGTGGGGTGTACGAGGTAACTAGCATTAGCGATTCTATCTGCGCGTCGGTATGCGTCGTGGCGGGCGCGGACCGCCGCCCAGGTGACCAAAACCCGGCTTCCGTCAACTGGGTCTCCAGGTACGCCCTCCCCGCAGAGGACGAGAAGAAGCCGCGCACGAGCGAGGTGCGGGTTGGGATGCGGTTCAAGGGCCACGAAAGCGACGCTGTATACGAGGTCCGCGGGCAGATTTCAGGCATGGTTGGCCGCTGGAGGGCGGAGTGCGTCGTCGCCGGCCGTCGCGTCCCGGTGGGAGACAAGCCTTCGTTCGACAGGCACTACATCCTCGAGCACCTCATCGAGGACGCCCCCGCCCCCGAGGCCGACCTGCCGAAGGTGGGCGAGGTGTGGCGGTGGGGAGAGGGTGCCGAGAAGCACGGCGTCAACGGCTCGAACATCGGCAAGCCGTTCCGCGTCGAGGAGGTGGACACGCTTATCAGGTACGTCTACTTTTACCAGGGCGGCGGCGGCCGAGGCGTAGCGGACCCCGGGGAGTGGCGCGCCCGTCGCCCCGAGCGCGTGAGCGAGGCCAACGAGACGGCGACGCCGCCCAAGCCCAAGCTGCAGCACGACTTCTCGGACCCGTACTGCGCGTGGAGGCTGTCCAGCGGTCAGGTTGAGCGCCTGTGCAAGGCGTGCGGCACGTGGAGGCAGTGCCTCTGGTACGAGGAGCGGTGCACGCCAGTGGCGGGATGGCGCGAGCGGTTCGAGCGCGACCTTCGCCGTGCGAAGTCGACGGGCAGCCCTGCCAGCCCGCCGCTGCCCGACTACGTCGGTCCGCTGACCTCCACCGCAGGCCTCGCCTGCACGCCCGTCTCGACGCCGAGGGGGACGCGGTGACGCCGAAGGAGCTGCTGGACGCCGCGTGGAAACGCGAGCCGAGCGAGGAGTCGACCGAGCTGGCTCGCTACGTCAACGGGGCGCTGTGCAGGCTCGATCCGCCGCCAAGCGAAGACGAGTTCCTCGGGCGAGTTCTCGACGCCTACGCCGCTCAGTACGAGGCGCAGTTGCGCGTCGCCGTCGCGACCATTGCCAAGCTGGAGGAGTTGGGCCGGGACGTGGTGCGCAGCGCGAACGACTCGATGAAGCGCTGGGCCGCCATCGAGAGGCTGGCGGCGTTCCTGGAGAACTCGCTGAAGGAGTCGAAATGACCCAAGCCGAGGCTCGTGCCGTGCTCGTAACCGCGTTCCGCGCGCTGAGCGAGGAGCAGCGAGCGAACCTGCTGTGGCACTACGAGAAGAAGACGCCCATCTGCTGCGGAAAGCAGGCCGGCCTGTACTACGACGGCGCGGGCGGTGCCTGTCCAGCGGCGCTGGCCCTCGGTCGGGGGCCGGTAAACACAGACCCGGAAAAGCGCAACGCGGACGA
>Ga0196964_10001147_pt1 | contig 13769 bp, 11 predicted proteins | sample S1_10metaG_FD_148615 | JGI IMG/M metagenome (GOLD analysis project Ga0196964, IMG submission 148615) | Soil microbial communities from Anza Borrego desert, Southern California, United States - S1_10 | ecosystem: Environmental > Terrestrial > Soil > Desert | place: USA: California | collected...
CAGGTGATGAGCATTCGGCCAAGAAAGTTCGCGCAATAGACCTGCTTCACGCGCCGCCACCAGATCGATCGGCGGCCCTGGTCGTTGTAGATGCTGATGAAGAGCAGCCCGCCGTCGGCGACCCTCTCCGCGGCGTTGCCGAGCGCCTCCCACATCGCGCCGGTGTGATGCAGCACGCCCCACGAGTAAACCACGTCGAACTTGCCGAGTAAGTTTAGGTAATTCTTGTCCAGAACACTTCCCTGCTCCACCGTCCAGCCGCTCTGCAGATTAAAGCGCTCCCGCAGATACTCCGCGCACTTGACGCTGTTGGGATCGAAGTCGAACGAATGAACGTTGGCGCCGAGCCGCCGAGCGCAGAGCGAGAACAGTCCGCTGCCGCTGCCGATATCGAGGAAGCGCTTCCCTTCAAGTGATCCGGGGAGCATGTTCTTCAGAGACTTCTCGGCCTGCAGGATGCGCTCTTCGTCGAGCACCTTCAGGAAGCGCGACCAGTTCTTGCCGAACTCGAAGCGCTCGCCGGATTTGATCTCCGCGTTCCATGCGGTCTTGCCTGGTTCAGTCTGAACAGCCATTGTCATCCTCAAGCTTCAAGCACCGCGGGCTCGTTGACGGGTTGGATCGTCCGGACCCGCTTACGGTGCGCAACGAAAATAAGAAAGATCCATGGCAAACTGAAGAGCGTCATCTGAAGACACGCGGCCACCGCGAGTCCAAGCGGGCCGTGTCGGCTGCCCGCCGCGAACGCAAGCGCGCCATTGACGACCGCCGTCACAATTCCGCAGATCAGGAATGGCTCGGCTTTGAAGAGGCGGACGTAAATCGCCATCGCGCCGATGAAGTGCGTCGCGATCGCGGCGCCGATGAACAGAGTGATCTCAAGGGGCGGCAGCAGGCGAGTGATCAATTCAACCTGCTGCGCGCGCGCGACGCACACGGCGGCAATGAACACGATATAGAGCGCCGCGAGGACCGAACTCGAGAGCAGGAGCAGCCGGCGCCACTCACGGTCGAGTGTCTCGTGATCCCGATTCGCCGCGAGAATTCCTAACGCTGGAGTTCTCGCCTGCAGCCACGAACTGCACAGCAACTGAATCGCTGAAATGATCTGCTGCGTCATGCCCATCTGCCCCGCTGCGACAGGACCCCAGAAGGCGAACAACACGGGCGTGTAAATGGAAGTGATGAAGTAGCTGAACAGCCCCTGCACGCCGAGCCGCCATTGCCGCGGCCACAGCTCGGTGCGCCAGTCCACGACAGGGCCGGCAGGCTGGTTCAGGAATGTCTTGAAGAAGCGGCCGTAGCGCGCACAGACGAGATAGAGCTCGCGCAACAGATTGAACGCGGCATTCGCAACGCACGCCCACAGCCCGCCACCGAGGCACAGCACGAGCCAGAAGACGGCGCTCCCGACGACAGCTTGCGACAGCCGAAAGCGGTTCACGGCCGCCACCTGGTTGCAACCTTCAAGCACCGCATTGAGGGGCAGCATCACGAAGAGGAGCCCGGTGAGAACGGTCAGCGCGATCCAGGGCGCCTGCCAATCCGCGACTGCGTCGGCTCGGCTTCCGAGAAAGTACAAGCCCGCAGCGCCCACGGTGACGATAAACAGCAGCCCCGCGACGATGTACCACTTGAAAACAAACCGCCCGATGCTCACCAACCGTGAAAGCGCAGCACCGTCGCCGCCGATGCTTCCATCCGGCAGCAGCGACAGTTTCGCCCACTCGTGGCTGACAGTGTTGATAATGACGATCGACAAGCCAAGCTCGAAGAGGTTCTGCAGCGCGACGAGACTTAAGAACGTGTAGTAGAAGCCCTGTTCCGACGGATTCAGGAAGAGCGCGATGAGAACGATGCTCACCGGTCCCGCGAGAATCGCCCACACACGGGCGAGCAGCAGCGGCCAGACAGCGGCATCGATTCCAAAGAGCGTGAGTACGCGCTGCATCATGCGCCAGGCGACAAGCGGCTCAAGAATTTCTCCGCCGCCTTCCCTGTAGAAAGGTGTTCCAGAACAAACGCGCGACACGCGCGCCCCGTTGATTCGCGTCTTTCACGCGATGCGACCAAATCCTCGAGATGCGCCGCGATTTGCTCCGGCTGTTCCGCGTGACAGGCAGGCGTGTTCCCGAGCTGGGCGTTCAGGACATCCGGACGGCAATTCAGAATGACCGGGCGCCCCAGGCACATTGCTTCGAGCGACGACATGCCAAAGCCGGTCTGGCCGAACTGCTCGAGGACGACGTCCGCCTGGCGCATCTCGTCGCGAACCTGCTTCTGAGTCATTTCATTCAGCCACGTGATGTGGGCGTCGATGCCAAGTTCCTTCGAGAGCTCTATCGAATCCGTGACGTGATTGCCCTTCTTCACGAGACGGATATCGAGCTTCAGGCCAGTCTGCTTGAGGAAGAGCGCGAGGCCGCGGAGCATGATGTCGGAGCGCTTGTCATCGGCGTCGGAGAGCCCGGCAGGAAACGGCTGCTTCCAGACGTGCCGCGTGACACACAGGATGCGCACTGTTGAGCGCGCGGCTGGTGACGGGGCATATTCGAGCGCGTCGGTATCGATCATGACGAAGTAGAAACGCTTTCGATCGTCGACGCCGATGTCGGCGAAAATCCTGTCCGCGGACTTCAGGATTCCCGGCGCAAGATACGTCCCCACACAGACCGCGCGTCGAATGCCTTCCCTCTGGCGCTCCACCGTGCGCGAGAGAATGGACTTCAGATACACGCGCCGCAGAGGACGCGGGAACCGCTGCTCGTGCCCGACGATCGACGGAATGGATTCGGGATTCGCCGCCTGCGTGAGATCGCTTCCGGTGATCAGCGCGGCGAAGGGGCGATCGAGTTCACTGCAGATCGCCGGTCCGAGTTCATTGGCGATGACCGCGTCACAGCTGTTCAGCACTTCGCGAGCTTTGCGCACGCGACTGGAGTTCTTCGCCACGTCCGACGGATTGATGGTGGCAAGATCCACAACGTTGAAGCCGGCCGGCATCTCGCCGTAACTGCTCTCGGGACGATGCAGCGGCTCAGGCCGATGAACGATGAATTCGATCGGATGGCCAAGGCGATGCATCGCCCGGGCGAGCAGGAAAGGATAGTTGTTCGTGTTGCCGACGAACCCGATTTTCATCAGGCTCTTGCGCACGCCTTCTTCAGCGAATCGGCGACGCGCTTCTGCTGGTCACCGGTCATTTCATGGAAGAGCGGCAGAATAATGCAGCGATCCTGCGCGCGTTCGCTCTCTCTAAGATCCGCGGCATTTCCCGGCAGCCACGGCTCAGTGCGGAATGCCGGCTCGCGATGCGCGCACATGATGCCGCGGCGCGTCGAGACGCCGTCTTTCAGCATGCGGTCCATCACCGTGCGCTGGTCGCATCCGTCGGGCAGGCGCACGCAGTAGCTCTGGAAGTTTGCCTTTGCCCATTTTGGTTCGTGCGGCGTTTTCAGCCCGGTGATCTCGGAAAGTAATCGGTTGTACTCAGCCGTCTGCTTGCGGCGGCGCTCGATGATCTCAGGCATGCGTTTGAGCTGCTCGCGCCCAACCGCCGACTGAATATCCGTCATGCGGTAGTTGTAGCCAAGCTCGAGGTATTCCTCGAAGATCACCTGGCTGGCGCTGTGCCGCACCGCGTCAGGGACGCTCATGCTGTGCTGCCGCCAGAGGCGGAACTTCTTGTCGAACTCGGCGTTGCGCGTGGTCAGCATGCCGCCGTCGCCGGTCGTGAGCAGTTTGCGCGGATGGAACGAGAAGCACGCGATGTCGCCGTGCGGTTTGCCGATCATCTCCCACTTGCCGTCGAACTCGATCTGGCTGCCGATCGCGCACGCGCCATCTTCGACAACAGGCAGGTCGCGCTTGCGAGCGATCTCTAGAATCGCTTTGAGATCGCAGGGCATGCCCATCTGGTGAACGGCCAGGATCGCGCGCGTCTTCGGCGTGATCAGCTTTGCGATCTTCGCCGGATCGATGTTAAACGTCTGCGGATCAATGTCAGCGAAGACAGGAATCGCGTTCAGGTAGCGGACGCTGTTGGCGGTCGCGATGAAGGAATGGCTGGCGGTGATGACTTCATCGCCCGCCTTCACGCCGACCGCGCGCAGCGCCAGATGCAGCGCCGTCGTGCAGTTGGAGACGGCACAGGCGAACGGCGCGGCGACGTACGCGGCGAACTCCTTCTCGAACGCCGCGGTCTCGGGTCCCTGCGTCACCCAGCCGGAGAGAATCGCACGGCTGGCGGCCTCGACTTCAGGCTTGCCAAGCAGCGGCTTGGCGACAGGAATCTTGTCGCTGGACATGGCTACTCCTCTTTCGGCGCCGGGATCATCGGCTTCCAATTGTGGACGCGTTCGTCTTCGAGCAGCGCCTCGGCGCTCTTGCCGCTGGCCTTGTACCACGCGAGCAGTTTCTTCAGACCATCCTTCAACGAGATGGTCGGAGCGAAGTCGAGCAGCTCCCTGGCCTTCTTTGTTTCGGCGCAGAGGCGCAGCACGTCTGCAGGGCGCGGCGCGTCGTGTTCGATCTTCGCCGAAGAGATCCCCATGATGTCGGCGACGGTCTTCGCCAGTTCATTGATCTGGATCTCGCGCCCGTTGCCGAGATTGATCGTATGTCCGACGGCTTTGTCGCTGAACCCGGCCAGCGCGATGCCGCGCGCCGTATCGCTGACGAAGGTGAAGTCGCGCGTCTGCGTGCCGTCGCCGAAGATGATCATGGGCTTGCCGACCATGCTGCGCAGCATGAACTTCGGGATGACCTCTCCGCTGTCGCCTTCATGATGGCAGCGCGGGCCGTAGGCGTTGAACGGGCGCACCACGACAGTCGGATATTCGTACGTGTGCCAGTACGCGCGCGTGTAGCATTCGCCGGCGAGCTTCGAGCTGCCGTACACGGTCGCGGGATACGTCGGGTGCTCTTCGGTCATCGGCACCCACTTCGCGGTGCCGTAGACTTCCGAGCTCGAGACGTAGACGAAGCGCTTCACGCCGCTGGCGCGCGCCAGTCCGAGCAGATGCAGCGTTGCCGCAGCATTGACCTCGTGATTTTCGACCGGCGAGTGGATTGAGTGCCGCACGCCCAGGCACGCGAGATGGAAGACGACCTGGACTTTCTGCAGCAGCGCCGCCATGGCGCCCTGCTCGCGAATGTCCTGCTTCACGAACTTGAAGTTCGACGCGGGCAGTCCGTCGACATTCTCTCGTTTGCCGCTGACGAGATTGTCAACGGCGATGACGTTGTGCCCGGCGTCAACCAGTTGGCGAACGAGTTCCGAGCCAATAAATCCTGCACCGCCCGTGACGAGCACACTTTGCGGCTTCATCTCCACTCCTTCATTTATTGCTGCGGGGCCAGCGGAGGACACTTCTGGAATCTCTGCTTATCGAAGCCTTCACTAAAGGCTGCGAACGGAACAACGTAATGGAAGGGATACTTCTGCTTCACCGTGTCGAGCCCAATGCCGGCGACGACCTTCGCATCCACGAGCAGCTTCGTGACGAAGTAGTAGGGGATGTCCTTGCTGCCCCACTGCGTCTTGTAACGGTAGACGCCGCTGTCGCGGCGCGGCGATGACTGCCAGTTGTACTGCAGCATCCCCTTCCCCGCCGCCCACAGCATCGACTGCTCGGTGTTCAGGAAATTCGGCGCCTGTTCGAAGTACTTCGTATTCATGCTGAGCAGAAACACGTCCAGGATGTTCCTGTGGTGGATGTACAGGCAGCCCGAGGCAATCTCGCCGCCCTTGCGGATGATCAACAGATGCGCTTTTTCCTTCGGGCCAAGCACCGCCAGGATGTTCTCAAACAGATCCAGCCGCAGCGGTGAAGCGCCGATCTCTGTGTGCCGCGCGACGTGGATCGGATACCACTCGTGAAGAACTTCTTTCGAGGTCGTGGTCTGAACTTCAAAACCTGCTTCGTGAGACTTCTTGACATTGCGGCTGAGATTGCTGCGCTTGTTGTAGTCCTTCAGCGTGAACTTGCCGTCGGCGATCACTTCTTTAAGCGGGATCGATTGTGTGAAGTTCTCGAACACATACGTGGGCTTGAGGAGTTCCTCGTAAAGCCCGACATCGTTCGTGAACGGATCGGTGATGAACGTCAGCGAGAGGCACTGGTGTTCGCGCGCCATCGCCTCGGCGCGCTGCAGCAGCGCTGAATAGAACTCGCGCTTCTTTCCGGCATCCACTTCGTCGCGGACAAATACGCCGCCCATCGGCCCGGGTTGCGGGACCGACGTTAGAACATTTCCCGTTGGCTGGCGGTAGAGATAGAGCGGCAAGCCCGCGAGGTCCTGCCCATCAACATGGGCGAGCAGGAAGATCGGCTCGTCAGGGCCGAGGTCTTTAATGGCCTCAGCCCAGAGCGTTGATTGCTGGATGTATGCATTCGGACAGGCCTCAAACAGCGCATCATAGCGCTGGCGGAGGACTGTGTCGCCGAGTCCGAACTGCTCGATCTTCAAGGCACTCACTTCTGCGCAGCGCCCTGCATCGGCGGCGGCGCGCTCGGGATCGTCTTATCGCCCATCGCCGCGGCGATCGCCTTCTCGAAGCCCCACTCCCAGCGCATGCCCATCCAGTCTGTGCACGGGCCGCAGATCTTATGCGCTTCTTCGTATTTGCCGTCGATGTGGCATTTGCGCATGCGGTCGTACTCGGCGTTCTTCCAGACCTCTTTGATGGTCGTGTTGCGCAGGTCTGCCATCTTGCTCTTGTCCAACCAGTCGACGACGCAGAAGCGGATCCAGCCTTCTGGCGTGATCGTGACGCGCTTCCAGAACTGCGGGCACGGCCAGCGCTCGACGCCCTTGGCGAGCATCTGATCGACGAACGTTCCCGGCTTCTCGGGCGTGACGCCGAGGCTCTGCAGGTACGGGCGGACGATGACGCGATCGACCAGCGGCGTCCAGTACTCGACAAACTTCTCGACTTCGCCCTTCGACTCAGGCTGCTCGATGATGCTGAGCATCAGCTTCGTCTTCGCCTTCATCTTCTCGCGCAGGTAGAGCAAGCGGTGGATGTTGGACCAGACGCGGTGGTAGTTCGACTTCACGCGGATCGCTTCGTACTTTGCGCGCGTCGCCGCATCCAGGCTGATGTCGAGAACGTCGATACCGAGTTCCAGCAGGCGCTCGAGATTGGTCTTGTCGATGCGCTTGCCGTTCTCCTTTGCCGGTTCATCCAGCGTCAGGCCGTTGGTCGTGAGATCGACGGGGCTGACACCCTTCTCCTTGGCGTAGCGCACCTGGTCGATGAACTGCGGATGCAGCAGCGCCTCGCCGGCGGGCGAGTAGCGCAGCAGCGAGATCTTGTTCTGCGAGATCTCATCGATCGCCTTCTTGTACACGTCCCAGTCCATGAACACCGCGTGGTACTCGGGGTGCTCCGTGTAGCCCTGCCCGTGGAAGCAGTGAACGCACTTCAGATTGCAGACGGTCGTATTCTCCAGCACGATGATCGGCGGGAACTCGATCGCCTCCGGTGTCTGGAATCCATACTTCGGCGGTGTCTTGATCACTGCATCCATTCGAATGACTCCTCTCAAGAGGTCCGTTATAGAACCTGCTGAACTTTGACCGGCCGGCCACCGCCCTTGAGCGATTCGTTGGCGGCCTCCAGGATTCCAACCAGGCCGACGGCCGACGGCGCGTCGGTGATCGGCTTCGCCTTCTTATTGATGCACTCGACAAAGTGCGCCGCCTCAACCGCCAGCGCTTCTTTCCGGTCCAACTGCGGCGCGCGCATGTCGCCGGCGCGGTAGCTGACCAGCAACTGGTACGCGCCTTCCCGCGTCTTCACATCGACACCTTTATCGTAAATCTTGACCTTCTCGTCAGGCTCCAGGTCGTCGTACACGATCATCTGGCGTTCGCCGCCGATCAGGGTGCGGCGAATCTTAACGGGCGCGAGCCAGTTGACATGCAAATGCGCGATAAAATTATCGGAAAAGAAGCAGGTCAGATAGGCGACATTTTCAGGCTGTTTCGCGAAGTGCGAGATGCCCGTCGCCGAAACTTCGTTCGGCAGCGCCCCGTGCAGGTACTGCATGATCGAAAGATCGTGCACGGCGAGATCCCACAGCACGTTCACGTCGTGCTGGAAGAGCCCGAGGTTGATCCGCACCGAGTCGTAGTAGTAGAGGGGCCCGACAGAGCCGTCCTCGACGAGTTGTTTAATCTTCTTCACCGCGCCCGTGAAGATGAAGGTGTGGTCCACCATCAGGACCAGTCCTTTCTTCTCCGCGAGGTTGCAGAGTTCCGAGCCTTCCGAAACTTTGCTCGTGATCGGCTTCGTCACGAGAACGTGTTTGCCGTTCTCGAGCGCCCGCTTTACCAAGGGATAGTGAGTCGTGACCGGCGTCGCGATGATGACCGCATCGATTTTTGGATCGCCAAGCACACGGTCGTGTTCGGTAGTGACCTCGGCATTCGGATAGCGGGCCTTTGCCAGCGCGAGGCGGTCTTTGCTGAGATCGCTGATCGCGGCGATGCAGGCGCCCGGCGTTTCGTTGAAGTTACGCGCGAGGTTCGGCCCCCAGTAGCCATAACCAATCAGCCCGATGCGAATTCCAGGCGCACTCATTTCAATCTATCCCCTGACGAGAGCTCATGAAGAAGACCATGTTAACGATTTACTGCTTGAGCGTCCATGTGATTTAGCGGCGCATGAACGGTCTGCGCTGGCATGTCGAGCGCGGCGGCTGGCTGACGCAGATAAAAGCGGTGGAACAGATAGCACATAACGATAAGGACGGTCGCTTGGATGGAGTACATCTGCATTGACATATAATAGCCAATGCTTCCAAAGAATCGCTGCCAGGGCCAGACCAGGAAATCTTCGTCGACCGCCTGCCCGGCCACATCCACATTCATCTTCAGCCAGACCTTAGAGACCAGAATCGCGCCTAGTGCGAAAGACACATAGAATGATCGCGGAAGCCGCATGTCGTCTAAGACGACGACCGCGAAAACCATAAAGAGCGGGATAACCATCGCCAATTGACGGGATTCTGAACCGATCGCTAGACAGAGTCCGGAGACACCGAGCAATGCCAGGCCGAGGCCCGCATCCGCGATTCGTTGACTGACCTTCTTCCAGCATAGCAGCAAGACACAGATGATCGGGCCGAAGAAGGCAAAGTGCGCCACTAGAAAGATCAGGGGCCGGCCGACAGCGAGCGCGAGATTGGCCTTCACGAATTTCCTCAGAGTACTCGTGCTGGCGCTGCTCGACAGGTAATTCAACGTGAAGTAGACACAGGAAAACACCAGGGCAGCGATACCAAGGCGAACCAGAAGCACCTTCCACTCGACCCGCAGCGGCCACGCGGGAAGCCGGATTAGATAGGCGATACTCAACAAGAACCAGAACAGGAAGATGATGCTGGCATGGTCGAACTCGTGACTGTGCATTCTATCGTGCGTGTAATACAGCACTCGCACGGTGTAGTACGCCAATGCGCATGCGATGGCCGCAGCGGATGCTGCAATGACCCAATTCAGGACCCGCGGCTGGGTAACCTTTATCACTCCAGGTGGCAATACAAGCAGAACAAGCCCTGTGACAAGCCCCGTCGGCCATGTAAAGGCCGCGACAACAGTCGCGATGGCAAGCCACGCGGTAGCCTGGCTCAAATAGAGGTAGATCATGACCACGCCGAGAAAGAACGCTGTCGTGTCAGTCAGCGCGGGATTATAAAAGTTGTACTTCAACATGCAGAAGTTTATGAAGAGCGCGAAGAAACCCAGCCATTTGCTTTCGTCCCTGAGACGAAAATGATCTGCAATAAGCCCCCAGAAGAACGCCGCACACGCAACCAGCAGGACATTGTAAAGATCAAAGAGACGAATAACGCGCCGATGCGTAATCTCCATGCCGGCAACTTTGAAAGCCGTGTACATGACGGTTGAAGGCACGAGCCGTTGCGCGTAATAGGCGTCGAGCTTTCCCTTCTGGACGACCTCGTCGAAGTGAGTGACGAGATGAACGTAAGTTCGGCCGTCCCAGCCCGCGCCGTCGGCGACAGGCATCTTCTCTCCCCATTTCCAGAAGATCAGCCCCAGGAAGAGCGTCGTGAATGCAATAATCAGATTTGTTTTCATTACAGAGAAGCTTCCGTCAAAGATCGCCCGCCTGCACCGGCGATGCAAGTCTTACCTCGTGCGGTTGAGTAGCAACGGCTCGCCGCCGGATGCACCCAAAATAGAACGCCCCTGTGAGCAGTACGAAGAAGAGCGCCTGCAGAAGGTACATCTCGGCCGACATCAGATAGCCGATGCTGCCAAAGAGGCGCTGCCATGGGAACTTCAGGTACTCTTCAACACTCATAACCTGCGAATTGATCCAGCCATCCACGTTGATCAGCAACCACACCTTCGAGAGCAATACTGAAGAAGCAACGAACAAGACATAGAAGGAGGCTGGCAGCCGGCGCTCATTCAACGCCGCGATCGCGGCGACCGCAAAGAGGGGAAAGAGCATGATGAGCTGCCGCGACTCAGAGCTCAGCGCCAGGAGAACTCCTGCGGCCGCGGCAATGACGGCGCCGAGACCCCACGCCTGAAGATGCCGAACGACATCCTTCCAGCACAGCAGCAATAGACAGGCGATCGGGCCAAAGTAGACAAAATGCGCAACGAGAAATCCACCCGGCTTCGCAACGGCCATTGCAAGGTTCGCCTTAAGGAACATGGATAACGTGTTTCGAGGTGGCGCGGAATTTGACATATACGCCAGGGCACCCAGCGTAATGCCGAAGACGAGACTTCCCGCAAGAACCCGTTTGATAAATAGGCGCCAGTTCACCTTCAACGGAATGGCCGGCCAGGTGTCAATGAGCGACGCGAGCACGAGTAAGTAACCGAATAGGACGGCGACGCTTAGCAACCAGACATCGTTCATAGGAGGCGCGCCGACGGGGACATATCCCCTGATGGCTACGACATATGCGAACACGGTAACGGTTGTCGCTAAAAGAACCGTGACGATCCACGACATTCGCGGCCGGGACTGAACCGTCACGGCGCCTTTAGGAAAGACGAGCAGGCTCAGCCCCACAAGCATCCCGACAGGCCATGCAAATGCTGAAACCAATGTCGCCAGTGCCAGCCGCCAGGTGGAGCCGGTCAGGTACAAAAATACGAACGCGAGTCCAAGAGCAAAGGCGGAAACGTCGGTCAGTGCCGGGTAAAAGAGGTTGAATTTCGCGTTACAGAAGTTCACGAAGAGCGCGAAGAATCCGAGCCACTTGTTGAGGTACTCGATCTTTAGATGATCTGCGATCCTGCCCCAAAGCAGGGCTGAGCACGCGAGCAGGACGATGTTCAATACATCAAAGGCAATAAGAATGTTAGGCTTTTCCAGCGGAACGCCCAGCAGCCTCATCCCGTAATGAACAATTCCGCAAGGTGCGATCCGCTGCGCGTAATAGGGGTCTGTCACGCCCCGATGATAGATGAAAGGAAACTTCTCAACGATGTTGCAGTACACTACGCCGTCGTAGCCGGCGCCGTCATTGATCAGAATCTTTTCGCCGAAGAGCAACGATGACAGACCGATCGCGAGAGCGCAGCCCGCCATGATCCAGTTGTGCTTCCGCGGTTCCATGCGCGCTCTTCAGGTGTTCTTTCGGAGGTCTCGCGCGGGCACGCCGGCGACAATGGCTCCCGCCGCTACGTCCTTCGTCACAACCGCACCGGCGCCAACGAGGGCTTTCTCGCCGATCGTGACGCCGCACATAATCGTGGCATTCGTGCCGATGGAGGCACCCCTGCAGATGCGCGTTGGCACCACGACCCAGTCTTTCTCGGTCTGCAGCTTTCCGTCCTCGGCCGTCGCCTTCGGATACTGGTCGTTGATGAACATGACGCCGTGTCCGATGAAGACATCGTCTTCCATCACCACGCCTTCACACAGAAAGCTGTGCGAGGAGATTTTGCAGTTGTTGCCGATCTTGACGTTCTTTTGGATTTCCACAAAAGCGCCAACTTTGACGTTGTTTCCGAGTGTGCAACCGTAAAGATTCACGAGCTGCGGATGATGGATCACCGCGCCGGTTCCGATGACAACATCTGGTGCTATGGGCATGCAAGATCTCCCAGTCTGCTGCTTTTGTGTTCAAAAGTGCGGTTCAGGTTTGCGATGATCAGGCAATAAGCCAGAGTTCGGACAGACTCCGTCCCCGTCACGTGGGAACACGCGATTTCTGAGGAAGGTTCATACTCTATCGTGAAACTCGGTCAGTACAAGGGCTTTCGATGGGTCTCTGTCCCAACCGGTGCGTAGCCGCCACAATGCTTGGAACGTCACTGAAACGTGGCAGAATGATTCCATGAGTGACCCACGCCGCATGCCCCGCCAGCTCGGCGCGTTCCTGATCGACAAGGAACTCTGGCACGGCAGTCATTCCACGGTTTATCTTGCACGAGACTCGCGGGACAGCGCGGCGGTCGCACTGAAGGTACTCTATGCGTCGCCTGAATTCCCGCTCGAGCAGCAGAAGCGCACCGCGCGACGGGAGGCCTCGCGGCTGAAGGTGCTTTCTCACGAAAACATCGTTCCACTTCGCAAGCATGGCGAGATCGACGGGCTTCCGTACCTCAGCTTTCCGTTCATCGAAGGCCAGGGCCTGGACGTGATCTGCAAGGCGAACACGGTGGCACTTGAACCGCTTCTGCGCGCGCTAGTGAAAGTCTGCCACGCTCTGCATCACGCGCATCGGCAGGGAATTCTGCATCGCGATCTGAAGCCGCGAAACATTCTGATCGATCAGCGCGTTCAGCCATACGTGCTCGACTGGGGCCTTGCTTGGAAGATGGGCGACAAGTCCGAGGGCAGCGTCCAGTCCATCGTCGGAACGCCCGCGTACATGAGTCCCGAGCAGGCGCGCGGCGAGGAACAGAGTCTCACTCCCGCGACCGACGTCTACAGTCTCGGCGCCATCCTCTACCACGTCCTGACCGGGAAACCGCCGTTTGAAGCGGGCACTTCATGGAAGACAATGCAGATGGCGATGAGTCTTCCTCCGCGTCCGCCGAGCCAGTTGAAGACGACCGTCGACCTCAAGATGGAGCGCGTCGTTTTGTGGGCGCTGGAGAAAGATCCCGAACGACGTTACGCCAGCGCCGAATCGATGGCTGAAGACATGCAGCGCGCACTGGACAACGAGAAGCCACGCGGTCCCGCGGGTGTTCTTGGACGCCTCTTCGGCCGAAAGTGACACTTGCGCCGGCCACCGGTTATGCCGATACAGAGAGCGGGCACTCAAGGACAGGCTGTGACTGAAGCACCTAAACAAGCAAGAGCTGATGCTTCACAAGGGCAAAAGCTGTTGAAGGCCGGCGAACTCGCACGCCGCACTGGACTGACGCGCCAGTCGCTGCACCAATACGTGCTGCTGGGGCTGCTCGAACCCGTCGGCCAGACCCGTGGAGGGCAGCGGCTTTTCAGCGAAGAGGCCGTTTCGCGCATCAAATTGATTCATGACCTGCTTGCATCCGGATATACACTTCGCGGCATCAAAGACACTTTTTTCACGCAACAAGGTCGCTGATGGTGAATCGCCGGTTTGATTTTTTTCGATGCGTCGCCGCATTGCTGGCGCTGGCGGCCGCTGGGACAACGTTTGCGGGCGAGGCCAAGACGCCCAAAAGCGAGCAGGTCGTCTCGTCGGAATTTGCTCCCGGGGACGCAGTCGGCATCAGGAGCCTCTTCTACCGTCTCGCGGACGGCTTCACTTCCGCCGATCATGCTGCGATCAAGA
>Ga0196964_10001148_pt1 | contig 13767 bp, 18 predicted proteins | sample S1_10metaG_FD_148615 | JGI IMG/M metagenome (GOLD analysis project Ga0196964, IMG submission 148615) | Soil microbial communities from Anza Borrego desert, Southern California, United States - S1_10 | ecosystem: Environmental > Terrestrial > Soil > Desert | place: USA: California | collected...
CCTGCGTTCCGCATTGTCGGCATGGGCGACGGGGTTCCTGTGTTCTCGAAGATCACGAGCGCCGATTACGACGCACAAGTTAGCTTCAAGCTCAACATGGCGACGATGTACGACGTGCAGATGCTCCGCGACAGCGCTTTGTTGAACTACAACACCTTCCTCCAGAACCCGTTGGTCATGCAGGACCCGGCTGCTATCTACAACCTCACCTGTGACACTATGCGCGCTGTGGGTCTCAAGTTGAACTTGATTAAGCCCATTCAGGCCAAAGTGAAGAGTCCGTGGGTTGAGCACGACCTCATCCTCCACGGCAAAGATGTCGAGCCTATCGAAGGTGAAGATACGGAAGAGCACAAAAACGCGCACATGGCGTTCATGGAGTCAGACGAGTTCAAGAGCTGGCCGACGGACGCCCAACAGCGCCTCATGCTCCACTACGACAAGACGCAAATCTTGGAACAGACGCTCGCTGCCGCCAACCTCAACCAAGCGGGCCTCTTCCCCGGTATGCCTGGCGGAACGCAGGGCGGCGCTCCTGGTATGACAGCCAACCGCAATCCGACCCAGGAGTTCAACACCCTCCGCGTAAACGAATCCCCAGCTTCACAGCGGACGAACGTAGAGAACGGCATGAAAGGGAACATGAATGGCTATTAATTGGCCCTGGCGTAAGCGCCCCTCTGACGATTTGGCCCGCCTCCTAGCGGATGCCCGTAACGTCGAAACTTTCCTCGGTGTGAAAGCGCCGGTGATGCCTAGCCCAGAGACGATTAAAACTGACGCCGCAAAACTGGTTCGCTATTCAAACGCGGATGACTACAAGATTTACGCGGATGAAGTTTGGAGCCGCGTGTTGTCCCACCTCGACGTAATGATGGACGAAAAGGCCACCAAGGAGCGGGTTGATTACCACCGTGGGGCCTGCCGTGAAGCACTCGATTTGTTGCGGCTCTCTTACCAGGCTCGTGAGATTGTGAAAGCTGGTATGGACACCGAACAAAGCGTCTCGACTGGACGCTAAAACAGTCGCCTACTCGCCGTCTCCGAAGGCGTTAAACAAGGAGTAACACCCAGATGGAAAACGAAGTAATTAGCAGTAATTCTCAAGCCACGCCCGACGCCCAGACCCCGCCCGCAGCCGGGATTAATGCTGCTGATTTAGCGGCTCGGGTAGCAGAGCTTGAAAGACAAAGTGAAGGACGTTTGCGTGATTTGCAAGAAGAACGGCGTAAACGACAAGAGTTAGAACAACGCCTCTCCTCAGTTCCGGCCTCGCCAGCCGTGCCCCAAGCAGAACATGGCGTAGAACCGCAGGATGAAGTTGCAAAAGTTCTCAACCCGTACCTCGCTCCGATTAAGAAACAAGCGGAAGAAGCTTGGAAGACTCAGCAACAGATGTTGGCGAAGTATCAGGAAGATGCGGCGTTCGCGTACCTGGCCGAAAAGACCGGGAAGTCGCGGAAGCAGCTCGAAGCTGATATGGAGTTCCAGCAACGCCTAGCTAAGACGGCACAGAAGTGGGGTTTTGTCGGCACTGTCGACGAAGTCGCACGGAAAGCCTACGAGGCTATGGAGCTTGAAGACTTCCGAAACCAGCAGTCAGAGAAAGCCCGCGCAGCGCAAGCTGCCGCGCAAGCTTCACTCCCCGCTGGTGCTCCTCCGGCCCCTGTTTCTAACGGGCGTGAATACTCTGCGGACGAATTTAATCGGATGTCTCCCCTCGAATTCGACCGACTTAGCCGTGATGGCAGTTTCCGCAAAGTAGACGGGAAGTTTGTTTACACCCCTCGAAGCTAAATCGAAACGTCCTTCGTAAATCCAAAACGAAGGAAAACACCAATGAAGAAGTTCCTTGCAGTATTCCTCGCGGCGGGTTTGAGCATTCCTGCTTACGCAGAACAGGTTGTCACGCCGAACTCATCCGGCGACAACCCGTCTATCGAGTATGCAGGTGTCTCGACTTGTCGTCTTGCCGCCTCAGACAGCACCAACGGAAAGCTGTGCACCAGCTCTCCGGCCATTGTGTACGGCGTTCACCTCTCCTCAGTGGCGAACACGAACTACGTGAACCTCTACAGCACAAACTCGGCGCAACTCGGCGGAGCCACGGCGAAGATGCTCGTCTTCGGTCCTGGCACTGGCACCACCATCCACGACTTTGCTGCCCCTGTGAAGTTCCCTCTCGGCCTTGTCGTCAAAGCGAATGCCGCTGTTGATGCAGGTAGCCAGAGCGAAATCGTAATTCTGTACCGCACCGCGAATTAAGGAGAAACCTACCAATGGCTCTTGGCTCTGCTGGTTTAACTGGTACTGGTGGCTCGCTCGACAAATACGTTCCAGAAATTTGGTCGAAGCGCATCCAGGCCGCATTTGAAAAGAACACCGTAGCAAAAGAACACGCGCTTGATATGTCCGACTTGCTCGGACCTATCGGTGGCGACGTTATCCGCGTCCCGAAAATGGCGAATCGCTCGGCGTCAACCCGCACGTTGACGACCCTGTCGCAAATCACGCCTGCCGGTGCGACGGAAGAAGAATTCACGATGAACGTCCAAACCTGGAAGATCGATCCGGAATTCATTTCCGACGCCCTCCCGGCGCAGACGAAGCTCTTCAAGAAGGACCTGTTGGATCACAAGATGCAGCGCTCGTTGGCGGAAGCCTTCGACACGTCCATCTTCGCGAACTACTCGTCCCTCACCGTTACAAAAGGTACCGACGACGGCGCAACCCCGGCTGGTCCGGACGACATCTTCAACGCTCTCGAAGCGTTGGATACGGCCAATGTTCCTAAGTCGGAACGCGTCATCATCCTGAGCCCTAAGACGTTCTGGGGCTTTGTGAAGAATAACGTCATCCCGTCGGGCGACTACTTCTCCGAGAAAGCTAAGGAGACTGGCCGCATCCCGATGATTGGCGGAGTGCCTGTCGTTATGTCCCAAAACCTGCCCTCCACGGCCAACGGCAGCAAAGTGAACCTGGTTCTCCACCGAGAAGCCTTCGCGTTCGCCATTGCGATGCCTGCGAAAGTGGAAAGCGGTCGCGAACTGTCGTATTTGGGCGAAGTTGTTGTCGGCCAAATGTTGTACGGAACCGGTTGCTATCGCGCCGAAGCTGGCGTGACGGTGTACGGACTCTAAGCCTTAAAACCTCGGTCCCATAAGTCCTCTGGAGCCCTGATCAAGCTCCAGGGGCGGGGCCATAGGTTTTCTAACTAATGAACCTTAAAGATTTGTTGTTCTCGCTTTTCATCGGAATCGTTTGCATCGTGGCGTACATACGGCACACGCAGAACGTCATTGAGATGAATGGCGCAACTTACACACACGCAGGGATGGCCGAAGTGCAACCCGGCATTTACGCCCCTGTTTACCGGAGACTTAAATGAAATTGCGTTACCTTGCCGCATTGCTGCTCCTGCCGTGCCTGTCGTTTGCTGAACCCGTAACTGTTAACCGGTCTTCCTTCACGAAGACGAATCAGTCGGCCGCTTATATTCCAGCATTGCACCTAGACAAAATTATTGTCGGTTCAGCGTCAGCCAACGGCACGATTATTGTTTGGAACTCCACCTCCACAACGTCTGCGCTTTTGACGGATGCGGTTGTTATCGCCAGCGTTACTTTAGGAACGGCTCAACACTTCGACTTCAACAATGTTCAGGTGAAGGGCATTGTCTATCAAACGAACCAGAACACCAGCGGTGTAACGATTCTCTACAAGAAATAAGGGGCACGGCCCATGCTTTCTCTTACGAATGCAATATCCCGCGTAGCCTCGCGGCTGAATAAAAACGCCTCTGACAGCACGGTAGCGGCTCGCATCAAGAATCACATCAACGATGTGTGTCTTGAAAAGTGGCATGGGTACGCCTGGAGCTTCCGGTACAGGGAGTACGGGATAACGCTCTCACCCCGAGTTACAAGCGGCACAATGACCGCCACCAACGGCAGCGCGACCATCACTGCTTCCGGAACGCCATTTGATTCGTCTGTGCACGCAGGAGCGTGGATTCGCTTCACCGGAGATACAGTCCAAGCGTGGTATCGAGTACGAACTGTGTCCTCGTCGTCTGTTGCGCTAATTGAACCTGTCTATCAAGGCACGACTGGAAGCGGGAAATCCTATGAATTGGTTAAAACAGACTATCTACTCCCCCTCGAGCTATCAGATCTTGGTAGCGTTCGAGTTACATTCGATAGCACTGTTATCACTCCTAGCCACCAGCTTCAGTCAGATCGGCACGACTTTCCGCCCCTAGCCAACGGTTCTCCGCTTGATGTGCGAATTTTGAATCAGTCGCTAATTTATTCGACCTACACCACTGGCACTGTTAGCGGGTCAAGCGGTTCAGCCACATTAACCGGTGTCGGCACGTCCTGGTTGTCGAATGTCACACCAGGCGACGAACTTGTTATCAGCGGCGACTCCAACACCTACAAGGTTTACAACGTTGATTCAGACACCCAAATAACGCTCTACAACAAGCTTTCGGCTGCCGCCAGCGGCGCGGCGTACACGATCAGCAGACAATATGGAAAAGTGCTGCGCGTCTGGCCCGCATCGGACCAACCGTATGTCCTGTTCGTTAAGGGGCTTCGGGCGTACTCACCCTTGGTTAACAACTCAGACACGAATGAGCTGTTGCTCCGCTATCCGCACGCTGTCATCGAAGGGGCTGTTTGGCGTGAAGCAGGTAGTTCGCCGGACCCGCGTGAAGATTCGTTGCACCAGAAGTCAGAGCTGATGTGGGCCAAGGCTCAGAGCGAAGACGAACAGCTCTTCCCAATCGAAAATCAACGTCCCATCTGGGACTCTCGGCAGGCGGGGCGATAATGGCGGACTCGATTGCCACTTGTTGTAACGGTACGGGGTTCGTGAAGGACTCCATCTGTATTCAGCATTTACAGGAAGCCTACTTTTCGGCCTTGGCTAAAAGTGACAAAGAACTGGCCGCTGTAATTCTGCTTAAAGCCTCTGGACGCTTGGAAACCACCCATGGCTAACTTCGTCGGAAACATTCTGGACTATTACAACACCACAGGCGGCATTGACACCATCTCTAGCTCTGTCGCCTTGGGCAACACTAAACTGCGCGACGCGCAGAACGTCAATTATTTCCCCGTTGGAGGGTTGCAGTGGCGTAATGGCTACACGGCCTTGAATTCCTCAGCCGTTGGCGCATCTGCCTGCAACGGGGTCTATATGGCACGGTTCTCGAACGGGACCAACCTCGCGCTACTGGTTGCGAATAGCAAGTTGTACAAGATGGACAACCTGGACGGGACGTGGGACGACATCACCAACGGTGTCACCATCTCCAGCCTCGCTACCGCTCCGGTTACGTTCGACATGCTCAACGACATTGTCGTTATGAGCAACGGCATAAATACGTCGTGGCAAACAAATTCAAGCGGCACCACCCAAGTCGTTCAAGGAACACCAGCTTTCACGTCTGCTCTCTTCAACATCCAATACCACGGCTACATGTTTTGGGGCCGCACCACCGAATCCGCAACGCTGCAACCGGACAGGTTGCGTTTCTCCGATCTGAACGACCCAAACTCGTTCTCGATGCTTGGCAGCAACAATTTTATCGATGTCTCTAAGAAGACCGGTGGAGATGTTCGTGGGGCCGTCGTGTATGGCCCTTACCTCTATGTCTTTAAGAGACACGGCATTTACCAGATTGTGTATCAGCCAACACAGGTGAACAGTGCGGGAGACTTGTTCCCGTTCACGTCCAACCCGCAGCCCATCGTTCCGAACGTCGGCACGCAGTCGCACCGCTCTATCGTGAAGTTCACTACGCCTATTACTAACCAGCAAGAATCTGGTCGGGAGCTGGTGTTTTTTGTCGACCAATTCGGCGTGCCCCGCATTTTCGACGGCAATACGACGGTGCAGATTGGCCACTCTATCAGCAAAAGCCGCGACACTAATATTATGAGTCTCGCGGACATGGACCGGACGATGTTGCCCTACGTCTGGGCCGTCAATTATCCCGACCGCAATCAAATCCTGTGCTTTATGTCGGACGATGGCTCGCAGATGGATACCTGCTGGGTGCTCGACTACACCACGGGCTTTTCCTGGGGACGTCACCAGTTCGCCCATGACTTCGCTTCTGGCGCTCTGTTCGAAAAAACGGACGGTAGCTGGGTTCCTTATTTCGGCGACTATGCCGGGAAGGTTTATCAGTACGACTCGGGCACCAGCGATGCTGGCACGGCTATTTCTAGCTACGCCATTTGGGGCGATGCCTTTGCCGAAAAGCCGTCGATCAACTCCAAGTGGACCTGGATCGAACTCAAAGGCACCACAGGTGGAACGAGTCAATTCATAACAATCGAGGTTTATCCGAACGGCTCTGACGCCACTGACGGGCGTTTTGCGACACAGGCCGCCCTTGCCACCACCCAGACGACTTGGGGCACTTCGGGCGCAGGTGGAACCATGATATGGGGCACCTCTACATGGGCTCGGTCTGGTCTCACCACCTCGACGAAAGAACTTGGGCTCGAAGCGAAAACCCTTCGTATAAAGCTCTCGAACTCCACGCTCGACCACACGGCCACTATTGAAGGCTTTGCCGTCAACTGCATTCCAGAAGGCGTTTCCCAGGAATAAGCATGTCAGTAAACATATCCCGCACGTTCCGTTTTACAGACGGCTTTAAATACTCTCCGGCGATGCTGGAAAGTGAAATTAGCAACATTGTTGAAACCATCAACAACGCTAATGCCGGTCTTCTGACTTGGGACAACGTCAAGGTGGATGTCTTCACCCTTACAGGCCTTATCCCCATAGCCAGCGGCGGCACGAACAGCGGAACAGCCCTAAACAATAACCGCTTCATGGTGAGTAGCGGCGGCAAGATTGTGGAGAACGCGGCTGTCACGGCGTCTAGGGCTTTGGCCTCTGACGCTAATGGTCTGCCCGTTGCCTCGGCGACGACGGCTGCTGAACTAGCGCACGTAAGTGGCGTCACTAGCGCCATCCAGACGCAGTTAAACTCCAAGGCTCCGACGGCCAGCCCTACTTTCACGGGCACCATCACCACACCGCTCACCTCATCGAGAGCGTTGGCTACAGGCGGAAGTGGCGAGTTGGCAGTTTCCGTTGCGACATCCAACGAATTGAGTTTCCTGAGCGGCGTTACGAGCGCCATTCAAACTCAGCTCGATGCAAAAGCTGCTTCATCCGCGATAAAAGTGGTAAGTATTGGGGCCATCACTACTAGCACCACGTCCTTTAGCACCACGAGCAGCACTTTCCAAACCACGAACCTCTCCGCGTCAATCACACCTTCAAGTGCCTCTAATCGGGTTCTGGTTATAGCGTGTTCGACGTTGCGAGTTGCGGCGGCTGGCGTGAACGGCAAAGCGACGATAGCGCGAGGCGGAACGAACCTGCTTTCAGCGAACGCCTTTCAGGTTCAAGACGCTGGAGGCGCTACGAACACCGCCGTTTGTATGGCCTATATTGACAGTCCGGCCACTACTTCTTCGACGACGTATGCCGTGCAGGTGAGCAACAACGACGGAGCCACTTCAGTCACATGGGGCTTTAACAGCGGCACCCAAATCATGATATTAGCCGAAATCGTCTAAAGGAAAAGCGAATGTCTCTATTCAATCGAACGTATACGTTTAGCGACGGAACTGTAGCCTATGGTTCTCAAGTCGAGAGCGAAATTTCCAACATCGTCACGGTATTGAACAGCCTTGACGCCGCAACGACGAGCTGGACTTCGCTCAAAGCCGTCAACAGCGCCACCACTGTTCTTACTGCCGACAACAGTAGCGGAACGAACAACATTGCGGAGTTCAAAGACAATGGCACCGCTGTTGTCACGGTGGCCGATGGCGGCGTTGTTACAGTCGCCCCGGGCGGCACAACCAAGGCTGTAATCAACAGCTCGGGCATTACGCTTTCCAATAGCGCCACTATTGCCATGGGCAGCGCCAAAATTACTGGCCTTGCGAATGGCACGAGTGCAACGGACGCTGCTGCTTACGGCCAAATCAAATACATACAGGCCCCGGTGCAGGCGCTTAAAACGACGTCATTCTCTACGACGTCTAGCACCTATCAAGACACTGGATTGTCGGCCTCTATTACGCCAACCAGTTCAAGCAGTCGGATTAAAGTTACTTTCAGTGGCGTCGCCCGAACCGCGAACGGTACTAACTCAGGCGTGGCCATTACGGTGAAAAGAGGGAGCACTGATTTAGCGACAAACTCCCTAGGATTCTCGTATGGAGACGTGGGCGGTAACACTGCTGGACAGAGCTACCCAGTCAACTTTTGTTTCATCGACAGCCCCGCCACCACAAGCGCTGTCGCCTACAACGTCTTTATCAAGAACGAAGACAACGCCACCACCGTCGCGCTTGCCAACGTCGCTCAATGCCAAATCATCGCTGAAGAGGTTGCCTAATGGATATCTTAGACGCAGTTCGAATTTTACGCCCCGGCACTTGTTGGAATCTTCGTGGGGATAGGTTGGAACAAGCGAACGATGACAGCCCCCGAGTTGACCCGCCTACTTGGGAAGAAATTCAGGCGGTTTTGAATAAACACTCCTACAAGGAACTACGTCGTTCCGCGTATCCAAGCATCGGTGACCAGCTCGACGCTCTGTGGAAGGGCGGAGATGCTCTTGCCGACATGCAGGCAAAAATCATGGCTGTAAAAGCCCAATTCCCAAAGCCGGAGTAAACAGATGGCAACCTTAGACGATAAGTACGCATACACAGACGGCTTTGGACGCGCTGTTAGGGAAGCCTCTTCCCGGCACGGCCAGGGTGGAGCCGATACGCTCACACAAGCGGCGGCGCAATTCAATAGCCTCTTCCGCAACCTCGTCGGTCGCGATCCGACACCCGACGAAGCGAATACCTTTTACGACGCTCAGCTTGCACGGCGTCCTTGGGAATACGGCGATGCTGGCTCGCAGGAATACCGAGCCCTTCGCGACACCGCCACGTCCTTTATCACTGACAACTTTCAGGATGCTATCCAAAAGGACGTTGAACTCCAGCTCAAGAACCAGCAGGCGGAAGCGACCCGCCTTGCAGATCTCTTCCGCACGCAAGGCAATCAAGCCATCAGCGGCGTCGAAGAATCGCTCCTCGGCTATCAGCAGAAACTGTTTGAACGCCTCCGTCCACAACTTCTTACAAGCCTACAGGCACAAGGTTTGCTCGACACGGGCGGCTTGAACATGGCGCTGGCGGGACAGCAGGGCGATTTGGCACGCGAAGGCGCTAAGCAAATTGCCGACCTGAAATTCCAGAACGAGCAAGCTGCTAATCAGATTGCCTTCGGCGGAGCCTCCGCGCCTTACCAGTTCCAGCAAGGCATGGCCATGAACAAGGTGCCGTGGATGCAACAACAGGCGCAGGGGTCGCTACAAAATCTCTTCCAACAACGGATCATGGATCAACAGTCAGCGAATCAAATGGCGCTTTTAAATCGCCAAGCACAGATTCAGCGAGAGTCGCAGCCCAGCTTCTTACGGACTCTAGGACAGAATTTCGCGCAGAACTTCGGCGGCCAGCTTGGAACAGGTTCGGCAAATGCGCTTGGCTCGAGCATCCTTGGACCTAGTTTCAATTCGGGAAATCAAAATCAGATGGCTTTACTAAAGGCCCTGGGAATGGGAGCGTAATATGGCAAACATCGACATTTCCAAACTTCCGCCCGAACTGCAAAAAGCTGTGCTCGCGGCTACGACGCAGCAGGCCCAACCAGAACCCGCCGCTCCGGTTCTCCAGCCGCAGCCTGGCGACAAGATGGACCCGAATGAAGCGGTAAAGATAATTGCTCAGATGATGGGGCAACAGCAGCCGCAGAACTTTGGTCGTCAGCTTACGACGAACGAACAAGGCCAACTTTCTGTTGAAGTTCCTACGCAGGGGCTTCTCCCCCGACTGTTGCAGGGCAAGACTAAGAAAGTGGCTGTCCCAGACCCCACTAACTTCTTTGCCTCGGCGAAAGAGGCCGGTATTGAAAGGTTCCTCCCAGCGAATACTCCTCGGATGCCTGATGGTACGCCGTTTGTGACGAAGGAGAACTTCTTCGCCGCTCTCAACACGGCTCAGAGCTTCGGTGACAAGAAACGTCAAGACTACTGGACTCCGATCGGTTACGACGACAAAGTGGGCGGATATGTTTCACAGAACGCCGCGACGAACGAGTTCACGATTACGCCGAGAGAACGTCTCGCAGGCAAAACGAGACCAAATCTGCCAGAAGGCCAGGCGAACGAGTACATCCAGTACACGACCCTCGTCAACCAAATCGACAAGACGCTCGGCTCCATCAAGCCCGAGAAGCTAGGTCTTATCGACGGGTCGTTCGGCAAGACCATTACCTACTACGCGAAAACTGATCCAGAGACAGCGGAGATGTTTAAGCGCTTGGACATGGTTTTCACCGAGATCGCAAAAGAGTTGTACGGCGCAACGCTCGCAGGCAACGAATTGGCGCAAGCCAAAGCGGCCATTTACTCGAAATATCAGACACCGGAAGCCATTCAAGCGGCCCTTCTCACGCAGCGTGATAAGTACGTCAATAAGCTCCAAAGCCAGCTCGAATACCTAAAAGCCGGACAGTTTGCAGGCACTGACCGACTTCCTCAGCCAGCGCCCAAGCCAAACGTCAAGACAGAGGCGAAGAGCAAGGGCCAAGAACTCAAGTTCGACACCCCCGAAGCAATCAAAGAGGCGTACAAAGCCGGGCAGATCGGCCGTGAAAAGGCGAAAGAACTAATTCGCAATTTGGGACAACGTAAATGAGCTTGAAAGATAAAGACATCGACTCGTTCCTAGACGACGAAAGCGGCACTGTTCGCCTTCAGACAGACAGCGACATCGACGCCTTTTTGGACGACGCCCCTACGGCTCCTCCGTCCCCTATGCTCGGTGTGGCAAGGCAAGCGGCTGGTGCGGCCCTATTGCCGTTCAACCCTGCCAACGAGTTGCAGCCCATACAGCCCCAGGGCTCGAACCCACTAATGATGGCGTTGGACGCAGCGAAACAGACGCTCCAAAACCCTCTTCGCATCAGCCCTACGCTGTCTCAACCGGGACAGCTTGCAGGCGAAGCCGTGGAGAATCGTATTGGCGGGTTACCGGGGAAGGCCGCGGGGTTAGCTGCGCAGGTTGCCCTGGACCCTCAGACGTATGCTCTGGGACCCGCTGGCGACGCTGTAAATGCGGCAGCTAAGAACGTAGCGGGTGTGGCAGGGAAAGAAGCGGCCGTCTTAGCGCAGTCTCTGTCCGGCGTCAAAGAACACGCTATCCGCGAGCTGTTCAAGAATCCGGCAAAGGTTTTAACGGCCCAAACTGAGAAACAATCTGGGCAGCTTTACGGCGCACTCAAAAAGGCAGCGGGAATCACTGATCTAGAAGAAAAGCTCATTGCTAAGGCCGGTGACCGGACGCCTGGTGTTGCCAGAACCGTTGCGGAACAACTTCAGGCGAAAGCTGCGCAGGCCGCAAACTTACCGGTCGTTAGCGCCGACTATATCAAGCAAGCTACGAAACCAGCGGCGGTTTTCATTGGTAATCAAACGTTTCCAGGCGCTGCTCCGATGCCGCTGTTCAACATCATCGGTAACCACCCGAGCCGAAACAGCACCGTTACGCTTGATCGCATTAAACAGGAAGGTTTGGAGATTATCGGCCGCGAGGCCAGAGCTACGGGCCAGGAGCCAGCAGGCGTTGGGCTCACGTTAGGCGAGCTTATTGCCGCTCGTCGGGCTGCTTCCAAGGTGGCGCAACACGCTAAAGGCAGCGAGAAATATCTCTATGCCAAGGACGCTGCGGAATACACACGGCAGCTCCAAGAGCGTGCGCCCCAAATCCTAGAAGCGATTAAGGAAGTTGCGAGATCCAAGACACGCGGCGAATTCTTGCGCCTAGTGCCGCGCCAGAAGAGCAATACGGGCCACGGAGACTTCTTCAAGGCAGGAACTGCGCTACTCACCATGGGTGCTACGTCGCCCCTCTCGGTGGGCCTGGGCACCCTAGCTGCTCGAGGCGCATACAGCGCTACGGCCGGTGCTTTGGGTAACCCGGTGGCAAAACGAGTTCTACCCGGGGGCGCTCTGGCGGCAATTCGGGATTTTCTTCAGAACGGCCAATAAGAAACCCGAGTATCCGATCAGCCGTTTGCAGTAACAACACTCCAATAAACATCGCCACAACTAGAGTTGGTATTACCAGCAGTATCGAAAGCATACCCCAGTCTAACGACTAACTTAGACACCATTCAAGGCCTATATGCGCTGTCAACGATGTGGTGCACAGATGTCCAAAATAGTTGATGACGTTTTCTATACCTCGTACGCCTGTACAGAGTGCGGAAACGAAACGAATGTCTCCTATAAATAAGCCCATGCCGAACAAACTTGTCTCAGAGCTGTCCGCCCAAGTCAGAGGTATTGAGAACTCCCTCAAAAAGCACTTAGACGAAGGCGTCGAAATCAAACTGAAGCTGGAGCGTCTTTCTGCGGACCAGATGTGGCTCAAGGTAGTGGGGCTCATCATCCTCACCGCCATCGCTGGTCTGTATCTAAAGAAATAGAAAGAAGGGCCTCCCATGCCCGCGCTCCCTTGTGCTCGTTGCACCATTCCCCGCAATGTTGTGAATGTGATAGTTCACGACGAGAAAACGAATAAAGACTGGAAGATTACGAAGTGCCAAAGCTGCGGCTTCAACATCGACCTCAATGAAACCAAAATACTTCCAACCCCACGAAGTAAGTGGACTCTCTGACAAGCTCGTTGAGATGTTGGATAAGGCCAGGGATATAGCCGGGGTGCCTGTGGTAATCACCTCCGGCTACAGAGCCCCGGACAGGAACGCCCTGGCAGGTGGCGTCTCAAATTCGCTGCACTGCAAAGGTCTGGCCGCGGACCTGAGAACTCCTAAATCCCAGACTGACCGCGAGAAGCTTTGTTTTGCGCTAGGCGCTGCGGGGTTTAAACAGATCGGTCTCTACAATGGTCACATTCATGTAGAACTCGATCCAAAAGACTCTTACGCCATTTGGACGGGGGTTTCTCATTAGCCGTCATCCACGCCCCCACCACGCCCACGACAACCACTAGCGCGATACCGCTGATTACGACATCCGTGATGATTGCGTAGAACACCGCTCCCTCTCCGTTGGAACCCTTCCGTAAATCTCCTTAAAGCACCATTCGCAAACCCACGGCCCCCCAGCCGTGGCATATAGGTGCACCACAACCGCTTTGCACCAAAGGCAAGCTCTAATAAAACATCTCCGTCGGAGAAGCTCGGTCGACAGGCAACGGCTCGCGCTTGGTGATTTTGATGTAGCAATCGCGGCAGAACAGATGGTGCAACAGGAGATACAACTCCGGGAACAATCTGTCGCAGTTGGAGCAGTACTTCTGCAAGGTTTCGTTCATGTAGTTAAATTAACATCTCTTTAACTACATTTCAAGGGGCTATCTTTTCTTACATACGCAGTACGCGAGGGCCAGTTTTATTTGGTGGGCAATGATACGTCGCAGAACGTCCAGGCGTAGCTCCCGAACACGTGTATTCCCCTTACGTCTAGTCCACTCGTCTACTTGCGCTATTACAACCCCGGCTCGCTTGTTCGGCCCAATACGCATTTCATCCTCCTTCGGATGAGGCCTAGAGGTCTACCATACGTCCGTATGAATATCAAGGGTTTTAGCGCCTACGGGAATGTGAGAGCAAAGCTGGACGCGGGGTTACAAA
>Ga0196964_10001149_pt1 | contig 13759 bp, 32 predicted proteins | sample S1_10metaG_FD_148615 | JGI IMG/M metagenome (GOLD analysis project Ga0196964, IMG submission 148615) | Soil microbial communities from Anza Borrego desert, Southern California, United States - S1_10 | ecosystem: Environmental > Terrestrial > Soil > Desert | place: USA: California | collected...
TGGCGTAGGCAAGACATACGTCGAGTGCATCACGCACGGCTACGCGGTGATGGCGGTGGACTGGACGGCCACGCAGTTCGGTGGCGGACGCTCGCTCGCAGAGCACATCGAACTGATCCGCGCCCGGTTCGCGCAGCTCAAGACGCAGCTCGGCGGGCGTATCGATGACACGGTGCCGACTGTCCGCGTATCTCGCGACGGTGAGGTGTTCGACGCGATCACGCGGAATCTCGAAGCGACCATCGAGGCGGTCGCAAACAAAGAAGAGGGGACGAATGGGACTCAACCACGCAACACAGAAGCCGATCACGGCAGATGAAATCGGACGCCTGCACGGCGTCTTTCAGATCATGTGGCGCGACGAGAACGGGCAGTTGTACGTTCACCAGATGAAGGGGCCGGACGTGCGCGCGCTGATGCTGAACGACGACGAAGGCAAACACCTGCGCGACTCGCTGTTCTGGCACATGAAGGCGTCATTCCTTTCCGTAGGCGCTGCTGTGTTCAAGCTCCCACCTGTGGAGATGGAACCGGAGCCGCAGAAACCATCAGCTATCGTCGACGCGGGCGGAAGGCCGTACAATTCGTCCAGCAATGGCGGAGACGGTGGCGCTAAACCCAACTGATCGGTTCCGGAAGTTCGTGCGCGTCGAGCCGACCGGTTGTCACGTTTGGATCGGTGGCCGGAACCGTGGCTACGGCTCGTTCTCGTTGGGACGCAAGAAGGTTCCGGCGCACATTTACGCGTTCGAGCAAGCGAATGGACGTAAGGTGTCAGCCGGACTGCAACTCGATCATGTGTGCCGCAATCGCGCATGCGTGAATCCTGACCATCTCGAAGAAGTGACGGGCGCGGAAAACCGAATGCGCGGCACGCACCCGTGGTTTGTGCGGCACCATGAAATCGCTCGCGATGGTCGTTGTCGGCACGGTCACGTTGGCCTGTATTACACTGAGCGTTCGACAGGCAAGCCGAAATGCCGAGGATGCGAGAAGGACCGCAGGGAACGTCGCAAATGTACGACGTAGAAGCGGCGTACGACGAGATCGAACGCGGCGAGTTCGTGACGTTACACTACGCGGATGGCGGCACCGCTGACGTGAAGGTGGACGGGATGTGCTGGCTTGTCGGAAGGCACAAGCCGCTACAGATCGTGTCATCGAGAGGGAGACGCTATGCGCTCGGAGAGAATGATCGAGTGGTGCGTTCGGGTCGCGAGCGCGGCTTTTGAGTGGCGCGCACCTGCATCGGTGCTCCTTCTGCTGCTATTGATCGTGATACTGGCCTTGTCGCGATCGTAAGCTGCGCGGGTTCTTGCGCGAGCTGTTGTGTGCATGAGCGTAAGGGCGTACGCTACGCGCACACTGCTCCTACAGTGTGATCTTTGACGGTATTGGTTTGCGCGGCGCATGTGGTGCGGGGTAGATCAGTTGGTAGATCGCTTGGCTCATAACCAAGAGGTCGCGGGTTCGAGTCCCGTCCCCGCTACCACACGCGTTGCGATCGACTGGCGGGCGTGCGAGCCGAAGTGATTGCGCCGAAAATCCTCCCGGCCTGTTGCGTCCCGCCAGTCGTTCGGAACGCGACGACACGTTCATGAAGGAAGGAGGATGGCTATGGCACCTGGCGACAGCAACAACAGCAAGAACGTCTACGGCACCACCGATGGAGGTGATGAGCCGACCAAGGACACGCGGCAGGACAGCGGTATCTCGCAGAGCGAGACGCGCGCCGCCAATGACCCGACGCAGGACGTCGCGGGCACGGCAGCGGAGACGACCGAAAGGCCGGACTAGGGTCGCGATTCGATTTGGGGTGACCAAAACGCGCCGGGTAACCGGCGCGTTTGTTTTGAGTAGGAGGATGAGTCATGAATCGCTGGATTCTATCGATCGCAACGCTTGTGTGTGGGATGGTGTTGCATGCAGAGGAGCCGTCATTCGCGGCGGTATATCCGGTGGAGTGCGCACCGGCACGTTACTCGATGGGGATGTTTGCGGACTATCTGGATTGGTCGGGCGTAGAGGTCCGAAAGTCGTTTACTGTGTGTAACGAAATCTCTGCCTGCTCCGCCGTGGTGCATTGTCCTGGAACAGTGGCAGATCCATGCATCGCGCGAGATGAGTGGAATCCAGCGCGGTGGTGCCCGCTCCCCGCACCCTCTCCGAGGCCGGTTGAGCGCGAACCGATCCCGCGCGTGAACTGACGCCATCGTATACCGCGTTACTTTGTGCCAAAGCATGTTGACGCGGAGTAAGTCACGTGTGACGATACGTTCCGGAGGTGGCGCATGCATACGTTCATACATGAAGGCACGGGCGTGGTCTTCAATCACAACGGCGACTTCACTGGAGAAGTGAGGATATCCGGGGCGATCGTGATCCGCGATGAAGAGCCGGTAGGTCCATACGTGACGGTGGAGTTCGACGCGTTGAAGGCTCTTGTCGCGGAGTACGTCAGAACGGAAACGATCTCAGTGCTGGAAATGGCGGAGCCGGATGACCTGCTGTTCCGCGAAGTGAGGCGGTGACATTGTGGCGAAGCTCGACGAGCGATTCATCAATCAGCAGGTGCGTAGCACCGTTCAGCAGTTCAAGCAGCGCGGTCAGGGTGCGCACGTCATTCCCGTGCAGCACATGGGCGATCCGTACGATGACGAGATCGCCGCGCGCGTCAAAGAAGCGATGCGGCGAGATGGCAAACCGGTGAAGGTGACTGTCGTGGGCGCTGGCTGGCTGCGCATCGAGGCGGAGCACTGATATGACCGATAAAAACGATGGCGATCTGGAACTGCCGCTGGAGCCAGTTGCAGGCACGACCGACAAGTACACAGTGACCCTCCCGGACGGCAACCGCCTCGAACTCACGGGCCAGATGCCGGGTGACGGTGGCGATGTTGCGTTCGAAGTACGGCGGACGGCAGACTTCGAAAGCGCGGTCATGGAAGAGGCGCGCGTGATGAACCGGGAGCTTGACATCGACACCGACGCTCCTGCCATAGAACATTTCCCCGGCTGCGGCCTGACGGGTCTATTGACGGATGGTCAGCATCGTTGCGCGCTGTGCGACGGGCCGGTAAAGCTTTGCGGTCACAGCGCAGCACCCTTTGAGGGCCGGGCGTGCGACGCATGCCAACAGCGGACCGTGATGCCGCGACGGATCTCGATCTTGGCGTTGATGAAGAGGCTCAGCGATGCGTCGTCGTCTCCGTTCGCGGCGCTCGACGCGCGAGATGCGGTGATCGCCGAACTGTTCCGGAAAGAGTCCTTGCAGGCATTGCGGCTGGAGGAATTGGCCGACGCGGCGATGATGAAGACAATTGCGGCAGCCGAGATCGTCGCGTGGGATGCCGGACTCGAAAAAGCAGCCACGCGCGGGTCGGAAGCGTTCGATGGATCACCGTGGGACGTGAAGCCATGCAACCAGTTGCTGCTCCTCGACGGCTGCATGGCGGTGATGCTTCTTGTCGGCGAGACGGTGACGCACGCAATCGCTATCGCCACAGGAGGACCGCGCGTCCCGGTGAAAGTTCTGCACACGCAAATCCGACGTGGACAATTGATCTCGCGAGCGGCAGTAACGTCAGACGGCGCCGCCATCACATCGCACAATCAAGCGCTGCGGGATCTAGCGTTGAAGGAGGGCATGTTTTGGCATGACATGGCCGCGCTCCAGCGGTTCATGGAGTTGGAAGTCGTGCAGCGTGAATCGGCGAAGCTGCCGCGACAAGCGACACGCGCCGCCGCACGTGCTGGAAAGCCGCTGCCGAAAGTGATCGTAGTGCGTCTCCGACGCGTGTATCAGGAGCGCGAGACGGGAGAGACGCAGGTCGAGTGGCAGCACCGGTGGATGGTGCGCGGACACTGGCGGCGGCAGTGGTATGCGACGACGCGCGAGCACAAGCTGATCTATATCGCGCCCTTCATCAAGGGACCAGAAGGCAAGCCGTTCCTCCCGCCGCGTGATGTTGTGAAGGTGGTATCGCGATGAGCGATGCTAACGATCGGGATGTGACCGATCGTCTGACCGATATAGAGCGCCGGTTGGCGAGTATCGACGAGACGCTGAAGGCGATGCAGAAAGAGCCACAGGTCGTGAAAGCGCTGAAGGAGCACGTCGCTGACCTGAAGACGGCGATGCGCGCCATAGCAGATATGGCGTCGATGATCAAGTCGCGCGATGACTAAGAAATCTCGATGCGCGACTTGACGCAGGGTAAGTTCGGACCTACGATGGAGCCATGATCGTGCTGCACGATGCAGCGGATAAAACGAACGAGGAGAACATCATGGCAAGCAAGAAAAAGTCTGGAGTCAAAGGCGCGGGAGTGAAGAGCACGGCGGCGCAGCGCAAAGCGAAGCGCGAAGAGCTGAACAAGATCCACAAGGCGAAGACCAGCGGCACCGGCAATTCCGCTCTCGACCGCGCGAACGCGGTTGCCAAGAAGGGCGCGACCCGCGTCACCAAGGCGATCAAGAAAGCGGCTACCGGCGGCGCGGAGGTCGTGAAGAAAGCGAAGCCGCAGTTCTTCGGTCGCCCGAAAGCCAAGAAGGAGATCGATCCGGAGAAGGTGAAGGCGGAGCGCAACGCGCAGCACCAGCGCATGATGCGTGTGCCGTGGTACGCCGAGCACCGCGCGAAGTCGATCGAGCTGTGGGTTGCGCGCCGCGCCGCGCAGGCGGCAGGAGACGCGGCGGAGGTCGAGAAGATCAACCGCAAGCTGGACCGCATCAACAAGGAGCGCGACAAGGCGCGCGCCGAGTGGAAGGCGGCGGGCAGCGTGATCCCCGACGTCGCGCCGGAGAAGGAGGAGAAGCCGACGCGCGCGAAGAAGTCCGGCGGCAAGAAGGCGGCGGCGAAGAAGTCCCGCAAGAAGAAGGATCAGCCGCCCGTCGATGAGCAGGCGGCGACCGAGACGATCGGCGAAGTGCTCAACGACGAGCCGCAGGCGGACGAGCCGGTCGAGACGACCACCGACGAAGCCGCGAACAACGTTGCGGAGTAAGAGAGGATTGGGCGGCGCGAGCCGCCCCTTCCGTCCTGCTGTTCACGAAGCCGGTGACGCAATCTGCCCGATCCTGAAACACGGAAATGAGGGCGCGCGGACGGCACGGTGAACGGCAGAACGGAGGATAGGCGCAATGAAGTTCAAGACATTCAAAGTCGAGGGATCAGTCATCCCGCCGAAACGCTGGCGTGGCGGAGCGCGGATTGTCTTCGGCGACGGGCGCACGCTGAACTATCGCGTGGCGCGCGCAGAACGTCTGGCGGGTGAAGCATGACCCGCCGGGCACACCCGGCGGCGGAGAAACCATGCGATGCGTGTCCGTGGCGGATCGCTAATCAGGGCAAGAGGAAGCCGCGCGCCTGGTACTCACTGAGCAACTTGCGGCGGCTGTGGTCAGGGTTGCGTGACGGCGAGCGGATGACGTGTCATCCGACTGATCCCGACAATCCTCTCCCGCCGGGCGCGCGCGCATTGCCAGAAGATGTGAAGACGCGCGAGTGCACTGGCGCTCTGATCGTTGTCCAGCGAGAGGTCACAAAGTTTCAGGAATGCGCAGCGCAGGCTGAAGCGGCGGGGAAGCGTGACGGTTTCGGGCGCTACCAAAAAATGCAGCCGTGCGGGATGACGATCGGCGGAATACTCGCGACCGCAGAGCGGGCGCTGTTCGGCGGCACTGTTCTCGGCGGCACGAAGATGACATTGCCGAATCTGAACGACGATGAAATCGGTGCACCGTGGCTCTCATGGGAGGACCGGCGTTGAAGCTGAAGCGCAATCAGATCCTCGACCTGTACGCTGTGCGAGCTCACCCGTGGCTGATGCGGTACATGGCTCCGAAGAGACACTGCGTCGCGGCGACCTGGGTGACGGTCGCGGTGCTGAAGCGCTTCAACATCGCAGCGGAGCCGGTTCCGATGAAACTCCGCGCGCTCAACGCGAAGCTCGTCGACGCCATTGCACGGCATGAACGCGGCGAGGAAGTGGATTGGGAGGCGGAGTCACGCGACGGAGCGTGGGAAGTCCAGATCGGGTACAACACGCCGGACCAGCTCGTGGGCATACCCGACGCGTGGAACGGCCATCTGGTTGCGTACGTACCGTCGCGCGGCGTCCTGATTGACGCATCGCTCTCACAGGTGTCACGTCCACACAAGGAGATGGTGTTGCCGGAGATCGCAATCTTCGCAGTGGGCAGAAAGGCGCCCATGCCCGGCGACGCGTACACCTTTGAGGGACCGGGCGGCGTCGTGCTCTACTACGAGGCAATCGACGACATGGACTGGCGGGTGATGCGGGATTGGGCACGCGGCGACGCTCGCTATCGTCAGTGCGTCAACGAGATATGCGATGAGTTGACGCGGAGTAAGTGACGCGGTTATCGTCGCGTGCGGAGGGGGCGATGGATCGAGCGAAAGCAATAGAGCGCGTCAAGAAGCTGATCGCAGTGCGCGAGCACGCGGAGCGGCTCGGGAACTCGGAAGCGACGGCAGAGGCGCACGCAGCGGAGTTGCAGGCGCTGGCGTCCACCATCGGAAGCATCATGCGGGCGTACCGCATCGAGGAGCACGAGGTAGCGGACGCGCCGGAGGATGACTACTCCGACTACGGCATGACGCTCGTGACCGCATATACGCGCGGAACGGCGGTGCCGTGGCAAGCGTTCCTGTTCAACATCATCGCGGAATCGCAAGCCTGCCAATGCGTCGTGATCCGCGAGAACGGCCACTTCTTCGTCGCCGGACGCACGCTGGACCGCGCGGTGACGGTCGCACTCGCGCGGCAACTCGCTGCATCAATCGATACGCTATCGCTGCGGAGCTACGTCGAGGCGCAGTACGGCGATCCGGCTGTACTCCTCGGCATGGTCAGTGAGGACGAATACGTGACATCGTTCCGCACCGGATTCATGCAGGCGTTGCAGCACCGCCTGCAAGAAGAGGAGCAGAAGGAGATCGCGGCGGCGGGCGAGACGGCGCTGATGGTCATCAGCAAGGCGGTGCAGAAGACGCAACGGTTTCTCGACACGCGTATCGCGGGCGGCGTCAATGGCACTGTGGACGTCGAGATCGAGATGCGGCACCGTGGCGCAGCGGAGGAGGGATATGAGGCAGGCATGCAGGCGAACCTGAGCGCGAACACCCTCACCGGAACAGCGACGCAGAGAAAGGCGATCGAATGAAGAGCGAGGAGCGGCTATCACCCGGAATGGAGCGGGCAATCGAGATCCTGTACGCCAAGGGGCAGATTGCGGTTGGGTACGAACAGCAGGACAGGCTGCACCCCGATACGATCGCGACTCTGGAGAAGCGCGGGCTCGTGCAGCGGCTCGGGAAGCGCCTGCTGTACTGGACCCTGACCCCCGAAGGGATCGCGGCGCACAGGCGGATGCAGGAGGAAGCAGCGCTGTGACGTACGCATGTGAGAAGTGCGGCGCGACGTACGACGAGGCGGAGGTCAGGCGCAGCGGCACATGCCTCGTCACGGGAGAAGGCGGCGGGCTGTGCATGGGCCGCGTCCGTCCGGTAGGCACGCTCGTCGGGGGCGCTCTCTCGGGCCGCGAAGCGTACGTCGTCGGCGCGGATGAGGCGAGAGCGCCGGACAGGAGCGCCACAGTCGCCGTGGAACGTGTCCGTGGTGCCGTGGAGGACTATCTGTCGGGTGAGCCGTCCGAAGCGCGACAGCGGGTCAGAGCGGCGCTCCCTGACGGGCTGGCGGACGTCCTCTCCCGGTGCGTGATGCGGCGCGGTCCGGTGTACCCAGGTGGAGAGGCCGAGAGCGTGCTGGAGTTCGCCACAGCAGAGGACCGGGCGCAGTTCGCGAACTGGATCGTAATGACGGGAGGGAGGCTCACCGGATGACACCAGCAGATCCGACAATCGCGCTGTTCGAGTTCCACAGTGACGGGCGTCTGCGCGTCCACAAGAAAGATCCCGATGGCAGCACGAAGGTAATCGACTACGGCCTGACGCCGGTGGGCGAGCTGTTGCTCACCGTAACGGCGAACCCCGGCGGCTCGGGCATCCTCACGCCGGACGGCATGCACGATCCGAATCAGAAGAAGGGAGCGTACTTCACGATGGAAGTGCGACGCATCTTCTGACCGCATGGACCCGAGGGGGAGACCGCCGGAGAAGCGCCATTGCTCGTCATTCACCATACGCTGCCGGGGTTGCAGGAAAACGATGACCGTGACCACAGCCGATGAGGAAGCAGACATGCGGATCGTGGAGTTCGTCCGCGTGCACAGATCGCATTTCCATTACACGTTCGACAGCAACGGCATCAGCACAGAGCCGTTTGGGGTGTGGTACGGCAAGGAAGACTGATTGGCTGCGAAGCGCAAGAAGGGCAAAGAGCAGCGCACCGTGACGCCGCCGGAGGCTGTCACCCCGGTACAGCCTCGTTCCACGATTGACCCTGCCATCGTTCGACGCAGGGAGAACGCCGTAAACCGATTGCGTGCAGACGGTTACACACTCCGCGAGATCGCCGACTCACTCCTTCAGGTGCACATAAAAGAGGGCAGTTCACTCTTCACCTTCACCGGCCCTGACGGACACCCATTGACCCCGGAGGAGGTGTCAGCGCTGCCGTGGGAGGAGCTGCGCGACCGCGCGTACAACACGGTGAAGCAGGACGTGAAACGCCATCGCGATGAGGTGCAGAAGGAAGCACCGAACGCCGTACGTCTTGCGGACGATCGGTACGTGCTCGCGGAGCGCTATCGCACCTTCCTGAAACGGATCATTCTGAAGATGGAAGGTGACCCGTCGCGCGGAGTGCCGGGGGAGCGCGACACGGGGCGGTACAACAACATGATGCGCACAGCGATCGACCTTGCCGCACGCATCGGGCGGTTGCAGGGCATCGAGACCGAGAAGCCGATGGAACTGCGCCTGCCGGAGCGTTACCGCGCGTGGATCGACGGTGACGGAATCATTCACAAGGAAAAGCTCGACGCGAGTGAGAATGAGGAAGAGGAAAAGCCGAACTGATGAAGAACACACCGGACTGGATCGCGCACGAGTGGGAAGAGTTCTCGAAAGGGATCACGGATAACACGCCCGCTGCCGTACAGGATGCAATTCGCATGGCCTTCTGGTCCGGCTGTGTTGCGATGCACGGTGCGCTATTGCATTTTCTGTTCGAGCACTCCAAGCAAGATTTCGATCTCTTCGTCCGCAGCACCACGGCGGAACTGGAAGCGTTCTCCGCCTCGCTCGGTGATGACGACGATGAACAGGACGAAATCCCGAACTGAAGGGAGAACGGCGATGACATTACCCATAAACCTGTTCAAGTGGTCGATCGACGGATGGCAGTCAGGACTGCCACCGAAGAGCGGTGAGTTTCTCGTGCGGTTCGAACCGGACGGAGTGCCGATGCGCCTCACCGTCACGCTGGTGAGTGCCGGTGATGAGCCGTTCGCGGTATGGCGCCATCACGATCTTTCCGAGGAGCATCCGTTCGTTCTGCCGGACGGAGCGACGTGGATGTGTCAGCACGGGGACATCATCAGCATTCACTGGCACAGTATCGCCGCCGCCGTCAGCGAAGTCGTGTGCGGCAACTGTGGCGCGATCGGGGCGGTGAAGAGCAAGGCTGAACTTCAAGCGGAGATCGAGGCGTTGCGCAAGAAGCGAGACGCTCTTTACGGTGGACCGCGCTACACGCGAGCGGGTGTCTACGGCGATGAGTGACGCTCTCCTCCAACCACTTCACCTGTCGAAGATCGCGCGACGCGAGTTCGCCGGTAACACGCAATACCGCGCGGAGTGCACCGGCTGCCTGTTCCGGTCGATGTGGACCAGCGACCGCGCACGCGCCGAGGAGGACGCATCGATTCACGGGAAGGCGATGCGGGACAAAGAGAAGGCAGCGGAACGGAAGAAGTGATGCGATGCATGTTCGTGCCGTATGAAGTGGCCACCGAGATTCACCTTCTGGCCGAAACGACGGAATGAGAAGATCGAAGCGCCGAAAGCGGATGAAGGAGCACCGCCGGGAGCGGACAGTGAGCCTGAGGCTCGGTGACGTCATTGTGAGAGTACGGAAGCTCACTCGCGCTCAGGAACGCATGCTCGCCGATCAGTATCTGCGCGAGGAAGAAAGCCGCCGGGCGCTACTCGCGGCCCCGACTGACGGAACTGTGAACTGAAACTCGCACTGGTACCATGAGCGACATTATGCGAACGCTAATACACGTCCTGATCGTCGTAATACTCTTCTGTGGCGTCGTCGTTGCGCAGCCGCGTGAAGACAACTACACCATGACCAAACAGGCGCGGTTGGCGCTGATCGCTACATGGGTGAGTGTATCGGTTGGATTCCTGACAGTCATTTTGACGATCAAGCGGGACCGGAGCGCGAGACAAAGATCCGCAGCGGATTTGGACGCCATCCTCGATGCTCGTGTCAGAAAAATTGTTCACGAGGAGCTGAACGACCCGGCGCAGCGGGCGCGGTTCGATCAGCGCGTGATTGAGGTAGGGCGTTCCCTTGCCTATCAGGAGTTCCGCTACGACCCGCGCCATGAGGATCGGATGCGTCAAATGGAAAACGAGCTGAGCGAGCTGCGTAGCGCGGTTCGCGACATGCTGCGGAGGAATGCGGAGTAATGGCGCGCTGCATCCGCTGCCGTACACCGCTCGACTCCATCGCTCGCGACCCGATCTGCTACGACTGCGTGACGCCGGACGATCTGCGCAAGATGATCCTAGCGCTCGAAGCAATCAGGAAGCGCTGTACCTACAGCTCGTGCAGAGAGAGGAGGAGCTGTGGCAGAAGACTACGCGCGTGGTGAAGGTGGCGCGCGGTGGGGCCGGTGCGAGAACTGCGGACGCGGAACGTTCGTCGTGGAAGCGACGCACGTGCGCTCCATGCCGCCGCGCTTCTGGCTCATGACAGATCGCGAAATCCCGGAACTTCACACGACGCGGCTGACAGTCTGCAAGCCGTGTGTGAAACTGCTCACCGAAGGTCGGCACACGGGCGTGTCGATCGGAACGAAGAAGAAGGGAGATTGAGATGGTGGCAACAGGGATGCCGCGCCCCGATGATCCAGATCGGGAGCGCGGGCTGTACAGCAAGTTTCTCGTCGAGCGCATGGACGTGGAGGCGGCGCAACGTCACCGCGACTGCGATTTCTTCGTGCTCGACCTAAACCATGACGCTCTGGCGATTCCGGCGCTGGAGGCGTATGTGAAGGCGGCGCGGGAGAACGGCTATCACAAGCTGGCCGCTGACCTTCAGAAGAAGATCGACAAGCACGGAACGGCGGTGACCGCATGAACGCATTCAGCAAAGCGGCCAACCGCCTACACCATCTCTCGATGCGCTATGCCGGGGCGTTCGTTGAGCTTCTGAAAGGCGAGCCGACGTGGGGATTACCTCACGGCCATCCCGGACTCAAGGAGACGCGCGACTTCATCGACCTGATCCTGTTCACGCGCGCAGAAATCAACGCAATAGGCAAGATCCTCGAAGAAACAGGAGTCATCACGACGGTGAACCTTCCAGCGGGCACGCACATCTCGATTCGGCCCATCTCTATGGCACGTGTTGCGGAGATCATACAGTCCGAATACGAATGGCTCACGAAGGTCAAGGCGCAGTTCCTGAACGTCGGTGTGAGCGACGAAGGCATCGTAATTCAGGGATCGCAAAGGAACTGACGATGACAGACTTCAACAAGCTCGCAGAGACACCGGCGCGCGTCGTCAAGGTGGACGTGCCGGAGTGCCGCGTGCGCCGCGCGGAAATCATCGACCACGAAACCGGCAAGCGGTACATGGACGTGCAGGCAATCGATCTGCGCCTCGGCGCGAACGGCGCAATCGAGGCGACCTTCACCATGCTCGGCGGCAAGGCAAAGCGCGCCGAGCTCGTGCATGACGGCGGCGACCTCACGTTCTACGCCGGGATGATCGACGAGGCGCCATTCGATGCCGGAACCATCGGCATTAGCAACGAGCGCATCGAGGAACTCCGCAAGGAAATCGGGCGCGCGGAGTACTTCGCATCGGCATCAAACAGTCAGGGGTACATCACCAGCGAGGAGATCCGCATCCTCCTGAATGCAGCGCTGCGCCCGACTACGTATCCGTGGGACGGGTTGACCGGTGACGGGCAACGCTACGAGGCGTCGCTGGCGCTCGGACGACACGACATCGAGGGCGGCGCGTCACAGTTCGACGTGATCGTGGTTGTCTACGCCCACGGGCAGAACGCGGAGATTGCCGGGAAGCTCGGACGCCGCCTGCTGCCGGTGATGCAAGCCTTCGAGAAGGAGATCGGCTCGTGAATAGCTTCGACAGATTCAGCGAGATCAATATGCAGCGGGCGAACCGCTGGCATCACGGCGACATTCGCGAGTGGTCAGCCTCCGATTGGGCTGTCGCAACCGGCGGTGAGATGGGCGAACTGCTCAATGCGATCAAGAAGCTGCGCCGCCTGGAAATCAAGGTGCAGGGGCACGACGGCGATACACCACAGCCGCGTGACATACAGACAGCCATCGCTGCTGTGAAGAAGGAGATCGGGGACGTATACACGTACCTCGACATTCTCACGCAGTTCTTCGGCCTGCGTATGTGGGACTGCGTGCGAGACACGTTCAACGCCATCAGCGTGCGGGAGGGCATGCCGGAGCGCATGCCGGAAGACTTCGAGCCGACAATCTGCGAAGACACCCGCCGCATGGAATTCATCTACCAATCCGCGCAGACGATCAATACAGACCGCAACTTTCGTGTGCACAGCAACGTGGTCACGGAGAACTGTATCGAGGAAATCTTGCACAACAGCAAGCCGGATCGTCGCATCACGAACTGCCCGGAAGAACCGTGAGAAACGCATACGACGTAGGGAACGAGATCGGACGCATGATGGCGCGCAACTATCCGGACGTGAACCTGTACTGCGGGCACTGCCGGAAGAAGATCGAAACGGACGCTCTCGGAATCATTCTCGTGACTGTTGCGCTCAACCCCGAGTTGACCGGCGCTGCGGCGCGAGGGCAGGATTTCGACGGCACGGACGCGGCGTTGTGCAGCTTCGCGTGCCTCAGCGCGTGGGCGCTGGCCGGACCGGTGCCGATACCCACGCGCGCACAACTGGAAGCGGTGACAAAGTTCACGATCGGAGGATGATATGGCACTCGGAGATCACAATTGCGTGCGCCACCCCCGCCACAAGGAGCGGGAGTGCCCGCACCACAACGGTAAGCCTCAGCAGGAGGAGGTGTGCAGTTGTCCCCAGGACGGGCGCCGTACGCAACTGGAGTCGATGATCACGCTGGACGGCATCGAGTTCTTCATGACGTACGAAGGCACCGAGGCGTTCCGCGCTCAGGCGGCGGCGGCGAGGCTCCGTCATGCGACAGAAGCGATCGGCGCGAAGTGGTCATGAGCGAGTCGCAGCAGTGGATCAGTTACCGCGTCGGTTTCATCGCTACCAATGACGCGGAGCGCATGAAGGCGGATAAGCTCTTCGAGACATTCGTGGGGCTGCTGCGCGCCAACGGCCTCACACCTACGGTGGAAACGGTGCCGGTCAGCGGTCACCGCTCCACTTCACTCCACGGGAAGACGGGATGAGTCGCGTAGAGCGTTCGCAGCGGATCTACGAGTGCGCCTGCCTTGACGGTGACGATTGCTATTGCCGCGCGACTGTTCCGGAAGACGGTGACCTGTGCACGCAGTGCTCGAACGGAGAGCATTTGCGGTGGCGCACGTTGAGGATGCGATCAA
>Ga0196964_10001150_pt1 | contig 13722 bp, 22 predicted proteins | sample S1_10metaG_FD_148615 | JGI IMG/M metagenome (GOLD analysis project Ga0196964, IMG submission 148615) | Soil microbial communities from Anza Borrego desert, Southern California, United States - S1_10 | ecosystem: Environmental > Terrestrial > Soil > Desert | place: USA: California | collected...
GGACTTGTGGCCGCCGGTCCAGACTACCGCGGACCTGGCAGCGACGGCACGCTCGAGCTCCTTCTGCAACGGCCCGACCATGTGATCGACCGTGTCTTGGATCTGCTTGAGCCAGGCGTCGTCGCACGGGCCGTCGAACGGCTCGATGCGGTCGTAGTCGCGCGTGAAGATCACGTAGTCGGATTCCTCCGCGACCTCGCCGGCACGCTTGCTGATTTCTTCCGCGACGGTCTCGTCGAACTCCGACTCGGCAGCCGCGCGCTCGAGCTCCTCGGGCGGGATGGGCGGGGTGGGCTCTTCCTCTTCCCCGATGCCGCCTGTCTTGCCCTCCGAGCTCGGCGGGGCGCCAGCTTCGTCAGCGTCGGTGTCCTCGTCGGGGCCTTCGGCTTCGCCCGCATCGCCCTCGGGGTCGCCCTCGCCTGGCGCGTCGCCGTCGTCATCCTCGTCGGCCTCTTTGGACTCTTCATCCCCGCCGGCCGGCGTGTCGTCACCTTCCGCTTCGCTGTCGGCATCCGGCGAGCCTTCTTCGCTCTTCGCCTCGGGCTCGGGCTTCTCGCTCTCTTCCTTCTTGCCGCCCGCAGACTCCTCTTTCTCGTCGGCGCCAGGCTTCTCCTTCTCGTCTTCCTTGCCGGCGCCCTCGGCCTCTTTCTTCTCCTCCTTCTCGGTGGGCTTGCCCGCACCTTTCTCCTCGGGCTTCGCCTCCTCGGGCTTCGGCTCTTTCTTCTTCTTGCCTTTGCCCTTGCTCTCCTTCTCGGTCGGCTTTGCCTCCTCGCTCTTCTCGTCGGGCTTGCCCTTCTCGCCTTTGTGCGCTTCCGACTCGGTGATCTTCGTGTCCTCCGACGGCTTCTCAAAGGGAATGGACTCCCCCTCGCCATCGCCCTCACCGAACTCGGGCTCGCCACCCGGCAACTCGCAAGTTGGCATGGGTGTGACCAGGATCTTCTTGACCGTGAGCGCCGCCTCGAGCGCGTCGCGGCTGTTCTTCATGTTCTTGAGAATGTCAGGCATCACCGAGCCGAGCTTCTTCACGAGCGGCTCGATCAGGTGCCACTTGTCTGCCATGTAGTCCTGGGCGACCCGCTGGCCGCCCCAGGCACGAAACGCCGGGACCAGCAGGCCATCGAGATACTTGCCCTCCTTCACCTTCGCTTCGGAGTGCTTGAGGATGTAGAACTTGACGACCGCGTTGATGTTCGAGAGGGAGCCGGTGAACTGCTCGGCCATCTTGCGCTCGACGAACACGTCCTCCATGACGTTGTGCATCTGCGCGACACCGAGCTTGCGCGCTTCCTCGAGGATGCCGGGGTCGGTGAACAGGACGTGACCGAGCTCGTGGTCTACGAAACCCTGCACCGCGTCCAGCAAGTCGTCGCTTGCGTCGTCGGGTATATAGGGAATATTGACGCGGTAAAGGACACTGTTGCGGTATTCGCAGAAGGCGCGTGTGCCCTGCTGTGTGACGCGAACCTTTTTCGACGCGAGGATCTGGACGATCTTCACGATCGCCTCGCGGAGAATGATGACTCGGTTGTTGATCTTCACGCGGCTCCCTATGTCAGTCGTGACTCAATGATGCGATACTACCGACACCTGCTTGGACCGTGTGCCCAAGCAGGTGTCGGCTGCTGCGGAAGTTTTACTGATGGACCTTGCTTGGATCGCACACCAGGACCGTGCGCCCGTTCACCACGTTGACGATCACGAGATCGCCGATGGTGGGATGCGTGCCTACGGTGACCGTTGCGTGTCCAAGATCGGTGCTCTCCAACACCTTCATGTGCTCCATGACCTCGGCCAGCTTGCCAAGCCCGACCGGGTTTGCCCCTACTGCCCCAACGAATTGCATCCGAATCTCCTCGCTCTCGTTGACTACCGCATGTAGTTGCGCGGTGACTGTCATTATAGCGGTCTGCTCCCGGCACTTTGGTTCAGCGGTGACTTATTCATCTCTCTTGCATGAGCCCCACGGGTGCCAGAAGTTAAGCAATCAGTGACTTAGACCGTGGTCGGGCAACGGGGTAAATTTGACAATCACCGCAGACTGATCGCTATAATGCGCTTACGGGCATTGACCCGCTTTTTAGGAAGGAGGTGGCAACATGGTGAAGAGCAAACTCACCGTTGCGAAATACCTGGACCAGCAAATCTCGCTCTCCGAGAAGTCGCAGAAGGAGATCGCGGAGGCTTGCGGCTGGGAACGCCCCAACATGGTGACGATGGTGAAACAGGGCGTGAGCAAGCTGCCGATCAACAAAGTCGGCCCGCTCGCGAAGGTCCTGAATGTGGACCCGGTTTACCTGTTCCGTCTCGTCATGTCGGAATACATGCCGGAGACCTGGAGCGCCCTCGAGGAGATCCTGGGTCAGCAGAAGCTCGTCAGCGAGCAGGACCTTGCGCTTCTCAAGGCCATTCACAAGGCCACGAAGAACGCGCCGATCGACCTCGATGACCCTCGGGTGGCGAAGATGTTCGAGGAGTCCTTCGAGAAGTTCGTCGACCGCGTGCTCGCCGACCGGGAAAGCGCCGTGAAGGGCGCCCGGGCAGCCGCGCGCTGATTGTCCAACCGACGGTAGGGAAGGCCGCTTTCGAGCGGCCTTTTCTTTTGTCCTGCCTATACTAGCTGCATGACCCCGCGCGAATTAGTTCTGGCGCAGTTCCCCGGCCGCATCAACATCGGACTCATCGAGGCCGGCGCCGCGATCGGGCTGAAAGAGCAGACCTGCTACAACCTGCACGCCGCCAAGCGATTCCCGCTCCGCACGTTCATCCAGAACCGCAAACCAATGGTGGCCCTCACCGAGCTTATCCGCTACCTCGAGGAGCGCACCAAGACGCCTGCCGCTAACGAGCCGAACATCACTGCCCCCAAGCGCGGCCGCGGGCGGCCTCGCAACAGCGAGCGCCAGGCGGCCTAGCCGAGCTTCTTCGCCACCTCGGCCGGGTCCGGCCGGTAGTAGATCCGCAGCGTGTCGAGCTTCTTGTGTCCGGTCTGGTTGCCGAGCTCGATGATGTCCAGCTTTTTTGCCAGCCTCGAGGTCGCCTCGCGCCTAGTGTCGTGGTAGCGAATTCGCTTGACCTCGGGATGCTCACGCGCGGCGTCTTGCCTGGCGCGTCTGTATGCGGTCTTGAAGCCCTCCTTGGTGAGCGTGAACACCTTCCCCGACTTGCGGGTGCCGATCACCTTACGCAGACACTCGACCGCCTTGCTCGAGAGCGCGATCGTTCTGCTATCCCCGGTCTTGGTGTCCGGGAGCTCCGCGGTCTGCGCCTCCAGGTCGACGTTCTCGATCAGCAGGGCCGCCTGTTCCCCGCGACGCATCGCCGACTCGAGGGCAAGTCGCAGCCAGGGCTCGAACTCGCCGATGGGCGGGCGCCCGCCGAGCTTCTTCCGGGTCTTGTTGCTCGCCTGGTTCGCAGCGACTAGCCACTCGATCACCTCCTGCTTCACGCGCTGCTTGCGCGCCGGTGGGGGCTTGAGCCGCATCACATTCTTCGCCGGGTTGACCGGCAGCTTGTAGTGGAGCTCCTTCACGAGCCCCGTGTAGACCGCCGATAGCTGGTTGATGTGGTGGTTCACGGTCGAGGCCCCAAGCCCCCGGGCACGTAGACGGTCGCGGTATGCGGCGATCGCAGCCGAAGGCAGGTGTGCCATCGCGTAGTCGCCAAACTCCTTGGCGAGCACGTCGCAAATCCGACACTTCTCCGACACGTCCTTGTAGCGTGGGGCGATCTTGTCCTTGTAGACCGTGATGCCGGCGCGCACGGTGAGCCCCTTCGTTTCTGCCTCCTGCCAGGTGCCCGCGCGCATGGCGGCCTCGATCGGCTCGGCCCACTGCTTCGCGAGCGTCTTGCTGCTCCAGGTCTTTCTCTGCGGCGGATAGCCGGCGACTCTCACCGTCGCCTCGACCTGCCCGTCCCCTCGCTCGTAATACGTTGCCATCCGTAGTGTCGGAATATTGTCGGAATAATCGGATTTTATTCGCCGGTGCCTGCTCGCGGCGCGCTAACTTCTTGATTTGTTGGCGGAGCGGACGGGACTCGAACCCGCGACCCCCGGCGTGACAGGCCGACCCAAGTGGTTCAGCACGCACTGACAACGCTGGAAATTCAGGGGCTTTATCTACTGTCCTCTACCGCTTTCTACCCCCGATTTGAGCCCGAAGTGTCGGAGAACTGTCGGAGCGTCAGTGTGTCTGCCAGCCCCGCGCCTTCATGCAGGACATCATAACGTCGTCGCGCACCCGCGCGACGTTGTGGATGCGCCAGTCCGCGGTGGCCGCCGCCTTGTCGCCCTCGCCCGCGCACTCTCGCTGGTCGCGCTCCAGCTCGGACATCGAAAAGGCGTTCTTGTGAAAGTTGACCTGCCTGGCCGCCGGCGCAGCGCACCCCGCCACACCGATCACGACCGCGATCAATAGCACCCGCATCAGTGAATCTCCCTTGTGAAGTCCATCACTTCGGCCTCCGCGTCGACCCACACCATTTTCTTGTAGAGCATCAGAAGGGCGGTGAAATCGAAGCCGGTGGTCGTCTGCAATTCCTCCTCGAACCCGAAAAGCGGTGCCGCGATCCGTGTCTCGAGGAACTCCCAAAACACGTAGTCGAGCCGCATGTGCCGCGGCTGCGCCCGGATGATCGTCTCCGCGAGTGCGGTGAGCTTCTGCCGCCCCTGCAGCCGGCGGGCCGTCTTCCAGTCGAGCAGCAGCACGTCCTTCGGGGACATGCTCATGTCCAGGGCGAAGATCGCCGCGCGCCGGCGCTCGGGACTGAGCGGCTCGAGGATCTCGCACAGATCCGACACGGTGAACGCCGGGTCCGGTTCGGAGAAGTTTGCGTAGGGTGCGTGCTCGAAATCTCCCGCCACCATGCACCGGTAGGTTTCGTGCATCAGCGTGTCGATGTTGCGCCGGGCTTCCACCAGGCGCCCTTCATTCTTCCAGATGCGGAGGAAGGCCAGCAGTTCCGCGGGGGTGACCTCGCTGACCTGGCGCTGCCAGAGCCAGCTTCTCGACAGCAGCGATTGAGGCAGCAGTTTGGCGACCGCCCCGACTTCGCACACCTTGGGCAAATTCCCTCTCCTAGAAAAACGGGAGAGGGAGAATATCACGGCATACTGCTACCGCAACACGGAACTTATGCTGCCTTCTTTTCTTTCGATGCCTGCATCGTGAGCGCCAGGCTGGTGATGAAGCCGGCCGCGTCCTTCTCGTTCCTCTCGTCGAAGTATTCGAGCCGCAGCGTGTAGACCGACTTGGTCGCCGCCTCGAGAATCCACGCCTGCTCGGTCGTGAGCATCATCGCCAGCCGGCCGGCGTGGGACTTCATCAGCTTCTCGATTGCCGGGACGCTTAGAGCGTTCACGTTGTCCCACTCCTCCGCGAAGCGGGTGAGAAATCGCCGGGCGATCGTCTCCGCGCGGCCGCCGACGTAGACCTTGATGCACTCCCAGCCATTGCGCTTGCAGTAGGCGTCGATCTGATCGCGCCCGTTCGGCTCGCACACCACGACGACCGGCTTGCCGGTTGCGAACTGCCGCTCGAACTCGGCGACCTCACCGCCGTAGCGGTTGCCCCCGAACTCGACGTGCTCGACGAAGCCGCCGGCCGCAATCTTCGCCTCGAACTCCTCGCGCGTGAGAAAGTAGTAGTGCTTGCCGTGCTCCTCACCGGGCCTTGGCGCCCGGGTGGTGGACGAAATGAGGGCGGCGAAGCCCTCCGCCTTGAGCATCTTCTCCAGGGTGGACTTCCCGGCGCACGAGGGGCCGGTGAGCGTGACGACAACGGGTTTCATGCTGCTTCCTTTTTCGAGATTGAATCGGTGACCGCGCAGGTGAAGTCCAGCAGCTTGAGCAGCGGGACCTCCTTGCCGGCCGCATCGGTGACCGCGATCTGCCCGCCGGGGCCGATCAGGTAGCGCCAGGGGAACGGATGCTCGAGCCGCAGCTCCTTAATCACCACGTTCTCCCATCGGGGCCGGGAGCGGGCTGGTCGTTATGCGGCTTGGGCGGCAGAAAGCGTTCGAGGATGAGACGCAGGTCGTTCAGGTTCGCGTCTTTGGCAGCAAGCGCCGCGGTGAGAAAGCTCGTGTTCTCGCCGGAGAAGTCGGTTGGGCGAATGCCCGCCTTCCACAACTCGTCCATGAGCATCTGCGCCGGCCCACGACCAAGGGCGAAACACGGCTGTCTCTCGAAGTAGGAGCCTTTTGGAAAGCTGGTGTAGATCGGAAACCACGGTTGGGCTTGATAAGCCCAATCGCCATCGGTGTAGCCAAACGCGACGTTGATCTTGTCCAGGTGCCGCTCGGACTCGACCGTGAAGTAGTCGGCGCGAACATCACCGTAGGGGTTCACGCGCTCGCTCCAACACGTCGCTTCCCGCTCTCTTTCTTGAGCAGAATCTTCATCATGTAGACCGAGCCCTCAGTGGTCGCCACGATGTAGACGGCGCCGGTCAACACGACCTTCCACCACTCGCCAGCGACGAGCGCCGGGAGCAGCGTGCCGAGAATGAATAGCTGCGTGATGAACCACACGCCGTTCGAGCAGATCGCCGCGCAGCGGTGGTAGCCGGGGTCGCCACTATTCCTCGAGCGACTGACCCACGTGAACGCCATGTTCTGCGCGAAAGCGACCACGAATAGAATTGCCAGGTTGATTAGCAATTCCATTTCAGCCCCTCACAAACGGGGTTTTCTCGATGGACGGGCGAAGCGGCTGCAGTGGGTTGTTGAACGTCAGCACGGTGAGCCACATCCTGCCAGTGAACAGCGCCCGCAGACGCTCCCGCCAGGTCATCTGCCAGCATGTGATGACGATGCCGTCCGGCCCGATGTAGGCGGGCAGCGGAAGGTATTGCGGCTGGTCTTTGGCGAATACGACGTTCTTCTCGGGAAATTCGATCGGCTTCATGGAGTTCCTATCCACGCACTTGTTGAAGGACCGAGCGAACGTGCTCGGTGTAGAGGTCCTTGCGACGAATCTTTCCGCGGGCCGCGGGATGCACCATCGCGAAGTAGTCGATGTCCGCGCTCTTGAGCGCCTCTTGCACCTTGCGTCCCATTGCGACGATCGGGACACCGAGCTTCGCCGCGGTGCCGATGAGCGTCGGGCCGCCGGGCTCGAAGAAGTTCACGAACACCGCCTGGTCCGGGTTGAAGTCGATCGCCGCGAAAGCGTCGAAGAGTTGCTTCGCCGCCAGTCGGCCGTCCTTCCAGGTGACCTTCATGCGCTTGGCGGTGGGCGAGCGCCGCTCGCCGACAAAGAGAATCTTGCTCATACCCGCACCCACCGCCCCCAGCCATAGCCGGGCTCGTGCCAACTATTGCAGCCGTCGGGCGCGCAGTTGAACTGGAAGACATAAAGCGTTCGCGTGATGCGATTACGCTTGAACTGCGCCTTCACGCGGGGTGCGATCTCCACGTCAAAGTAGTGGTAGATCATGCGCGCACCGCCGACTCGAACTGCTCCTTCACACGCGGGAGCGAATCCGCCTCGCGCTTGTCGGTGCGCAGCTCCACGTGCCGCGGTAGGAAGAGCGAATAGGGCTTGCCCTCCTCGCTCGGCGCCATGATGCTGTTCGCGCGCACGACCATGATGCTGTTCAGGACCTCGTCGCGCTTCTCGTTCAGCTCCTTGCGCACCTTGTCGGTGTAGCCCCCGCCGACGGCCACCTCGAGCAGTCCATCGCTCGTTTGGCAGACGATCGCGCCGAAGGTCGCCGCGTTCTTGCCGGTGCCCGCCTCGAAACGCACGGGCTTGAGATCCACATCGACCTGCAGCTTGAGCTTGACCTTGTCCTTGCTCGTGCCGTCCTTCCAGATGCCGTTCGGGTGGGCGATGATCGTGCCCTCCTTGCCTTGGGCGAGAAGCTCGCGGTAGTGCGCCATCGCTTCCTCGAGCGATTTCACGATCTTGGTGGGCACCATGCGCAGAGGACCGCCCGCAGGTTGCGTCTTGAGTTGCAGCAGCAGATCCTTGAAGCGCGAGCGATAGGGCGTCCCGCTCTTGCCCTTCGGGATGGCGCTACCGAGCGGAATCTGGTCCCACAGGTAGATCACCAGCTTGTCGCCGCCCTCGAGGGCGCCGCCCTGCATGAGTGAATTGAGCTTGCCGTTGCTGACCTCGCGGGCGTAGAGCTCGCCATTCGGGCCGGTGACCAGCAGTTCTCCGTGAGACTGCGTGCCCGCCTCGAGCGTCACGCGAATCGCCTGGTTGAGCTCCTTCATGAGCGCCGCCGGGTAGGGATTGCCGCCGCGGGTGGTGATGACGACCTCGCCCGTGGTTTCGTGATCCACGTTCACGAACTGCCCGTCCATCTTTTCCTGGCTGAACACGCCGTCGGCCCAGGGCCAGGTCGACAGGTCGACATCCTTGACGAGCGTGCAGCGCATGTAGGGCGGTTCCTCGCGAACCGTGCCGGGCGCCACGCGGTTGACGGTTCCACCCGTGAACCCCGCGCGCAGATCCTTCTTGATGATGCGCTTGAGCAGCTCCGCGCTCTTGGGCGAGAGAAGCTGCATCCACTTGCTGACCTCCTCCTTCGCCGCGTTCCCGGTGAGGGTGCGCTTCGCCAGGGCGTCGAGCATCTGCCAGACGGGGTCGATGAAGAGCGTTTCGCCGGGCGCGAACTTCGGGTCCTTCTCGGGCACCTTGTCCATGCCGTAGGTGGTGCGCACGTCGTAGGCCGCCACGCACACCCGCTTGAAGGTTGGGAAAAGGAGCATCGACTTCACCATCGACTCCTTCTCGGTCTTGGACGCCGTCTTGGCGATCGACTCGATCGCGTCGAAAGCCTGGTCGCTGCTAATGTCAGTCATGGCTGATTGACCCTCAGTGCCAAAAAAACGCGACAATGCGATCGCTGTAGATCCGGTTGCACTTCTCGAACTTGTCGCCGCGCCCCCACTTCCAGTGGTTCATCACCAGCCGGACGAGCATCTGCTCGAATGCGTTCAGGTATTTCATGCTGCGCTCCTCTCCTTTGCTAGTCGTCGTGCCCGCTCCAGCGGGGTTTCTGAAATTGGCGCAGCAGCAGAGGAGTCGGGCGCGGCCGCCTTGACGTGTTCCGGCAGATTCGAGCACGACCCGCCTGTATCGTCGCCCCTCCGCATAGTGTCGACCTCACGGCCCGAGGGGCATGCCACTGACTCGCTAACCCTGTTCGCTTTCTCTGCTGCTGCATTGATCCCGTCCTCGAGCTTGCCGATGTCCGCGTTCTCGAGGGCCGCGAAGCCAGCGGGCGCGACAGCTACCGGCGCTGCTACGGGCTCTGGCCCGCGATTGCCGTCACTGCGCGCCGCTGTTCCCATGTTCCATCTGAATGCTGCCCGGCCGGCCGCGTGAATGTCCTGGGCATGCCGGGCCATCGCGACCCGTTCCTCGAGGGTGGGTGTGCGACCGTCGCGCGTCACGAGCACCGTGTATGCCGAGCCCTCGTGGGCAGGCACGTCGATGAGGTCTTGGGGCTTTGCCACGTCGATCACCACGACCCCCATTCCTTGTCGCCGGAGCGGTCGACTTTCGGCTCGCGCTTGATCGGCGCTTTCGGCTCGTCGTCGGGCTCAGTGGCGATTGTGTGCAGCCCGAGAAACGTCTCCACCTGGTCGCGCACCGAATGGGTCCAGCGACCCTTCAACCGATCCGCCAGGTCCGTCGGGCTGCTGACCTTCTGTTCCCGAGCGGTCGTCCAGGGGCCGTAGCCGCGCTTCTCTTTCGCGTGCTTTTGCGCATTGGCCGCCTTCCCGGCGGTTAGCGCCCCCTCGTAGGTCTTGACGTTGAACTGGCTCGTGCCACCGATGGGGCCATACTCGAACACGCAGACGCTACGGTTCGCGAAGCTGACCGTCCAGATGCGGTAGAACTTCGTCCCGCCGCTGTGATCTGCCTTCGTGTCGCTAATGTAGCCCTGCATGACGCCCGCTTTGCCCCCTCGCGTTGACATATCGGTCTATTATAGTGACTCAGTAAGGCGTGACTTACGCCACCTTGACCGATTCGTTCATGCGTCGGCGCAGCATACGAATGGCAAAGCCTGTCGAGGCTCCGGTGAGCGGCCGCGCCTGGTAGAAGGCATCGCGCGTGACCTGCGGTGCCACCTCGTTCGGGTCCTTCAGCGGAGGCAGCATGCCTATGCGCACGCGAAAGCCGAGCTGCCTGCACAGGTCGCCCGCCTCGATCGCAGCGTCGGTTGCCTCGACCTCGCCGTCCCACATGAACGTGATCTCCTCCACACCGCGCTTGCGCAGCTCCATGAGCCGCGTCATCTGACTGTTCTCGGGCGCGTCCGATAGATGCTTGCCGAACGTGCCGATCGGGACTACGTCGCGCAGCGCCGGGTCCTGGTCGAAGGCAATCTTGATGGCCGCCACGTCGAACACACCCTCGCCCGCCACGATGCGCTTCGTGTCGATGACGTTGAGCCCGTTGTAGAGAAAGGTGCCGCTGCCGGGCAGCGCCGGCGGGAACAGATACTTCGGTTCCTGGGTGCCGAGAATGTCCCGGCCCTGAAAGGTAACGAGCGTGCCGTCCAGGTCGTAGACCGGGAGAATGATCCGGTTCGAGTAATCCTGAAACAGCCAGTCCTCGTTCGGCCCGGGCTTGATACGAAAGAAGCCCCGCACGCACAGACGCATGTGGAAATACTTGGCAAGCTCACCATTGATGCCGCGGTTCTCAAGGTAGGCAGCGTTCTTCCCGTGAACCGGCAGCGCGTATGAGGGCGGCAGTTCCCATGTCGAGGGCTTGTTCTCGACCGCGACCGACTGCGTGCGTGCCGGCCGCCAGCCCGCCTCGAGGGCGAACTGCTTGATGTGCTCGACGACCTGCCGCGCCGGCGGGTTGCCGAGGTGGGCCTTGATGAAGTTCCACTTCGAGAAGTTCTCGCCGGGTGGATGGTCGCCTGCGAAGCAGTTCCCCAATCCGCTCGCCTGGTTGAGATAGACCTTCCACTTCGAGTTGCCGCAGGTCGGGCAGGTCTTGACGTTCAACTGCATGCCGCGGGAGCCGCGCGTGGGCCGATACTCGATGCCCTCCCTGTCGAGGTAGGTCTCGAGATCCAGGTGCTCGAGCAGCTCCGAGAGATCCGTCATGAACGCTGCTTTGCCGCCCACCACTCGGCATACTCTTGCCGCTGCGGGCACCACTCCATGTGCGGCTGCGCTTCCGGCCGACCATTCATCTGCCAGGCATAGCCACCGCAGGTGCAGTAATTCTTGAAGCTCCCAACCACCGGGAGCAGCCACTTTCCATTCTTTTGCGGCCAGGTCTGGCGAATGCGCTTCATTGCCGCAACGAACTCGCGTCGCTCGAGTTCCACAGCGCCGGCGGCCAGGGCGAGTGCCTTCTTCGTCTTGCAAATGTCGAAGTGAGGCATGCTGGCATTCGCCTGGAACCACTTGGGGTCTACCCCGATGCGCACCGCCATTGCCCGCAGCTCCGCGGGCGTGTCAGCGATCATGTGACACATAATCATGCCGCGGTAGGGCAACGCCGACTTGTCGACGTAGACGCTCAGGGCACGACCCCAAACCACCTATAGAGCAGCCGGCCCCACCAGCTCCGCAGCTCCATCGGGCACGGGCCTGCACTGCACTTGTAGTGGGCCGCCTCGAGCTCCGACCAGCCGCAGCGCGTGCAGCGGTAGTTAGCCACGACGCCACCACCCCTGAAACTCGTCGACAGCGACGCCGGTGCCGATGAATGTCACCGACATGACCGCGCACCACAGCCAGCAGATCGGGAAAATGAGAACTGCAACCACACGCCGAAGGAAAAGCGACTTGATCTTTTTCATCACTCCACCCCTAGCACTTTGCTGACGAACTTCATCCGGTCGAGCGCCTGCTCGATCCTCAGCGTGAAGCCGCCTGCCTGGTTGCGGGATGCCGCGAAGTAGAGTCGGGCCTGGTTGATCGTGCGCTCCTCGTCGGTGCGGTTGATCGAAATGATGAGATCCGCGATCCGCACCTTGTTGAAGTCCTCCGCGACATGCTCCGCCTTCGCGACCGTCGCCTTGAAGCCCTCGCGGTTGGTCTGCGTCGCCGTCAAGATCGCCACGTCTTCCTGCATGGCAAGGCCGCGCAGGTTGACGTAGACGCTCTTGGAGTTCTCGGTGGCGCTGTCGGTGCGGTGCTCGGGCGCCATCAGGTCAGCGTAGTCGACCACGACGAGGTCGAACTTGATGCCCTGCGCCTTGTATCGCTCGATCAGCCGACGCAGCTCCGTCACCGTCATGTAGCCCGAGGGCCACTCGTGAATCTTGAAGCAGCCCGCCTTGCTCATGAAGTCCTTCACCTTCTCGCGCACGTCATGCACATGGGCGCCGAGCTCCATGATCGCGCGCTGGCTGATGTTCGCGTCCATCCGGTCGGCGATGATCGTCTTGCCGACTTCGAGGGTGACGTAGAGGACGTTGTGCCCCTTGCCGATCGCGTTGATGCCGAAGTCGATCAGCGCGGTGGTCTTGCCCGCCTTCGCCCCGCCCATGATGACGGAAAGCTCACGCTTGCCCCACCCCTTGTGGTAAAGCTGGTCGTCGATCGCCAGGTAGCCGGTGGTGATGCCCTGCGGGGGTAGCCGGCCGGCCGCGCGCTCGAGCCGGGTGCCGGTGCGGGAGTCGATCTCCTTCCCGTAGTCGTAGGCTTCCACGTCGACGTTGGCCCCGACATCCAGGGCCGCCTTCAACTTCTTCTCGATCGCCGGGAAGTTGCGCTTGTCCAGATCGCGCACCGACTCTTCCATCGCAGCAAGCACCGCCTGGTGTCGGGCGAACTCCGCGACCTGGTCCACTACGAAGTCCCGGTCGCTGATGTCCACCGCCCATAGCTGCTTGATGCGCTCGACGCACATCCGAGCCAGGTCGCTCTTCATCGTCTTGTTCGTGACCGCCTCGCGAATCAGCGTGCCGTAGATCGTCTGGTCCGCGGGGATGCGCTTGTAGCGCACGTAATACTTGACGGTCATGTCGACGAGCGTCGCGTCCGTCAAAAGCTCGAGATACTCGGGCCGCACAAGTCCGTCGGTGCGCGCCACGAAGATCGAATCCCGAAGCGTGAGCGCGGTGATCTTTGCCTGAAAGGCCGAGTCGAAGTCGTATTTCTTGACCTCGGGCGCCGGGACCGCGGGAGCTGCCGCGGTCGCCGTGAGCTCCGGTGCTACGGCCGCCGGTGTGGGTGCCGCAAGCCCCACCATCGGGGCAGCGGCAGGTGTCGTGGTTGTGGGAGTCGCGTGCATCGCTTACTCCGGCTGGCCCTGCGGTGCGCTTGGGGCTTTGCCAATCTGCTCGAACGTCTCCAGCGCGTGCTTGTAAATCACGAGCGGGAACTCGCTGCCGTCGTCGCGCAGCACCGACACCGTGAACTTGTCGCGGGCGACGATCTTGCCGATCACCGCGTTGCCGCTCGTGCTGAGAACAAGCCTCACGGGCGCCCCGCTCTCCTGCAGATCCTTCAGCAGAGCGTCGTGACCCTTCGCCGCGCGGGGTTTGAAATCCCGACGCGGGCTAAACGGCCGCTCGTTGCGCGGGCGGTCGAATCCTGGGCGGGCGTGAAGGGTGCTGTCGCGTTGTTGCATGTCGTTGACTCCTATCGAAAAAGAAAAGAAAAAAATGATGTGCCCGATCAATATAGTCAGGCGTGACTTATCCCAACGTCGCAGCAATGGCTCGGGCACGTTTCATTGTGTCCGGGCCGAAGTGGTTCTCTGCGAAGCGGGGAATCAGCGCCCCC
>Ga0196964_10001151_pt1 | contig 13715 bp, 23 predicted proteins | sample S1_10metaG_FD_148615 | JGI IMG/M metagenome (GOLD analysis project Ga0196964, IMG submission 148615) | Soil microbial communities from Anza Borrego desert, Southern California, United States - S1_10 | ecosystem: Environmental > Terrestrial > Soil > Desert | place: USA: California | collected...
TCAGCAGGAAACATCATGACCTTCAGCATTCCCAAATTTAATGCCTATTGGCCGGAATATGAAGATCGCGATGAAATCTTGGTCGAGAAGATCAAGGGCGAATGCTGTCAAAATAGCGGCAACGATGAAGTCTCCATTGCTTTTACCTAATCTTTAACAAGCCTAACTCGGGCGTAACAGAGGAGCAGGACATGCTTAAAGGAATCAACGTAAATCAGCGCATTGAATTTACTTCAAAGCACGACACCGAAGAACCCAAGACGGTATTTGTGTTCAAGCCGTTGACGACTGAAGCCATGATGGATTTTGTCAGTGACAGCACCGATGGCCAGCTCAAACTTAGCGGCGAAAAGCTGTTTAGCTTTTTGGGTCTCTCCATCATCGAAATCAAAAATTTCGGTGAGGAAAACGAAACGGTGGTCAATGCGCTTAAAAGACTTCCGCCCATGGTCATTGTCGAATTGGTCGAGGAGGCCGTCAACATAAACAAGATGACCGGACAAGACTCAAAAAACTGATCATCTCCCTCTTTCACGAATGTGACCCGGAATGCAGGGAGTACAAAGATCAAGATTGTCAGTGGGATAAATGGGTCATAGGTGAGTGGAAGTTCAGGCGGTGTCCCAAGCAGAGTTTAACCCGGAATGTCGACGGATGGCTTACAGCATATCAGATGTACAAAAATGGTTTCATGCCCAATGACCTGGGCTGGCTTAATGAATCGAACAAGTTGATTGAAATTATCGGGTTTATAGACATCCAGATTGCCAATTATAAAAAAGAAGTAGAGGCCAAGAATGGCAGACAACCAACTTGAGATTACCTTAACCCTGCGCGATGAATTAAGTGCCAATCTGACGGGCGTCGCGGAGAAGTTAAACAGTGTCCAGCAAGACCTAAAGAAGTTGGGCCGTGAATTTACCGAACTTGGCCGCTCGATGTCATTCTTTGGGGCGGGGGTTGCCGCGCCCTTTATCCTGGCCATGAAGAATGCGTCCAAGACATCCGATGAATTGGCCAAAAGCTTCCGCCAAATCGATTCCGTTTCAAATCAATTCTATCAATCGATCGCCACGTCATTGATTCCTGTGATTCAGTCTTTTACTGGACTTTTGGCCACGTTCCTTTCTTGGTGGAACCAAATTGATGCCAGGACAAGGGATGTCATTGTTCAATTCACCTTCCTGTCCGGCGTTTTTATTGCGGTGACAGGCATTGTCACGATTTTGATTGGCAAACTCATTTTATTGGGCTCGGCCATCGCCGGGGTCATGGCGACCATGGTCGGTTGGGCGGTCTTAAACCTTCCTTTGGTGGCAACGGTGGCCATTGTGACCACCTTAATCGCGCTCATGCTCAAGTTTAAAGGTGTGGGCGATGCCGTGGTCAGTACCTTTGAAGTGGTCTTTCGGTTCCTCATGAACGGTTTCCACACGGTGGCCGGGGCCATCGGAAAGATGGTTGAAGTGACCTTAAACGGGCTTCTGTTTATCGTTGAAGGTCTGGCCAAGATTCCGGGCCCTACCCAGGAAGCCTTTAAGAAGATGGAAGACAGTATCCGCCAGACCGCTATGGTGGCCCGCGAGTTCGCCAATTTGGAACTTCAGGAGGTGGCAAACAACACCAAGGCCATAGGCGACATATTTCTGACAGGGGAAGGCCAATGGTCGAATGCTTTTCAGGCCGCCAAAAAGAATCTTGAATCTTTGGGCCAGACCATGGGCAACCTTCAGAACGTGGGCAAAAAGACGGCGGAAGTCGTCGCCCATAGCTTCAAACAGAACGTTGATCAGGCCAAGTCAGTTCTGGGTGAATTAAACGGGGCCTTGGTCACTGCCGCGGCACAGAACAAAAAATTCGCTGTGGCGGCTCAAATCACCTCTATCGGTATGGCGATTATGAACACGGCTGAAGGTGTGACCAAGGCATGGTCGTATGGCCCCATTTTGGGCCCTATCTTTGCGGCCATGGTGGCGGCCGCTGGCGCAATCCAAATCGCGACCATCGCATCCCAGAAGTTTGCCCAAGGCTCGTCCAATGTCCAGCCTTTGGCCCAAGGTACGGACACTGTTCCATCCATGTTGACCCCCGGTGAAATGGTGTTCCCGCGCACGATGGCTGATGCCATCCGTGCGGGTGAAATCACGGTGGGCGGTCCGTCCGGTGGATTTGGAGGCGGTGACATCAATATTGTGATGTCGAATGTGACCATTAACTCCAAGGATTCAGTGCGCGCCATCGCTGAAGAATTGGGTTTTGAAATCGAACGCAGACTAAGATCGACGCGGAGCAGTTTATGAACGCCTTAATCAATATTGGTAATAAAAATTTGATTGAATGGTCCCACATGGAAGATTGGGTCAATGGCACGTCTTCCGCCCCTACCGAACACACATTGAGCGGGGCAAGTGCAACCGTTGCCCGTGAATCCACAATTGTCAAGAGAGGCTCATATAGCGCGGCCGTGGCGAGAGTTGGCGCGGATGCGACCCTCTACCATGATTTTCCAGATTATGCCGATTATCAGGGCCGCAATATGACCTTTGGGGCTTGGGTTTATGCCACAGTCGCAAGCCGGGCCAGACTTTCAATTGGGGATGGGGTTGGAACGACCAATAGTTCCTACCACACCGGGGACAGCACATGGCAGTTCTTGACAGTCACCCGCGACATCGATGTTGCGGCCACGCGCATCCGTTGCGGCATGGAAGTCAATACAGGAAACACAACCGCCTATTTTGACAGCGGAATGCTGGTCGAAGCGGCAACTGTCTTGACCGACCTTTCCAGTTACCTGGAAGACTGGAAGCACGGTAAGAAATACCGCATGTCCCGCTTTACCGTGGCCCGGAGGCCGGGCTTGATTATTCCGTCAGCGGAGCATGATTCGCTTTCGCTCAAGATGAACGGCAGGATTTTTGGAACGACCGCAACCGCCGCTAGAACATCCTTTGATGCGATGATGCAGGCCTTAAACGGTTCCGAAAAAGACCTGTACCTGTATGACGACCGCTTGATGCGCGTCCATCTTGAGGCCATCAACCATGACTATATTGCCGCGCTTCGTTGCATCAAATTCGATTTAAGCTTTGTGGCCCAAGTGCCTTTCCAGCAATCTGTCCAAAGGTATAGAAGCCAGCAATCTATTTCTTCATCACCGACAAGCTTCACTGTGACCAATGCCGGATCCGTGTTTACAAAGCCCCGAATCACCTTCGTGGCCGGGGGGTCTAATATTTCAGCATGCACAATTGAAAATCTGACCAATGGCCAGATTTGGACTTTCAATGGCACAGTCTTAGCGGGCGACACCATGGTCGCAGACTTTGAGAAAGTGACATTGACCAATGACGGCGTCGACAGCATCGGCAATAGCGTGGGGGACTTCCCGCAATTTAGACTTGAACCTGGCGACAACTTGCTTAAATTCACAGGCTCAAACTGCACAATTAAGGTCGACTGGTTCGATCGGTGGGTGGCATGATTGTCAAAGTTGAACTTAGAAACAGAGAATTTGAAACCCTGGAAGTCCTCGACGATGAATTCATTGGTCTGGATTGGGAATTCAATCGGATTGGCGGATGCGGTTCCTTTGGATTTGATCTGCCGCGTCCGTACTGCAATGAGAAGTTTATTTCCGGCGACTTTAACGTGCGTATTTACGGCCGGAACCCATCGACGAATGATTTTGATCTTTGGTATCAAGGCATTGTTGAATCCAAGGCCCCGAATGTCCGCGGCATTGAAGAAGTGATTTCAGTGCAGGGCCATGGGTATCAAGCGCAGTTGTCCAGAATCCAGCTTCGCAATGTGAGTTTTACCAATACCGAAATAAGCGTGATCGTCAAAAGCATCTTGGACAATCACGTTGTGCCAAATACCGACATCATCTATTCCGCTTCGGACATTCAAGCCACAGGATTTACACCGGATTCAATTGAGTTCAATACCGATGCCTTGACCGCTATCCAGACATTGGCTGACATTGCCGGACCCGTGGAATGGGGCGTCGATGAGAATAGGAGCGTTTACTTCCTTCAGGAATCAACGACGCCGGGGGTGTATTTTCCAATGGGTGACAAGCTTTTATCCTTCACGTCGGATGATTCGTTTAAAGACATTGTCAACAGGGTCATTGTTCAGGGTGGGGACATTGCGGGTGTTCCATTTCGTCCAGACCCGACGGCATCCGCCTATAACGATGCCTCAAGTCAGTCTAAATACGGACGTCGTGATTTCATTTATCAGAATTCATCGATCGTAACCGATGCCGTGGCCCAAAGGTTTGCGGCCTCGGTATTAAGTGAGCGCAGGACTGTTGTGCGCCGGGCCCGGTGTGAATTGGCCAATCATGACGTTCAGATTGAATCTACCCTTCCTATACCATTGGCTGAAATCGTTGCGCGCGGCGCATTCTTAGGAGAAAGAAGGTATGGCACGGCTCTTTATTCTGGAAAGATCAGATACCAGGTCAACCGGATTGTTTATAAGCTTCAGGCAAATGATTCGGTCTTGGTGACCAATGTTGAAATGGGACAGCCGCGTCCGGCAATGCCCGAGCAGATTTCGCAACTCAAACACCAAATCGAACAGTTAAGGAGTGCCGGATTATGAGTCTCGTTTTGAACAAATTGACCAATGAAGACATCGATAGAAAAATTGAATTCATGGCCAAGAAGGGCATCGATATTTACCAATTAAGGGCCCAGATCATTGAAGATCAAAAAGATTTCATCTGGGAGAAAATACGTTGTGGAGTCCAAATCCAGTTTTACAACGAACAGTTGGCGCGCATCGATCAGCTTATTAAAGAAAAAGAGGCGGCGGCCCAAAAGCAGGGGGTTTAATTTATGCCATACGATAGCGCAATTATTTCCTATACGGACAAAGACAACAAGGTCGACTTAAACGACGCCGAACACATCAACGCCCTACAGGATGAACTCGTCATCATTGAGACAATCTTGGGTGTCGGCATTAAGGGAACGGCCGCAAGTGTTGCCGCTCGTCTTTCCAAGGCCCTTGATTCCGATGGTTCAATTGCCAGCGGTTCGTCTTTTCCAAGTGCGCCAGCGGCCAGCCAGATTTTTTATAGGACTGACTTAGATGTTTTATACATCCGGAATGCCGCAAACAATGCATGGCTTCAGCAAGGCGGGTCGGTCGGTAATCGCTTGTTTGAATATACCGGACAGGTGGAAGCCCAAGGTGCGAGTCTTGGGGAATACACTGGTACATCATTGACCCCCAATGGTTCGACTGGAAATTATAGATACCTTCAGGTCCTAACTGGGGCACCGGGTACGACCATTTGGACAACTAAATGGACAAAGATTTCAGGTGTTTCAACGGTCAATTTTCGCGTCAGGATTTGGCAAAGAACAACAGAAACGGTCACTTTAACAGCAGATGTCGGCGGTCAGACAGGGAGCGTTAGCGGAACCGCTTCACAAACAACTCCTGAATGGAAAACATTTACCGTAGACGTTTCTTCGCTCACAAACGGGACAGTCTATGATGTCACCATCAAGATGTACACAAACATTGGCGTTGCACATGGTTATTGTTCCCACATTATTGGGGAGGGAAGTTAATGCTTATCCTGGCATCTGTATTGATTCCGTTGATTTCCTGGCTTTGGTATGTGGGCGGTGGCAAAAAAGCATGGGCCCGGGACTGGATTATCCCGGCTTTGGCGGGGGCTTTTTTTGCATTGAAATATGAGCCCGTCTTAGGCCTGGCAGTTTTTGGGTCATGCCAAATCATCCGTTTGGGGTATGGAAATTATGACCCCATCGATGACCCAAAGGCATCGCTTCTGGCCAAGCTTTTAAAAGACCGCAATGGCTGGTGGATTCGTGCGCTCTATGGTCAAATCTGCGCCATTGTTGCGACCATACCAATCATGATCTATCTTATTGGCTTTCAAAACGACTTGAGTATATTGCCATGGCATTTCGGTTTTGTGTTTGCTTTCGCACTTGGGAATTTCTTGGTCAGCCGTTTAAGACTTAACCGTCTGGCCACTGATCTTATTGTTGGAGGAATCTTTTCCTTAATCATTTTTTATTAAAGGGGGGTGATTCTATGAAAAAAGGCAAAGGTAAAGGCCGCCCATGGCGGTAAAACAAAAAGGGGGAATATGAAAAATCTTATTATCTTGGGTGCTTTGTTGTCGGTCCTGGTGGGCTGTTCAACGATCAAAGAAGGCGTTGCGGATTATAAACTCGGCAAAGAAACTGCCTTGGCTGAAGGTGAATCTTCGCCAAAGGATGAGGCCAAGCAGATTTCCAATTTTGTGGGATCCCTGCCGCTTCCGTTCGCCGGACAAGCCGCGCCTGTCATTGGCGGTGTATTGACGGCCTTGTTTACATTGCAACGCGGCCGCCGAATCCGCAAAGGCATTCCGGCATCGCCGAATCCGGCCACAGGGTTCTTAGGCCAGGCCAGCGGCCTTGAGGCCTTGGTGCAGAATCTTTCTTCAATAGTGACTGGAGCCTTTGAAGTGGGGGGAGACAATCTTCCCCTTAAAAGAGCCTGGAAAGTGGCCTTGGCGACTGTTCTGGCACTGGCTGGATTCGCGGTCACTGTTCCGGCCGTTCAAGCCTTCATTCTGTCGAATCCTGGCATCACGGCTGGCATTGTGGGGCTTTCGGCCTTGTTTGGCGGGCTGGAAAAGCAATTGTCCACTGTAAAGCCCGTGGTTGAACCAAAAGGGGCAGGAACGAACACTTAATCGATTTGATAAGAGATCGTTCAAAATCAAGCCCCCTGCGCATGAATCAGGGGGCTTTTTATTGGGGGGCCGGACATGTTTCTAATCTTCCTATTCGTTTTATGGCCAAGTTTGGTGTTTGGACAGATCAATCCGTTTGGCGGCATTGATTTTTCTGGCAGTAAGCCAACGAAAGAGCAACTTGACGCGGCCATGGAAAGCATTACGATTCCAGAATTCCACAGCAAAGAAGAAGCCTTGAAGTATGCCGAAGACATCAAATATGTCCAGCCGATTTACACCAAAATGAAAAAGCATGCCAAGGCCTTGCTGGACAAGGCAAATTATGGGTGGAGTGCGCCCACGGACCCGGGCATCATTCTCAAGACTGGCCGTTTAATTACTCAATATGCCTGGTGCATGCTGGCCTTGGAAGAAATGAAAAAATACAAGGCCGCCGCAGAAGAGAGGGCGATGGATATGGTGGCGGATGACGCCATGATAAGCCCGCCGCATTTTAAAAACCGTCAGGAAGCCATCAGATGGGCCAATCAACAGAAGGGGAATCCCAAAGCAATTGCGCTCATGGAGCAGATGGTCTTTGCCTATTATGCCGTCTTTAAGGATGACCCGAACTTAAAGAAGATTGCCGAACAACTGGCATCCACAGAATTGGCCCTTGAAATCATGGAGAATTTTCAAAGGCATGGCGATCTCGGCGACGATGCTCAAGTTGCGGCCAAATATGGGGCCACGATTCAGGTGTCAAGCCGTCCTTTAACTGCCCAAGAATATCAGGAATACCTTAATAGTCGTCCTGGCTTTGCAAAAGTTCCGATGGCGGCTCATCGGGAATGAGCCGGACTTTATCTGCATTGGCAACCAAGCCCCGGACAATGTCCATAAGCATCGTATAGGCGTATTGACTTAAAATTTTCTTAGGCTTTCCAATTTCCTCGCCGTAAGCAATCACAGGACCAAACATGGTCTGATCAATTGCTTTGTGAACCATTTGTATCATTTCGGAGAGTTCGGTGATAGTGATTTGGACTGGCAAAGTCGGGGGAATCGGTTGAAGAGTTTCCTCCTCGATATTATTTTGATCGCTCATTTGTGGCTCCAAGGCTTTATTTTTTGAGTTGTCACTATAAACCAGTTTATTAAAAAGAATAAAACTATAATCCAAGACATCATTGCGCATACCAGAAGATCGAGCATGGTCTTACAAAGATCGTCATTATGCTTTTTTGAAGCCCAAAGCGATATTAAACATGCCAAGAATGAACCTATCAAATAAATCATTGCATGAGTTTTGTTCATTTTCCTGCCTCACGATCAATCTGAACCTGGACAGCGACGGAATCGTCAACCTTAATGAATCCAAAGACCTTTTTGTTACGTTTGGCGGCCAGCAAATTGCACGCCACAAAGCGCGTGGTCCTGTTGGGGTTATCATGGGCTTTCGCCAATGCCTTGAGACTGTGAATCAGCGGGTCGATGTCTGACCGCTTGATGGTGAATTTATGGACTTTCATATTTTTACCTGGGGTCGATTATCCTTTCCATTTTATCTTCGAAGTCTTGGATGAGTTGGAGTTTAGCCTTAGCAATGATCTTTTCCTTGTTTCTCTCGAAAAAGTCCATGATTTCTTTTTTATATTTTTTACCGACTTTGTCGAGGATCTCTCTTATTATTATGTCATTTACCCTGTCCATGAATTCCCAATCCTTTAAGACATATTCTTCAGGATTAAAGGTAAAGGACAAGCATAGCGTCTTATCGACGGGGCTAATTTTCTTGGTCATTTTCATTTTAAATGCTCCGTTTTTATTTCGTGTTTATTTCGCACTGTTTAAATTTTTTATAAATTCACTGCTTCTGCATTTATTCGCAAGGCATCAGGGTCCTTATTTTCCAGTGCTTGGTCCCAGTATGCTTTTGACATCATGGTTACGTGAAGAATCCCAGACCTAAAACCCGACGACGGACAGGTAAAGCCATAGCCACAACTTTCATGATATTCCAAAAATTCTGTGTGGACTTGTGGAGCAATATGTGCCTTTTCTGGTTTTCCTTTGAGGATAAGAAGAACATCGATGTCTTTTGGGTAAACTTTATAAGTTTCGTCCGGCTCTCTAAACATCCCGAAGAAACGGGATTCACCTTTTCTTGTTTTAGTTGGGATTGCTCGAACTGCAGAACCAAATGCCTTCATTTCCACTATGTCCTCTAGTGGCATGAAAGAAAGAATCGCCTCTCTGACTTTTTTCCATGTTGTTTTTACTTCTCCATGAAGTTTGATTTCTCCGTCTAAAAGCATTTATTTCTCCTTTTGTTTTAGTTTTATTATTAAGTCGCGGTACTTCTCGATTGTGAGCGGGCAATTCCAAACGTTCCAAGTGTCTTTCCAGCCCATGATGTTGCACAACTCTTTTGCCAATTCACAGCGTTTAGGAAAAGGTTTTTTTCTTTCTTTGATTGGCACTGAATCTTTCCAGTCAAACTGTGCCATTGAAATTTTATTCATGGCGTCGCCTCCAAAGGTTGATCAATTTTGTCTTATTTGTTGACTGCATTTGCGCAGGGCAGAGCAGGCATTTAATCCGGTAAAGCTTATAGCCGTTGTTGTTTGGTTTTGGGAAAAGGCGAAGTCTGGGCTTGCCGCCGCAGAAGGGACATGGTTTCATGGATTTTCTCCAACACCTTTTGTGTTTTCCTCGCGGACCACAGCCAGCAAAGCATAGCCCAGGATGTCTTTCCAAGGCGATTCACCAAAAGCGTCTTTCTTGGTGGCAATTCTGAACAACTTGTCAATAACCCGGACAATAGTTAACGCGTCATTCAATTGATGAGGCTGAATTCCATCGGGGTATAAAATGGCCATGATCTGACCAGATTTCCCGAAGCTGTCGCCGTAAGCCTCTTGTTTTTTTACAACAAGGCTGGCCAGCTTCTCGGCCTCTTGATGGTAATTTGTCATTTTGCCTCCAACAGTTCCGGGTTCTGGTAGATGTTGCCGATGACTTCTAAAATATGTTCCTTATGCGCAACTATTCGTGTCCCGCTAAGAGTGATGCCATAATATCCAAAACCAACTTCGTGCGGCTTCCTTGAATCCCATCCATAACTAGAATTTAATACAATATCCCCCTCGTATATCTCCACGCCGTTCTTGTCCTTGAGGCCCGTAAATTGCATTAAATGAAACTGCTGTCTAAAATGCGGTGCTGACCTAATGTGATCGTTAAGTGTTTCTATCCAAGTTGGGTCTTTAATTGGTTTAAGCGGTATAATCCAATCCTGACCATCTTTATTTAAATCGCCGCTTTTTATAAACTGGAAATCGTGGTGCATAACCTTACGCTGTTCATCCCACGCCCTAAACTTTATCTCTCTCATATATCCTTTCTTCTGCGCATTCGTCGCATAATTCAAAAATTACTGGTTCACTGACCCGACGGATGAACTTCAAGCAGTGCCCACAATGCACAGTCCATCGACGTTCTGAACATGGCCTAAACTTACTCAAATATTTTCTTCTAGAATTGGCGTTCATTTTTCGTCCCACATATCTTTTATAATCCATGCGATTAAAACCAAAGACATTAAGAACAAGATCAGGCAGATAATACTGATAACCGATGCTTCATCAGAGTTGATTGTCTGCGTTTTATTTGCGAAAAATGAGCCCCTTGGGGCGGGCGGAACCCAAATAACGCCGATCATTTCAAATTTTCCTTTATGTTCGACGGGAAACGGCGCGTCCAAACATCCGGGGCCATGTTCCAGTTATCGATTGGGATTGCAACCCTGTTGACGCATTCCGGCCGCGAATAAATGTCCATAAAGAGGGGCTGGTCATGGTAAACCTGGGCGTCGTGGATGGGCCCATGGTCCCCAGCGTGCCCCGGAAGATGCGAGCAAGTAAACATCATTTCATCCTGGATGATAAACGGGCATCCATGACGCTGAAGCCGGATGGCCAAGTCGTTGTAGGACATGGGGCAGACTTCAAAACAGCAATCCCAACCGCCCAGTTCAAACAGGATTTTCTTGGAAACCAATCCCACGTTAAGCATGAAGTATTCCTTGGGGATAAAGGATGAGCGGGAAGCATCGTGATTGCTTAAAACGTAATACTTATTTTCCTGCATGGGCATGTCGCCGTCGTTGTTGCCCTCGTAGTATTTACCCATGACCACGCATCGCGGATTCATGTCTTGCTCTACAAGCTTTGACCACCCGACAGTCAGGGAGTTTTCCAGAAAATAACCATCGTCAGCGGCCCAGGTAATCCATTCACCGTCCGCAAATGTAAGGCCGATTTGCTGGCAACGGATGGGGGATCCGAAGTCTTGAATGAATTTGACGTTTTCCATTGCCCTCAAATCATCCGGTGGCGGATAAGGCCCGACAAAGACAATCTGCCATGTGCCAAAAAATGATTTTGCGATTGATTCATAAAGCCTTTGCCAATTTCCCACCCGGATGCCCGGGCAAATAACGGTTAAGTCGTATTTCATTTAACAGTCCTTTAGTTGATTTGGTTCTTCTTTTTCCACTTCAACAACCACATCGACGACCGCGCAAAGGTCAGGGTAGGGGATGTATGCTGTCTTGGGGTTTTCGGTTAACTTGTTTAACAGTCTGGTTTTTCTGTCCATTTTTCTCCTCATTCTTCAAAATCAAATTCAAGATCAATAAATTCCACCTTGCACTTTAAAGCCTTTGAAAGTTTATTTACTATGTTCAAGCAGGATGCCTTGCGGGTGAACATTGGGCCGCTGGCGATTTTTAAATTTTTGCCGTTGAGCAAGTCCCAAGAGTAATTATTAAAGACCGTGCGTGTGACTAAAATCTTAAACGCGCTCATTTTCCGGCGATCTCCCGGCGAACGTGATCGAGTAAGAAATCAATCGATTCATCGAGGCTGTACTTGGGTTTAAAGTCGGTCAGTTTGTCAAACTTTGATGTGTCCGGAACTTGGCGGGTGACGTCAACCGGGCGCAGAAGTTTAGGGTCCTGCACTGCTTTAATTTCTACTTTTGAATGTTCTTTTAATTTCTCGAGGAAGTCACCCACAGAGAAAATCTCTCGGCCGCCGATGTTATAGGCAACGCCAAAAGCGCATTGTTCCGATGCTAACCAATACGAACGCATTGCATCCCTAACATCAATAAGAGTCCGCACACTATCAAGATTGCCGTGATAAAGAGTATTGCTTCGCCCGGATTCGATTTCAGCAATTTGACGAGCAAAGGCAGTAGCAAACAAATCCCCGCGACGTGGGTTAATATAAGCAAACATACGGGTAATGATGATTTTGAGACCAAAAGATTTGAAATAAGCATATGCGGCTTTCTCCTGGGCGACTTTCGAGGCTGAATAAGGGTTTACGGGTTCAATGGGGTGTTCTTCAGTCATGGGAAAGGTTTGAGGATTCCCATAGACCTCGGATGTACTGCACATTTGTAAGATCGCTTCCGGGCAGGTCAAGCGGACGGCCTCGAGAAGATTGGCCGTGCCCATGACGTTGTTGTGGATGACTGCCAAAGGCACATCAAAGCACTTGCGCACGTTCGCAAACGCGGCTAGGTGGAAAATCCTTGTGGGCTTGGCAATCTGAAGGGCCCGGATGATGGACGATAAATCCAGAAGGTCACACTCAATGACGATGATCTTTTTTTTGATGTGTTCAATGTTGGCCAGTGTCCCTGCTGAATGCCATCGGTGGATGCCATACACATTGACGCGGGGATGATATTCCAGAATATAATCTGCCAGATATGAGCCGCCGGATCCTGTGATTCCTGTTATCAGTACGTTTTCAGCCATTCAAACCCTCACGCTTTCTTTAAATAATTTTTTTCAAGATCATCAATGCCATCTAACACGGCTTGAATCTCCTTTGTGCTTAACCTCTTACCGCCAATTGTTGGCGCGGAGTGCTGGATTAAAAGAAGAAGGGCTTTGTTATTAAGTCTGGTCTTCTGCAATTTTCTAAAACCATGTGATATGGCGATGATTGATTGTTCCATCACTTCCAATGGTTCTGGTCCCTTCTCTGCATCTATGCAAGGTTTAATCTTTGGCATTTTGCTCTCCTTATCCCAAGTAGGGGTCGTTTGGACTGTCCCATGTAAAATTTCTGATGAAGTGTTCTAAATACTTCTTTTCTTCTTTTTGATCTTTGCGCATCTGCTTTTCTAATTCATGCCCCTCGGCAATCATTTCTTTATGTCTAATAAGTGCGCACTGCTCACAATATTTATATCGATCGATTTCTTTCCCACACTTCAAGCAACTGCGCTTTTTTAAGACCGACATTTCACACCCAAAGGTTTGCATTGTTGAATGACTGGGATTTTGTATATAAGTCCGGTGTGTTTAAATACGGTTGAAGGGCGTCCTTGCGTTTTAAGAAGACGTTGCCCATGCCATCAGTCCATGAATCTTCGAGGATTTGACGGTCATGGTTGTACCCCGTCGCAAAGGGGCGATGGATGCCATGGCGGCGGTAATGGTCCAAGATAATCATGTTTTGCTTGTCGCCAAAGATTTCCACGCGGCCGCCAGCTTCAATGACGCGCATGACCGCATCGTTTTCGTATTGACCGCAGATATAGCGGCGGTCAAAACCGCCCAGGCTTTCCATCAGCTTGGCTGACATCAAGGCCAGGGGAGCCATCAGCGGCGTGTGGAATTGGCATCCAAAGAAAGAGTGGACGCGCATGTCACAAAATTGATTGTTTTCAAGGGTCTGGATTGATAGGACGACTTTTTCATCATTGAAGCTTTTCCAATGGCGATATGCCTTGCCAATCAAGTCCGGGGTGTGTTCAGCGTCATCCGCTGTCCATTGGATTGTCTCTCCCCGGCACTCACGGCGGGCAATTTCATAGCATTGAGCGGGCTTGATTCTCCCGGTGTGGATATAACGGAATTTAATTTCTGGAAAGCAGGTTTCAATAATATTGTTCTTTCCATCAATGCCTGTAC
>Ga0196964_10001152_pt1 | contig 13709 bp, 7 predicted proteins | sample S1_10metaG_FD_148615 | JGI IMG/M metagenome (GOLD analysis project Ga0196964, IMG submission 148615) | Soil microbial communities from Anza Borrego desert, Southern California, United States - S1_10 | ecosystem: Environmental > Terrestrial > Soil > Desert | place: USA: California | collected...
TGCGCGACAGGATCTCGCCGCAGTGCGGGCAGAACCAGCGGTTGCGTTCATCGTGCTGGGCCCAGACATCGGGCTCGCTGCGCAGAAGGTTGCGCAGCTTCGCGATCGACGGCACGTCGGCGAGCGCGCGCTTTTCTCCATCCGGTGTCGTGTGCTCGAGCGTGTTCATGAGGTGCCGTCGCAGTTCCAGTCAATAAGTCGTCGACACATTGTGCAATGCAACTCGGCGGCCATGTTATGGAACCCTTGGAAAATTTATCCGCCTACGTGTGCAATACTTTTTTCGCACCCTCTCACGCAGGGAAGACCACTTATGGACGTGCCGGTCAACCAGAACCTTAAGGAGAAAGCCATGCGTCTGCTCGTCACTTTGGCCGCTTTGATGTTATTTGCTTTCAGCACCAGTGCAGAAGAACGGCGCCGCGACGGAGAGCGCCGTGAGGGCGAGCGTCGCGAAGAGCGCGAAAAGCGCCGTGACGGCGAGAGGAAGGAAGGCGAGCGCAAAGAAGGCGATCGCAAAGATGCGCAGGTTGTGGAAGGGACTCTCGCCGCCAAGGGTGAGAACTGGATCGAGGTCAAGGCCGCGAACTCGGATAAGACGGCCAAGTTTATTCCGGAGTGGATCGGCGGGATGCCGGATAAGGGCGGCGGCTTCGATAAGGAAGTGATCGAGAAGATTGCGAAGCTGAAAGTGGGCTCGCGCGTCCTCGTCCACTGGAAGCAGGATGAACACCTGCGCGTCATCAATGTCAAGGCGCTGGACGGTGGCGAGCGGAAAGAGGGCGAAGGTGACCGTAAAGAGGGCGAGCACAAGGAACGCGACGGCGACCATAAGCACGAGCGCAAGGACGGCGAACGCCGCGAGCACAAAGAACGATAAGCCTCTTGACCGGGCAAGTATGAAAGCGCGGGCGCCCTACTGGCGCCCGCGTTTGTTTGTTGAACTTTGAATCCGTGCGCGACGGGTTCGTCTGTACTTCAGGAGTCAGTGACATGAGGCAGTCTGCTGTTGCACATGAGATTCAAAGCAGCATCCTCTGTGTCGCAGACTCTCTAATTTAAATGCGGTCGAGGATCAACGCGTGGCTGAAAGCGTCCAGAAGCCCGGTCTCAAACGGTGGTTCGTCGCGGCTGCGGCCGTTGCACTGGTTGCCGTCATGCTCGTTGCATCTGGCGCCTTCAAGAAAGCCGATCTCAGCACGGCGTCGTCTCCGACATTCGCAGTCAAGCGTGGACAATTGACGATCAGCGTTTCTGAACCCGGCACGATCAAGTCGCGCAATCTGGAGGTCATCAAGAGCGAAGTCGAAGGCCAGACGACGATCCTGTGGCTGGTCCAGGAAGGAACCCAGGTCAAGAAAGGCGACCTGCTGGTGGAACTCGACGCCAGCAAGCTGCAGGACCAGCGCGTCGACAAGCAGATTGCCGTTCAGAACGCGGAAGCAAACTTCATCCGCTCGCGCGAGCAACTCGAAGTGACCAAAAACCAGACGCAGGCGGACATCGCCAAAGCAAAACTCGATTATCAGTTCGCATCTGAAGATCTCGTCAAATACGAACAGGGCGACTACCCGACGTCGAAGAAAGAAGCCGAAGCACGATTGTCGCTGGCGCGGGATGAACTCGCGCAGAAGACAGAAAAGTCGAAGCAGTCAAAAGAGCTCTACGAAAAGGCATTCACGTCGCTCTCCGAAGTTCAGGCTGACGAACTCGCCGTGAAGCGCGCGCAGAACGAACTGGAGTCCGCGCGCGAGCAGCTCACGCTGCTGGAAAGCTTCACGCACAAGCGCCGCCTTGCGGAACTGCGCAGCAACCTGGACCAGACCCGAATGGCGCTCGAACGCGTGACGCGCAAAGCATCGGCGGACATTGTTCAGTCCGAAGCGGAACTGCGCGCGAAGGAGTCGGAGTTTGAGCGCCAGAAGTCGCAGCTCGCCAAGATCATCAAGCAGATCGAGCGCACGAAAATGTACGCGCCGACCGACGGCCTCGTCGTCTACGCAACGACGGGGCAATCGAACATGCGCTCCAATGCCGAACCGCTTGCCGAGGGCGCGACTGTGCGTGAGCGTCAGGACATCATCTATCTGCCGACGAGCAACTCGGTGATGGCCGAAGTCAAGCTGCATGAATCCACGCTGGACCGCGTGCGACCCGGGCTGCCGGTGCGGATCACCGTCGATGCCCTGCCGGGCAAGGTGTATAGCGGTAGCGTCGCGAAGATCGCGCCGCTGCCGGACGGGCAGAGCATGTGGATGAATCCCGACATGAAGGTGTTCAACAGCGAGATCCATCTCGAAGCGAACGACGATGCGCTGCGCACCGGCATGAGTTGCCGCGCGGAGATCGTCGTCGAGACGCATGCCGACGCGGTGTACGTGCCCGTCCAGGCGGTCCTGCGCGTGAACGGCGTGCCGACCGTGTACATCAAGAACGGCGACAAACTCGAACCGCGCCGGATCGATGTGGGCCTCGACAACAACCGCATGGCTCATGTCCGTTCCGGATTGGAAGCGGGTGAATCCGTGGTCTTGAACCCGCCGCTCGCGGACGCTGCGGCGCTCGCCGATCAGGGCCCGCCGCCCGCGCCGGTCAAGGTTCCTGAAACGCCAAAGAAAGCGCCGCCGGCGACAGCGTCTCTGCCGGAGCCGCAGACGAGTGCGAAGACGGCCGAAGTGGTTCCCCAGCCGGTCGCTGAAGCCCGCACGCCGGACGCAGGAACCCAGACGGGTGAAGAGCGCCGCGGCCGCAGAGGCAACATGACGCCGGAACAGCGTGAAGAAATGCGCAAGCGCATGGAGAGTATGTCGCCCGAAGAGCGGGAGAAGATGCGCGAGCAGTGGATGCAACGCCGCCAGCAGCAGGGTGGCAACTCCGAAGGCGGCGCGCGCGAGCGTGGAGCGCGCGAATGAGCGCCGCCGCGACGCATACGCAGACCGTCGTCCAGCTCTCCTCTGTGTGCAAGACGTACCTCATGGGCACGCAGCAGGTGAAAGCGCTCGACAACGTCAGCATCGGTTTCGAGCGCGGCAGCTTCTGGGCGCTGATGGGCCCGAGCGGCTCGGGCAAGAGCACCATGCTGAACCTGCTGGGGTGTCTCGATCGTCCGACATCGGGCACTTATCTGCTGAACGAGCAGGACGTGAACACGCTCAGCGATGATGAACTGAGCGATCTGCGCCTGAAGTACCTCGGATTCATCTTCCAAAGCTTCAATCTGATTCCGCAGCTCACCGTCCGCGAGAACATCGAGCTGCCGCTCTATTACCTCGGCTGGGAGCCAGAGGAGTGTACGGCGAAGGCCGAGTTGCTCGCCGCGGAGGTCGGCCTCAAAGAACGTCTGAATCACCGTCCGACGGAGCTCTCCGGCGGCCAGATGCAGCGCGTGGCGATTGCCCGGTCCCTCGCGAATGAGCCGCTCGTGTTGCTCGCCGACGAGCCGACCGGAAACCTGGATTCGAGCACCGGCGACCAGATCGTGCGCCTGCTGCAGGATCTGAACGAAAAGGGCAAGACCATCATCATGGTCACCCACGAGCCCGATGTCGCGATGAAAGCGAAGCAGCGCCTGTACATGCGCGACGGAAAGATCGAACGCATGGAGGGTGTCTGATCCGTGCGCCAGCTTTCACGCAACATTCGGCTGGGCATCAAGAACCTGCTGCTGCATAAGCTGCGCACGGCTCTCACCATGCTGGGCATGGTTTTTGGCGTCGGCAGTGTGATCGCTATGCTGTCCGTCGGAGAGGGTGCGAGCAAAGAGGCCCTTGAACAGATCCGCAAGCTTGGCAGCAACAACATCATCATCTCATCGATGAAGCCGGTCGAAGAGACCAGTTCCGGCTCGGCCATGTCACGCCTGAGCATCTACGGACTGCTCTACGCCGACGAGACGCGCATCTCCGAAACTTTCCCGCAGGTAGAGCGCACCGTTCCGGTGAAGCTCGTGCGCAAGGAAGGCAGCCTCGGCAACATGAAGATGGAGTTGCGCGTCGTCGGGACGACGTGGGCGTGGTTCGAGCTCGTACAGCGCGAAGTCGTCGCCGGGCGCGTGCTGCTCGCGCGAGACCAGTACGAGTACAACAACGCCGTCGTCCTCACCGAGCACGGCGCGCGGCGGCTCTTGGCCACGCAGAACACGATCGGCCAGCCGCTGAAGATCGGGCGCGATTACTATGAAGTCGTTGGCATCGTGAAGTCCGAGGCGAGCCAGAGCGGCGGCCTGCAGACGCCCGACCAGGAGGTCGACGCGTACATTCCGATCAATCTGGCTCGCGAACGTTACGGCGACACGAGCGTGCGCCGCTCCGCAGGATCGACCGAGCGGGAAAAAGTCGAGCTGCATCAGTTGATCGTGCAGACAAAGAGCAGTGACGACGTCGAAGAAGTAGCAACCGGAATCGAAGCGATGCTCAAACGCTTCCACAAGAAGACGGATTACCGTCTGAGCATTCCACTCGCGCTGCTGCGGCAGGCAGAAGCGACGAAGCGAACGTTCAATATCGTGCTCGGCTCGATCGCGGGCATCAGCTTGCTCGTCGGCGGCATTGGCATCATGAACATCATGCTCGCGTCCGTGATGGAGCGAACCAAGGAGATCGGCATCCGCCGCGCCATCGGCGCGCGTCGCGCTCAAATCATTACGCAGTTCCTGATCGAAACGGTCGTGCTTTCGACACTCGGCGGAATCATCGGCCTGATCATCGGCGTCCTGATCCCGTGGACCATCACGTACTTCGCAGGAATGCCAACGGTCGTGACGCTCTTCAGCCTCGTGCTATCGCTAAGCATCAGTCTTGCGATCGGCATTGTCTTCGGGCTGTATCCGGCGATCCGCGCGGCCAAACTCGATCCGATCATCGCATTGCGTCACGAATAGCCGCAACAGCGGGTTCCGGGTTCCGAGTTCCGGGTTCCGGATTACTGCAACGGACGTTAAACCCGGAACCCGGAACTCGTAACCCGGAACTTATTCAATGTTCATCTCGCCGATGCTTCCGCCGGGACTGGAACGTGGCGGCGGACGCGATGGTTCCGGGCGTGGCTGCGGGCGCGGCCCGGGCTGTGTAAACGAGGTCGAGGTCGGCGTTTGAGTCTGGCGTGCCCGAGCGCTCGCGATGCGTTCTTTCAGGCGGGCTGTCTCCGGACGCCCCGGGAGAAGCCGCTCCGCTTCATTGGCGCCCGTGTCGGCGGATGAAAGGCTGCCTTGCTGCAGCGCGCGCTCCGCGTTCTGAAGCACTTCGGCGAACTTGCTTCGCCGCTCAGCAGCATCGACTGCGGCGAGCCAGCGGTTTTTCAGCTCGGGTATCGTCTTCTCCGCGGGAAAGAGACGCTCGGCCGCCAGAATGGATTCTTTCGCGGCCGCAAAACTATTCGCGTCGATCTCTTTCCCCGCCCTGGCGGTGAGCGCATCGAACTCGGCGCGGCGCTTTTGTTCAAATGCCGCGCGCAGTTTCTGGCGGGCCTCGGCGAGCGCCGGATCCTGAGGATAGAGCTTCTGCGCTTCGCCGTAGCGTGCCTCGGCCTGCTCCAGCGATCCAGCCTCGAGCAGCACAGCCGCCTGCTTCATGGCCTCGTCGAACGTCTTTCGCCTTCGCTGCTCTTCCTTTCCGGCCGCAATCTGCTTCTGCAGGCGTATGACGTCCTCATCGCGCGGATAAGCCTTCGCGGCCGTCTCGAGTTCAGATTCGGCGCTCTCCAGCTTTCCAGCAGTGACGAGCGCTTCGATACGCTTGATGTCTTGCTCGAAGGCGACACGCCGGCGCTGCTCGCGTTCGCGTTCCAGTACTCGCTGTTCAACGGCCGCGATCTTCGTCTCAATGGCCTTTAAACGCGGATCGTCGATCTGCATTTCGCGAGCTGACTTCAGATTCTCTTTGGCTGCGTCCAGAGTCGCTTCTTTCCCGGCCGCATTTTCAGCCTTGGTGATGAGTCGCTCGAATTCGCGTTTTCTTGCGATCTCCGCGCGTCGCGCCTGCAGTTTTGCAACGCGCTCCCGCACGCGCGCATCGCCTGACGCGATTGCGCGTGCAGTCTCGAGCCGCTGTTCGGCCTGATCGAGCGACTCATCGTTGGGAACCAAATTGTCAAAGCGCTCGAGCTCAGCGACGAGCTTCTGCTCTTTCTCCTCTTCGGCGCGGCGCGACGTGATCCGTCGCTTCAACTCTTCCCTGCGCTGGCTGATCGCGCGCTCATCTCCGCCGAGCCGTTCGGCCGTCGCGAGTTGCGTCTCGGCTTCTTCGTACTTCGCCTCTTTCAAGGCGCGATCAGCGGCCTGAAGCGCGGTATCGACGGCCTTGCGCTTCTGCTCTTCGGCGGCAACTCGGCGTGCTTCCGTTTGCTGCCGCTCCTGTTCCGCGGCCTGCTTCCGGCGCGCGGCTTCCTTTCGGCGCTCGAGTTCCTGTGCGTGCGCAGCAAGCGCCGCGTTCCCGGGAAATTCCTGTCGCGCCTGCGAGAGCTCACGTTCGATCTCCTCCAGAGCGGCGCTCGAGTTCATCTGCTGATCGATGCGGGCAACCGTGCTTTCTTCCTCTGCAGTGTGGCTCGCGGAAGGCTCAGCCGGAGTTGAAGGCGCAGACACCGGGTCTTCATCGTCGCGCCAGAAGCTGAAGATGAGCAGCGACAAGAGCACGAGCGCCGCAGCCGCGGCACCGATCAGGCGCGCAGGCTTGCGTCGAGGCGCAGGCAGCGGCGTCTCGTGCTCAATACGTTCGCTGAAAGGCTTCGGCGCGGGCGTCGCACCCCTGAACGGGAGCGTCGGAAAATCCTCTGCTGCTGAAGGAGGAGGTTCCGACGGCGGCGGCTTGCTCTGTTGCACGTCCGGAGACGCCTCCGGCGTGCTCGCAGCCGGAGGCGACGCGGATTCTTCGGTGCGCGCTTCTACGCTCGGAGACGGCGGCGTCTGCGCGACCTCTGGTGCCGGCGGCGGAGCGGGCGTGGAGTCGGCCAGCCCTTCGATCGCCGTCGGCTGACTTGGACTCGGCAGCGGCACTGAAGAAGAAGGCGGAATGTAGTGGGCCTGAGGCGCGCTGATCGGAAGCGGAGGAGAACTGGCCGAATCTTCCAGCCTGTCGCGCACCTGCCGCAGCGCTCGCAAGAGCTGTTGTGAAGTCGGAAAGCGCTTCTCTGGTTTCTTCTCGAGGCAGCGTTCAACGATGCGGCAGAGCTCCGCGTCCAAATCGCCGCGTGTCGAGTTGAGCGGCGGCGTCGCATCATGGATCGTGGCGAAGATCGTCTTCATCGGACTGTCGCGATGGAATGGCGACCGCCCGCACAGCAACGCGTACAGCGTTGCGCCCATCGAAAAGATGTCGGAGCGATTGTCGGCGGAGTGCGCTTCGAGCGCCTGTTCCGGCGCCATGTAGCCGGGCGTGCCCATGGCTGACTCTGTCGCGGTGAGGCCGGTCATTCCGTCGCCGCGCGACTGAACCCGCGCGAGGCCCAGGTCCATCAGCTTGGCGTTGTTCGTGTCCAGCGTTCCTTCGCGTGATCGCTGCGGAATGATGATGTTGTCGGGCTTGATGTCGCGATGGATAATGCCCATGGCATGCGCCGCATCCAACCCGGTCGTCGCCGCGATCGCAATCTCCACGGCGTCGCGCTGTGAAAGACCCGTTTGTTGCTGCTGTCGCAGCGCGGCCAGCAGCTTTCCGGCCGTCGTCCCGCGCACGTATTCCATGACGATGAAGTACAGTCCCGCGTCTTCGTTCACGTCCAGCACCTGGACAAGATGCGGTGAACGCGTCTCGGCGGCGATCTGCGCTTCCTGAATGAACCTGTCAATCAGCGTCGGATCCTGTTCGGCAAGATGGAACGGCAATACTTTTACCGCAACGCCAATATTCAGGCGTGGATGGACGCCGTAATAGACGCACCCCATCCCACCCTGGCCCAGCTTGGCCAGCAGCGGGATTCCGCCGAGCGCCGGACGCATGCCGTCCTGCCACTGCACGCGCGGCGCGTCGCGCAGCAGCCGCTCGCTGGTCAGATCACACGGTTGAATGGCAGGGCGCGCACCACCGCGATGGAAACGCGGGCGGGCTTTCGAGCTTGGCGGTGTAGCCGGACGGCTGGGTGTCGGCGACCCTGGAGCGTTACCCGGGCCTTTTAACGTGGGGGGCAGTTCGTCCCGGGTGTCCGGCTGTTTCTCCGGCGCGTTTTCGTCAGGCGGTGAACCGCTGTGCTCGTGACCCGTCATCTTCGCCCTCGCTCTGCTCACAGAGCGCCACGGTAGGCGGAGCAACACTTATTCCCATGTCCGTGCATAAACAAGGCAAGCGGCATCACGCTTGCCTTAGGGCGGCTGCACGTCTGCGTGCGGATCATCTTATGAATTACATATCGCGATGTCTTTGTTTGACGCTCCTCTGCTCGACACTCAGCGCCGCCACGCTCCCCGAAGGCTTTGCCGAGACCACATTGGCGACCGGCCTTTCCAGCCCGGTATCAATGGCGCTGGCTCCCGACGGCCGCATTTTCATTTGTGAGCAAGCGGGGCATTTGAAAGTCTGGAAGAACGGTGCAATTCTGCCCACGCCCTTCGTCAATTTGAAAGTGGACTCTAACGGCGATCGCGGCCTTGTGGCTGTGGCGCTGGACCCGGAGTTCAATCAGAACGGTTACGTATACTTGGTGTACACAGTGCGCGGAACGCCTGCGCATAATGTCGTCTCACGATTTACGGCCGACGGCGACGTCGCGCAAACTGGCAGTGAAACCGTCATCTTTCACATCTCCGACCTGAACACTTCGGTGCACCACTGCGTCAACTCGCTGGGCTTCGGCCCCGATGGAAAGCTGTACATCGGCGTCGGTGACAACTCCGACAGCGCCAATGCTCAGAGCTTCGAAAACATGATGGGCAAGATGCTGCGCATCAATCGCGACGGCACCATTCCATCCGACAACCCGTACTACAACACGCTGGAAGGCGACCTGCGCGCGATCTGGGCGATCGGCTTCCGCAATCCGTTCACGTTCTCCTTTCATCCGGAGACTCGCCGGATGCTGATCAACGAAGTCGGGTTCAGCACGTGGGAAGAGATCAACGAGGGCGCTGCGGGCGCCAATTACGGCTGGCCGTTGAGCGAAGGCGCAACGACCGAACCCGGCCAGAGCACTCCAGTGTTTGCCTATGGCCACGGCACCACGAACGAGACCGGCTGCGCGATCACTGGCGGGCAGTTCTACGAACCGCAGACGCAGCAATTTCCAGCCGAGTACAAGGGCCGCTATTTCTTCATCGATTACTGCAGTGCGTGGATACGGATGCTTGATTTCAGCGAGGGCGTCCGTGCACTGCCGTTCGGGACAGGGCTGGCGCAGTATCCGCTCAGCCTCCGGGTGGGACCGGACGGAAGCCTCTACTACCTTTCGCGCGGGCCAAATCTCTTCAAAGGATCGTTGCGGCGCATTCAGTACTCGCCCGCCGTCGTCCCGACGATTGTCGAGCAGCCCTCGCCGACGACGGTGTTCACAGGCGACGCCGCCACGTTCAGCGTCGTTGTCACGGGCGCCGAACCGATGAATTACCAGTGGCAGCGCGATGGCCAACCGATCACCGGCGCCAACTCGAGTACGCTTGTGCTCGAGAACGTGCAGCTCTCCGACAGCGGCGCGAGCTTCCACTGCGTGATCTCGAACGCATACGGAAGCGCGACCAGCGACGGAGCGACTCTGACGGCCGTCGAGAACCAGTCACCGGTCCTGACGATTGCGTCACCGGAAGATAGCGGGCTCTACACTGCAGGCTCGCTCATCGAATTCAGCGCGAGCGCCTTCGACCCTGAGGACGGGCCGCTGGGCGCAGAAGCTTTCATCTGGCAGATCGAGCAGGTCCGGCCGTCGCACGCGCGTCCGCTGGTGCAGCCCATCGTCGGCGAAACGAGTGGCAGCGTTGTGCTGCCGGACGTTGGGCAAGCCGATCCCGATGTCACCTACCGATTCATATGTACAGTGCGCGACTCACGTGGAGCCGAGACGACGCTGGTCCGCGAACTGCAGCCGCGTCTGGTGACGCTCAGATTCGACTCGCGTGTTCGCGGTCTTACGCTCCAACTGGATGGCCACCGTTTCAGCGGGCCGGCAGAATTTTCAGGCGTGGCTGGGTTCCGCCGCCGCATTTCGACTGAAACGCCGCAGCGTTTGAACGGCGGCATATATGACTTCATGGGCTGGTCGGACGGAGGGCCGATCGCGCACGAGATCGTCACGCCACAGTCCGACGGAACGTGGCTCGCTGAGTTCGTGCGCCGGAATCCGCCGAGTCTCTCCACGATCGCGCATGAGCCCGCGGCCGGCATCGAGACCGGCGACCTCGTCACGTTTACCGCTGTAGCCGCGAAACATCCACACGCCCTGACGCACACATGGCATTGGACCTTCGGCGATGGAGAAAGCGCATGGACGCCCGACTCCGCGAAACACGCCTTCACCGATCCCGGCGTGTACACCGTCACGCTGACCATCGCCGACGAAATGGGGCTCTCGACAACTGTGTCCCTTGATCTGCAGGTGCGCAGTTCAGACGTGGATGGCGACGGCATTCCCAATCGCCAGGACGGCGACGATGACAACGATGGCTTCTCGGACGAAGCCGAGCTTGCCGCGGGAACAGATCCGCTGAACGCCGAGTCCGTTCCCGGCCGCCCCGCGCGTTCGGCACTTCTGCGGCGGCTGAGTGGCGTCTTCTATCCGGACGGAAAGAAGCCTGACACGCTGTCGATCACAAGTGTTCTTCCAGAAGGCGTCAAACTCGCTGAACATCTTCAGATCGGCATCGGCGAGCGCGAGACGCGGCTGGCAAAGATGAGCCCCACACGCTGGGCCTCACCGGACGGCGCCGTGCTGGTCGTGAAACGCCGCAAACATGCGGACCTCGAATTTGCGTTGAAGTGGCGCGCTCCGGGCTTGCTTTCTGTGCTTGGTGAAAAGAGCCAGGTTCTGCCGCTCAGAATCACCTGCGGCGATGACATCTTCGAATGCAAGGCCTCGGTGGTCACCATCGCGAAAGGCACTTCCGTAAGGGTGCAACTGCAACACGCCAGATAAGCTGGTTGGAGGGTCGCTCACATGGCCACACGCATCCGTTATCTGCGCTGGTGGATTTGCGGCCTGCTGTGCCTCGCCACGACCATCAACTATCTCGACCGTTCGACGCTTTCCGTCCTCAAGAAGACGATCGCCGACGACATCCACATGACCGATGACGATTACGCCAACATCGTCATCGCCTTCATGCTTGCGTACGCGTTCGGTCAGATGATCGTCGGAAAGCTCATCGATGTCGTCGGGACGCGCTGGGGCTATCTGCTCGCGTTCATCGTCTGGTCGCTCGCGAGCATGGCTCACGCCGCGGCCGGCAGCGTCGTGGGCCTGGCGATCTGCCGTTTCATTCTCGGTGCAGGCGAGGCGGGCAACTTTCCCGCTGCGATCAAAGCGATCTCTGAATGGTTCCCGAAGAAAGAACGCGCTTTTGCAACGGGGCTGATGAACGTCGGCTGCGGCGTCGGGGCGATGATCGCGCCGTGGATCATCTTCGCCATCATGGACCCGGCGATGCTGGGCCTGAGCTGGCGCGAGTCCTTCGCATGGATCGGCGCCGCCGGATTCGTGTGGGTCGGACTCTGGCTCTGGCTTTACAAACCGCCTGAAGAACACCCGCGGCTGGCGGAGCAAGAGCTTCAGCACATCCGCGCGGGCCAGGACGCGCCGGTCAAGGAGCTCCCGGGAGAAAAGATCCGCTGGCGAGATCTGTTCAAGCATCGACAACTGTGGGGCATCGTCTGCCTGCGCCTCTTCAGCGATCCAGTCTGGTGGTTCTGGATCGTGTGGTTCCCCGGATACCTGCAAACGCACCGCGGCTTCACCCTCGCGGATCTCGCAGCGTTCTCCTGGATCCCATTCTTTACTTCCGACTTCGGGAGCCTTGCCGGCGGCGGCATCTCCACCTGGTTCGCATACCGGACATCGTCGATCGTGAAAGCCAGGCTGCTGGCGCTCGCATGCTGCGCCTCGGTCATGCCGCTGGCGATCTGGGCTGGCCTGACGACGAGCTCCGCGACAGCCATTCTGCTCGTCAGCATCGTGACATTCGCGCATCAGGCGTGGTCGGCGAGCGCGCTGACGCTGCCCGCCGACGTGTTCCCTTCGCGTTACGTCGGCTCGGTGTATGGAATCACTGCGATGGCCGGCGCGCTGGGCGGAATCGTGTCGTCGAAGCTGATCGGCCACATCTCGACAAACTACGAAACCTTCGTGCCGATGTTCGTCGCGGCGGGACTCTCGCACATCATCGGGCTGACCTGCGCTTACTTCCTGATCCGGCAGCCGGTGGCTGAGATGAGCCGCGAACCGGTTCGAGCCAGAGTGGAAGCCGCAGCGTAGCTACTTTACTGCGACGCTCGCCTTCGCCTGCTCCTGCTGGCAGTACAACGCGACCGCAGCGATGAGATCGGCGGGCTCAACCGGCTTGGATAGATGCAACTGGAAGCCGCTCTCCAGCGCCTGCCGCCGGTCTTCCTCGCGCGCGTATGCGGTCAGAGCGATCGCCGGGATCTGGCCGCATTCCTCTGGCGGCAGTTTGCGGACCTTGCGGATCAGGCTGTAGCCGTCCTCTTCCGGCATCCCTAAGTCGCTGACCAGAAGCGTCGGCCGGAAAACTTTGAGCAGCTCGAGGGCTTCGGCCGCGCGCGATGCCGTCATCACCGTGGCGTGCGTGCCCTTCAGCACCTCCGCCAGCGTCTCGCGCGAATCCGATTCATCATCCACGATCAGGATGCGGTGGCTGGCAAGATCAATGACGCTGTTGACCGAGAGCTTCGGAAGCTGGCCGTCCGCCGGCGACACAGTCGTCAGTTTGACGGCCACGATCGGCAGCGTCACTTTGAAGGAACACCCCTTCCCCAGCCCTTCGCTGTGAGCGCTGACCGAACCGCCGTGCAGCTCGGTGAGATGCCGCACGATGGCAAGGCCGAGCCCAAGACCGCTGCGCGTTCGTGTCGAGCTACTGTCGGCCTGGCGGAATCGATCGAACACATGCGGCAGGAATTCGGGATCAATCCCAGCGCCATTGTCGATCACGCTGACGCGCACGCGGGATTCCACGCACTCCAGCTTGATCAGGACCTTTCCGCCGGCTTCGGAGAACTTCAGCGCGTTCCAGATCAGGTTGCTGAAGACCTGCTGCAGCCGTTCTGGGTCGCCCAGAAGTTTCGGAACGGTGCGATCCAGGTCCAGCGTGAGCGCGACGCCGCGGTCGTCGGCAGCCGGGCGGATGGCATCGGCGACGCTCTCCAGCAGCGAACAGAGATCGAGCGCGCGAATATGCAGCCGCAGCTTTCCGACGATGATGCGCGAGATGTCCAGAAGATCGTCAATCAGCTTGGTCTGCGTGCGAACGTTGCGCTCGATGATCTCGAGGCCGCGATTGCGCTTCTCATTGTCGAGCTGCCCCGAGCGCAGCATGCGCGTCCACGCCAGCACCGAGGTCAGCGGCGTGCGCAGCTCGTGCGAAAGCGTAGCGAGGAATTCGTCCTTGATCTTGTTCGCCTCGCGCGCCTCGTAGTTCAGCGTGTTCTCGATCGCGATCGAGCCGAGCTGCGCGAGCTGCAGCAGGATCGCTTCATCAGAATCGACGAACTCGCTCGAGTCCTTGCCGGCGACGCACAACATTCCGATGCTCTCGCCGTCGCGGGCAAGCAGCGGCAGCG
>Ga0196964_10001153_pt1 | contig 13700 bp, 8 predicted proteins | sample S1_10metaG_FD_148615 | JGI IMG/M metagenome (GOLD analysis project Ga0196964, IMG submission 148615) | Soil microbial communities from Anza Borrego desert, Southern California, United States - S1_10 | ecosystem: Environmental > Terrestrial > Soil > Desert | place: USA: California | collected...
CGATTACGAAGCCGGCGCCGCTGAAGCCATGGCGGCCAAGCGCGCCGATTATTTTGAGGCAGGCACGCTTGCGGTGTGGGACGTCGATGTGTTGGCTGAAACCGTGCACGTCTATGTTAAAGAAAACCCTCTGGTGCCTGAAACATTCAAGCGCGGCCAGATCGTCCACGCCGGATCGGCAATGCCAGGATTTCAGCTGAGTATCGATCAGATCTTTGAGTAATCCTCAGGCGTCTTCCACGTCTTGAGGCACTTCGCACGCGTCCATGCCGTCATACGATTCCAGTCCGGCCTCCGCGGCAAACTTCTCAAGTTCCGCGTTCCGCTTCTCCAGCGAATTGACGTCGTGTTTCTCAACGCGTTCTACATGCAGCCAGTAAAACGTCTTGCTTTCGTCCTGGAAGACACCGACTGTCTCGTAACCCATTTTTTCCAGCGCTTCGGCTGCGCGATGCAGCTTCTTGCGGCTCTTGTCTGTGAAAAAGTAGCCCCAGAGCAGCTCACCGTCGACGTTCCACTTGGACTTCGTACGCATGTTCTCGAACATTTCTTCGAGCATCGTTCTTTCGATCACAACCAGCTCCTTCTATCACTGCCACGGCACAACAAGGCTACGGAAATCCCGTGCCGACCGACCCATTTTCGATAAATACAGGTTGGAGTGGTCTACTGCTTTTTCGCTTTTCTGGATCCCTGCGCTTCGTGCGGGTCATAGTCCGGATTTGGCGAGGGCAGCTGCGCCTGGACGCGCTCGCGCCAGGCGTGAAGCTGCTTGCGAAGTTCCGCAGCTTTCTCCGGCATCGTGTCCGCAAGATTCTTTGACTCCGAAACATCATTGCCCAGATCATAGAGCTCTATGTGATTGTCTTCGAAAAACTCAATGAGCTTCCAATTACCCGCGCGCAGTGCCGAATAAGGCGTGGCTCCGCCAGGATGGTAGTGAGGATAATGCCAGTAAACGGCGTCGCGGTTGAGCCCCTGCTTTGGATCGCGCATCGCGGGCAACAGGCTGGTTCCGTCCAGCACCGGCGCCAGCTTCGCATCGACTCTCGCGCCAGACAGTTCGATTGCCGTTGGAAAGAAATCGGGCGTGATCACGACCTGCTCGCAAACAGAGCCCGCGGGGGTAATGCCCGGCGACTTCACGATCAGCGGCACGCGCACGCCGCCTTCGTAGGCCGAACCCTTGCCCACACGCAGCGGCGCATTGCTGGTGACGCCCATCAGGCCGCCGTTGTCAGAGGTAAAAATGATCGTGGTGCGCTCGGCAATCTTCAATTCTTCGAGCTTCGCGAGAATCTTCCCGATGCTTTCATCGAGGCTATGAATCATCGCCGCATAAGTCGCATTTGAATGCCGCGCGCCGGGCTTGCTTACGGCCTTGTACTGTTCAATCAGCGGCTTCTTTGCCTGGATTGGCGTGTGAACGCAGTGATGCGGCAGGTACAGAAAAAAAGGCTTGTCGCGGTGGGCTTCAATAAAACGGCAAGCCTCGTCGCCTTCACGGTCCGTGAGGTACTCGCCATCCGGGCCGTTGCTCAGCGTCGGAAGTTTGTAAGGTGAAAAGAAACTCGGCGGCTGGCCCATGTGCGTTCCGGCGAGTGTAAAATCAAACCCGTGAAGTTCCGGCCCGTTGTCTTTTCCCAGATGCCATTTGCCGATGTGCCCGGTGGCGTAGCCGCTTGCTTTCAGAACTTCGGCCACGGTTATCTCATCGTTTGGCAGCGCCTGCGTCCACTCTGGAACCTTGAGCCTCGCCTTCGGCCGGTTGTGGCCGGGAATCCAGTCCGTGATGCGCAGGCGGGCTGGATATTTTCCGGTTAGAAACGACGCGCGCGTCGGCGAGCAGACCGTGCAGGCCGAATAGGCATTGGTGAACTTCATCCCGCCTGCAGCCAGGCGGTCAATGTTCGGGGTCTTGTAAAAATCGCTGCCGGTGCAGCTTAGATCACTCCAGCCCAAATCGTCGATAAGGATAAAAATAACGTTCTGCCGCTCGCCGGCCTGCACAGGCGCAAGCAGAAGCGCGGTCACAACAATTGCTAAAAGTTGTCGCATCCATAATTCTCCAGCCATGCTCGTTCAACTGTATACAGCAGCGAGCGGAAAATGGCTGTTCGGACACCAAATAATGTGCGCTCACGCGGTGGCGGGCTCATCATTAAGCGTGGTAAGATAAAGCCGTATGCAATCCGAGGACTCTGCCAAAAAAGAAGCCCTGCGGCGCGCTGTGGCGGCCTATGTTGTGCGTAACGAATGGCCGTTGCTGCTCATCATGCTGCCGCCGTTCATGCCCGTCATCGTTTTCATCATGCTTCTGTGTGTTTCGGGCGGCCGATCCGATCCGCACGAGAATTTCAAGCAGAGCAAACAGCAATACGAGTCCGAACACCCCGTTCTTGCCGACGAGAACAATGCCGCCATTGATTACCGAAGCGCCGATGCCGTACTCTCGGCGCAACAGGAAAGACGGCCGATCGAACTGTGCCGCATCGGTGATTATTATGCACTGCCGCAAGTCAGGCGTTTCATTGAGAGCAACGGAGAAACCCTCGCGCATCTGCTCACAGCGTCAGAAAAGAGCGCATGCGAATGGGGCGAGAAAACGCCAAAGCAGCGCCCGATTGACGAGTTTGCTTTGTTGAATCTGCTTCAGGTTTACGCGCGCTGCTGTGCTCACAAGGGGGAACACGAAAAAGCCGCGCAGGCGTTGAAGAGCGCTTATAAACTGATCGATCGTCTTAATTCCGATTTTGCCTGCACCAGCGCTAACATTGATCAGATTGCTAATGCCATTCTCTTCTGGGACACCCCGCAGAGCACGGCTGACCTGGAACACTATCGGCAGGCACTGGGATCTGAGCGCGACGCGCGTTCTCGAGCGTTGCGAAAATTGAAAGCCTTTCGCAGCGACGTCGTGTACGCGCTGGACGGGATCGCCAGTGGAAATCTCACGCCATCTCGATACGGCTGGATTGGTGCCTATGCGCCAACGCCTGGCAGCGTGCGAATGATGTGGTACGCCGGCGAGCGCAAGAGTTTTCACGCCATTCTCGATGCGCTCACAAAAGGGCTGGACGACGGCGATAAAACGCTGCGCTGGTATGAATACGTTCGTAAACATGCCACCGCGCCCATGCCTTTCTGTGACAAACGGCATCTGGCTATCAACGCCTATTTTGATGACGAGGAAAGCTTCCGGGTGACTGAGGCGGGAATGGCCGTATTAAAGTTCCGATTGAAGCATGGCCGCGATCCGCTCTCACTCAAGGAACTCGTGCCCGAGTTTCTTCCTGCTGTTCCGCGTGCGGTATTCCGCGATGTCGAATTGTCGCTCAAAACGGATGCTGAGGGAATCAATCTAGGCTGCGATCCGTTTGATCCTGTGGAATTTCAGCGCCGCTACGGCGAGCGCGAGGTGCTGCGCATTAACGGGCCGGGCCGGGTAGAAATGCACTCCGATATGGGCTGCCAGTTTGTGCTCCCGCCCTTATGGAATTCGGCTCGCCAGGAGGCCAGAAAATGAACCTCCTGGAACAATGGCAAAAGCACAGGCAGGCGCAGCGGCGGCTCACGGATGTTTCCAGAAGCTTCGATCTGCCGCGGGCTGTGCGCACGACGCTCATGATGCTGGGTGCCTGCGGACTGCTCGCGTTTATCGTGCATGCGATCCTTGCTGCAATCGACGGTGTTGCGCCCTTTGATGTCAGGCAGATCACCAGCATTACGACGCTGATCATTGTCGCAGGACTGGCAGGGTCTATTGCGTATAGCGGCTTTTTCGTCTTTGCGCGCCTGCAATGTTCGCTTCTGGAGCTCTCCCTTCTTGTGGCGCTCACCGGCGCGCTTGAAGGCGTGCTGATGACGACTCCCGGCATGCAGCAGATTCCTGAGATCATGGTCATCATCGGTGTGTCGATACCGGCGCTTTTGCTGTGGTCGCTTGCTGACTCGCTGATGGAAATCTGCATTCTTGGAATTACCAGTCCGCTGCACCGCAGCTTGATCGTCCTGTGCGAATGGTTCTCTATCCTGAGTTTCGCAGCTGCGTTGTCCGGCTTTTTCCTTTGGGCGGGTGGCGCAACCCCGATCGTCTCTCGGGCAATGAGCCAGAACGGGCTGTGGCTTCTGCTCGGAGGCGTCGCGGGCTGCGTTCCAGGTCATATCCTCGGATCCAAGTCACGGAAGAAAGCACGTGAGTTGCTAAAGCAGGAACTCGCGCCAGTCGCTGACGCAAGCACGAACTCACCACCCGCCTGATTGATCCTCATTCTTTGCGTAGATCTGGCGTGAAATAATTTTTCTGATTACACTCTCCCGACATAACACTTTCGGAGAGCAAGCATGCCGATCGGCGATCCGTTTCTGCTGGGCGTCAATTACTGGCCGCGTGCAAAGGCCATGTACTGGTGGGAGAATTTTGACGCTGGCGAAGTGCGCGACGAGTTCGCGATGATCAAAGAGCTTGGCCTCGGCTACGTGCGCTTTTTTCTGCTCTGGGAATCATTTCAACCCAAGCCTGATACCATCAGCCAGGAAAAGCTGAAGTCGCTGCGCATCGTCTGCGATATCGCCGGCGAGCTGGGCTTAAAACTGCAGCCAACATTTTTTACCGGGCACATGAGCGGCCCCAACTGGGCGCCAGACTGGCTGGTCAGTCCGCTGCCGCGCATCGAAGGCGAGCGCCAGCTCGTGAGCCTCAATCGCAAGAGCGGATCACCCAACCGTGTCTACAACGTCTATACCGAGCCGTTCGTTATCGAGGCGGAAAAGCTGCAGCTGCGAACGGTTGTGACGATGCTCAAAGATCATCCGGCCGTGTGGGCGTACAGCCTGGGCAACGAACCGGATCTCTTCTGCCGACCGCCGACGGCTGAGGCCGGAAAGAGGTGGGTGGGGGAGATGGTGCGTACGATCAAGGCGATCGATCCATCACGCCCGGTGCTGATCGGGCTACATACGGCGTCAATGAATACCGACTGCGGCTTGCGCATCGACCACATCGCTCAGGAGACCGATATCTCGGTAATGCACGGGTACTCGATCTACGATCCGCTTGCGCGGCATCTGCTCGACCCCGATTTTGTTCCCTTCGCGGGCGCGCTTACGGCGGCACTCGCCGGACGTCCGGTACTTTTCGAAGAGATGGGACTCTGTACGCAGGAAGTCGACGCACCCAGTAAAGAGATCACAATGCCACGCTGGAACGGGGCGGGCACGCGCACGCAGCTGTTCGCGTCGGACGAAGACGGCGCCGAGTATTACCGGCAGGTGCTGCGCCGGCTTCAGAAAACCGGAGCGCTCGGAGCTTTCGCCTGGTGCTTTCCAGATTACGCGCGCGAGCTGTGGGACCGTCCGCCGTGCGATTTTCAGTGGCACGAGCGCTTTTTCGGACTCGTGCGCGCCAATGGGTCAGTCAAGCCGATGGGCAAGGTGGTTCAGGAGTTCGCACGGACCCAGCCCAAGGTCTGTGCTCCGGAAAAGACAGTTAAGCTTGCCATCAGCGCCGATGAGTACTACCGGAATCCGCAGGCGCACCTGCCAGCGCTTTACCGGGCATTCGGAACGGTGGATTAGGCAACCAGGATTTCTGCACATGTGGGTGTGCGTAAATGACCCTTCTGGAAAATGCATGGAATATAAAAGGGTCAACTCTGACCCGAACGATGTCCTAACGCGCGGTGCAATAAAATATTCAATATATAAGGGTTAACCTTGACGAAAAAAAAAAAGTCACTAGAGTACGCCATCGCAACCCTTGATCAGGTGTCGTTTCCGTGGCCCTTTTGCGGAGTGCTGCGGACGTTTGTTGCAGTATATCGCGGGATGTTTTTACGCGATCTGCACCGCGGCAGGGGTTCAAGGCAATATTGGGAAGGCTGGGCAACGGTACATGCCTGTGCTCCTTAATATATGCGAATGAAACCGTCGCATATGGGGCAGGCCAACAGAAAGGACGGGCCGCGGTCGATGATCGATTTGCGAACCCTCGCGGGAGTAGCCCTGCTGGCAGGAATGGCTGCCGGGCTGACTGGCTGTGCGAATCAGAAGGGAGACCTGGGCGCTGATCGTGGGGAACCTGCGCCTGTCGTGCGGACTGCTCCGCAGGACAACGGTCCTCCGGCCGGCGAAGTTGTGGATGTGGGCGGCGCTGAAAACAAAGCTGTCGCTGCCGAACCGTCCGCTGCCCGCGATCCCAAGGATGTGCCCGCCGAACTGGTTTCACTGAGGCCGGTACCACAGGTTGAAGTTGCCGCAAAGCCTGCCGAAGGCGCCGGCGCGACTGTGGTTCCCGCTCCAGTTGCAGAAACAAATGCTGATGGCGACAAACCGGCTCCCCAGCCGCCTCCGCCTCCGACCAATCCGGGCGAAGAGACGCCCCAGCAGCGTGCTGAGCGCCTGCTGCGCGAATCTGAACGTCTCTCGGGAGTTGAAAATCAGGCCCGCATGCAGGAAGCCGAAGCCGCCTATCAGGCCGGCCTGCGCCTGTTTGGAGATCTGGAATACGAAGAAGCGCGCAAGCTGTTCGAAAAAGCAGTGCGCTTGAGCCCCACACACGCCGCTGCGCGCGAAAAGCTGCGCACGGTCAATGCGCTCCTTGGCGTGCACGCCAACGTAATGCGCGATAAAATGATCGACTTGGAACGTGCCGAGCGCGTGAAGGTTCAGGAATCGATGCTGGTCCTGGCCAACTCGCTGGAAGAAGCCCGCCAGCTGGAAGAGCGCGGGAGTGCTGTCCCGGTTGAAGCCGAGCTGGAAGAGCGCGAACGCGTTCTCACGGATCAGCTCGACTATCTGCGCCGCGCTCAGGACCGCTACCGCCGCGTGCGCGAAATCCTGAACTGGATGCCGCCGAACTTCGAGCTTCCTGGAATGCGCTCGCAGGTCCAGGGTGCGCTGGCCCGCGTGAAGGAAAAGATCGCCGCCAAGGAAGACGAGATTTCATTCCTGCGCCGCGAAGAGTCGACGCGCAAAGCCAACGAAGCGCGCGTGCGTGAAGACGAGCAGTTCAAGCTGCGCGTCAACAAGCTGCTCGACCAGGTGCAGGATCTCTATGACCGCCAGGACTACAAGGCCGCCGAGCGTCTCGCCATCCGCGTTCTGCAGATCGATCCCCTGAACGGCAAGGCTGAAAGCCTGAAGGGCAAGGCCCGCTCTGCTTACCATGCCAAGGAAGATGCCGACCAGCGCGCGCTCCATCGCGAAGAAATGAAGAAGAGCTGGGAAGACGTGGAGGAAGCGTCGATCAGCTACAGCCACATCGTCCTGTATCCGCCGAACTGGGACATGATCAGCAAGCGCTCGGAATCCTCGGCCATCGGCAAACAGGAAAAAGAAGAAGCCTGGAAGGCTGACATCCGCAAGAAGCTGCAGCGCAAAGTCACCTTTGAATTCGTTGACACGCCGCTGGACGAAGCCGTCAGCTTCCTGCGCAGCCTGGCCAACGTGACCATGATCGTTGATCCGAAGGTCATCGCAGGCGGCGCTCCGGCCATCAATCTGCGCGTTACGGACATGAGCCTGGACCTGGCGCTGGAGTGGATCCTGAAGCTTGCTGACCTCGAATATGCGCTGAAGGACAACGCCATTTTCATCAGCAAGGCGCAGAACCTGGTGGAAAGCGTCGAGCTGCAGATTTACGACGTCAGCGACCTGACCCAGACGATCCAGGATTTCCCCGGCCCCGAATTCCAGATCACGGTGGTCGGCGACGCCGGCGCGGCCGGTGCCGGCGGCGCTGCGGCCAGCCCCTTCACACGGGCTCCGACGGTTGCTCCGACACTCACCAACATCGCCGACATGATCCGCAACCGCGTGCGTCCTGAAAGCTGGGATCCGGCGCTGGGCACGTCCATTGAAGAGCGCGGCGGCAAGCTGGTTGTGATGCAGCGCCCGGAAGTTCACGCGCTTGTCAACAAGCTGCTCTCCGACTTCCGCGCCACGCAGAAGATGATGATCAACATCGAGTCGCGCTTCCTGACCATCCGCGAAGCGTACCTCGAAGACATCGGCGTGGAGTACCAGGGTCTCGATCCGAACGTCCTGATGGGCGACTTCGGCGATATCCGCCGCCTCGGCGCGCCAACCGGCTTCGTTCAGCCGCGCGTGCCCGGCGCGACCGATGCGGTGCCGCCTAACGCGCCGTTCCCCGGTTTCGTGAATGGACCTGATCGCCGTCTGTCCGGCTCGCTTTCGGAAGTCGGCTCGCTGGTCAACCACGTGATCAACTTCTTCAACAACGATCCGGATACGATCTCCGGAAACGATACGTCGAACACGGTCCGCCAGGGCGGTTTCTCCGGCCAGGTGACGGTGCTCAACAACGCTCAGGTTCAGGCCTTCATCCGCGCGCTGGCGGTTCGTGAAAACCAGAGCACGCTGATTGCCCCGCGCCTGACGGTGTTCAACACGCAGCGCGCGCATATGTTCGTGGCCCGCCAGCAGTCGTACGTGGCCGACTACGAAATCTCCGGCGACAGCTACGACCCGACGATCCGCCAGTTCCTCGTCGGCGTGGTGCTCGATGTTAAGCCGATTGTTTCGAGCGACCGGCGCTACGTAACGCTGGAGCTGCGCCCGACGGTGACCGAACTGGTGAACTTCCAGACGCGCCAGATCGACACCTTCGCCGTCAATAGCGGTGCAAACGTCAACATCCTCGTGAATCTGGCGTTCCCGATCCAGTTCCCCGAACTGTCCATCCGCCGCGTGCGCACAACCGCCACCTGCCCGGACGGCGGTATCCTGCTCATCGGCGGACTGTACCGCAACGTCAAGTTCAACGCGGAAAACGGCGTGCCGTTCCTCAGCGATCTGCCGGTTGTTGGAAGGCTCTTCCGCTGGAACACAGTGGATAATGCCAAGAGCAATCTGGCGATCCTGATCAGCCCGCGCATCATCCTCTTTAATGAGGAAGAAGAGAAACTGTAAGAAACAGCGCAGGTCCCCTCTCCGGCCGTCAGCGCAGGGGAGGGCAGGCGGGAAGAATACGGAACACGCGTTGAGTCGCAGTTGGAATATCGGAGTGAGGGAATGTCGATGAACGCTGGCTTTAAGGAATGGGTCTGCTTCAGCGTATTAAGCGCCGCCGTTTCGCTGAGCGCCGTCGGTCGTGCCGTCGCAGGTGAAGCCGAGCCGCCGCCGCCCCCGCCGCCCGCGCCGTCTGCCGGCGATGCCGAAGCACAGCGCCTGCTGGAGAAACAGGCCCAGGACGAGAAGAAGCTGCGCGAGGAAATCCAGACGCAGGCCAACGCTCACTATGAATCAGGCAAGGCCCTGTTCTCCGCGTTCGATTACGAAGCAGCCCGCCAGGAACTGGAAATGGCGGTGCGCCTGGATCCCAATCACGAAGAAGCCCGCAAGCTGCTGATGCGCGTCAACGATGTGCTCAATGTCCGCCGCGACCGCGTTCGCTCGGCTGTGGCCCAGATGCATGGCGAAGCCAAGGTCGCCGTCCAGGAAAAGATCGTCGAACTTGATAACCGCATCGACTGGGGCAAGCGCTACATCCACGAGGCGCAGACCGACACCGACCTGTCCATGACCGACCGCATCCGCCGCTATGAACAGGCGCTCAGCGCCTTTGAACGCGCGCGCGAGCTGATCAAGTGGATGCCCGTCGAAGTTAACGTCGAGCAGCAGAGCAACGAGGTTAACCGGCTGGTGACTGAGACGCGCAAGGCCATCAAGGCCGCTCAGGCGCGCCTGCAGGAAATCGACCGCGAAGCCGCCCTGCGCATGGCCGAGGAGCAGAAAGCGAATCTGCGCGCCTACGAAGTCAAGAAGGTCAACATGATGGTCGACCAGGCCAAGGCGCTCTACGAGACCGGCCGCTACGAGGCCGCGGTCGATCTCTCGAATAAGATTCTTGAGCTCGATCCGACCAACGCTGAAGCGCACACCATCATTTCCGTGTCGCGCGACCGCTATCACGCGAAGAAGCAGGCGTGGCTCGAAGAAGAGTACCGCGAACAGTTCACGCTCAACCGCGAACGCGCCGAGCGCATGAACATTCCTCACAAGGACTACCTGATCTATCCGGACAACTGGCACGAAATCGCCCAGCGTTCATCGCAGGAAGGTTCCGCCCGCCGCGTTGAAGAGCCGTGGAAACAGGAAATCAAGAAGAAGCTCTCGCGCCACGTTTCGTTCGAATTCGTCGATACGCCGCTATCCGAAGCGATCCAGTTCCTCAACTCGCTGACCAAGGTCAACATCATCCTTGATCCGAAGATCGCGGCCGAAGGCGCTGACAAAACGCCGATTACCCTGCGCGTCCAGGACATGGAAATGGACCTGGCGCTCAAGTGGATTCTGCGCCTGGCCGAACTGGAGTACGATCTGCGCCAGCAGGCTGTGTTCATTACCAAGAAGGCCAACCTGGCGGCAAACGTCGAGCTTGAGATCTACGACATCCGCGACTTGACGACTGCCGTGACCGACTTCCCGGGCCCCCGTATCGACGTCGGCACTGCCGCTGCCGCCGGCGGCGTGGTGAATCCGTTCGACAATTCCACTGCCGTCCCCAGCCTCGCTCCGCCGGACCTGCAGGTTCTCATTAAGGAACGCCTGCTGCCCGCCGAGTTCGCTGATCCGACGACCTCCATTGAAGAACAGAACGGCAAGCTGATCGTCATGCAGCGCCCGGAAATTCACGACCGCATCCGCCAGCTGCTCCGCAGCTTCCGCGAAACGCAGACCGTTCAGGTTCTCACGCAGGTTCGCTTCGTCGACGTCACCGACGGATTCCTTGAAAGGATCGGCGTCCACTTTACCGGTCTTGACTCAGCTCCGGGCGAACGCGGCGTGCCTAACGCAGCCACTTTCGGCAATCCGCTCAATCAGCCTTCGCGCTACGGCCTTTTCCCGGCAGGTGGCGGCGCGGGTCTGATTCCGCCGTTGCCCTCAGACGTCCAGTCGTCGCCCAACTTCCAGTTCTCGCAGTTCATCCCGCGGCCTCCGTTCCAGGCCGATTTCGGACCGCCTTCAGGCAACCCGGGCCCCGCGCCGATTACCATTTTGCGCCCGCGTCTGGATCCGAACTTCCCGAATCGCGGCAATGCGACGACCGGACCGGCTAACGCTCCAGCCGGTATCCGCCGCCAGTGGTGGGAAAAAGCGTTCGGCTCGCCGATTCTGACCCAGGGCCTGACCAACAATCTTCTGCGCCTCGATCCGCTGTCCTCAGCGCTGGGCTCATCGATCGCCAGCAGCCCGCAGCAGGGATTGATGCTGCAGGTACGCTTCCTGCAGAGTGTCCAGACCAGCGCCGTCATCCAGGCGCTGCGCAAGGACCAGACCGCCGACCAGCTGCTTGCTCCGAAGATCATGCAGTTCAACAACCAGCGTTCCCACATTCTGGTAGCGCAGCAGCGTTCGTACATCGCGGACTACGACGTGTCCGGCGCCGTGTTCGACCCCGTGATCCGCAGCTTCCTGATCGGCGTGGTGCTTGAAGTCAAGCCGACGGTCTCCAGCGACAAGCGCTACATCACGCTGGACATCCGCCCGGGCACCGCAGTGGAACTCACCCCGCCGCAGATTGTCTTCATCACCAACGCCGGACTGGACGTGAACATCGGTGGTGGAAACATCAATCTGCCGATCGAACTGCCCAACCTGGAACTGCGCTCCATCAGCACGACTGTCACCGTTCCGGATAACGGCACGATGCTCTTCTCGGGTTTGATCAGCGACCGCAAGATCGACGCGAAGTCGGGCGTCCCGCTGCTGTCGGACCTGCCGATCGTCGGCCGCTTCTTCTCGACCAACAACAAGGAACGCGTCCGCCGCAACCTGCTGGTGCTGATCAACGCGCGCGTGGTTCTCTTCGACGAGGAAGAAGCCCGCCTGTAAGTTTAAAGGTGAGTTCGAATAAAAAGGCCCGAGCGAGACTCGGGCCTTTTCAATTGATGCGTTCTCTGTCTTTCTGGAGTATCTCGCCCGTCCTTGATTTATCGCCGCTGTGTGATAAATAAACTTCCCTTCACGGCCCCGTAGCCAAGTGGTAAGGCGACGGTTTGCAAAACCGTTATACGCCGGTTCGACTCCGGCCGGGGCCTCACTCTCCATTAAATAAAATTTCATTGTGGTGCAAGGGCTCGTTAGCCCGTTTACCAGTCGGCACGCGCGTTAAACCTGGATTCGCTCTGCAGTTTCTCCCAAAGCTCGCGCTCCGCAGTGGTCAGCTTTTTCGGCGTGACGATCCGGATCTCGGCGTAAAGATCTCCCGGCGAACCGTTCAGATTGGGGATGCCCTTGCCGCGCAGCCGCAGCTTCTGTCCGCTGCTGGTGCCGGGCGGAATAGTCAGCGAGACATCATCTGCGAGCGTAGGCAGCACGATTGTCGTTCCCAGCGCGGCCTCCCAAGGCGCCACGGGCAGGTCGACAAACAGATCTCTGCCGCCCACGCGGAAGCGTTCATGCGGCTCGATCTCCACAAGCAGATACAGATCGCCGCGCTGGCCCCGTCCTTCGCCCTCGCCGCCCTGTCCAGATAAACGGATACGTTGCCCGGTCGTTACGCCGGGGGGAATCTTAACGCTGATGTTGCGTGTTTTGTTCTGCACGCGGCCGTCAGGCCGCATCTCGCGGGACTGAAGTGTGATGACCCGCTCGGCGCCGTGGAAGGCATCCTCAAGCGGAATGCGGACGCGCACCTCCTGATCTTCGCCATGAATATCGCGCTCCCGCTCGAAGCCGCCCGAGTAGCCACCGTGAAAGCCACGCCCGAATAATGATTCGAAGAAATCGCTGAAGACGCTGCCTGAATCACCGGCGTGGCTCCACTCGCTGTACCCGCCAGGCGGCGTGAAATCCTGTCCGTTCTGCCAGTTCGAACCGAGCCTGTCATAGCGCTCGCGCTTCTTCGGATCGCTCAGAACTTCGTAAGCCTCGCCCAGATCTTTGAACTTGTCCTCGGCGTCTTTGGCCTTGTTGACATCCGGGTGGTACTTGCGCGCCAGTTTCCGGTACGCGGCTTTTATCTCATCCTGCGAGGCTGTGCGCGCGACGCCCAGTATGTCGTAATAATCTTTGTATTTCACTTCTGTTCATTCCAAAAGAGCCGCACGGAGAACGTGCTGCAACTACACTTCCTTATTTTAGCATTTCGGCACCGGCAGCAATGGCAAGTCCATTGCGACGCTGTTTCCAAAGGCGGGAATGGCGATGCAGGACGGCAATTCAGAATTGGCACCACCCGGCAGGATCCTTCCGCGCGACGCGGAAACAGGTGCTGTATTTGCGGACACTCGCGCGATTCAGGGTTACCTTGATTCGACGCTCGTCCGTCTCGCCCAATCGCATTCGATGTGGCCACTGACCTTCGGGCTGGCCTGCTGTGCCATTGAAATGATGACCACTGCAAGCTCGCGTTACGACATGGACCGCTTCGGCGCAATTTTCCGTGCGACGCCCCGCCAGGCCGATCTAATGATCGTATCTGGCACCGTCACATTCAAAATGGCGCCGCGCATAAAGCGGCTATACGAGCAGATGCCTGACCCGAAGTGGGTGTTATCGATGGGCAGCTGCGCCAACTGTGGCGGACCATATTGGCAGAACGGATATCACGTTGTAAAGGGCGTCGACACGATTCTCCCTGTTGACGTTTACGTACTGGGCTGTCCGCCGCGTCCAGAAAGCCTGCTCGATGGGCTGCTGGTGCTGATGCAGCGTATTCGCCGCGGCGTTCCGCA
>Ga0196964_10001154_pt1 | contig 13694 bp, 21 predicted proteins | sample S1_10metaG_FD_148615 | JGI IMG/M metagenome (GOLD analysis project Ga0196964, IMG submission 148615) | Soil microbial communities from Anza Borrego desert, Southern California, United States - S1_10 | ecosystem: Environmental > Terrestrial > Soil > Desert | place: USA: California | collected...
AGCCACAAGCCAGCGCGGTGGCACCGACCTCCTTGCCAGCGCCGCAGCCGGCCAAGACAGCGCGCGCACCGGTCGCGGCGGCGGCGACGACGTCCTTCGATCCAGACGCTGACAAGGACGACAACATTCCGTTCTAGGACCCGCGCCGATGCCGACAAACACGCTCAAGCTCAGCCAGATCAGGATCGACGGTGGCACGCAGCCGCGCGTGGCCATCGACGAAGACCACGTCGCCGACCTCGTCGCGGCGATCGCCGCCGGCGTGGACCTGCCGCCAGCAGACGTGTACTTCGACGGCACGGCGTACTGGCTGGCCGATGGGTTTCATCGCTACCACGCGCACAGCAAGGCCGGCCTGACGACGCTGCCGGTGCACGTGCACAAAGGCACCAAGCGCGATGCCATCCTGTTCAGCGTCGGCGCCAACACCTCGCACGGCCTGAAGCGCAGCAACGCCGACAAGGCCAAGGCGGTCACCACGCTGCTCAACGACAAGGAGTGGGGTGAGTGGAGCAACAAGAAAATCGCCGAGCTGGCCGGCGTGTCGGAGTACATGGTCCGGTCCATCCGGGAAGGCGCATCTTCGATTAAATCGAAGATGCGCAAGGTCGAGCGGACGGGCAAACAGTACGTCCAGGACACCACCAATATTGGCCGAAAGCCAGCGCCAGAAGTGTTTTACGACGATCCTCCGGCGGTTGATGCTGCGCCGAAGACGGTCGAGCCGGCTCAGCTAAAAGACCAAGCGGGGAATGTCATCGAGCGGCCGGACGTGCGCGCCGTCTTCGAGCGTCGCCATGAGCTGGTCGACCTCATGAAGCAGGTCAGCGCGCTCAAGTCCACCATCCTGCGCGGTCACGAGAACGATGACCTGTACGCCTACGTGAATCCGACCCAGGTGCAGGCGGCGCTGGGCAACGTGTATCAGGCACTCAAGTTCGCGTTGCCGCATGCGCGTTGTCCGTACCACGCGGACGATGCGCTGGCGCGGCGTGGGTGCAGGGCGTGCGGCGGGCTGGGTTGGGTGCCGCAGGAGAAGTACGAGGCCGGCGTGAAGGCGCTGAAGGCGGGAGGTGCGGCGTGAACTTCCGTCTGCGCGACTATCAGCAGCTCGCCGTCGCCGGCATTAACGAGCAGTGGGCGCAGTGCGCCTCCACGCTCGTGGTGATGGCCACCGGCTTAGGCAAGACGGCTGTAGCCGCGCACGTCATCGCCGGCCAGACGGGTCGCGCGATGTTCCTGGCGCATCGCGAAGAGCTGATCTGGCAGGCGCGCAACACCATCGGCGCCGTCACCGGCATCGAGCCGGGTATCGAGATGGCCGACTACAGGACCTCCGCCGGGTTCTGGGGAAAGCCGCGCGTGGTCGTCTCGTCGGTGCAGACGCAGTACTCCGGCCAGGACGGCGCCGGCCGCATGTCCCTCTTCGATCCCAACGACTTCTCGCTCCTGGTCGTGGATGAGTGCCACCACTACGTTTCACCGGCCTACCGCAAAGTCGTCGACCACTACCGCCAGAACCCGAACCTGAAGGTGCTGGGGATCACGGCGACGCCAGACCGCGCCGATGAAGCGGCGCTGGGACAGATATTCGAGTCGGTGGCTTTTCAATTCGACGTGCTCGAAGGGATCAAGGGTGGGTGGCTGGTGCCCATCGAGCAGCAATCGGTGACGGTGGACGGCCTGGACCTGTCCAACTGCCGCACCACTGCCGGCGACCTGAACGCGCTCGACCTGGCGCAGATCATGGAATACGAGCGCAACCTGCACGAGGTGGCAGGCCCGACGATCGAGCTGGCCGGCGACCGCAAGACGCTGGTGTTCTGCGCGTCGGTCGCGCACGCCGAGCGGCTCTCGGAAATCATCAACCGTCACAGGCCCGCCTCGGCGCGGTGGGTATCTGGCGAGACGCCAAAGGACGCGCGTCGCCAGCTCTTCGCCGACTACGCCGCCAGCAAGTTCCAGTTTTTGTGCAATTGCGGCATCGCCACCGAGGGGTTTGACGATCCCGGCGTCAGCGTCGTCGTGATGGCGCGCCCGACCAAGAGCCGCTGTCTGTACACGCAATCAATTGGCCGCGCCACACGTCCGCTGCCGGGAATCGTGGATCAGTACGACGACGCCGGTGACCGGCGCATGGCCATCGCCGAGAGCGCCAAACCCGCGATGCTCGTGGTGGACCTGGTAGGCAACGCCGGCAGGCACAAGTTGATCAGCACCGCCGACGTGCTTGGCGGGCGCTACGACGATGCGACGGTCGCGCGTGCACAGAAAAAGGCGGAGGACGCCGGCAAGCCGATCGACATGCTGGCAGCGCTCGAAGAATCGCTCGCCGAGCTGCACCGGGAACGCGAGGCCGAGAAGGCCCGCGAGGCAGCGCGCCGCGCTCGGCTCACCGCAAGGACCTCCTACACCGCAAAGCAGATCGACCCATTTGACGTGCTGGCCATCGAGCCTCACCGCACGATGGGTTGGGACGCCGGACGGCAGCTCAGCGAGAAGCAGCGCGACATGCTCGAACGTCACTACGACATCGATCCCGACACCATCAGCTACACGCAAGGCAAGCAACTCATCGACGAGCTGTTCCGGCGCTGGGCCACCGACGAATGCAGCTACAGGCAGGCGCGGCTGCTCAAGAAATACGGCCTGAAGACCGACGTGACGCGCGACCAGGCCAAGGAGTGGATCGACAGGATCGCCAGCAACGACTGGAAGCTGCCGGCAGACCTGGAAGCGCATACCACACCGATCGAGGTGTTCTAAGGTGGCGAAAGACACGCCCATCCTCGACTTCTCCGACCCCGGCCACAAGCGCATGGCTCTGGCGCTGGTGCGGGGACTGGAAGGTCTGCACTGGTTCGAGGTGCGCCGCTGCAAGAGCCAGCGGTCGCTCGACCAGAACGCCTACATGTGGGCCGAGGTGCTACCCGCCATCGCGCGCGGCATCAGTCAGCAGTGGGGAGAGACGGTCACCGCCGAGGAGGCGCACGAGTTCTGCAAGTCGCGATTCCTGTCGCGTCCCATCGTCGATCGCCGCACCGGCGAGTTGAAGGGATACACCCGGCCATCAACCTCCGACCTCGATACCGCCGAGTTTGCCGAATATCTCGACAAGCTGATCCTCTTCGCCGCCGAGTACCTCAACACCGAAGTCAAGCCGCCGCGCACGGAGGTGTCAGCATGACAGACACCCCCCGAAAATGGCGCCGGGTCACGTCCCGCCAGCGCTGCGCCATCTGCGCCAAGCCGAACTGGTGCACCGAAACCCTCGACGGCGCCATCGCTCACTGCATGCGCGTCGTCTCGGACTGGCCGGCCAAGAACGGCGGCTGGCTGCACCGCCTCGATGGCGCCGCCGCCAGAGCACCCGCGCCGGCGTGCGACTGGATTAAGGCTGCAGCCGAGCCGGCCAGGATCGACGCCGCCGCGATGATCGGACGCTGGTCCAATCACACGCCGCGGGAGGCGATCGAAGAGCTGGCCACGCAGCTTGGCGTCTCGCCGGCCGCGCTGACGCGCCTGCGTGCCTGCTGGTCGCACAAGCACGCCGCCTGGGCATTCCCCATGTGCGACGACAGCGGCGCCGTCATCGGCATCCGCACGCGAAAGGAAACCGGCGAGAAACGCGCCGTGCTCGGCAGCCGGTCCGGCCTGTTCATCCCGCTTCACCTGCGCGGGTCGGGACCGCTGATCATCGTCGAGGGTCCGACCGATACCGCCGCCGTGCTCACCTGGGGATTTGACGCCATCGGTCGCCCATCCTGCTCTGACGGCGACGACCTGATCCTCGCGTTCCTCAAGCGCCACAACCGCCGTGACGTCGTCATCCTGGCCAACCGCGACGAACCCAAGCCACTCCCCGACGGCACCGTGTTTTATCCCGGCCAGCGCGGCGCACAGGTCCTGGCCGACCGCATCGCCTGGGCCTGCAAATCACTCAAAGTCATCCTGCCGCCGCAGGAGAAGGACGCGCGCGCGTGGCTGCGTGCTGGAGGCACCAAACAACAAGTAGAGCTGGTGATCGCCTCTCAGCGGCAGTGGCCGCGGCGGCGCGCCGGATAAAGGGAGAGCAACGATGAAGAAGAGGATTTTTCAGGAAGGCGCTATCAGCCTGAGCGCGGCAGCTCGGGCATTCCCCGTAATTGACGGCAAAACGCCAACGCCATGCACGATCTTGCGCTGGTGCCGCAGCGGCATCGATGGAATTCGCCTTGAGCATGCGGTTTTCGGCGGAAGGCTGGTGACCAGCAGGCAGGCCGTGGAGAGGTTCCTGGAGGCGATAACGTCGAGCCGCGCCGAGACACAGCACATAGGTTCATCGCCACACCGTTCATCCAGCGCCCATTGCGCGAAAACGGTGGCCAAACGACGCTCCACGATACGCATGCGCCCTCGCTAGGCGCGGAGCCTCAGGACGTGGTCTCTCCGCCGATCAACAAACCGGGCAACGTCCAACCCTGACGACCCGGTGGCTGGCAGTCGGCGGTCTTCACGACCTGACTTTGTGTGGCAGTTGTCTTTTTCAGTTTTTTGCGGCCTTCGGCCCACTGGATAAGACAACGTCTCAGACCCGAACGGGCAGAGGCCAGCCATAAAGGGAGCGGAGCGCGCAGAGGTATCGAAACGAGGCGATATGTACAGGGAAAAACCGAGCGAAGCTGAACTTACGCTGTTCCGGTGGGCGGCGCGCCACTGGCTGGAGTGCGCTGGTCCCATGTACGACCGGGACCTGGAGCGCACGTTCTGGCTCAAGTGCTGCGGCGCCATCGTGCGGCGCATGCTGCGTGAGGATCGGCCGTCGCTGCTGGAGCTGGCGGCGGACCACACCGCCGAGATGAAGGCGCTGGCGAAATACATCGGCAAGACCCTCGATGGCTGGCCCACCGAAACCTGGATGGACCACGCGGACATGGAACTGGCCATCCCGTATGTCCTGGCCGCTTCCGCCGCCGCGCCTCCCCCTCCGCCTCCACCGCAAGCCAAACCGGTGACGCCACCGGCGGCGCCGCAGTCGATACCGCTGGCACCGGCGATGCTGTTTGAAGGGAGGGCGGCGTAGATGGTCGGCGCAGCGCGCAGCCCAAAATACGCCTTGATCCAGGCCGACGCCGCGCGCCTGCCGCTGGCCGATGGAGCGGTGGACATGGTGTTTACGTCGCCGCCTTACTGCGATGCGCGGCTTTATGGCCGAGCCGACGTGGCGCGAAGCTGCGAGCAGTGGGTGGCGTGGATGCTCGACGTCGTTACGGAGCTGACGCGGGTCTGCAATGGTCTGGTGCTGGTTAACTGCGCTGGCGTGACGCGGGACCGGCGGTACTGGCCGGCGTGCGAAGGGCTGATGTGGGAGTGGTGGAAGCGCGGCGGGAACCTGTGGCGGCCGGCGTACTGGCACCGCGTGGGCATCCCCGGCAGCGGCGGCAAGCAATGGCTGCGCGCCGACATCGAATACGTCATCCCCTTCAAGCGTGATCGCGAGTGGCTGCCGTGGTCGGACAACACCGCCAACGGACATGTGCCGAAGTGGGGGCCGGGCGGCGAGATGTCGCATCGGCTCAGTGAGGGCCGACGGGTCAATCAATGGGGTCCGGTTGGTTCCGCCAAGGGTGGAGGCAATCGGTTCAAGCGCGGCAAGCCCATAGAGGCAGCGGCATCTCGCCCGTCGCATCATCCGTTCGGCAATCGTCCCAGCACTCTCGGCCGTCGGCCAAACGGAGAGCGGAAGCCGCCTTACCTGGGGCGCGGAATGCGCGATGGTGTCGAGGGAAGCACAAAGGGTTCGATCCTCAGCCATCCAGTGAAAGCCAACCCCGGAACGCTCGTCAAGGTGATCGTTGGCGGCGGTGCGATGGGGCATCCGCTGGCACATGAGAACGAAGCGCCGTTCCCGCAAAGACTGGCCGAGTGGTTTATCCGCAGCTGGTGCCGGCCTGGCGGCTGGGTGCTCGATCCATTCGTCGGTAGCGGGACCACGGTGGCGGCGGCGCTGGCGCTGGGCCGCAACGCCATCGGCATAGACATCCGGGCGTCGCAGATCGACCTGTCACGGCGGCGTCTGTCTACGCCGGCGGCGCGGCGGCGTCCGAAGCCAAGGCCAAAGGGCGAGATGGTGCTGTTTCCATTGGAGGTGGCGTAGATGGCCAAGCCAATCGTCAGCTTCTTCGTGTACGGAATACCCGCGCCGGGCGGCAGCAAGACCGCGAAGCTCATCTATCAGGGTGGTCGCATCGTCATGCGGAACGGCAGGCCGCTGATCACGATGCGCGACGACGCGAAGGGCAATGCAGACTGGAAGCGCAGCGTCAAATTCTTCGCCGTCCAGGCGTATCGAGCCGAGCCGCTCACCGGTCCCCTGGAGGTGTGGTTTTCCTTCGTCGTCGTGCGCCCGAAATGCCACTACGGCAGCGGGAAGAACGCCGGCAACCTCAAAAGCTCGGCGCCCGACTATCCCTGTGTAAATCCGGACGTGACCAAGCTCATACGGTCCACCGAAGATGCGCTGACGGGCATCCTGTGGCGCGACGACAAGCAGATCGTCCACCAGGTGGGCAACAAGAAGTACGGGACGCAACCCGGCTGCCAGCTCGACGTGTACGAGCTTGGGAAGGGGGGTCGCAAGTGAACTATCACGACCACCAACCCATCACGCTGGCTGAGTGGAAAGCGCGGCACCATCGCACCATGGAGGCGAAGGCACAGGAGGTCGAGCGGGAGCTGAACCGCCTCGATGGCGGCACGGTGATCTGCGTCGAGACGGGCCAGGCGTTCGATTCGCCGGCGTGCGCGGCGCGGTGGGCCTGCGAGAGCCGCAGCAAGCGACGCCGGCGCAGGTGGGAGTACGCAGGGAAAATCCGCCGCGCAATGCGGACGGGCCGCGTCGCCTACGGCTATCACTGGAAGCGCCCGGGCCAGGACTTTGTGCCGTGGACGCAAGGGCGTCCGGTGGTGCGGCTGGCAGACGGCAAGGTGTTCCCCAATGCTGCCGTTGCCGCCAGGACTGTCGGCGTAGCGAAAAACGCGATCGTGCAGGCGGCCGCGAATGGAAGGCGGTGCTGCGGCGAGCGCTGGGCATACGCCGGTAAGGTTTACTGCGGTTTGTGCCGCTCCGAGACACCGCAGTGCACAGCCGATTGCCCGAGCCGCCAGCCGCCAGAGCCACCAGCGCGGCACGTCGACCGCGATACCGGTGGACCGGTGGTCTGTGTGGAGACTGGCCAGCGATTCGATTCACCGAAACAGGCGGCTCTGTGGGCCAAGGGCAGTCGTCCGTACGACGCTTACGTAATCCGTCGCGCGATCAACAGTGGCGGCCTGGGTCACGGATACCACTGGGTACGGCCCGGCCGACGCCTCGAGCGCGCAACGACAGCAAGGCCGGTGTGGTGTGTCGAGACTGGCCAGATATTTGCGAGCTGTCGCGCCGCCGCCGAGGCGGTCGGACGGAACGAGGCCGTCATCCGCGACGCGGTCGAGGATGGGAAGCGCTGCGCCGGCTATCGCTGGGCCTACGTCGGGCAGCGTCCTAAGGAAATACCGGAAAAATCGCGCTACCAGCGTGTAGAGATGGATGGTGTGGTCTACACGGACTATTTCGCGATAGCGCGGGTGCTGGGCATCTCGCCACGGGCGGCGTCGATGGCGTGTTATCGAGGCCGGCATTACGGCCACAAGCTGCGATGGTTGCCGCCGGACACTGCGGTGCCGGTGCAGCCGCTGAAGCTGGCGGAGACGGGCGAGGTCCGAACGTACCCGGCGGTCTCAGCATGAAAGGACCAATGGTCACATCCGGACCATACCGCGTCGAGCGCATCGAGACGCCCGCAGGCCCGCGCGTGCGGCTGATCGGACCTGGCCTGAGCGGGGCGCTGGTGATGGACCTGGCATGCGCGGAGCGGCTGGAGCAGCTCGCGGCGATTGCGAATTTCGCGTGGGGGCAGAGGGGAGCGGAAGCAAACCGAAAGGCGGTGCCAGCATGAAGGCGATGAAGATCAGGCGACGGGTGTCGCGCGCGTACCACGATTTGAGAGAGAAGGATGGTTTCGTTCACGGCGCTGTACAAACGAAGCATGGCGACGTAGCGGTTTTGTACAGAGCGGCAACCGCTCGCGCGCTCTTAGAGCTGGAGATCGAACGATGCTACTACCAGACCACTCTAAATGGCTACCTTTCCCAGTGTGACCTTCTTCTCGCCGCCCGCGCCTTCGCCGAGCAGTGTTGGGAGATGCACGAGAAGGGAGGATCGCGATGAAAACGATGACGGTTGAGCGAGGGGAACTGGGACACGATCACCGCTTGCACCAGGACGCTTGGTGCGAGGTCTGGGTGCGGACACCGTTCGGGGAAGTCTGCGCCCATTACCGTAGCGAGGGCGATTGTTGCGCTTGGTTTGAGATGGATATCTCCGGCCAGCGCTATCGTGTGTCGGCGCCCGGGAGGTCATCCCCCGAGAAACTGGTGAGCACCGCCCGCGCCTTCGCCGAGCAATGTCACGCCATGCATGAGAAGGGAGGAGCGTGATGACGGCAATGAAGATCAAGCGATGGGCGATAGAGACTCACCACTTGCGTCAGAACGACGAGTGGCTTGAAGGTTGGGTGCGGTCACGGTTCGGGGAAGTAACTGTGAATTACTGCATCAAGGGAGATGGTTGGGCTACGTTTCAGATGTACTTCGTCGACCACTGCTACTGCGCATCGGTGCCAGGGAAATTCTCAGAGGACGAGCTGGTGAGCGCCGCCAGAGACTTCGCCGAACAGGCGCACGCGATGCACGAGAAGGGAGGAGCGCGATGAAGGCGATGAAGATCAAGCGGTATCGGGCGCTCTTTCGCGAGGGTTGGAGAGAACTCGACGGCGGAAAGTATGGCTGGGTGGAGACGCAATTTGGGAGTGTGTTCGTTGTCTACATGAACCGCGCGCCGGTCATCCACGCCACTTTTGAGATGACTATCGATCTGTACCGCTACAGCGTAACGCTCAATGGCAAACGCGCGACTCGCCGGCTTGTTCTTGGTGCCGAAGCCTTCGCTGGGCAATGCCAGAGGTTGCACGAGAAGGGGGGAAGCTGATGGAGACGATGGAACTGTACACCGGCCCGGCCCGATCCAGCGCCGTGTTCAGCGTCTGCCGCATCTGGCGCTATGAGCTGCGGCGCGTGTGGTGGGACGACCGGAAGGGAGCATGAGATGAGCACCGTTCAGGCCACCGTAAAAGACCGGCCGGTCCTGTTCCGCGACGAGATGGTTCGCGCCATCCTCGCCGGGCACAAGACGCAAACAAGGCGACTGCCTGGGCCACACCGCTACGTGGTGGGCCAGAAGTTGTGGGTCCGCGAGACGTGGGCAATGGCGATGAGCTGTCCTGTCGAGCCGGGCCAGCCGGTGCTGTATCGCGCCGACGCGAAGCCGATCTACGATCAGCTAACCTGGAACTCAGCCATCTTCATGCCGCGATGGGCATCGCGCATCACGCTGGAGGTGACGGCCGTCAGGAGCGAGCGACTTCATTGCATTTCGTGGGAGGACATTCGCGCTGAAGGCGTGGGCGAGGAATGGCCGTTTACCCGTTTCGCTAGGTTGTGGGACTCGATCCATGGGAAAGGGGCGTGGCACAAAGACCCGCTTGTGTGGGTCATCGAGTTCAGGACTCTTCAAAAGCCCAAGCCGGTTTCGTTCGACGAGCTGCCAAATGTCAACCTCACGGACGGCCAGGATGCAGCGGACTACGTCGCGAAAATGAGGGAGGAAGAATGACCACCCCCCTCACCCGCCACCAGCTGGCCGTCGCCGTCGCCATCCGCGACTTCCGCCACCGCCACGGCTACGCGCCGACGATGCAGGAGCTGGCCGACCAGTTCGGCGTCGAGAAAGCGACCATCTTCGATCATGTCAGAGCGCTGGAGGCTAAGGGCGTGCTGCGGCGAGATCCATCAGGCAAGGCGCGGTCGCTGGAGATCATTGCCGCGAAGCTGCTGCCAAAGCGCGGGAGGCTGCGGTTTAAGGTGCTGGGGAGTGTCGATGGCCGGGGAGTGCACTGGGGGCAGTCATGATCTGGTTTTGCATCGGCATCATCCTCGGCGCCAACGTGGGTCTTTTGCTGGCGGGCCTGCTGTCGGCGGCATCGGCAGGGAGGGGGAGATGATTCAATTTCACGAAAAAAGGAGACATCTATGGACGCTCAGAGGTTAGCCGCTGTGTTGCGAGAGAGGACCACTCGAATCGAAAGCGCCTCGATCGAAGCGACGGGGTCCTTTGATCGCGACGTGGCTGATGCAGCAGAGTTGATTCGGGTGCTCGCCAGGATGGTTGAGGGCAAGACCGCCTCCGCAGCGTTCGGCGCGCCGGGGGATTGGGGCTATGGCACGGCGATCGGTGACGCGCTCGCCGGACGCGCTGGCATCAGCAGATGAGCTTTGCCCTGTTGGGATGAGAAGGGAACCATATGAGCACTGATCCAGAAGAGGACCTCGACGACGACTTTGACGACGACTTGTGCAGCCGCTGCGGAGGCCAAGGCTATGTCGAGTACAACGAGGCACCTGAGTCCTGGGGGGAGGACTGTCCCAGCGAGCCCAACCACCTGATCGATTGTCCTGAGTGCGGCGGCACGGGGGCGAACGAAAGAAGGGGATTATGAAAACCGGTTCGGACCCGTTCGTTTTCCCGAAGAGCGTCCTGGAGCATCACGTCGCGGTGCTCGGTAAGACCGGATCGGGAAAGACCTCGACCGCGAAGCTGCTAATCGAGCAGGTCGTTGCCGATGGCAACTCGCGCGTGTGCGTGCTCGACACGGTGAAGTCCGACTGGTGGGGCGTAATCTCCAGCGCCGACGGCAAGCGACCGGGACTGCCCTTCCACATTCTGGGCGGTCCGCACGGCCACGTGCCCATCCATGAGTCGGCCGGTCGCGCCGTCGCCGAGATCGTCGCGTCGGGCGAGCTACGGCATTCGATCATCGACATGGCCGAGTTCGCGCCGGGCGGCGGCAATAACTTTTTCACCGACTTCGCTCCCGCGCTGCTGCGCCACATGCGCGGCGTGCTGTATCTGGTTATCGAAGAGGCGCACGAGCTGGCGCCCAAGGAGCGGTCCGGCCTCAATAAAGAGAACATGGCCATCCACTTCGCGAAGAAGCTCGCGACAGCCGGCCGCTCGAAGGGCATCCGTCTGTTGGTGATAACGCAGAGGATACAGGCGCTGCACAATGCTGTACTGGGCAGTTGCGAGACGCTGATTGCCCACCGGCTTACCGCGCCAGCCGACCAGTCGCCGGTCATCGCGTGGCTCCGGGCCAACACCACCAAGGAAATAGCCGACACGATCTCTCAGGGCCTCGCGGGCTTGCGCAAGGGCATGGCCTGGCTGGTTTCTGGCGAGGCGCAACTGTTTCAGCGTATCGAGTTTCAGCGGATCAGCACGTACGACAACACCGCGACGCCCACCGAAGAGGGGCGCAAGCGGAGCGTCGCCAGTGCCCCGGTAGACCAGGACCGTCTCCGGTCGATTATCGGCGAAGCGGTGAAAGAGGCGGAGGCCAACGACCCGACAAAGCTCAAGCGGCGCATCGCTGAACTGGAGCGCGAGCTGGCCAGGAAGCCGGTACAGGTCCAGGTGCCCGGCGCAGAGAAGACGATTACCAAGCGCGTTGAGGTGCCGGTGGTGAAGAGCGCCGTCGCGGCACGCGTCGAATCGGCGATCAAGCGGATCGACGAGCTGGGGGTGCGCTTTGGCGATTCGGTGAAGGCGATGGCCGAGGCCGCGCAATCGCTGGCGGTCCAGCTCAGGGACGCGCGGAGGGAGGGAGAGCCGGCGCCAGCGCGTCCGGCTGCGGTGGCGCGTCTACCTCAGTATCGTCCGCCACCGCCCGCACGCGCACCAAAGCCCGCCGAAGCGCCGAACACGGAGGCGGATGTCGATGGGATCGGCAACGCGCACCAGCGTGTGCTCGATTCCATTGCCTGGTGGGCCACGGTTGGCGTGGGTGCTCCGGACAAGGGGTCTGTTGCCTTCATTGCCGGCTACACGGTCAGCGGGAACTTCAAAAACCTAGTTGGGACGCTGCGAACCCACAACCTTATCGAGTACCCCGATGCCGGCAAGGTGAGGCTGACCAGCGCCGGAGAGGCGGCGGCCAACTACCCAGAGCGGCCTGGCACGCTGGAAGACCTGCATGACGCGGTCAGGGCCAAGCTGAGAGACGCGCAGCTCAAGCTTCTCAACGTGGTAATCGCGGAACATCCCCGGGCGATGACAAAGGAAGAGCTGGCGGAACGCGCCGGGTATACCGTGAGCGGGAACTTCAAAAACATACTGGGCTCGCTTCGGTCCCTGGGGCTGGTAACAAAGAAGGGGCCGATCGCGGCCACACCGTTGTTATTTCCAGAGGCCCTCGCGGGCGAGCTGGCAGCAAAAGGAGCATGAGCATGTTCGACGTAAGCATTTTCGGCGTGAAGCCCGACGCGCGGTGGGTCAAGCGGTGCGGTGGTCCGGTGACGTTCATCGCCGCCGGCGACCCGCTGCCGGACCGCGTGTCACGCGCGGACTACTGCGCTGCCGCCTTCAATCTCGGCTGCACCGCGCTGATCCCACCCAGCGCCAAGCCGTCGGAGGACGCCAAGCTGCATGGGTTCGCCGGGTGGGCCATGCGCGACGAGCCGGACGGCCGCATGAGTGCAGACGAATACCTGGCGACGGTTCACAAGCTGCGCAGCCGTGGCCATCGGCTCTACGGGAACTTCGCCGCGCACCAGATAACCGACGGTTCCGTCCCGGTGCCGTATTACGCCAAGTGCATTGAGCACCTGTGGGATTATTCGTGGGACCATTATCTAGCGAATCGAAACATCCCCCTGGGCGTCGGTCTGTCGAAGTGGGAGCGGATTACCTATGGCCTGTGGATGGCGGCGGGGCGAGAGAAGCGATATCGCATCTGCATCGAGACGGGTCAGCACCTGAAGACTTCGCGGCCGGTGAGCGTGGACGAATTCGCCGCGCAGGTTTACCACGCGGTGAGACTGGGCGCGGCCGGCGTGGTGCTGTTTTCGTTGAACCCTGCCGACCGGAACTGTCTGCCGGGCTTTTCTTGGGATACCACGACACCCGAGCTGGCCGAGGCGATGCCGTCGATCTTCGCCCGTGCCCGCGCACCCCGGCCGATGGCGGTGGTAACGAGCGACAAAATGGTCTGGAGCGTAGCGTAAAGGACAAGCCGATGAGCGACGCGGATCATCCACGCTGCGGAGAACTGCAGCTTTGATATGGCGGGGCGAATCTTGCACGCACTGGGGATCAAGGCGAAGCTGGTGGTAATGCCTCGAAAGGAAAAGCGATGGTCACGATTCCAGAAGCGGAATACGCGCGGCTGAAGGCAGCGGCGGAGGAACTGGAGCGACTGCGTTCAGAAGTCCCGCTGGTGTTGTCTGCGATGGCAAGGCGCGCTCGCGTCCCAGTGGCTTGGCTGAAAGCCGAAGCCGAGGCCGGGCGCGTGCCGTGCCTGAGAGCTGGCCGGGTATTGCTATTCAATCCCACGGTCGTACTCAAGATGTTGCTGGAGCGCGCGGCGAGCCAGCACTTTCTCACCCAAACATCCTCCCCACCGCTCTGAAATACATTTGCGTAGCTAATTGGCGCTGCGTATAATTCGGTTGGAAGCCAGCGAAGGCCGTAGGCGCGATCAGGCTCTCCAGCCTCATCTCCC
>Ga0196964_10001155_pt1 | contig 13689 bp, 13 predicted proteins | sample S1_10metaG_FD_148615 | JGI IMG/M metagenome (GOLD analysis project Ga0196964, IMG submission 148615) | Soil microbial communities from Anza Borrego desert, Southern California, United States - S1_10 | ecosystem: Environmental > Terrestrial > Soil > Desert | place: USA: California | collected...
TCCGGCACATCGCCGAAATTGTGTTCGGCGACGACGCGTTCTTTCGGTGCGCGTTGACGCAATCGCGTCTCGACAATCCCGACGCCCCATTCGAGCGGAATGACTGTGGAGTGCCGCCCGTTCAGCGACTTGCGCATGCCGAACAAGGTGTACGACGTCTCCACCACGTCGCCGACACGCACGTCGGGCAACGTCACATGGATCGTGAGGCGCCCGTCGAACAGTAGGCGCTCCATGTTCCGTTCGCGCCGCAGCACTTCGTAGAACGCCGTGCCGGAATGCTCCACGCGCGCCCCAGCCCGGATGACCGCGATGGAATGCACATCGATGCGCTCAAAGCGCGGGTCGAAGCTCACGCTGAATTGCGCCGCGCGCTCGGCGCCGGCATTGGCCGTCACCATGTCGGCGCGGCGATAGAACCAGGCGCGTTCCGGTTGGCACAGATCGATCTGCGAATCGTCCAGCAGCACGCAGACGCCGTTGGCGATGAAATGCGGATTGGCGGTCCCCGGGATGACATAAGGCGCCGCATCGACCCACGGCCCCGGCGGCGCCACGCGTGCGCCGGGCGTGATCTCCCGATTGATTGCCGCCGCCTGGTCCATGATCCCCGCCGGCCCCTGGCTTACCGAAGCGTCAGGGGAGGCGAAAGTCCGATTTCGGCATGCGGAGCGCCCAATCGCAGCTTACATAAGCGCGAGAGGAGAAACCCCATGTCCGCACGCCCACAAGACGCCGCCGCCTTCCATGCGCTTCATCGCGACTTCCTGATCCTCCCCAATGCGTGGGACGCAGCTTCCGCGCGGATCGTACAAGACGCGGGCGCCAAGGCGATCGCGACATCGAGCGCGGCAGTGGCATGGGCGCACGGGGCGCCGGACGGCAACAAGTTTGCCGTGCCCAAGCTGGTGACTGTGATCGAGGAAATCGCACGCGTCGTCAGCGTGCCGGTGACCTGCGATGCGGAGGCTGGCTATTCCGATGATTTGGGCAAGGTCGCCGAAACCATCACCGCGCTCGTGGATGCCGGCGCCGTCGGCATCAATCTCGAAGATGGCAAGGCGCCGCACGAGCTGCACCTCAGGAAAATCGAAGCTGCGCGCAACGCCGCCGAACGCGCGGGCGTGAACCTCTTCATCAATGCGCGCACCGATGTGTATTTGAAACAGCTCGTGCCCGCGGAGCAGGCGGTTGCCGAAACGCTGCGCCGCGGCGGCGCCATCAAGGACGCCGGCGCGAACGGCCTGTTCGTCCCGGGCGCGGTCAAGCCGGACGAGATCGCCGCCATCACCACAGGCGTCGCCCTGCCAATCAATCTGATGGGATGGCCCGGCTTGCCGAATGCGGCCGAGCTGAAAGACCTCGGCGTAAAGCGCCTCTCGGCGGCAACCGCGATTTTCAACGCCGCTATGGAAGGCGCCCGCGCCGCCGCCGCCGCCTTCCTTGCGGACGGCGATTCCAACGCGCTCTGGGCCCGCCGCGGCACACCGCCCGATTACAACAAGCTGTTCGCCTGAGGGCTGACCTGGCGACCTTGCGATGCTATATGTGCGCCATGAAGCGCGAGGAAGCCCTGCAACGTCTCAAGGATTTGGAACCCGAACTTCGGAAGCGTGGCGTGCTTTCGCTCTTTCTGTTCGGCTCAGTGGCGCGCGACCGGGCTGGGGAAGGGAGCGATGTGGACTTGTTCTTCGAGGACGATCCACAGCGCCCGCTCAGCATCTTCAAGGTCATCGACGTGAATCATTTTCTGAATGAGATGCTCGGCGCGACCGTTGATCTCATTCCGCGCGACTCGCTCCACCGCCTAATTCGAGACGACATTGCTGCCTCGGCGCTTCGCATCTACTGATGGAAAGCGAACGTCCTGTACGGCCTAGGCTGCTCGATATCCTGGACGCGATCCACGAAATTGAGACGCACTTGGCCGGAAAGAGCTTCAGCGAGTATGCGGAGTCCACGTTGCTTCAGCGCGCGGTGGAGCGGTGGCTGGAGATCATCTCGGAGGCTTCCCGCTACATTCCCGACGAGTGGAAACTCGAGAATCCGTCGGTTCCCTGGCGCGCTGTTGCTGATTTCGGCAATGTCACGCGTCATGTGTATCAGGCCATAAGCGCGATCCGCGTTTGGCAGACAGCCACCACAGAATTGGCGTCGCTGAAGGGTGTGTGCGCACACTACTATGGCCTCGTCAAAGAACCAGCAGACCCTTGGCCGGACGCACAATCGAAATGAGCAAATCCAGCGCGCCCCGCCTCTATCTGATCGACGGCTCCGGCTACATCTTCCGCGCCTACCACGCGCTGCCGCCTTTAACGAGAGCTAGCGACGGCTTGAGCACGGGCGCTGTAGCGGGCTTCTGCAACATGGTGTGGAAGTTCCTCGAGGAGATGAAGGGCGCCGAGGCGCCGACGCACCTCGCAGTCATTTTCGACAAAAGCGAAGTCACGTTCCGCAACGAGCTCTATCCCGACTACAAGGCCCATCGCCCGCCGGCGCCGGAAGATCTCGTCCCGCAATTTCCGCTGATCCGCGACGCCACGCGCGCGTTCAATCTGCCGTGCATCGAAATGGGCGGTTACGAAGCGGACGATCTGATCGCCACGTACGCGCGCCAGGCCGCGGCGAGCGGCGCGACGGTGCGCATCGTGTCATCCGACAAAGATCTGATGCAGCTCATCGTCGAGAACGTGATCGAACTCTACGACCCCATGAAGAACCGCAAGCTCGGCCCAGAAGCGGTGATGGAGAAGTTCGGCGTCGGCCCCGACAAGGTGATCGACGTGCAGGCGCTGATCGGCGACTCCACCGACAACGTGCCGGGCGCGCCCGGCATCGGTCCGAAAACCGCCGCCGAACTCATCGCCACGTTCGGCTCACTCGACGCCATCCTCGAACGCGCGAGCGAAGTGAAGCAGCCCAAGCGCCGCGAGACGCTGATCAATCACGCCGACCAGATTCGTCTCTCGCGGGCCTTGGTAACGCTAAAAGACGACGTGCCGGTCGAGGAAAAGTGGGAAAGCTTCGCCGTGCGCGATCCCGAGCCCTCGACGCTGCTGCAGTTCATCGATGCGCTGGAGTTTCGCACGCTGGGCCGCCGCGTGCGGGAGCACTTTGCCAAAGAGAAGGGCATCCAGATTGTCGCGAGCTACGCGGCGGGTGTTGCTGCGCCGGCAGATTCCGCGCCGTCATCGGCGGGGCCGGTGGTCGAAGTCGTCGAAAAGGAATTCAAACGCGACGCCTACAAATGCGGGCGCGATTTGGCGACGGTCGAGCAATTCATCGCGCGCGCAAAACGGCTCGGCGTTGTCGGCATCGACACCGAGGCGGATTCGTTCGACGCCGAACGCGCGCAGCTCGTCGGCGTGTCGCTGGCCCTCGGCGCCAATGACGCGATCTACATCCCGCTCGCCCACCGCGGCGCCGATCCGCGCGCGGGCGAGTTGTTCGCGTCGGAGATTCCAGAACCCTCTCCCCCCTCGCGGGGGAGAGGGCAGGGTGAGGGGGCGCGTCCCACCGAGCAGGCGCCGGATCGTTTGACCGCCCCCCACTCCCCGGCCCCCGCCCCGCAAGGGGGCGGGGGAGTGGCGGAGCAAATCCCGCTCGCCACCGCGCTCTCGCTTCTGAAGCCGCTGCTCGAAGACGCCTCTGTCCTCAAAGTCGGCCTCAATATCAAATGGGACATCCGGCTCTTCGCAAAACACGGCGTCGCGCTCGCGCCCTACGACGATCCGCTGCTCATCTCGTACGCGCTCTATGGCGGCCTCGATTCACACGACAAGACTGACCTCGTCGAGAAACATCTCGGCCATGGCCTCATGCCGCTCAGTGATCTCGTTGGCCGCGGCAAGGCGCAAGTCAGCTTCGACCAGGTGCCGATCGACCGCGCGTCCATCTATTCGTGCGAACAGGCCGATGCATCGTTGCGTCTCTACCGCAAACTCAAGCCCGAACTCTCGCGCGAGCGTCTGATCACCGTCTACGAAACGCTGGAGCGGCCCTTGCCGCCGGTGCTCGCGGCCATGGAGCGCGAAGGCGTCAAGATCGATCCCGCCATGCTCTCGCGCCTCTCCGGCGACTTCGCGCAGCGCATGCTGCAATATGAACAGGAGGCCTACGGCCTCGCCGGCCGCGAGTTCAACATTGGCTCGCCCAAGCAGCTGGGCGAAATCCTGTTCGACGAAATGAAACTCGCTGGCGGTGCGAAAACGAAAACCGGCGCGTGGTCCACGGACGCCTCGATCCTGGAAACATTGGCCGAGGAGCACGACCTGCCGAACAAAGTGCTGGAATGGCGCCAGCTCTCCAAGTTGCGCTCCACCTACACCGAGGCGCTGCAAGCTGCCGTGAACGATAAGACGCGTCGCGTGCACACGACGTACGCGCTCGCCGCCAGTACGACAGGCCGGCTCGCCTCGAACGATCCGAACCTGCAAAACATTCCGATCCGCACCGAGGAAGGCCGGCGTATTCGCGAGGCATTCATCGCTGAGGAGGGCAACGTTCTTGTCTCGGCCGACTATTCGCAGATCGAACTTCGTCTGCTCGCGCACGTCGCCGATATTCCGCAGCTGAAGCAGGCTTTCGCCGACGGCATCGACATCCACGCACGCACGGCCTCGGAAATGTTCGGCGTACCGGTCGAAGGCATGCCGAAGGAAATCCGCGCCAACGCCAAGGCGATCAATTTCGGCATCATCTACGGTATCAGCGCCTTTGGCCTCGCGCGCAATCTCGGCATCGAGCGCGAAGAGGCGAGCGCCTACATCAAGAAATATTTCGAACGCTTCCCCGGCATCCGCGACTACATGGAAGAAACCAAAACGTTCGGCCGCGCCAACGGCTACGTAAAAACCATTTTCGGCCGACGCATCTGGATCGCCGGAATCAGGTCCAAGAACGCGCAGGAGCGCGCCTTCGGCGAACGCCAGGCCATCAACGCGCCGCTTCAAGGCGCCGCCGCCGACATCATCCGCCGCGCCATGGTGCGTCTGCCGGACGCGCTGGCGAACGCCGGCCTCACGTCACGCATGCTGCTGCAAGTACACGACGAACTCGTGTTCGAAGCGCCGAAGGCGGAAGCAGAAAAGCTCTGCGCGCTGGCGCGCACCGTCATGCAAGCCGCGCCAGAGCCGGCGGTGCAACTCAGCGTGCCGCTAACGGTGGAAGCAAAAGCCGGCGCCACATGGGGTGCGGCGCACTAATCACGGCGCAGTCAGCACAAATCGGATTACGATGTTGCGGCGGCGGAAGTTGGGCTGCGCCTCGGCGATTGGGCGATATCTGCGCGCAGTGGCGTAGCTGAGAGCCATGCTCTGGCAGCCGCCGCTCGGATTCTCATATACGACACGCGCGTTCACGAACTCGCCTTCGTCGCTGATGTCGCCGACAATGATCGCACGGCACCATGTCTCGATCGAGCTTTCGCCATAGTAGCGCGCCGAGACCGGTTGCTCGGGCGGAACGGCCATGAGCGCTGGATTTTCCGCTCTAAGCTTCGTCATGAGGTTGGCGTAGGCGGCGTTCAAGCCCAAGTCCAAACAGAGCGTCGATCCCGGCCACAGCACTTCACCGCAGGACTGCTCGCCGGCGGTGGCAGCCGTTTGCGCTGCGTCGAGGTCGTTCGCAACGATGAGCGCCAAGGCGTGTGCATGGAGCAACAGCGGGCCAAGCGCGCGATCGTTGGCGGCGAGGTCTGCGGCTGCTGTGTGAAGCGGTGCAAACGCCTCGGCCGTGCGTCGCGCATCGGCCGCGATCTCGTCTGGCGACATCGTCGCGTTGCGGTACTCGTAAGAGTACGTCAACGTGGCGGCCGCGATGGCCCAGAGCCGGTCCGGCGTCGCCGGTTGCGAAAGCAAGGCGTCGAGCACCTGTCTGCGACCCGCCAACATCGACTGTCGCGCGCCGAGCGCAACGCCCTCCAGCTCCGCGAGCTGTTGCATGAAGCGATCCGCGTCGCGCAGGTCACGGCTGCGCAAATTGCTCAGCAGGCGATAGGCAATGAGGCGGTGCGGGCTCTCGCTTATGCTGACGCGTTCGATCAGCGGCGCCGCGAAGAACGTGTTGTCCTGCACGCCCTCAAGGGCTTGCAGCCACGCAACGTCCCAAAGCAAGCTCTCCTCGTCCGCGGAAAAATCGCTCCTGTTTTCTCGGTTGCGCTGATTGACGGCTTCCCGCGCGGCGTGATCGCACCAGACCACCAGCCAAAGCGCCCGGCGCCGCTCGATCTCCTCACGGCATTGCTGCGCGGCTGCATGAAAGCGGTCTTGCCTCGGCAGCTCGCGCAATTGGTCGCTGACCATGTCCAAGCGGCGCCAGTAGTTTTGCGCGGCCGCGGGCTGCACAGCCGCGAAAGCGGCTGCGAGCAATGCGGCGACGCCAAACGCAGCGTGTATGAGAAAGCGCAATTGTTGCCCCCGGATATTAGGACGAAAGTAGCGTCAGGGAGATGTAGCTGGCAATGATTTGGAGGACCCGTATAAGACGGCGTCCAGAGGACGGTTGAATATATGGCCGAAATCGCAATCCAAGGCGGCTGTCACTGCCGCGCGATACGTTACGCGCTGGCCGCGAAGCCCAGCGCCAGCATGATCTGCCATTGCCGCACCTGCCGCGGCATCACCGGCGCGCCGGTGGTGGCGTGGGTCAGCGTTGCGCGCGACGATTTCGCCGTCCTCGTCGGCCATCCCAAGGAGTACACCTCCTCCGATGGCGTGCTGCGCCAATTCTGCGGCCGTTGCGGCACGCAGCTCACGTACGCGCGCACCGACAGCGAAGATGAGATCGACATCACCACCGCGAGCCTCGACGATCCCAACGCCTTTCCGCCCGCGCACCATTCCTGGCTGAAACACGACCTCGACTGGATCGAATTCGGCGACGGCCTGCCCACTTACAAGAAATCGCGCAGCGACGAGTAGTGCGCTCAGATGTGGTTGATCGAAACTCCACCGTCCACCAGCATTGTCTCGCCCGTCATAAAGTTTGACGCGTCCGAAGCCAGGAACAAGGCGGCGCGCGCCAACTCCTCAGGCGCTGCGATGCGCTTCATCGCATTAAGTCCAGCCACGAACGTCCGCAGCTCTTCCGTATTCGCAACCTCGCGGCCCATGGGCGTATCGACGGCGCCCGGAAGGAGCGCATTCACGCGAATGCCGCGCGTGCCATATTCGACCGCAAGATTGCGCATGAGGCCAATCACGCCCGCCTTGCTCGCCGCATAGGCGCTCATGCCCGGAAAGCCCGCAGTGTGGCCGACGAACGTGGAGGTGAAGGTAAGCGATCCGCCGCCGCGTTCGAGCAGCGCCGGGATCTGATGTCGCGCCGAGAAGAAGGCGCCGGAGAGGTTCACGTCGATCGCCTCACGCCAGCCGCTCGCGGAAATGTCCGTCACTTCGCCCATCTCGCCCAATGCGCCCGCATTGTTGAAGGCGATGTCGAGCCCGCCGAAGGCGCGCTTGGCGAGCGCAACGGCGGATTGCGCGGTCGCTTCATCGCGCACGTCGCCCGCGTTGATTGCGGCCTCTCCGCCCATCGCGCCGATCTCGTCCGCCAATGCCGCCAACGCTTCGCGCCTGCGCGCCACCAGCACGACGCGCGCGCCTTCGGCGGCGAAGAGCTTTGCCGTGGCCGCGCCGATCCCCGAGCTTGCGCCCGTGATGATTGCGACTTTGCCTTGAAGAACTTTCATCGCTTGCTCCTGTTGTGGAGCAGAGCTTGCTGCGCGCGAGCTCGATGTGCTGGCCGCTATCGGACGCGCCGCTGGGTTCCAGGCGCCGCGCCGCGCGCTACCCGATCGTTATCTCGACCGACTCCGCGCTGTATTTGGCCGGCCCGTGATGCACGGCCTCGACGTTGTGCCCGTCCGGATCAAGCAGGAAGCACGCGTAGTAGCCAGGGTGATATTTGCGCTCGCCCGGCGCGCCGTTGTCGCGTCCGCCAGCCTCCAGCCCCGCCTCGTAAAAGCGCTTCACCGCGTCCTGATCCGCAGCTTGAAACGCCAGGTGCACATGGCTTGGTCCAGCGGCGTCAGCAGCATCGATCCAGAGCTCGTCAAAATTGATGTGCTCGTCGCTTTCGCCGCTCGGCTCGCGCCCAAGCGCGGCCAGCACGGCGCGATAGAAGCGCTTCGACGCCGCAAGGTTGCGCACGCGCAGGTGGACATGATCGATCAGGCGGCCGCGGTGGAAGGTCATGCTCATGCCGGCGCGAACGGCTGAAAGCTCGACGGGGTCCCGTTGCCGCTCACATTCCGGCGAGCGCCGGGCGGAAATTGGGGAACCTGTTCCCCTCTGCCTTATTGACGGCTAAGACTGGCGCCACCAATTCATTACAGCCAAGACAGGTCCGGGATTTCGATGTCCACTATCGCCCTTGTCGACGACGACGAGAACATCCTCGCCTCCCTCAAAGTTTTTTTCGAGGGCGAAGGCCATACGGTGCGCACGTATACGGACGGCGCCAGCGCGCTGACCTCGCTGGCCGAGGCGCCGCCGGATATCGCGATCCTCGACATCAAGATGCCGCGCATGGACGGTGTCGAGGTGTTGAAGCGGCTGCGGCAAAGCTCGAACCTGCCGGTGATCTTCCTCACCTCGAAGGACGACGAGATGGACGAAGTCGTCGGCTTCAATGTTGGCGCGGACGACTACATCAAAAAGCCATTCTCCCAACGCCTGCTCAACGAGCGTGTGAAGGCGCTCTTGCGCCGGTCGCGCGGCGCCGCGGCGGGCGGCGAGACGGGAGACAAAAAGCCCATCGTGCGTGGCGAGCTGACGCTCGACCCCAATCGCCATGCCTGCACCTGGAAGGGCGAGCCGGTGCGGCTGACGGTCACGGAATTCCTAATCCTACAAGCGCTCGCCCAGCGTCCCGGCTATGTGAAGAGCCGCGACCAATTGATGGACGCGGCTTATGACGATCAGGTCTATGTCGACGACAGAACAATCGACAGCCACATCAAGCGGCTCCGCAAGAAATTCCGGGACATCGACGGCGAGTTCGACGCAATCGAAACGCTCTACGGCGTCGGGTACCGGTACAACGAAGCTTGATCGCCAGCGCGCGGAAGGCTGGCGCGCCGTTGCGCGATCGCGCATCGCGCGCATCATCTTCATTTGGAATTTCGCCGGCCTTGCCTTCTTAATCGTGGGCGTGCTGCTGTTGGCCGAAATGCGCGCAGGGCTCACCCAGGCGCAATTCCGCAATCTGCGCACGCAAGGCGAACTGATCACGAACCTGCTGATCGAAACCGGCACGATCGAAGGCACCGAGTCCAATCCCAATCCTTACGTGAACGAGCCGGCCGTGCGGGCGGTGCTGAAGCGCATCCTGCCGCCGATCGCCGAGGGGGAGCGCGCCGGCGTGGGCCGCCCGCGCGTGCGCATGTTCGCGCCGGATGGCCGCCTGATCGCGGACAGCGACGTCATCTACGATCACATTGTCCAGACGCCGCTGACGGATTCCACCGATCAGCCCACCATTACCGAGCGCGTGAAGAACGCGGCCGAACGCGTGGAATATCTTCGCCTGACCCCCTGGCGGCCAACAGCGTCTCTTACGGAGGAACGCGCACGCGCGCTGCAAGGTGAAATTGCGCGCAGCGAGCGGCTGAACGAGCGCGGCGAGCGCGTCGTTTCGGTGACGCTGCCGGTGCGGCGCGTGCAACAGGTGGTCGGCACGGTCACCATCGAAAGCGCCGACGTAGAGCGCATCCTCGTCGCCGAGCGCGCCAGCATGATTCCGTTCGTGCTGGGGGCGACGATCGCGATTTTCCTGTCCTCGCTGCTGCTCGCGCTATTCATCGCGTTTCCTCTGGAGCGCCTGGCGTTGGCTGCCGATCGCCTGCGCCTCAGCGGCGCCACGCGTCTGAGCTTGCCCGACGTCTCAAAGCGCAAAGACGAAATCGGCGCGTTGGCGCACTCGCTGGAAGCCATGACCGGCGCGCTCGCGGACCGCATCGACGCCAACGAGCGCTTCGCCGCCGATGTCAGCCACGAAATCAAAAACCCGCTCGCCTCGATCAAGTCCGCCGTGGAGTCCGCACGCGCCGCGAAGGATCAGGAAGGGCAAAACCGCATGCTCGCCATCGTCGCGCAGGACGTTGGTCGACTCGACCGCCTCATCACCGACATCGCCCGCGCCAGCCGCATCGAAGCGGAAACGGCGCGCGGCGATCTCGATCGCGTCGATCTCGGCGCCATGCTCCGGGATCTTGCTTCCGCCTACGCCGCCCCGCCTGACGAAGAAGAGCACGTACACGTACTATTCAACGGCCCGAAGCCGGATGGCGCGATCGTGCTCGGCCAGGCTGGGCCGCTCGGCCAGGTCTTCCGCAACCTCGTCGATAACGCCCGCTCGTTCAGCCCCGATGGCGGACGCGTGACAATCTCGGTGGAAGTCCCGCGCGCGAAGGATAAACCGATCGTGCGCGCCATCGTTGAGGACGAAGGTCCCGGCATCCCCGACGAAAACCTGGAGACGGTGTTCGAGCGCTTTTACACGCAGCGCCCCAAGGGTGTGGCGTTCGGCGGCAATTCGGGCCTCGGCCTGTCCATCGCGCGTCAAATCGTGTCAGCGCATGACGGGCGCATCTACGCGCAAAACCGCGCCGAAGGCGGCGCTCGCCTCATTGTAGAACTGCCGCTCGCGCCGTGAGCGGTTCGTCGAAAACTGTGGCTCTGGTGTTCCTTTCACTTTCCACGCCCGCCGCGAGGGGGTATGTGGCGCCACCTCGGAAGGCTGCCCAGGCGGGTGGCGGGAGTATTGAATGATCGGCGTCGTGGTGGTGTCCCACGGCCGTTTGGCGGACGAATTCGTCGCCGCGGCCGAACATGTTTTGGGACCCCAGGACCAGATGCGCGCAATCGCCATCGGTCCCAATGACAACATGGAAGAGCGGCGCGCCGACATCATCGACGCCGTGCGCGCCGTGGACCGCGGCGATGGCGTCGTCATCCTCACCGACATGTTCGGCGGCACGCCCTCGAACCTTGCCATCTCCGTCATCAACCAGGTGAAGACCGAGGTCATTGCCGGCGTTAACCTGCCCATGCTGATCAAGCTGGCTGAAGTGCGTGACCGCGTGAGCTTGCCGGAAGCGGCGCTCGCGACGCAGGATGCGGGCCGGCGCTACATCCGAGTCGCCTCCGTGGAGCTCGCGGGCGGCGCCGCCTAAAGCGCCCGGACTTGAGATGCGACCAGCGCTTGGGTCGATCTGTCGGTCGCATTTCAAGTCCAAGAGGGCGCTTTAGACTCTAGATTCTCAGCGCGGCTTGTAGATTTGAAATTCGCTCGGTATCTGCCACAAACATGAGGCGAATTTCAAATCCGCCGCGCTAGTTCGGGCAGGGGAATGACCGTCAAGCGGACGATCAGGATCGTCAATCAACGCGGCCTGCACGCGCGCGCCTCGCGCAAACTCGCCGAGCTTGCACTGAGCTACGATAGTACGCGCATCTTCGTGAAACGCGAGGACGACGAGGCGGACGCCCGTTCGCTAATGGACCTGATGATGCTGGGCGCGGGCGTCGGCCAGGATGTCGAAGTCGAGACGCGCGGCCCGCAGGCCGAGCAGGCGATGGCGGCGGTCGAAGAATTGTTCGCCAAGAAGTTCGACGAGAACGAGTGAAGTCCGCTTCCCTCGCTCTGCGCATAGCGCGGGTAAGGGATTGAGGGAGGGGGACAGTAACAACTTGAGCGATTTGGTTTCCCCCTCCTCGAACGTTGCGCTCGCGCTTTTGCGCCCTGTGATGGCGGCATTGGCGTTCGTTCTCTGCACCGGGCTCTCCGTTCCCTCGCAGCGCATCACCTACACGCTGACGCCCGTCATGCAGAATGGCGCGCTGCAAGCCATCCAGATCGACCTCACCTTCCGCGGCCAAGGCGATGGCGAAACCGATCTCAAGCTGCCCGGCGAATGGGGTGGGGAGACCGAGCTCTGGCGCGGCATCGAAGGCCTCACGATTGTCGAAGGCGCCCAGATGCGCGACGGCGCGCGTCCCTCCGAGCGCGTGCTCACGCACGAGCCGAACGCCCGCATCCATGTGCGCTATCGCGTGATTCAGGATTGGGAGGGCGCCCCGACCGGCGGCCGCAACACCTATCGCCCAATCATCCAGCCGACATACTTCCACCTCATCGGCGAAGCGGCGCTCGCAACGCCCGATCTGCACAACGCCACGCCGGCGCGTTTGCGCGTGCGCGGCATGCCGCGCGGCTGGCGCTTCGCCTCGGACTTGCAACATCCAGGTCTAGCGCTAGGGCATGTGCATGCGAGCATCACCGTCGGCGGCGACTATCGCATCCGCCGGGCGCGCGACGCCAACATCCGCGTAGCCCTACGCGGCGATTGGAATTTCACCGACCACGCCTTCACCGACCAGGTCGGCCAGATCGTTTCCGGCCACCGCGAATTCTGGGGCGACCGCACCGCGCCCTATCTCGTCACCGTGACGCAAACCGTGCAGCGCCGTGAAGGGCAGATGAGCGTCGGCGGCACAGGGCTGAGCGATGCATTCGCTTTCTTCGCCACGCCGAACGTCGATGAAGCGCCGATCACACGCACGCTGGCGCACGAGAGCTTTCACAGTTGGATACCCGGCCTGATTGGCGGCATGCCGGAGGAGAACGAGGCCGGGAGCTATTGGTTCTCCGAGGGGCTCACCGATTTCTATACAGGCCGCATGCTCGTGCGCGCCGGTCTGTGGACGCCGCAGCAATTCGCGGACGATTTGAACCAGATGCTCGCGGCCTATGCGCAATCGCCCGTGCGCGATGCGCCAAACGCCCGCATCGCCGCGGACTTCTGGTCCGATCAGCACGTGCAGCAGCTTCCATATCAGCGCGGCCGTTTCCTCATGACGATCTGGGACGCGCGCTTGCGCTCAAACGGGCGCAGCCTCGATGAAGCCATGCTCGAAATGCGCGAACGCGCAACGGCCGGCGATCCGATGAAAGCCGTCGATATGTTTCCGGTCGTTCTCGAGCTGATGGGCCTCGACATCCGCAGCGACATCGCCGCCTACGCCGAAGCCGGTGCGCACGTGCTCTTGCCGGAAAATGTGTTCGCTCCCTGTGGGCGCGTGACGACGCTCGAGGCGCCGGAATTCAATCCGGGCTTCGACGTCGCGGCAATGCGCGCCAACAACCGCATCATCAGCGGCGTCGATCGCACATTGCCAGCATACGCAGCGGGGCTGCGCGACGGCATGGTGTTCGTGCGCCAACAATCGGGCCGCGTCGGCGATCCCGAACGGCAGCTTGTCCTCGTGGTGCGCGACGGCGAGCAGGAGCGCACGATCAGCTACATGCCGCGCGGGCGCGGCACATACGCGCTGCAGCAGTTGGAGATCGATCCGGCGCTCGAAGGCGAGCGTTATGCGCAATGCCGGGCCGTGCTTGGCGGCGCGAACTAGGAGGGCGGCATGCAGGCGGATTCGGTGGAAGCGCTGGGGCTCGTCGCCGGCTTCATCGGCGCATTCGCGTTTGCGCCGCAGGCCTTCAAGATCCTGCGCGAGCGCGACGCCGCCGGCGTCTCGGCGCTGACCTACTCGCTCGTCTTCATTGGCGCGGTGCTGTGGGGCGGCTATGGAATCCTGCGCGGCGCCCCGCCGATCGTGCTTTGGAATGGCGTCGCCGCTGCGCTCGCGGCGTTGGTGCTCGTGCTCAAATTGCGCCAACCGACGCCCA
>Ga0196964_10001156_pt1 | contig 13685 bp, 15 predicted proteins | sample S1_10metaG_FD_148615 | JGI IMG/M metagenome (GOLD analysis project Ga0196964, IMG submission 148615) | Soil microbial communities from Anza Borrego desert, Southern California, United States - S1_10 | ecosystem: Environmental > Terrestrial > Soil > Desert | place: USA: California | collected...
TTGGCCGCCGGTGAGCTTCTTCGCCTTTTCGGTTTCGCGATCGGCCACGCGGGAGATCTGGATCGCGCGGCCGGCGCGGCGCTGGATCTCGTCGGCGTTGCGGCTGAGCACGTCCCAGGTGCCGCCGCCCACCGTGCCGATGCCGAGGAGGCCGACCTTAATGGGTTCCATGGCGGGCGAGCCTCAGCTCGAGGTGTCGCTTCACGTCCGGCCATTCGCCGGCCAGCACGCTGTACATGACGGTGTCGCGCACCGTGCCGTTGCGGCGCGCCCAGTGGTGGCGGATGACGCCGTCCTTCTTCGCGCCCAGGCCCTCGATCGCGCGCTGCGACGCGAAGTTGAAGTTGTCGGTGCGAAGCCCCACCACCTTGCACTTCAACTGCTCGAACGCGTATTCGAAGAGCAGCAGCTTGCAGACGGTGTTGATGTGGGTGCGGTGGCAGCGCTTCGCGTACCAGGTCCAGCCGATCTCCACGCGGTCCGCGGCCGCGATGATGTCGTGGTAGCGCGTGGCGCCGACGATGTCCCCGCTCGCGAGATCACGCACCGCCCAGGGCAGCTGCGTCCCGTTGCCTTGTTCCTTGAGGGCAAGCTCTATGTACCCCTTGGTCTGCCCCGGCTCGGGCACGGAGGTATACCAGAGCTCCCACAGCTTGCCGTCGCGCGCGGCGACGGCAAGGCCATCGTGGTGATCCAGGGTGAGCGGCTCGAGCCGCACGCCACGCCCTTCGAGCGTGGCGGGCTTGGGATGAATCACGCCGCCCCTCTTAGGAGGCCATCCTTTCTGAACATGTCCCGAATACCGCGGACGGCCTGGCGAAGGCGGTGCTCGTTCTCGATGAGGGCGATGCGCACATGGTCGTCGCCGTAGTCGCCGAAGCCGATGCCGGGCGCGACCGCGATCCTGGCGTCGCCGAGAAGCCGCTTGGTGAACTCGATCGAGCCGAGCGCGGCGTACGAGTCGGGGATCTTCGCCCAGATGTACATCGACGCCATCGGCTTCTCCACCATCCAGCCGATGTCGTGCAGGCCCTTCACCATGACATTGCGCCGCTTCTCGTAGGTTTTTCTTATCTCGGAGACGCACCCCTGCGGACCTTCCAGGGCCACGATCGACGCCACCTGGATGGGGGTGAAGCTGCCGTAGTCGTGGTAGCTCTTGATGCGCGCAAGCGCGTAGACGAGCTCCTTGTTGCCGACCATGAAGCCGATGCGCCAGCCGGCCATGTTGTAGCTCTTCGACATGGTGAAGAACTCGACCGCCACGTCGCGAGCGCCGGGCACCTGCATGATGGAAGGCGCCTTGTAGCCGTCGAACACGATGTCGGCGTAGGCAAGGTCGTGGACGACCAGGATGTCGTGCTGCTTCGCGAGGGCGATGATCTTCTCGAAGAAAGCGAGATCCACGCACTGCGCCGTCGGGTTGGACGGAAAGCCGAGGATCAGCATCTTCGGCTTGGGCGTGAGCTCGCGGATCGCGCGCTGCAGCTCCTCGAAGAAATCGATTCCCGGCGTCATGCGCACCGAGCGGATGTCGGCACCGGCGATGATCGCGCCGTAGATGTGGATCGGGTAAGAGGGATTGGGAACGAGCACCGTGTCGCCGCGCTCGAGGCACGCGAGCATCAGGTGCGCGAGGCCCTCCTTGGAGCCGATGGTGACGATCGCTTCGCTGTCGGGGTCGAGCTCGACGTTGTAGCGGCGCTGGTACCAGGCGCAGATGGCTTTGCGCAGCCGCGGGATGCCGCGCGAGACCGAATAGCCGTGCGTATCGATGCGCTTGGAGGCCTCGACCAGCTTGTCGACGATGTGCTGCGGCGTCGGGCCGTCGGGGTTGCCCATCGAGAGATCGATGATGTCTTCGCCCGAGCGCCGCGCCGCCATCTTCAGCTCGTTGGTGATGTTGAAAACGTAGGGCGGAAGGCGCTTGATCCGCGAAAATTCACGCATTGCACAATTGTACAATCGGGCCGTGAAACTCCACGCGGCCGGTCCCACCGGCCTCAACACCATCACCGCCTACGGCGAAGGCTACGTGTCGGTGAACGGCGAGCGACGGGAATCGAACGTGATTGTGCTGGCCGACCGCGTCCTCGCGTGGGAAGCCAGGGCATTCGCATCGCTCGAAGAAAGAGATTTCCTCCTTCTTGCGCAGCTCGGCGTGGAGATCGTCCTCCTCGGCACCGGCGCGAAGCAGCGTTTCCCGCATCCTCGCCTGACCGCGCCGCTCGCGCGCGCGGGCATCGGCCTCGAGGTCATGGACGTGCAGGCGGCGTGCCGCACCTACAACATCCTCATCGCCGAGGAGCGCAAGGTAGCGGCGGCGCTCTTGATGGAGTAAATCAGCGCCATGAGCCTTTTCCCCGGTTTCATCAAGAAGCGCATCAAGACCTCCGGTGCCACCATCAACCTCGTCATCGGCGGCGAAGGCCCGCCGCTCCTCATGCTGCACGGCTATCCGCAGACGCACGCCATGTGGCACAAGGTCGCGCCCGAGCTCGCGCGCGACTACACGGTCGTCTGCGCCGACCTGCGCGGCTACGGCGACTCGTCGAAGCCGAAGGGCCTCCCCGGCCACGCCAATTACTCGAAGCGCGCCGTCGCGCTCGACATGGTCGAGGTCATGGAAGACCTGGGCTTCCTCAAGTACCACGTCGTCGGCCATGACCGTGGCGGGCGAGTTGCGCACCGCATGGCGCGCGACCACGGCAAGCGGGTGATGACGCTCACCGTGCTCGATATCTCGCCGACCCTGAAGGTCTTTCAGAATGTGAGCAAGCCGCTCGCTACGGCGTTCTATCACTGGTTCTTCCTCATCCAGAAGGCGCCGCTGCCCGAGCGCCTCATCCAAGCGAATGCTGCGTTCTACCTGCTCGGGCGGCTGGGCCGCGGGCCGACGCGGCTCAAGCACTTCGACAAACGGGCCGTCGCGGAATACCTGCGCTGCTTCAAGGACCCGCGGGCCATCCACGCGAGCTGCGAGGACTACCGCGCCGCCGCCACCATCGACCTCGTGCACGACAAGAAGACGCGCGGAAAGATCACCATGCCGGTCCTCGCGCTCTGGGCCCGCCACAGCCCGGTGGGCGCGCTGTTCGATTGCCTCGCCGACTGGCGCGAGGTCGCGACCGATGTGCGCGGGCGCGAGATCAACTGCGGTCACTTCATTCCCGAGGAGGCGCCGCGCATCCTGCTCGCCGAGCTCCGACGGTTTCTCAAGGAAGTTCAAAGGCTTAGCTGAGGAAAAATATTTTCCTTGCAGGCGTAACTTTTCTTGTGTTCAATGAAAGCGTTACGTTGCAATGCTTCTAAAGGGGCTTAAGACCTCTGGAAATCCTCGGCAAGCCGGTGCCTGACCCGCAGCCCTCCTCTACCGGCGCGAATTCCGCTTCCGCGAAGTCGTTACCGCTTTTCTTCCGTAGTCCCGAAGTGCTCTGTCCCTTGCTACCCCCCGGGAGGTATTGAACTTTGCTTAAGCCCTATGATGTCGAGCAGGCAGCCGCAGAAGTCGAGTCCCCTTCCCCCGCCGTGACGTCGTCCCGCAAAAAACCCAAGGTCAAGAAGCTCTTCGTGCTCGATACGAACGTGCTCATGCACGATCCGACGAGCCTGTTCCGCTTTGACGAGCACGACCTCTACCTGCCGATCGCGACGCTGGAGGAGCTCGACGCGCACAAGCGCGGCCTCTCCGACGTGTCGCGGAACGCGCGCCAGGCGAGCCGCTTCCTCGACGAGATCGTCTCGGGCGACATCACGGCCGGCCTGCCCCTCAAGACCAAGGACGGCCTGCATTCGAAGGGGCGGCTCTTCCTGCAGACCGAGGCGATCAACGGGGATCTTCCGTCGAACCTCGCCGCGGGCAAGACCGACAACCACATCCTCGCGGTGGTGCGCTATCTGGACGAGGAAGAAAGGCGGCGCTCGCCGAGGCGCGATGTGGTGCTGGTGTCGAAGGACATCAACATGCGCATCAAGGCCCGCGCGCTGGGCCTCGAGGCCGAGGATTACTTCAACGACAAGGTGCTCGAGGACGCCGACCTCCTCTACACCGGCGTGCGGCCGCTGCCGAAGGACTTCTGGAACAGCCACGGCAAGGACGTCGAGTCGTGGAAGAAGGACGGCCACACCTACTACCGCGTGCGCGGCCCGCTGGTGCCGAAGCTGCACGTCAACGAGTTCGTGTACGACGAGTCGGGCGAGCGGCCGCTGTACGCCATCGTCAAGGAGGCCGCCGGCCGCGTCGCGGTGCTCGAGACGCTGCGCGACTACACGCACGCCAAGAACTCGGTGTGGGGCATCACCGCGCGCAACCGCGAGCAGAACTTCGCGCTCAACCTGCTCATGAACCCGGCGATCGACTTCGTCACGCTGCTTGGCCAGGCGGGCACCGGCAAGACGCTGCTTGCGCTCGCCGCGGGGCTCACGCAGGTGCTCGACGACAAGCGCTACACCGAGATCATCATGACGCGCGTCACCGTGCCGATCGGCGAGGACATCGGCTTCCTGCCCGGCACCGAGGAGGAAAAGATGCAGCCGTGGATGGGCGCGCTCGAGGACAACCTCGATGTCCTCAACGCCTCCGACGAGTCCGGCGGCGAATGGGGAAGAGCGGCGACGAGGGACCTCGTCCGGTCGAGAATCAAGGTGAAGTCGCTGAACTTCATGCGCGGCCGCACGTTCGTCAACAAGTGGCTGATCATCGACGAGGCGCAGAACCTCACGCCGAAGCAGATGAAGACGCTGGTGACGCGCGCCGGCCCCGGCACGAAGGTGATCTGCCTCGGCAACATCGCGCAGATCGACACGCCTTATCTCACCGAGGGCAGCTCCGGCCTCACCTACGTCGTCGACCGCATGAAGGACTGGACGCACGCCGGGCACGTGACGCTCGCGCGCGGCGAGCGCTCGCGGCTCGCGGATCACGCCGCCGACGTGCTGTAGCAGGGAATAAGCGGCGCGGAGGGGTGTTTCGCCCCTCCGCGCAGCCTTTCTGCTACATTTCTCCGCCTTATTTTCCCTCTAGGATTCTCGATGACCCGCCTCGTCGCCGCCCTCGCGGCTGTCGCTCTCAGCTTCGCCGTCGCCGCGCAACCCAAGCCGTTCGAGCCGCAGGTCGGCCAGTCCGGCAAGGACGTGATCTGGGTGCCCACGCCCGACGACGTGGTCGACCGCATGCTCACCATGGCGCAGGTGACGCCCAACGACTTCGTCTGGGACCTGGGCGCGGGAGACGGCAAGATCGCGATCGCCGCCGCCAAGAAGTTCGGCGCGCGCGCGACCGGCATCGAGTACAACCCCGACATGGTGAAGCACGCCAACGCCAACGCCGAGAAGGCGGGCATCGCCGGCCAGGGGCAGGGCAAGGCCGTCATCCGCCACGGCGACATCTTCGCCACCGACTTCAGCCAGGCCACGGTGATCACCCTCTATCTCCTGCCCGCGCTCAACATGAAGCTGCGGCCCACCATCCTTTCCATGCGCCCTGGCACGCGCGTGGTGTCGCATTCGTTCAGCATGGAAGACTGGGAAGCCGACGAGATTTCCTCGGTCGACGGGCGGCGCGCCTATTTCTGGGTGGTACCGGCCAATGTGGGCGGCCAGTGGACGATCGACGCCGGCGGCCAGAAGTACGACATCAACTTCGAGCAGACCTTCCAGAAGATCAACGGCACGATCAAGTTCGGCGCCCTCGAGGCGGGTCTGCGCCAGCCGCGCCTGCGTGGCTTCAACATCGCCTTCGCCTACGTCGACCAGGCCGGCGTGCAGCGCGAGTTCAACGGCCGCGTCCAGGGCGGACGCATGGAAGGCAGCTTCCGCGATGACAAGGGCGCGGACGGCCGCTGGACCGCCACGAAGAAATAACCGTCCAAAAAAAAGCCCCCGCGAATGCGGGGGCTCCAAGCTTGTTCTTGTTGTTGCAGCCCGTCTTCTTCTAGTACCTGCCGGGCTCCTGGTAATTCTCGAAACGGGTGAACTGGCCGAGGAAGGTCAGCTTCACCGGGCCGATCGGGCCGTTCCGCTGCTTGCCGATGATCACGTCCGCGAGCGCGCGCTGCTCCTCCGGCAGGTCCGGCTTATACACCACCTCGCGGTAGATGAAGAGGATGACGTCGGCATCCTGCTCGATCGCGCCCGACTCGCGCAGGTCCGACATCACCGGGCGCCGGTCGGGGCGCTGGTCCACCGCGCGGTTGAGCTGCGAGAGCGCGATCACCGGGACGTCGAGCTCCTTCGCCATCGCCTTCAGCGAGCGCGAGATCTCCGAGATCTCGGTGGCGCGGTTCTCGCCCTGCGAGGTGGAGGCCATGAGCTGCAGATAGTCGATCACGATCAGGCCGAGCTTCGAGTACTGGCGCTTGAGGCGCCGCGCGCGCGCCCGCACTTCCAGCGCGGTTAGCGCGCCCGCCTCGTCGATGTAGATCGGCGTCTCGTGCAGCTTGCCCATCGCCTCGGAGAGCTCGCTCCACTCGCGGTCCGAGAGGCGGCCCGTGCGCATCTTGTGCTGGTCCACGCGCGCGATCGATCCCAGCATCCGCATGGCGAGCTGCGTGCTCGACATCTCCATGCTGAAGATCGCAACCGGCAGGCCGTTGTCGACCGCGACGTGCTCGGCGATGTTCAGGGCGAGCGCGGTCTTTCCCATGCTCGGCCGCGCGGCGATGATGACGAGGTCGCCGGGCTGCAGGCCCGAGGTCATCTTGTCGAGGTCCACGTAGCCCGTCGGCACGCCGGTGACGTCCGAGGGGTTGTCGCGGTGGTACAGGTGGTCGATGCGCTCGAATACGCGCGCGAGCACCGGCTTGATCTCGAGCAGGCCCTGGTCCTTGCGCGCGCCCGACTCGGCGATCTGGAAGATCTTCGACTCCGCCTCGTCGAGGAGCTGTCCCACTTCCTTGCCGGCGGGATTGAGCGCGCCTTCGGCGATCTCGGTCGCCACCTGGGCGAGCCGGCGCTGCACCGCCCGCTCGCGCACGAGCTCGGCATAGCGCCGGATGTTGAGGGCGCTGGGCGTGTTCTGGGCGAGGGCGCCCAGGTAGGCGGGCCCGCCGGTCTTGTCCTTGTCCTCGCTTGCCTCGACGGACTCCGAGACGGTGACTACGTCGGCCGGCTTGCCGGCATCGATCAGCTTCTGGACGTGCCGGAAGATGCGACGGTGGTCGTCGCGGTAGAAGTCCTCCGCCGAGACGAGATCGGCGACGCGGTCGAACGCCTGGTTGTCGAGGAGCAGCGCACCGAGCAGGGATTGCTCGGCCTCGATGGAATGCGGCGGGACTTTCAGCGCAAGAAGTTGCGGATCGCCGGTTTCCTGGCGAACTTGCTGCTGTGCTACGGCCATCTTGTTATGCCTCCCCTGATGCGAGATGCGATGTTACGTATCGCGCGCGTCGCTGGCTACGGATTGGCGAAACTTTTCGCGTGTGCAAAAAAAGAAATCTCTCGTTGCTGACGGCGTGTGAAAGCAACGGGAAAACTCGCTGATACGACGAAAGCTTTTCTTCTGCAGCGCTGTGCATTAGCTGTGGACAACGTGTGCATCGCTTGTGGATGGGCTGTGCAAAAGAAAAGGGGCTGTTGCCAGCCCCTTTCCGGTGCAGCAGTTTTTCGTTTTTCTACTGCTCGCCGACGACAACCACCGTAATGGTCGTGGTCACATCGGTGTGCAGCGCGAGCTGGATCGGGTACTCGCCCACCTGCTTGAGGGGCCCCTGCGGCATGCGCACCTGCGAGCGCTCCACCTCGTGGCCCTGCTTCTCCAGCTGCTCGACGATGTCGTAGTTGGTGACCGAGCCGAACAGGCGCCCGTCGGGGCCGGCCTTCTGGGTGATCTGCAGCTTGAGGCCCTCGAGCTTCGCGCCGCGCTCCTGCGCCTTCGCGAGCTGCTCGCGCTGCGCCTTCTCGAGCTCCGCGCGCCGCGACTCGAACTCCTTGAGGTTCGCTTCCGTCGCCCGCCTCGCCTTGCCCTGCGGGATGAGGAAGTTGCGGGCGTAGCCGTCCTTGACCCTCACCACCTCGCCCAGTTCGCCGAGGTTGGCGACTTTCTCCATGAGGATTACTTGCATGGCGGCATTTTCCTCAATGCAGGTCCGTGTACGGCAGGAGCGCGAGGTAGCGCGCCCGCTTGATGGCGGCGGTGAGCTGGCGCTGATAGCCCGCGGCGGTGCCGGTGATGCGCGCCGGGATGATCTTGCCGGTCTCGTTGACGAAATCCTTGAGCACCTCGACGTCCTTGTAGTCGATCCACTCGACCTTCTCGGCCGTGAAGCGGCAGAACTTGCGCCGGCGGAACAGCGCCCGCTGGCCCTTGTCCTTCTTGTCCTTGCCGAACTTCCCTTTGCCTTTACCTTTGCGGGGCGGGGGCATCGTTACTCTCCTTCAACAAATTCAATGTCGGTTACGTGGAACACCAGTTTCTTCGATCTCTTGCTCTTCGCCGCGAGGAAGCCTCGCAGCTTCAATCCCGTGTTGAGCTTCGCGCCGGCGAGGAGCTTTGCCTGGGTCTCGAACGCGATGGCGCCGATCTCTGCGCAAACATCGCGCGTCGAGCCGGCTTCCGCGGCAGTCGATTCGTGCAATACCTTGAACTCGACGGCCGGGATGCCCGCGGGCGTGAACCTCAGCGCGCCGAGCTCAAGCAGCCGGCCGCTCAGCTCGAGCCGGTTCAGGCGCGCCCTCGGCGCCGCGTTCCATCATGGACTTGGACTTCTCCTCCTTCATCATCGGGGAGGGCGCGGTCACGGCCTTGGTCATCTTGACGATCAGGTGGCGAAGCACCGCGTCGCTGAACTTGAACGAATGCTCGAGCTCCGCGAGGGTCTCGGCGTCGCACTCGATGTTCATGAGCACGTAGTGCGCCTTGTGCACCTTCGCGATCGGGTAGGTGAGCTGCCGGCGACCCCAGTCTTCCAGGCGGTGCACCGTGCCGCCGCGCTGCGCGACGACGCCCTTGTAGCGCTCGACCATCTGCGGCACCTGCTCGCTCTGGTCGGGATGGACGATGAAAACGATCTCGTAATGCCGCATGGCCAAGTTGACCTCCGATCCTTATGGGTTAGCCACCCGTAATGCGGGTACGGTGTGGCAAGGAAGGCGCGGATTCTACCGCAAAAGGACCGCGGAACGGCTTGTCGTTCCCGCGTAGGCGGGAACCCACTTTTGGCGAAGAACATGGCCCCCGCCTTCGCGGGGCGACCCCGCGAGCGCCTAGCCGACTCCGCGAGCGGCCTAGCCGACCCCGCCGATGCCCAGCTCGGTCTTCACGTCGTCCAACTCGGGACCGACCTTTTCGACGGCCTTCCTGAGCTTTTCCTCGGGCGTTTCGAGCGTCCGGGCCCAGTAGCGGAAGGCCTCAGGCTTTTTCTCGATTTTCGTCATGTCGGGGGGCGTGTATTCCATCCCCGTGGGACAGGTTCAAGGGGCGTAAGTTTTGCCCGCCAGCACGTCTTTCAGCGCATTAACCATGGTCTCCGGCGTCGAAGACTTGGGGATGTAGCCGCGGGCGCCGGCCTTCAAGGCGAACTGGATAACCTTCGCGTCCTCGTTGACCGAGACCACGACCACCGGCACGTCGGGAAACTTCCAGCGGAAGCGCTGCAGCGATTCCATGCCGCGCTGGCCGGGCAGGCCCAGGTCGAGGAGCGCGAGATCCGGCTTGCGCTCGTGGGCGATATGGCTGAAGGCGGCGTCGAGGTCCGCGACCGAAGTAATCGCGGCATCTTCGGCGGCGCGGCGCACCACCTGCGCCAGGATCGCCCGGATCAGCGCATCGTCGTCAACGATGAGGACGTGCATCTTTCCCCCGGCGACGCACCGACTCGAACAGGCACACGCCGGCGCATACCGACACGTTGAGGCTTTGCACCTGTCCCAGCATCGGCACACGCACCACGATGTCGCAGCGCTCGCGGGTCAGGCGCCGCATGCCCTCGCCTTCCGCGCCCAGCACCCAGGCGATCGAATCCGGCAGATCCGCCTCGTACAGCGTCTCTTCGCCCCGCTCATCGGCGCCCACCACCCAGATGTTCCGCTCCTTGATCTCGTCCAGGGTGCGCGCGAGATTCGTGACCATCAGGTAGGGCGTGTCCTCGGCCGCGCCGCTCGCCACCTTGGAGACCGCCGGCGTGATGCCGGCCGCGCGGTCCTTGGGCGCGATCACTGCGTGCGCGCCGGCCGCGTTGGCGACGCGCAGGCACGCCCCCAGGTTGTGCGGGTCGGTAATGCCGTCGAGGACGAGGAGGAGCGGCTTCTCGACGCTGTCCAGAAGCTCGTCCAGATCATCGGCCAATTTCCTGACTTCGATCCGCGCCACCACGCCCTGGTGGCGCCCGCCGCCGTAGAAGCCATCGAGCCGTTTGGTCGGCACGCGCATGATGCGCACGCCCGCGCGCTCGGCCGCCGCGGCGAGGTCGCGCCCGCGCGCGTCGTTGCGCGTCTCGTCCAGGAAGATCTCGACCACCGACTTCGGATCCGAGCGCAGCCGCGCGAGGACGGCGTGGAACCCGAAGACGACGCGTGGCTCTTTCACGCGGGCACGAGGTCGATCTTGCGCGTATCCAGGTCGACCCTGACCAGCTTGACGCTCATGCGGTCGGCCAGCCGGAAGCGCTTGCCGGTGCGCTCGCCCATCAGCACGTGCCGGATGCCGTCGAACTGGAAGTAGTCGCGGCCGAGCTCCGAGATGTGCACCAGGCCGTCGACGTAGTAGTCGTCGAGCGTGACGAAGAGGCCGAAGGGCGCGACCCCGGTGATGGTGCCGGAGAATGTGCCGCCGACGTGCTCGCGCATGTAGTAGCACTTGAGCCAGTTCTCCACGTCGCGGCTCGCGTCGTCGGCGCGGCGCTCGGTCTCCGAGCAGTGGCGGCCGAGCGCTTCCCAGTCCAGGTCGGAATACTTCTTGTTTGCCAGCACCGCCTTGATCGCCCGGTGCACGAGGAGATCGGGATAGCGCCGGATCGGCGAGGTGAAGTGCACGTACGCGTCGAAGGCAAGCCCGAAGTGCCCCGCGTTCGTCGGGCTGTACACCGCCTGCTTGAGAGAGCGCAGCAGGATCGTCTGCAGCAGGCCGAAATCCGGACGCTTGCGGATCTTCTCGAGGAGCTGCGCGTAATCCTTCGGCTGCGGAATCTCGCCGCCGGGAAGCTGCAGCCCGAGCTCGGCGAGGAAGTCGCGCAGCGCGTTGACCTTCTCGGCCGACGGCACGTCGTGGACGCGGTAGAGGACCGGGTGCTGGCGGCCGGCGAGGAAGCTGCCCGCGCATACGTTGGCCGCGAGCATGCACTCCTCGATGATGCGGTGCGCATCGTTGCGTGCCTCGGGAACGATGCGCTCGATCTTGCCCTTCGGGTCGAACACCATGCGCGTCTCGACCGTCTCGAAGTCGATCGCGCCGCGGCGCACGCGCTCGGCCACGAGGACCTTGAACACGGCGTACAGGTTTTGCAGGTTGTCGTCCGCGCTTCCCGCTTGCAGGTCGTTCCATACCTTGGTGTACGTCAGCCGCGCGTGCGAGCGGATCACTCCGGCGTAGAACCGGTAGCTGTCCACCACGCCCTTCGGCGTGATGACCATCTCGCACACCATCGTGAGGCGGTCGACCTTCGGGTTGAGCGAGCACAGGCCGTTGGAGAGCTTCTCCGGCAGCATGGGGATCACGCGCCGCGGGAAGTAGACCGACGTGCCGCGCTCGCGCGCGTCGAGGTCGAGCGGGTCGTTGTGGCGCACGTAGTGGCTCACGTCCGCGATCGCCACCCACAGGCGGAATGCCTTGCCTTCGCGCTTGCAGTACACGGCATCGTCGAAGTCCTTGGCCGTTTCGCCGTCGATGGTGACGAAGGGAAGGTTTCGCAGATCCTGCCTTCCCTTCAGGTCGTCGGGTTGCACCCCGTCCGGCATGGCCTTCGCCTGCGCCAAGGCTTTTTTCGAGAACTCGTGCGGCAGGTCGAACTTGCGCACCGCGATCTCGATTTCCATGCCGGGATCGGCGTGGTGGCCGAGGATCTCGGCGACGCGGCCGATCGGCTGCGTATGGCGGCTCGGCTGCGCGACGAGATCGACCGTGACCACCTCGCCGGGCTTCGCTTTCCCGGCCTCCGCGGGCGGCACGAGGATGTCGTGGGCGATGCGCCGGTCCTCGGGCACGAGGAACAGCACGCCGTGCTCGGAATGCAGGCGGCCGACGACGCGTCGGTTGGCGCGCTCGAGGACCTCGACGATCGCGCCCTGCGGGCGGCCGCGGTGGTCGCGGCCGCTCACGCGCACCGCGGCCCGGTCGCCCGGCATGACCTCGCGCATCTCCGCCGCGGGCAGGAATACGCTCGCGCTGCCGTCGTCGGGAAAGAGGAAGCCGTGTCCGTCCGGATGGCCCTCGACGCGGCCGGCGAGGACCGCGATGCGCCGCGCCACGAGCAGGCTGCCGGCGCGGTTCTGCACCACCTCGCCCGCGCGCTCCAGGGTCTGCAGCGAAGTCTCGAAAGCCCGCTTCTGGTGCTTGCGAACGTTCAGGCGGCCCGCCAGCTCCTTGGCGGTCAGCGGCGCGCCGGCGCGATTGAGCGCGTCGAGAATTGCCGACGCATATTCGGTCGGCCGCTCGGCGCGCGACCTTCGCCTAAGCGCGGTTTTTCTTGGCTTTTTCTTTGACACTGGGGTGGGGTGATCCTAAAATCGCGCCTCCCCTGCCGAGGTGGCGGAATTGGTAGACGCACTAGGTTCAGGTCCTAGCGGTGGCAACACTGTGGGGGTTCGAGTCCCTTCCTCGGCACCAATCATCACCAAGCCATTCTAGCGGTCCGAATCTTGCGGGGCGTCCTCCCATACTGTTTGGAGGACCCATGCGGCACACGATTACCGGATTAGTCGACAAGCCCGTCGACGCCCAGCGCATCATCGACGACCTCGTTTCGCTCTGCGTCTGCGACCGCTCGGACATCAGCCTGATGGCCGGCGAGCAGCAGGCGGCGAAGCCCTCTCAGGTGGTCGACCAGCTTGCTGCCCCGGCCTGGAAGGTGTTCGACGGCTTCCTCGGCGCGGCTAACGATGCGACGCGCAACGTCCCCGGCATGGGGCCGGTGCGCGCGGTCGGCCAGCTCGGCGCCGTGCTCACGCGCACGGCCATGTCGGGCGCGCAGGACCTGGTGAAGAGCCTCGTCGACTTCGGCCTCGAAGACCAGGTGGCGAGCCGTTACGCGGACGCGCTCAGGAACGGGCGCATGCTGATCGTCATCGACGCCAAGACGGAGAACATGGCGCGCTGCGTCCAGAAGGTGCTCGCCACGCACGGCGCGATGGAAGCGCGAGCCGCCTAGGAATCGTAGGGGTGGCGTAGGACGATCGTCTCTTCCCGGTCCGGGCCGGTGGAGATGATGTCGATCGGCACGCCGGCAAGCGATTCGATGCGCTTGAGATAGGCGCGCGCGGCGGCGGGAAGCTTATCGTAGGACTTGATGCCCACGGTGCTCTCCATCCAGCCGGGCAGTTCCTCGTATACCGGGACACAGCGTTCCAGCTCGTCCGCGCCGACGGGAAGAATCTCGCTGATCGTTCCATCGATGTCGTAGCCGACGCAGATCTTGAGCGTCTCCGCGCCGTCGAGCACGTCGAGCTTGGTGATGCAAAGGCCCGAGACGCCGTTCAGCTGGATCGAGCGCTTGAGCGCGGCCGCGTCGAACCAGCCGGTGCGGCGCGGGCGCCCG
>Ga0196964_10001157_pt1 | contig 13666 bp, 17 predicted proteins | sample S1_10metaG_FD_148615 | JGI IMG/M metagenome (GOLD analysis project Ga0196964, IMG submission 148615) | Soil microbial communities from Anza Borrego desert, Southern California, United States - S1_10 | ecosystem: Environmental > Terrestrial > Soil > Desert | place: USA: California | collected...
TCAGTTGGCTGGCGCGGTCGCTGCTCGGCTCGGTGTCGAGCTGGTCGGCGTCTTCGCTGGTCGCTTTTGCTCCGGGTCATCGCACCCGAAGGAGAACACGAAGCTACCGCCGCTCGAAATCAGGCGCCTGCCGGACGGGCCGGCGCTTGTGGTCGACGACATCGCGACGTCCGGCTGGCACATGCACGAGGCATTGACGGCGCTGCGGGCTCGCGGCGTGCCGGCACTCGGCATCGCCTGGGTCGGCGGCATCAAAGCAGGGTGACCGGCAGCCCCTTGGCTTCGGCGCGGCGGATGGTGTCCTCGGTGCCGCCCTTGCGGTCTTCGGCGACGAAGGCGGCGAGCTCGGTGGCGGCATCAACGATCTGCTGGTTGCGGGCGTAGTAGCGCCTGGTCGCCTCGCCGCGGCCACGGACGCCGTCGAGATCGGGAAGGAAGACCTGGACGCCTAGGCCCCGTGCGCGGGCAGCGGCTTCGGCCCAGCTGTCCGGGCCCTTGGCTCCGCCGGAGATTACCACGGCATCGGCCGGCAGGGCGCGAACGAACGCCTCGACCGACTGTCGATCGGTTCGCCGCCGAGATCCGACGATGCCCACGCGCCTCATGACGTGAACCCTACCACCGCCGCTCGCGCCGGCCAATTCACGGCGCAGCGCGCTACGGAAGAAACCGCATGGCGTCGAAGAAGGACGAGGAAAAGCTCACGCCGAAGGAAGCGGCCTTTGCCGCTGAATTCATCATCGACCTGAACGTCACCCAATCTGCGATCCGCGCCGGCTACAGCAAGAAGACCGCGCGCGTGATCGGCCAGAACCTGATGCGCAAGCCGAGGGTCCAAAAGGCGATAGAAGCGGCCCAGGCCGCGCGCGCCAAGCGGACGGAGATCACCCAGGACCGCGTGCTCCGGGAGTATGGCCGGCTCGGCTTCTCCGACATGCGCCATCTGATGAGCTGGGACGAAGAGGGCGTGAAGCTCAAGGACTCGGGGGAGCTGTCCGACGACGTCGCGCCGAGCGTCGCCGAGGTCGTCCAGACGATCACGAAGGAAGGCGGCTCGCTCAGGATCAAGCTGCACGACAAAAAGGGCGCGCTCGACAGCATCTGTCGCCTGCAGGGCTGGAACAAAGACAAGCTCGAGCACAGCGGACCCGACGGCGGGCCGATTCCGCTGACGCTTATCGAGCTGCGGGCGGTCGAGCCGAAGAAGTGACCCCCTGCATAGACCTGCCGGCCAAGCTGGTTCCGGTCTTCACCGGCCCGGCGATGTACCGCGGCGCCTATGGCGGTCGCGGCTCGGCCAAGACCAGGTCATTCGCGAAGATGGCAGCGGTCCAGGGCGTGCGCTTCGCCCAGGCCAACATGCCAGGGGTGATCGTCTGCGGGCGAGAGTTCATGAACTCGCTGGACGAAAGCTCTCTCGCCGAGGTGAAGGCGGCAATCGCTTCCGAGCCTTGGCTGGCCGAACGCTACGACGTCGGCGAAAAATACGTGCGGACCTGGGACCGGCGCATTGAATTTGCCTTCGTCGGGCTCCGGCGCAATCTCGACAGTATCAAATCGAAGTCGCGGATCCGGTTGCTGTGGGTAGACGAAGCGGACCCGGTCAGCGACATGGCCTGGAACAAGGCCGACAATACCGTTCGCGAAGAAGGCTCCGAGGTCTGGGTAACCTGGAACCCGGAGCGCAAAAACAGCGCGACGCACAAGCGCTTTCGGGTAGACCCGCCGGCGGAATCGAGGATCGTCGAGCTCAACTGGCGCGACAATCCCTGGTTCCCGGAAATCCTCAACAAGAAGCGCCTGGCGGACAAGGAAAAGCGGCCCGACCAGTACGAGCATATCTGGGAAGGCGACTTCGTCACCGTGGTCGAGGGCGCCTACTACGCCAAGTGCCTGACCGAGGCGAAGGCACAAGGTCGGATTGGCCGGGTGGCGTTCGATCCGCTCATGCGCGTGAAGGTCTATTGCGATCTGGGCGGCACCGGCGCCAAGGCCGACGCCTTCGCGATGTGGCCGGCGCAGTTCATCGGCAAGGAAATCCGGACCCGCGACTACTACGAGGCTCAGGGTCAAGCCTTGGGCGCCCATCTCGAATGGCTGAACTCGAAGGGCTACACGCCGAAACGAGCCGACATCGTTCTCCCGCACGACGGCGAGACCAACGACCGCGTGGTGGATGTGTCTTTCGAGAGCGCGTTCAAGGCCGCCGGCTACGACGTGACCGTAATCCCGAACCAGGGCAAGGGCGCGGCGCGGATGCGGATTGAAGCCGGCCGGCGCCGGTTTCCGAGCATCTGGTTTGACGAAGAGACCACCGAAGCCGGGCGCGACGCTCTCGGCTGGTATCACGAGAAGCGGTCGGACGATGACCGCAACGTCGGCCTCGGGCCGAACCACGACTGGTCGAGCCACGGCGCCGACGCTTTCGGGCTCATGTGCGTGGCCTACGAAGAACCGAAGGCCAAGAGCAAGCCCGCACCGCAAAACGATCTGAGGTACATCCGATGAGCATGAGCTTGGCCGAGGCAGCGCGCCTCAAGGCCCTGGAAGAGCGCGCCGCGACCGCAGAGACCCGCCTGACCGCGCTGGAGCGGCGCTTGGCGGATCTTGAGGCGGCGAAGCCCGAGAAGCCGAAGAAGTAACCCGGCCCATGGCGCGGCAGACCGGCAAGCTGTCGGACGACGACTTCAGGGCGGCGGTCCAAGCTGAGATCGCAGCCGCGAGGCCGAGCGGCGACCTGAGCGAAGCCCGCGAAAAGGCGCTCGACTACTACCACGGCCGCATGGAGCGCTATTTCCCGACGCGAGACGGTTTCTCGAAGGCGACCAGCTCGGACGTCCAGGACACGGTCGAGAGCCTGATGCCCTCGCTCATGGAGATTTTCACCGGCGGCGATGAGATCGCCCGTTTCGAGCCCTACGGCGCCGAAGACGAGAAGGCGGCCCAGCAGGAGACCGACGCCGTCAACTACGTGATCAACGTCGAGAACGACGGCTTCACTCTCGTTTACGACGCCTGCAAGGACGCGCTGCTGCTCAAGACCGGCGTCATCAAACACTGGTGGGAAAAGAAGACCGAAAAGACCCGCGAGGAGTACGAGGGCATCACCCCGGAGGGCGAGGCCTTGCTGCTCGCCGACAAGGCCATGGAGCCGATCGAGCGCACCGCGCGCGAAGACGGGCTTATCGATCTGGTGGTGATCCGCAAGACGGAAGGCGGCCGGGTCCGCGTCGAGGCCGTACCCAACGAGGAATTTCGGATCGTCGGCAACACCCGCTCGATGGCGACGGCGCGCGCGGCCTGGCACAAGCGACGCCTGCCGGCCTCCGACCTGGTCGCCATGGGCTATCCGCGGGACAAGGTCGACGAGCTGCCGCCCTACACCGCGACGGACACCCAGGAGTCGAGCAAGCGCGATCGAGACGAGGACGCCGAAGACCCGGGCAAGGATGCCGACGCCAATTGGGCGATGCGCGAGGTCGAGGTCTATGAGGGCTTCATCCGCGCCGATCGCGACGGCGACGGCATCGCCGAGCAGATCAAGGTCACCTGCGACGAAACCGCCTCGGTCATCCTTGAGGAGGAGCCGTTCGTCGGCCGCCTTTTCTCGGTTGGGACGCCGATCCGCCAGCCTCACCGGGTCATCGGCGTATCGCTCGCCGACCTGGTCATGGAGCTGCAGGACATCAACACGGCGCTCACGCAGGGCGTGCTCAACAACATCTACCGGGTGAACGCGCCACGGACGGAGGTTTCGGAGGCTGCCCTGACCGAGGACACGCTGACCGATCTGCTGCGGCAGGACCCTGGCGGCTACGTCCGCACGAAGAAATTCGGCGAGATCCGCGAGATCGTCACCCAGCCCATGGCGCAGTACGCCTTGCCGATTCTGGAGATGATGCACGGCAAGCGAGAGGAACGGACCGGCGTCACCCGCTACAACCAAGGCGTCAACGCCAACTCGCTGAACAAGACGGCCTCCGGCATTACCCAGATCATGTCGGCGAGCCAGATGCGCATCCGCCTGATCGCGCGCATCCTCGCCGAGACGCTGTTCAAGGATGTCATGCTCGCCGTCCATGGGCTGATCCAGCGCCACGACCGGGTCAAGCGCACGCTGAAGCTCCGCAACGAGTGGGTAGAGGTGAACCCGGCCGAGTGGCGCGAGCGCAGCAACATGACGGTCACCGTCGGCCTCGGTACCGGCTCCCGCGAGGCGACGATCGCCAGCTTGCGCGAGATCCTGGGCATGCAGCTCAAGGCCATCGAGATGCAGAAGGGCGTGCAAGGCCCGCTGATCACGCTCGCGAACGTCCATCACACCTTCAAAAAGCTGGTAGAGGCCTCCGGCTATCGCGGCGCCGACGCTTTTGTGACCGAACCGCCGCCGAATTGGCAGCCGCCGGCCCAGCCGAACCCGGAGATGGAGAAGGCGCAGGCCGACGCCGCGCTCGAGAAGTACAAGGCCGACAAAGAGGCGGAGGTCGAGGTCTACAAGGCCCAGCTCAATGCCTGGGTTTCGCAGTACGACGCATGGATGCGGGCGCGCATGGGCGCCTATGCCATGCCGGTCGAGGCCCCGGCCCCGCCGCCGCCTCCGATGCTCGCCGCTCCGCCCATGGGGCAGCCGCCAATCCCGCCTGAAGGCGCTCCGGCCGCTCTCCCGCCGGGGGCGCCGGCATGAAGTGGGTCAAGGTCATGGTGACGAAGGCGTTCGCCGACCAGGTGCGCGCCGAGTTCCTGGCGCGCCACCCCGGCCAAGGTCATGACGTGCCGTTTCAGGTCATCAAGGCCGCACGGCGAGAAGCGGCGGTGGCGATCATGCGCCGCGATCGTCGCGCACCGCGAGCCAACCCGCGACTTCGCCGGCTTCGGCAGCTTCCTGATGGCGTTGCGACCTATTGGGCTGCCGCATGACACAACCGAAGCTTTCACCGGCCGAGATCATCCGCCGCGGCGAGGAAGCCGAGCGGCTGCTGGCCAACGAGACCTTCGCGGCCGCCTTCGGCGAGACCGTGCAGGACGCGCGCGCGAAGTTCTTTCAGCAGGATTACGACGACGACCGCGCCAAGGTGGCGTGGGCCGTCAGCGCGGCGCTCGACGAGTTCCGCGACCGGCTGCGCCGCTATGTCGGCGAGATGCGCGCCGAGGTCGAGAAAGCCAAGCGCGCGGCCGACGCGGAAGACAAGTAACCCAAGCGAGGATTTATGGCTGAAGCTGATGCTGCTGCTGGTGCGCCAGCCGCCGAGGGCGGCCTGTCGATCGAAAGCGCCGCGACCAAGCTGAACGGGCTGCTGGGCGGCCCGCCGAAGAAGACGAATTCCCGCGCTCCCGCTCCTGCGGCGGATGCCGGCGCCGAAGAGGGCGCCCCCGCTGACGAAGCGGAGCGCGACGACGATTCCCCGACCGGGGATGCCGCACCCGAGGGCGACGAGCCCCGGCCCAGCGGTGATGAGGAGGACCAGGGCGAACCGGCTGAGGCCTCGGAAGAGGACCAGCCGCCCATCGAACCCCCTGCCTCATGGGATGCTGCCGGCAAGGAGGCGTTCCGAAAGCTCGACCGTGCGACCCAGGAGATAATCCACTCGCGCGAAACGGCTCGGGACAAGGAAGTCCGGCGCTTGCAGAGCGAGGCGGCCGAGCTGCGCAAGGGCGGTGAAGTCCAGGCGCAACAGGTCACCCAGCAACTACAGCAGCACTTTCAGCACCTCGGCCAGCTGGCCGAAGCGCTGCAGGCTCAGGTTGCCACCGAATTCGCTGACATCAAGACGCCCCAGGATCTTCAGCGGCTCTCCGCCGAAGATCCCGCCCGCTATGTCCGCTGGCAGGCCCAACAGCAGCTGCTCGAAGCGACCGCGCAGCACCAGAGGGCTTTCCGGGCGGCCGAAGCGCAGAAGGCCGAAGAGGCCCGTGGGCGTCGCCTCGTGGAAGAGCATCGAAAGCTTGCCGAGCTCGACGACGTCGAAACCGCCGGGGCCAAGATCCTGGCGGCGGAAGGCGCCGAGGGCGACGCGGCCCGTGCAGAGCTTCGCAATTTCCTCCTCGGCTTCGGTTTCGGGGCTCAGGACGTCGCGGGGCTCGACGACCACAAGGCCACAGCCATCGCTTGGATGGCGATGCAGCTGATCAAGGCGAAGAAATCGGTTGCGACGTCCCGACGGACGCCGCTGCCGAAGGCAACCCTCAAGCCGGGCGGCGCTTCCGATCGGCCGGACTCGGGTGCTGGCGCGACTGCTGCCCTGGTCCAACGCGCGCGAAAGACTGGCGACGTCAAGGACGCCGGCAAAGCGCTTTCGCGCCTCATCAACTGAGGTAAATCACATGGCACAGCCGACCAACACCTTCGACACCTACGATGCCAAGGGCAATCGCGAGGATCTCGAGGACATCATCTACGACATCTCGCCGACCGAAACGCCCGTGGTCTCGGCGATCGACCGCGGCAAGGCCGATGCCTCTTTCCATGAGTGGCAGACGGACGAGCTGGCGGCCGCGAGCAAGGACAACGCGGTCGTGGAAGCGGATGACGTCGAGGGCGACGCGGCGACGGCGACCGTCCGCATCGGCAACTATACCCAGCTGATGGACAAGGTCGTCGTGGTCTCGTCCACCCAGCGGGCGACCAAGACCGCGGGCCGCAAGGACGAGTTGGGCTACCAGCTCGCCAAGCGCGGCAAGGAGCTCAAGCGCGACATCGAGGCCGCGATCACTCAGAACAACCACGCCGTCGCGGGCGATTCCTCGACCGCGCGCAAGCTCGGCGGCATGGAAGTCTGGATCGCGACCGCCGATCGTCACGGCGCCGGCGGCTCGACCACGGCGACCACCTCTGGCGCGCCGACCGCCACCAAGCTCACCGACGGAACGCAGCGCGCGTTCACCGAGGATGAGTTCCTGGCGGGCTGGCAGACGGCTTGGGAGAACGGCGGCGACCCGAGCCTTGTGGTCGCCGGCGCCTTCAACAAGCGGCGTTTCTCGACCTTCACCGGCAACACGTCCAAGCATATGGACATGACCAAGAAGAAGCTGGTGTCCTCGGTCGACGTCTATGTTGGCGACTTCGGCACCACCAAGATCGTCGCCAGCCGCTTCAACCGCACGCGCACGGTGCTCGGCATCGACCCGGAATACTGGTCGATCGCCACGCTGCAGGGCATGAAGACCGAGCCGCTGGCGAAGACCGGCCATGCCGAGAAGCGCCTGCTCTCGACTGAGCTGACGCTGGTCTGCAAGAACGAGAAGGCGAGCTTCAAGGTCGCCGACCTCACCACCGCTTAACCGGCCGACGTCTCTCCGGCCTGACAGGGGCCGCTCCTCACGGGGCGGCCCTTTCTCTTTCCAGGAGTATCGCGATGTATTCCATCAAGCAGACGCCGGAGGGCTGGGCCGTTCACCACGAGCGGTTCAAGCGCGACGTCGTCCTCTTCGACGCGAACGGCAACCACCGCTTTCTTGGCGTCCCGCCCCCGCGCATCTTCGATGACTTCCTCGGCGACGTGCTCGCTGACCAGTGGGGCAGCGCCGTAGGTTCCGATGGCCAGGTTGTGGCGCCGGCCGTGGCCGCCGACGTCAATGGCCGCTTCCGAATGACCACGGGCGACGACGCCGCCGCCGATATGGCGACGAACGGCGTGCAGCTCCATTCCTTCCTCAGCTGGAAGGCAAACCAGGGCAATCTCGTCTTCGAGACCCGGGTCAAGCTCTCGGCCATTACCGGCGTGGCCCTGTTCGTCGGCCTGACGGACCAGATCGCGTCGCTGGAAATGCCCATCGAGTCCGCCGGCTCGGCCGATACCATCACCACCACGGCGACGGACGCGGTCGGCTTCTTCTTCGACACGCGCATGACCACCGACAACTGGTGGCTCGCCGGCGTCAAGAACAACGCCGACGCAACGCACCAGAATTCCGGCATCGCTCCGGTCGCCGATACCTACAATACGCTGCGCATCGAGCTGGACGCCTCGGGCAACGCGATCTTCTACATGGACGGCGTGAAGATCGGGACGCAGATGGCGAATGCCGTCACCGCGACCGTGGCGTTGACGCCGGTCATCGCCGCGTTCACGCCGGCGGCGGCGTCGCGGTCGATCGATGGCGACTACATCCTGGTCCAGGCGGACCGGGCGTAAGCCGTGAAAGAGCTTCTGGCCGTCGATCTCCCGGTTCTGGCGAAAACCGAAATCGAGGAGATCGACGGCAAGCTGGTCATCCGCAACGCCCAGGATGCCGAGCCGATCATCGAAGCCAACAAGGCCGAGATGAACGACGGCACAGACGGCTATTCGAAGTCGCGGAACCTGCGGCGCGTCGCGTCCATCCCTCTCGTCACCTGGCTCGACCTGGAGAAGAAGGGGATTACGCGCGACGAGAAGAAGTTTGCGGCCTGGCTCAACGATCCTGACAACCGCTTCTTCCGCACCGCGCCGGGGCGCGTCTAGGCCATGGCGATCACGACCAACGCCGAGCTCAAAACAGCGGTCGCCAACTTCCTCTCTCGTGCGGACCTGACTTCGCGCATCCCAGAGTTCGTCGCCATGTGCGAGGGCTGGATCGCGCACGGCCTCGAGGTGGGGCCCATCATCATCGAGCCCTTGCGCGTGCGGGCGATGGAGGCGAGCGAAGACCTGACCATCAACGCGCAGTCGGTCGCGTTGCCCGCCCGCTTCGTCGCGAAACGCCGGCTCTACATCAACACGTCTCCGCTGCGCACGCTCGACTACTACCCTCCCGAGCTGTTCTGGGAGACCTACGCCGCCAGCCGCACCGGGCCCCCGAGGGGCTACACCATCGAGGGCGACAATATCGTCTTCGGGCCTGCGCCGGACGGCACCTACACCGGAAAGCTGCTGTTCTACCGGCAATTTGCCGCCTTCTCCGGCGACAACGATACCAACACGCTGCTCACGACCTCGCCGCAAATCTACCTCTCCGGCTCGCTCTATGCCGCGACCAGCCTGATACAGCGCCATCCGATGGAGGCGCGCTGGCTTGGCGACTTCGCCGGCTCGGTGAATTCCCGCAACAAGTCCGACCGCAAGGACCGCTTCGGCGGCGCCGCGCTGGTCAGTCGCGTCGCGCACGCGCCTTAAGGAGCCCCGCCATGCGTTATGACCATCAGCCGCTGTTTCGGGTCACCGCGACCGGGACCACCGTCACCACATCGGCCACGAGCGCGCGGACGGCCATCCCCACGAATGGCGGCGGCGGCACGACCAAGCGTATCCGCCTCTCCGCCCATGCCGCCTGCTACGTGAAGCCGCTGCCCGGCGATTCCGGCGCGGCGACGGCCAACGACATGCACCTGGCGGCGGGCGAAAGCGTCTATCTCGACGTCGACGGTCTGACGCACATCGCCGCGCTGGAGGACACGGCGGCGGCGAAGTACACGATTACCCCGCTCGACTGATGCTGCTGCCCTACGGTCCGTGGCTGCCCGATCAGCCCGACCTTGGCACCGCCACGCTGATCGCGAAGAACGTCATTGCCGCGACCTTCAATCCGCGCTCGGGTGCTGTCTCCTACAAGCAGTTTCGGTCCTTCGCGAACACCATCAGCGCACTTGCGCAGCGCGTTCAGGGCGCTATCGCGGTCAAGGCGGTCGGCGCCGGCGCGTACATCTATGCCGGCACGGCCTCGACGCTCCAGGAGCTGAGCCCCGGCGCAACATCGTTCACCGATCGGTCCAAGGTCGGCGGCTACAACTGCGCGGCCGATCATATCTGGGGCCGCGCGCGCTTCGGTAACGGCGTCTACTTCGCGAACATCGCCGACCCCATCCAGGTTGCCACCATCGGCGCTGGAACCGCCTTTGAGGATCTTTCGGCGGACGCGCCGAAGGCCCGATATCTGGCGACCGTCAACAACTTCCTCATGGCGGCCAATACCTGGGACCCGGATGACGGGTTCATGCAGAACCGCCTCTGGTGGCCCGCGATCAACAACCCGGCGAGCTGGCCCGAGATCGGCTCGGATGCCGCGGCGGCAGTTCAGTCGGACCGCCAGGATCTCCCGGACGGTGGCGCCATCTCCGGCATCGTGGGCGGCGAGACCGGCGTCACCGTGGTCTGCGAAAACAAGATCATCCGTGGCCTCTTCGGGTCGTCGCTGATCTTCGATTTCATCCCGGCGGAAGAAAACCGAGGCTCGCGCTATTCCGCTTCGATCATCGGCGATGGCCGGAACGTCTTCTATATCGGTGACGACGGCTTCTTCCGCTTCAACAGCGTGCAGTCGGAGCCGATCGGCACGCAGAAGGTCGATACCTGGTTCCTCGGCGACCTCGACAAGATCCACATCCCGCGCGTCTGCGCTGCGATCGATCCGGTCAACAAGCTGGTCATGTGGGCTTATCCCGGGACAGGGCACTCTCTCGGCAACCCGTCCAAGCTTGTTATCTACAATTGGGCGATCGACTGCTGGTCTTATGTCGATCTGCCCCTTGGCATCGAGTACCTGGTCGCCGGCCTTTCGCTCGGGTACACGCTCGACGGTCTCGATGTGCTCGGCTTCACCGTCGACAACTTCCCCTATTCCTTCGATGCGGACATTCTGAAGGGCGGCGAACCACTGCTGCTCGCCTTCGACACCTCGCACCGCATGGGCGCGTTCACCGGCTCGCCGATGCAGGCGACCATCACGACCGGCGAATACCAGCTGTCCGAAGGCCAGCGCTCGCTCGTCACCGCGGTGCGTCCGATGGTCTCGAATGTCGGCACGAGCCAGACCGTCACGCCGATCACACGCAATCGTCAAAGCGCCTCGACGACCACTGGCTCCGCGTCGACCGAGAACGCGGCCGGCGTGTGCCCGATGATGAGCGAGGCGCGATACCACCGGTTCCAGTCGGACATCGTCGGCGGCTTCGCGCATGCGCAGGGCGTCGAGCCAACTTTCTCCGGATCAGGAGACTTCTGATGGCGTTCCGAAGCCTGGGCGGCGACATCGTCGATCCGAGGAATCTGCCGGTGACGTTTCGCCGGATCATCGACGCGATCAACTCGCTCGGAATGGGCCGATCGAACGCGACCGGCACCGTGACGCTCGAGACAAACGCGACGACCACCGAAGTGACCGATCGGAACGCCGGCATCGATAGCGTGATCACACTGGCGCCGACGACGGCGAACGCGGCGGCAGCGCTCGGCACCACCTACACCTCCGCCTATGGCATCGGCCGGTTCACGCTGACCCACGCCAACAACGCGCAGACCGACCGCACCTTCCGCTATGCCATTCAGGGGTGAGCCATGATCCCAAGGACCGGCCTCCTCGGCGGGTCGCGCGACCGGCAGAAGAAGCGCCTCCAAGGCTTGCTTCAGGCGCCTGCCGTTACGCCGCCACCGGTGATCGACCCGGAAACCGGCCTGCCTTATCCGAGCGGCGAGGCCAACCTTGCCGACGAACGCGGCCGCGGCGGCGGCCAGCCTGTCGCTCGCGATCTCGGCGACTTCGCCTCTCGCGTGATGCAGGGGCTTGGCATGATGGGGCCTGTCGGCCTTGTCTCAGGTCTTGCGCTTAGCAGCGAGAATGCTCGCGCTGCCCAGGACGCCATCAATTCGATGAACGTTGCCGGCGGCGTGCTCAACCCCGAGCTGGCCGGGCGCAACAACGCCGGCCCGGCCGCTGGCGGCGGTGTCGACCTGAGCGGTGCAGGCATGGGCGGCCAGACGGCCGGCGGCTTCAGCGGAACCGGTGTCGAAGGCGTCGCCGGCTTCCTGCACAAGGGCGGCAAGGTGCCGAAGCGCGGATTGCTCGACGTCGACCCGCCCGGCCCGGACAACGTGTTGATCGGCGCCAAAACCGGTGAACGGGTGCTGACGCAGGCGCAATACAAGAGCCTGTCGAAAGCCGCGCGCGCTGAGATTGATGCGGCGCTGACGAAGGCCAAGCGGAAGTGAAGACTTCGCGCCGGGCGCTCGTTTCCGACGTCCACGGCCTCTCCCAGCTGATCAAGCCGATGCACGCCGAGATCGGCCTGGTCGCGCTCGACATTACCAAGACCATCGCCGGCATCGTCGAGACGATCGAAGAGGGCGGCGCCTTCCTGGTCGAAAATGGGTCCGGCGAGCCGGTCGGGTCGGTTGGGCTTCGTTCGGGCGTTCCCTGGTATTCGGCAGAGCCGATCCTCGGTGACGTCTGGTTCTTCATCCGACGGGACGCTCGCGCGCTCCCGCCCTTCCTGGCGCTGATCGCATCGGCCAAGGCCGAAGCGACGAAGCGCGGCCTTCCTCTCTTGCTCGGCAACCTCGGCGGCATCGATCACGAACGCAAGGCGGCGCTCTACAAGCGCGCCGGCTTCGCGCTCGCCGGCGGCCTCTTCCTCTGGAGGGCGTGACATGGGCTCTATGTGCGGTAGCGGGGGCGGTAGTACCCAGGTCTCGAAATCCGAGCCTTCGGATTACATCAAGCCCTATCTCGGCCCTGGTCTGGATGAGGCGAAGGCCCTCTTCGGCGAGGGTGCATCGACCTTCTTTCCGGGCTCGACCGTGGCGGGCTTTTCGCCGCAGACCGATCAGGCGCTGACCGCGCTCTACTCGCGCGGCATGGGCGGCTCGGCCGGACGGGCTGGCGCCCAGGGCGCCGTCGACATGTTCGCCGGCGGCGGCATGGGCGATTGGGGCACGGTCGGCGGCATGCGCGAGATGGCGAACGGCGTGAATTATGACGGCACGCCCGCGGCCAAGAACCTCGGCACGATGGCGACGGCCGGTCCCGGAACGGCGGACCGCCTTCTCGGCCGCATCGGCGACATCGCAACGTCCGGCGGCAACGTCGCGGGCCATTCCGGCTATCACCTCCGGGACATGGTGAAGGACGGCGGCAACGTCGGCGGCTTCACGGATTCGCGCATCGGCGATCTCTCGCGCTCAGGTCCAAACACCCTGGCGCAGTTCCGCGCAGATACCGACGACATCATCTCGGGCCAGGCCACCGGCGCGAACCCGGCGCTGGGCAACCTCGGCCTGGTCGCGTCGGGGTCCATGCTCAATTCCAACCCGATGCTGGACGCCACCTACGACCGGGCGGCGAACAAGGTCAAAAGCACCTTCCAGACCACAACCGCGCCGTCGATCGACACCATGGCGGCTGCGCGCGGGCGCTTCGGCTCGGGCATGCACGCCAACCGAATGGCGAATGCGCGCGGCGAGCTCGGCGACACGCTCTCCGGACTCGCCACCGACATCTATGGCGGCTCGCACGAGCGGGAGCGCGACCGCATGCTCTCTGCCGCCAACGCGCAGGGCGACCAATACCTCCGAGGCCTTGGGCTTCGCGCCTCGACTGCCGCGACCTCCGCTGGGCAGGGTACCGCGGATGCCTCCACCCGCATCGCCGCGACGGGCCAAGTGGCCGGCGACATGGCCGGCGACCAGTCGCGGAAGCTCGCGGCGGTTGGCCAGTTCTCCAATGACCTCGCGGGCGACACCTCTCGCCGGCTCCAGGCCGGCGGCCTTCTCCAGGGTGCCGAGCAGTCCGACGCCGCCCAGCAGATGCAAGCGACCGGCATTCAGCAGGGCGCCTATGAGGGTGCGCAGGACCGCAAGCTCCAGGCGGCCAAGGCGGCGAGCGATGCCTACCTCGCCAATCGCGGCCAGCAGCTCCAGGGCATGTCCATGTTGCCGACCTTCCAGGACATGGACTATCGCGACCTTGAGGCTGCGGC
>Ga0196964_10001158_pt1 | contig 13664 bp, 13 predicted proteins | sample S1_10metaG_FD_148615 | JGI IMG/M metagenome (GOLD analysis project Ga0196964, IMG submission 148615) | Soil microbial communities from Anza Borrego desert, Southern California, United States - S1_10 | ecosystem: Environmental > Terrestrial > Soil > Desert | place: USA: California | collected...
TGTCGCCACTCCTTCGCCGGCCAAGCGCCGGCACGACCGCAAGCCCCAGCAAAGCGGGGCGAAAGCGAGGGAGGCGAGGGATCGTGGTTAGCGGCGCGGGAGCTCCTGAGTTGCCTTCAACGGCGCGCATGCACGCTCCAACAACGGCGGAAGTCCAGCGGAATGTGGGCGGTACGCCGATTTCTAGCGCAGCTGGGCAAAGCTCGGTTCTTCCGTTTCGGGGCAGAAGCGGGCGTAGGCCCCACCACGAGCGCTCGCCTAAGCGGACATTCGGATCCACACTGAGAGCGGCGCTATTGGTCCTGCCCCAAGTGCTCGCGCAGGAGCCCGGCGAGCCGGCTCCGGCGACGGCGCGAGGCGACGATTTCGGCGCCGTCGTCCATCTCCACGATCAAGCGCCCGCTTCGATCGGTGTGAACCGATGCGATGTGTTCGCGATTGACGAGCGCCCGGCGATGGACGCGTAGCATGAGCCGGGGGTCGAGCTTGCGTTCGAGCGAATGGAGCGATTCTGAGGAGAGCAGGAGCGGGCCCCGCAAGGTGTGCACGTTGACGTATTGGTTGGCGGCCTCGACCCAGACGATGTCATGCGCTGGCAGCCAGCGCGCGCCGGACGACGTCGCTATCTTGAGTGCGCTCGCGTCCGAGCCGGCTGCGGCGCTCTCACCGGCGAGGGCGATGGACAATCGCTCGAGCACGTTCTCGGCGCGCCTCCGGCGCACCTCCCGGCGGACGCGCTCAAGCACCTCGGCGAAGCGGCGTTTGTCGATCGGCTTCAAGACGTAGTCGAACGCTTCGATCTCGAACGCCTCGACCGCGTGCCCCTCGTGGGCGGTCACGAACACGACCGAAGGACGCGCGCGCGCCAACGCACGAGCGAGCGCGACGCCGTCGAGGCCCGGCATGCGGATGTCGAGAAAGAGAATGTCGGCCGACATGAGCCGGTCGGCTTGGCCGAGGGCGGTCGCGCCGTCGGCGAACTCTGCGACGATGGCGAAGTCGCCATGGGCGGACAACAATTGGCGCAGGAGCGCGCGCGCGGGCGCTTCATCGTCGACGATCGCCGCGCCGATCGGGCGCCGTCCGCTCATGCACCGCCTCCGGGCGAGGGTAAGGTCACGAACACGCGGAAGCTGCGTTCGCCGGCGTCGATGCGCAATCGCCCGCCGCTCGCCTCAAGACGTTCACGCAGGCTCCTCAGGCCGGACCCCTCGCCATCGGCGACCACAAGCGATGCGGGTCCGTTGTCGGCGACCTCGAGCACGAGCGCTTCGCCCAAAAGCGCGGCGCGCACTTCGACGTGCACGGGTTCGTTCGTGGCGGATACGGCATGGACGAGGGTATTCTCCGCCAGTGGTTGGAGCACGATGCTCGGCACGAGCCGATCGGCGAGTTCGGCAGGAACCGCGATCACCCACGTGAAACGCGTTCCGAAGCGCAGTCGCGCCAACGCGAACATGCGTTCCACGAGCGCGATCTCCTCGTCCAGGCGAACCTCGCGCCGCTCCACCGCTTGAAGCGTCGCGCGCAACAATTCGGCGAGCGTCGATATCGCCTCGTAGGCTTCTTCGCTGCGCCGCGCTTCGACGAGATAGGCGATCGTGTTCAGCGCATTGAAGAGGAAGTGGGGATGGATCTGGGCCCGCAACGCGGCGAGGCGCGCCTCCGATAGGGCGGCGGCGAGCTTTTGGTTTTCGAGTTCGACCGTGCGCCTTTCGGCCTCGCGCAGATAGGACAGGCGCCGTTGGTGAAGCGAGAAGGCGCCTGCGGCGACGACCACAAGCAAAGTGAGATTGGCGCCCAGATACCAGACCGCATTGTGGTCGAGCGATGGGCCTTGCGCGCCCGGTTCAGCGGGCGCGCCATTGGGTTGGACGAAGACGACGTAATAGCCTGCGAGCAACCCCACGAACCCCGCCGCGAGGGTTGCGAGTACGACGGGGCGAGAAGCCGCATCCGGCCGACTTGCGCCTTTCTCCAGCGTGCGAAGGACGCCCGCCGTGAGCGCGACCCACATGGCCCAAAACGCGCCGTGCCCGATCAGAACACGAGTCAGCGGATCGGCGCCGACGGAGCCGTCTTGAAGCATGAAGCTGCCGCTGAGCGAGAGCGCGCAGAGCGCGGCCCAAGCGAGCGCAGCCGAGGCCCACGGCCGGTGCGGCGCGCGATCGATCCCCAATGCGCCTTGTAAGTAAGACATCGCGCGCGACCTTAGCACGCCGTTGCTTCGAACGGGGCGAGGAGTCCTCGGCAAACTGAGTGATGGCGAGCGGCTGGCGACAGGGCTCCAGCCCTTTTGCGAACGGTCGCGCCGTTTTGCGAACGGTCGCAAAGGCGCTGAGCCCGATGGCCATTCGCAAGATGGGCGCGCCGCTCGCAAATCCGCGGGGCGTCAGCTTGCGTCGATGCGGTTAGGGCTTCAGCCGTCATGAGACGCTTCGCCTCCCAAGCCTTATGGGCGCTCACGCTCGCGGTCCCGGCGCCCGCGCTCGCACAAGAAAACGCGCTGAGCGAGGCGAGGACATATCGCCCCCACACGAGCGCTCTACGCATCGATCGTGCCCAAGCCCCGGTGATTGACGGCGATCTCACCGATCCTGCTTGGGGGAGCGCGACCGTTATCGACGCTTTCTACCAAGTCGAGCCCACAATTGGCGCAACGCCCAGCGAGCCTACGCGCCTCTATCTCATGTACGACGAGCAAAACCTCTATGTCGGGGTCCACGCCTTCGATTCCGATCCTGCCCGCATCCGCGCGAGCATCATGAGTAGAGACGGCCAGGTGCGGCTCGACGATCAGGTGCGCATCTTCCTTGATCCTCTGGACAGCGGGCGCAACGGCTACACCTTCGCCATGAATCCGTTGGGCGCGCGCGAAGACGCGGTCATCACCAACAATTCCCAATATGTGAGGGAGTGGGACGCGATCTGGAGCGGCGATGCACGCATCGTCGCCGACGGCTGGACCGCCGAGTTCGCCATCCCGTTCGCCAACATGCCACATGCGCGCGATGTCGAGGCGTGGGGCATGCAGGTGCTGCGCGTCATTCGCCGCCACAACGAGCAGATTCGCTGGTCGGCGATCGATCGCGCCTACAGCGCCAACGACCTTTCCTTCATCGGCCGCATCGAGGCGCCCGCGGACATCGAGGCGGGGCGCGGCCTCGACGTACAGACGTTCGCGACAGCGGCCTGGCGCGCCGAAAGCGGAAAGGGCCAGGATGTCGAGCTCGAAGCCAGCGGCAACGCCTATTATCGCATCACCTCCTCGCTCACCGGCACGCTCACCATCAATACCGATTTTTCGGACACGCCGCTCGATCAACGCCAAGTCAATACCGGGCGTTTTTCGCTCTTCCTGCCGGAGACGCGCGACTTTTTCCTGCAAGACGTTTCCTTGTTCGAGTTCGGCGGCGCCGCGCTCGCGATCGAGAACGATCCCAATGGCTCGCCCTTCTTCAGCCGCCGTATCGGCATCGTCGGCGGCGAGGAGGTCGACCTCCTGGCCGGGGGCAAACTCTCCGGGCGCATCCAGAACTTGAACCTGGGCGCGCTCGTCGTGCAGACCGGTGATGACGGGGCGCTCGCTGGCCAAGTCCTGGCTGCAGGGCGCATTTCCGCACCCATCGGGCGGGGCGGCCAGATCGGCGCCGTCTTCACTACAGGCGATCCCACCGGCGTCGACGACAATCATGTCGTGGGTGGCGACGTTCAATTCCGATCGACATCGGTGTTCGAAGGCCAAGTACTGCAGGGCGAGGCTTACGCGCTCATGAGTTCGTCGGGCGCGCGCGGTGAGGACGCATCGTTCGGCTTTTCGCTCGCCTATCCCAACGACGCGTTGAATTGGCAGGTGCGCGCCAAGCAGATCGGCGAGGACTTCTTTCCCGCGCTCGGCTTCGTGAACAGGGCCGTCATCCGCCGTTACGATGGAAGCGTTCGTCTTCGCCACAGACCCGATCCCGGCGGGCTGTTGCGTTGGCGGGAGGTGGGCGCCTCCGGATCGCTGACCACCGATCTTGGTGATGCCTTGGAGTCGCGCGATCTGCGCGCTTGGATCGGGGCGCTCGGCGATGGCGGCGATGAAGTCGAGTTAGGGCTGCGCGAAGTCGTCGAAGACATCGACGGGCCTTTCACCTTGCCCGGCGGCGTCGTCGTCACCCCTGGCCGATATCGAGACGTAGTGGCCGACGTTTTCTTCCACAGCTCGACGGCGCGGCCGGTGGCGCTCCTCGGACTGGTCGAGATCGGTGGTTTTCTAGGCGGAGACATGGAGCGCTACACCGCCGAGCTTTCCTTCCGCCCGGCCGGCTTCTTCACCGGTCAGGTCGGCTACACCTATCAATCGCTCGATCTTCCGGGAGGCGCCGTCGTCATCCGCATCACCGAGCTCGTCGGCTCCGTCAATTTCTCGCCCGACATGAGCGTCGCCTTCCAGCTCCAGCACGACAACATCTCGGACGCATTGGGCGCGAGCGCCAGATTTCGCTGGGAGTACGCGCCTGGGTCCGAGCTATTCGTCGCCTTGGGCGAGCGCGGCGAACTCGTCTCGAGCTCATACACTTCACTCACAACGCAAGTTGCGGTTCGCGTGGGACGCACGTGGCGTTTTTGAACTATGCGATCGTCGCAAGCAGGCGCCGCGCCTTGATCGCGCGATCATGCGAGACACGCCCCTTCATGTCATGGAGCTACCGCGCGACGATGATGCGGTCACGGAGCCCGCCGTTGAACCCCTCCAGCGTCCGCCGCAGAAGTGCGGGGAAGAAGAGGAGCAGCAATTCCGGGACGAGCCCCGAGACCTGTTCGTCATTGTGGAAGCGCGCGCCATTCTCCGCGGGTTCGACCCAGAAGGACCGCCTTGCCGCACCGAGACCCGCGACCTTCGTCGTCCAGCGCAATCGCCCGGGCTCGCATATGTCGATGCAGGCCTCGAGCGTCGTCGCCTTCGCGCCAGGCGAAGGTTTCACTCTCACGGTATGGACGCTATCGGCGCACCATGGCGTCTCCGGCTCTGCATCGCTCAGCACGCCGCCGTGGAGAGCCGTCCAACCGCGCGTGTCCATGAACGCCGACCACACGGCCTCGGGCGCGGCGGGCACGAAGATCGAGGTTTTCACTTCGCGCATGCCGGTCCCCGCGTGCGGCGACGACCTTCGCTCTCCGCATCGGCGAGGGCGTTCATCCCTCGGGCGCTTGCTTGGGCTCCCAGAGCTCGATCTTGAGGCCCTCGCTCGCCTTGGCATGAACCGCATCGACGTCGGCGACTTCCAAATGGATGGCGACAGCGGTGCCGCCGAGGGGGGCGCGGCGGCACCTTCGTGCCGCCGAACTTGTCCCACTCGGGAAATTCGTCGACCAAATAGACCGTACCTCCGTCGAGGCGGACTGGAGGAGTTTGCCGCCGTCCTTTCCAGGTCGCTTGCTCAGCACGCTCGCGCCGAAGGCGCGAACGTAGAAATCGCAGGCGCCGTTCGCGTCATCGATGGTCAAATGCGGGATCACAGCTTGGTTCGACATGGGACTCGCTCCGCGCTCGTGTAAAAAAAGTATAGACTTGGAAAAAACTACGAGTCAATCATCAAACCAGCCTCCGCCAGGGATCGCTTGGAAGTCTCATGTCTCAGTCCGCCGCGAGCGCGCACACGCGAAAGCGCTGGGTCTCATCCAGCGGTCCGGGTTGATGTTGTTGCAGGACCGGGCGCTCCCCAATCTCGCGGCATTGGTGGCGGGCGAAAGCGTCGAGGGTTCGTGGTGGGGCCACGCCAAAGGGAGGCAGATACTCCGCGCCAGGTCCGAACTCATGGACCATCCCGACGTCGCGACCTTCAAGCTCGTCTCGAAGAAGGTGACCTTCGTCCACCGCCAGCTATGGCCATCGCTGATGGCGATCGGGTGCGCCAGAAGCGCGTGGCAAATGGCGCGACTGTCGTCACCCGCGCGCGCTCTGCTGGCGCGGATCGACGAGGAGACCGAGGTGGTCGCCGCCGGACCCGCGGTTCAAGGCCTCGAGCGGCGTCTTTTGGTCGCCAGTAAGGAGGTCCATTCCGTTTCGGGCGCTCACGTCATCGCGCTGATGAACTGGGCGATGTTCGCGCGCCAAACTCGAATGGCCCGGCCGCGTTCGACCGAAGCGCCCGCGCGTGACCGCCTCGAGACGCTGTTGACCGACATGAATGAGACCTATGGCGGCAAGGGGGACACTGCCATGGCGATGAAAGCGTCCAGGGGCGGCGGTGTCGGCCGTCACGTTTACTTCTTCACCATGGCGACGACGTTCTGGGCGCTCTACTTCCTGGCCGGTCTTCCATCCGACTACTTCCAGACCTGGCCGTTCGGACTGCAGTTCGCGTTGGTGCTGGCGGCGCCGACGCTGGCGCTCGGCGCGATCGGCTATCTGCGATTTCGAAGAATGGAGCGCGCGAGCGCGCTCGCCTTGGCGCGGACGATGGCGTTCCACTTCACAGCGCCGCTCCTTTTCTACGATTGGCTCTATCTCTCCGAACACCGCGCTGTTGGTCGGTCGTTCCTGCAAAGCCATTGGTATCTGTCGATCTTCTATCTCGTGCCGTGGGCGATGCTGCCGGCCCTGGGCTGGGGTGTGGCCCGTGAGACAGAGGGAGAACCCCGATGAAAACGACGCTGACGATGATCGTGCTCTCGGCCGGGCTCATCGGTGGCTGGGCCGGCGCCCAAGCGCGCTCTCGAGCCGCCGCCGAATGTGCGCAAGTTCTGCTGACGGGCCCCGAAGTCGAGGAGATCAGGCGTCTGGAAGAACGTGGCGCGGCCGCGAACGTGGAGGGTTGGACGATTCAAGAAGCGCGCGCGTTCTTCGCGCCGGAATGGGCGTCTCTTCAGCCCGACGGCTCGCTCGTGACCGTCGAAGCGGTGTTCGCAGGGTTCCGTGACGGGCGGAGCCAACCATGGGCGGGGTCGTTCACGCTCATCGGCTTGGACATTCGCGTCCATTGCGACACCGCGATCGTCTTCGGTCACGCCGAGGCGCGCGCGATCGGCGCGCCGGCGACGAGCCCGGCGACGAGATTCCACTTTCTCAACGTGTGGCGCAAAGAGGAGGGGCGGTGGCTTTACGCGGCCAACCAGTATGTGCGCGACTGAGACGAGGGTGGTGGATCGATCGGCCGGACGCGGCCGGATGAGAAGCCGCAGGCGCAATTGGAGATCGCCGCGCCGCTTCGACGACATGAAGGGCGATGGCGCTGCGAGCGCCACGATTGCATTGGGTGAGGTATCGATCATGCGAGATCGTCCATTTCTCGTCGCCGTCGCGGCAGCGACCGCACTCCAGCTCGCGATGGTTTTGGTCGGGCATTGGAGCTTGCCGGTGCAGAATTTCTACGCGCCGGGCGGCCTCGGTTTCTCGCTCCTGGGCGCGGCGCTGTGGTCGATTCCCGCCAGACCGCATTTTCTCCGCGCGCTGGCGGTCGGCGCGCTCGTAGGCGGTCTCTCCGGCTTCGTCGGCGTCATCGCGGCCTTCTTGTTGGGCGATGTCGAAGTGAGCTTACTCATCTTCGTGCCGCCCGGATCGGCGTTCGTGGGGCTTGTGGGCGGCGCGATCGGTTGTGTGATGGGGCGGCCGAAAACGCCCGCATAGTAAGATGCATTCATGACCCCTTGGCTCGATCTCGTCGAGGCCGCGACGGGCGTCAGCGCGCTTTCCAATTGCGGCGGGTGGCCGCGTGTGTTCGCCAATGGCGAACTCTCCGCCAACGGGCTCATCGCCGATCATGCGCGCGCGCTCGAGATCCAAGCAGCGCTGCCGCTCGCCTGTCAGGGCGAGCACCACGCGATCTGCGATGTCTGGGCGGTCTTCACGGAATAGCGTGGGGTAACGCTAGAGCGCGCCCAAGAACCCCAACAATCTTTCCGCGAACAGATCGGGCCGCTCGCGGTGAAGGAAGTGGCCCGCGCGTTCGACTTCGACGAGCTCGAACGGTCCCTCGAAGGCGTCCTCCATGCCGTCGAACATGCCGATGATCCAAGCTTTGTCTTCGACGCCGACGAAGCTCAATGTCGGAACCGAGGTTTTGGCGCGGTAAAGTTGGGCGCGGCGCGGATCGCGCGCGTCCTGAGCGTAGCCTCGATAATAGCCGAGCGCCGCAGCCAATCTGCCGGGGCGAGAGAAGTCCGATCGCATGCGCTCGATCTGGATGTCGGGCACGACCCACGACGGCGACCAATATCGATAGAGGTAGCGAAGGTAGGCGAAATCTCCGAACTCGGCGTAACCCTCCGACAGCGGCCCGAACTGGAAAATGAGGAAGTGGGGAAAGCGTTGCGCCACGAGCGGGCTCAATCGTGTGACGCGTGGATGGGGAATGGCCAGCGTGACGAGCGCGCGCACGCGTAGAGGATCGATGTTGGCCGCGACGAAGGCGGTCGAGGCCCCCCAATCGTGCCCGACGATGACGGCGCGTTCCTCGCCCAACGCCCCGATCATGGCGAGCGCATCGCTTGCAAGCGCTTCCAGTGAATAATCGCCGTCGGATGGAATTGCCGATGGATGATAGCCGCGCGTGAATGGAGCGACGGCGCGGAAGCCGGCGTCGGCGAGGGGCCCCAACACCTCTTCCCAAGTCAAAGCGTTGTCGGGAAAGCCGTGCAGCAAGAGGACGAGCGGCCCCGTTCCCGCTTCGACATAAGCGAGATCGACGCCGTTGGCGCGCGCGGCCTTGATCTCGAACGCGCTCTGGGCGGCGCCTGCGGCCTCGCGCGGCGATCCGCTCTGGCAACCCGCCAGTGCCGCGCCGAGCGCCAAACCTGCGGCGCCTATGAACATCGATCGCCGTGTCGGCATCTTCATGTCCCTCCCTCGTCAGGCGAAGCTATGACCTTACAATTGACAGATATGTTTTCCATAGTCCACGCTGGAACGTCCGCGAAGAACGGCGGGTTTTCACCGCGGATGCGCGCGCAATCAGGAGAAGACGGGGCGTGAGTACGTTCGGGTACAAGCACAATTGCGCGCTCGCGCACGCGTTGGAGCTACTCGGTGAGCGATGGACTTTGCTCGTCGTGCGCGAATTGTTGCTGGGGCCCCAGCGTTTCACCGACCTCCTGGAGCGGCTGAAGGGCGTGACGCCCTCGGTGCTCACGGGCCGGCTCAAAGCGTTGACCGAGCAAGGCGTGATCGCGGTGTCGGTGCTGCCGCCGCCGGCGGCGCGCAACGTCTATCGACTGACCGAACGCGGCGAGGGTCTGCGCGCGGTAGTGTACGCGATGATGCGCTGGGGCGAGGCGGGGGAGGTTTGGCGCGCCGGCGATCATTTCGAACCGGAATGGGCGATGCTCGCTTTCGACGCTCGCCGGGCCAGCGGGCCCGCCCCCAAGCGGCGTATCGCGCTCGAAGTGACGCACAAACAGAAGCGGGCGCGCATTCTCGTCGAAGGCGGACCAAAAGGCGTCGCCGTCTCGCTGTCGGAGGCGCCGGGTGACGTCCTCGCGCGTGGACGCTTTCCGATCGTCTGGATGATCGCAGCTGGCGTACTCGACGCGAAGAAGGCGCGCGCAGCGGGCGACCTCGAGATCGAGGGCGACGTACGCGCCCTCGCCGATCTTGCGGCGATGTTCGAGATGTAAGTCGCGTCGCGATCTGGCGCGCGTGGAACGCAAACCATCGACAACGGAGGACACTGATGAACCGACCTCTCGCCATAGCGGCTCTCGCTCTGGCAATGCTCGCCGGCGCTGCGTTGAACGCCGCCTTCGCGGCCCGTAGCGGAAACGACGATCCGGGCGTCCTTCGCGCCCAAAGTATCGAACTCGTCGACGGTGGGGGCCGCGCGCGTGCGCGGCTGAACGTCGAGCACGGCGGGGAAGTGGTGTTGCGCATGTTCGCCGCCGACGGGGAGGTGCGCGTCAAACTTGGCGCTTCGAGCGACGGATCGGGACTCCTCTTGTTGAACGAGGCGACCGAACCCGGTGTGCAGATGATCGCCCGCGAGGGCGCCGGCGCCATCATGCTGAGCGAAGGGGCCGATCGGCAGGTGATCCGGCCCTGAACTGGCGCCAGCGTTCGGCGCATTAGCGGCGGAAGATACTGGTCTCACGAGCAAGGAGATACGTCGGCATACTCTCTCGACCGGTCGATCGTCCGGCATGTCCGGTTTGCGGGGCTATTCCGGGAAGGCTGCTATTGGGATGGTCCAGACGTTCGCATACCTGAGAGTTATGCGCTTCCAATTCGCCAATCGGTTGCCGCAACTCGCTCAGCTGCGTTCGTTTCTGACCAGGGTCAGGGCTGGCGCGCCGCGCGTATGTCTCATCTCAGCGCCGTCCAGCGCCGGAAAATCGCGCCTCGTTGACGAAGCGCTCGATCGCACGCGCATGCATCGCATCGGGGTTCGCGTGCCAGTTAAGCTCTCTGATTACCGGTGCGGTGAGAGCGGCGTTTTCTTCGAACGATCGCCCTGGCCATCAACGAGAGCGCGACAAGCAGCGGTTGGGGCACAACGCAGCTAAATGATGCCTCTCGGCTTCCCCAGGGTTATAACGAGCCGAAAGGGCTTTCCTGGGCAATGGAACAATCGTCCTCGACCTGCGTGGAACCTCCGCCAGGGGCGCCACGTTCTAGGGGAACTTTCCCAGTTTGCCCTCGGCATCGCGGGAAACAGGCGGTTGAGAGTTGCATCGGGGCGGCATGCCAACACTTGATGGACAAGACGGCGACGCCCGCGCGCTCGTCCGATTTCAGCATGCGATTGATGTGCTCGCCGAGGCTTTTTACGCGCTTGACGCCGACTGGCGCTTCACCGCGTTCAATCGAGCTGCCGAGCAATTCTTAGATATTCCGGCCACAGCAGTTCTCGGCAAAAATATCTGGGAAATCTTCCCGCAAGGGCTGGGGACGGACTTCGAACAGGCGTGCCGTCTTGCAAAGAGCGAAGGCAAGCACTCTCTTATTCATACGCCGTCGTTGCTCAATCCCGGCCGGCATGTTGAACTGCGCATCGGGCCGTTGGATGACGGGGTCTGCGTCGCAATTTCCGATGTGACCGGGAACAACATCGCGCACCGCCGGCTTCAAGAAAGCGAGGAGCGTCTGAGGCTCGCGACCGACCGGGCCGGGATTGGCGTCTACGATCTGGACCTTTCGACCGGTGTCGGTGTGTGGTCGGCCAGCGCCTTCACGTTGCTGGGGCTTGAGCCGGTAGGGGACGGGGTGGCCTCCTTCGCGCTCTGGCGCGAGTGTATTCACCCAGATGACTTGCTTCGCGTGGAAGAGGAGCACGCCAAGGCCGCCCTAGCAGGCGGCGAATGGCATTGCGAGTACCGGATCCTGCGTAAGAACAGCGGCGAGGTACGGCATCTTGAAGCGTATGGACGCTTCTTCCGCCAGAAGGACGGATCGATCCGCTCCATCGGCGTCGCATTGGACATAACCGACCGCAAACGCGTGGAATTGGAGCTGCGCGAAAGCGAGGAACGGTTCCGCACAATGGCCGATAGCACGCCGGCGCCTGCTTGGGTCACCAATGCAGCGGGGCATGTTGTTTTTGCGAATCGCGCCTTTTCCGAAGTGGCTGGACGCCCCGCCATTGAGTTGCTCGGAGACGCGTGGATTCAGTTGCTTCATCCAGCGGATCGACCTCGCGTGAGCGAGGTGCGGACAAAAGCTTGGAGCGAAGGCTTCACGCCTTACTCTTGGGAGGGAAGGCTCAAAGGAGCGGATGGGCGATGGTTGTGGATGCACGTGGCCTCCAGCCCTCGATTCGATGCAGCGGGCACGTTTCAGGGCTACGTCGGTATCGCCATCGATGTGACTGAGGCGCGGCGTGCGCAAGAGGAGCTGCAGGCCAGCGAAAGGAGGTTACGTCTCGCGCTAGAGAGTTCGAATGCCGGCGCTTGGAGCTGGAGCGCCTTTGATGATGAGCTCGAACTTTCCGACATTGCGGCTGACTTGCTTGGCGTCAAGCAGCGATTAAGTTGGCGCGAACTGCAAGCCTCCATCGACGAACCCAATAGGAAAGCGCTCGCAGGTGTCGTGAGGGCGGCGCTAGCCGATCGGACAACCTGGGAGGCGGAGCTAGAGATCGTCCGCCTCAACGACTCCCGCCGACTGTGGATTTGGGCTCGTGGTCAGGCGCTGTTCGATGGCGATCGTCGGCTCGCAGGAATGATAGGCCTGGTGACCGACATTTCGGAAAGGAAGAAGCAGGAGGAAAAGGAGCGTCTACTGGTCCGGGAAGTCGATCACCGGGCCAAAAACGTACTTGCGATCGTGCAGGCACTCGCGCGCCTCACGCCCTTTCAGTCGAAAGAACAATACTTGCACGACTATCTCGGGCGCATCAGCGCGCTGGGACGCGTGCATGGCCTGCTTTCGACGAATCAGTGGAGCCATGTCGACCTTGAGCGTTTGCTGGCCGATGAGCTTGCGCCGATGGCAGGCGAGAGACGCGGTCGCTTAAGCTTGATGGGTGAAACCGTCTCGCTCGGCCCCAGCGTTGCACAACCGCTGAGCATGATCATCCATGAACTCGCGACGAACGCCGTCAAGTATGGCAGCTTGCACGACGACGCCGGGTCGTTGGTTGTGAACTGGCGCCTGCAGCCAAATGGAAGTGTCGAATTACTTTGGGCAGAGCGCTGCTCGGCTAAGGTCGGGGCGCCCGCCAAGAGCGGCTTTGGCGCCAGCCTCATAGACAATGCAATTAAACAGATAGGCGGGCAAATTCTACGCGAGTGGGGTGAACACGGGCTCCTCTGCACCATCGCATTTCCCGGCGGCGAAGCTGGTGCGGCCCCGACCATTGAGAAACCGGACAATCCCGCTCGCGCAGGCGCGTCTAGGCTCGCACGCGTTTTGATCGTTGAGGACGAGCCAATCATTGCGCGTGAACTTAGCACCATGCTTGAGGGGGTTGGTCTTAGCGTCGTGGGCCCGGCCCATTCGATCGAAGAAGCTTTGCATTTAGTGCTGAACGCCGAATTCGATTGCGCGCTCCTCGATGTAAATTTGGGTGGTCGGCACATAGCGCCAGTGCTCGAAGCTTTGAGCCATAGGGCCGCGCCTTTCGCGCTGGTCACTGGATACGAAGACCCTGGCGTGCGCGGGCCGCTGATAAAAAAACCGGTGACGCCGGAGCAGGTCCTGGCAGTAGTGCGGCAGATCAGTGCGTGAGATGATGGACCCTCACCCATGGTTGCCCAGCAGCTGTCCGCCGCATGCCCCGCGCCAGCGCACACGGAACATGCTTCCAATGAACGAAACGCTGAGCCTCGATCCAGCTGGCGGCGGCATGGGTCACTTCGCGGATTCCTTCGAGACGTGATCGCGCCGCCTTTTCCGGCATAGAGGGGGAAGCTCGAGTGAAGTACGAAGATATGGCTTCCGCATCGGCGCTTGGGCGCCCTCCGGTTGAGGATACTCTGCAAAGTCTGGGCGTTGGTGTTTACGCGCTGGGGCCAGATTGGAAGTGCGTTGACGTCAATCGACTCGCCGAACTCCACTTCATGCACTCGCGCGAGCAGCTCCTCGGCGCGAGCGTTTGGGAAGTCTTTCCGGGGCTGGAGGCCACACCAATCGGCGAGGGGCTCAAGCGATGCATGAGCGAGCGGTCCGATGTGATTGTCGAAGCGCCCTCGCGCGCGAGGCCAGGCAGATTTGTCGAAATAAGGATGACCCCTTTGAATGACGGGGG
>Ga0196964_10001159_pt1 | contig 13638 bp, 19 predicted proteins | sample S1_10metaG_FD_148615 | JGI IMG/M metagenome (GOLD analysis project Ga0196964, IMG submission 148615) | Soil microbial communities from Anza Borrego desert, Southern California, United States - S1_10 | ecosystem: Environmental > Terrestrial > Soil > Desert | place: USA: California | collected...
ATATCAGGCACAAGATAGGGAATTCTTTGATTCGGAAATTCCCGGTATGCAGATTTATTGCGAAGCTGGAGATTGGCTGATTGTTGACCCCCAAGGACAGGTGTGGTCGCACCCCACATTGGAGCATATGCTAGAAGCTGTTTTTCCAGCCGATGCAGACACGTATGAGGAGTTGGAAAGAATCCAGCCATTCAGCACGTATTGTCGTTTTCGCTCCAAAGACACAGGCGAACTGGTGCTTGCACGGCGATGCACCAAAGGCTTTACGTTCCAAGGCGAGCAGACGCCGCTTGGATACTTTCTGGTTCTGCTTGATGAATATTCCTTTCAGTTCGTCAGTGCAGCCGCTTTTGCAGTATCATTTGAGGCAACTGACGCTCGTTCGGAGTGGGAGCTAGCGGTTCCCCACAACCCAGCCGAGTGGTTTCCTATTGACCTTGAAATCCTCAAAGAAGAGGCAGAACTGGAGGAAAGACTGATGGGCATGATTGACAATCCACGAGAGATTAAGTTCCGGTTGCCTTGCGCATGCACCACGCATGAAATGTCCGTGTACTCCGACGAGGATTACCACGGTCAAACCGAGTTCTCCTACTGGCAGCAAGGTCGTGGGGAGCAGCCCTGGACATGGAAGACTCGCATGAAGATGATTTGGGATATCCTAATCGACGGAAATCCATACTCTGACATGGTGATTCTCTCGCTGGAAGACACGAAGAAATTGCGTGATAATCTGAACGAGATTATCCAGATGCACGAGGATATCAAAGCGAAGCAAGAGTCCGGCAAGCAATAACATCCTCTTCACTGTAGAAGAGGATTGATGCCTATCAACACCCGTTCGTTTAAGAGTCATTGGTTCTGGTCCCGTAAAGCGAAGCTCTCTGGAGCTGAGGTTAAGCTTGAGCAAGCTCGAACCTATACGGACGAATCCGACTTTGACTGCCCTCTGTGCGAGATTAAGCACGGTCAGATTCTGCGGCTTTGTTCGATGCATAAACAAATCGCCACGCTCGAAAACAAGCTGGCGAAATGGGGAAATCTTGAGCAAGAGGATGTTGCAGAATTGGTGGAGTTATGCAATGAAGTTTCCAAGAATACAGACAGGCTTTTGACATGGATTCCGCCCATGAGCTTTGCTGAAAAAGAAGCCATGAATGCTTGCGGAAAACTCAACAAGAGCTTAGACCAAATGCGCACAATGTGCCGCATCATTGGCGATAAACTTAAGGGCGTCTAATGGCTACTGCTGAGATGCTCGAAAGCGATTTGCAAGAAGCGATTGCAGAAATTGAACGGCTGAAATTGCAGCGTGACGGCGCTTATCGTGAGCGAGACCTTTGTGTGGTGCTGATTGCAAAACTCGCACGAGCTAAAGGCTACCGTGTGGGCATCGGAAAGCACTCTGACTACACAGACTCAGAACCCCACGACAAAGAATGGAGCAATGTGTTGTACATCGACCTGCCATGCGGTCAAGTTAGCTGGCACTTCCGAGACGACGAGCTAGTGCTATTCGAAGGTTTTCCGAGATATGAAGGGACTTATGATGGACATTCTACGGAAGAGAAATATCATCGAGTGCTGAATCCGTTTCCAGGGAAGGTTGTTCAATTTTCTCTTCCGTTTGTTCATCACGAATACACAATACACCAGAATACTTAAGCTCTTCTACGCTGTTGGCTCCGCTTGCGGCAATTAGCTTGTCCAGTTTGATTGGAAATGGGAAGAAGTCAACGAGCTTGTTAAACATTCCGTCCCAAATTTGAACTGTACACTCGTCGGTGTACTTGTCTGGGTAGTTCATCTTAAGGTCGGCCGGAAGAATGTTGACTGTGACCGTTACTTTGAAGTCTTCGGCAGCGTTAGGGTCAGTGTTCCGGTTCATGTCGATTCGCAACGCTCGAATGTACATGCTCCATCCACCGATGTTGACATGAAAGTCAGTGTAGTTGGCTTTGCGTGTGAGAGTTCCCGTATCAGTCATCCAATACTGAATCGTCTTCACCGCCTCATTCATTGGTTCGCCAAGTGCAGGGATGTAAATTTTCTCGTTGCCGTTATCTGTGATGTCCATGCACAGCCGAACTTGATTGTCTTGGACAATGAGTGTGACTGCCTCAAGTTGAGGATAGCCGGGCGATTTTTTTAGCAACGCACGCAGCAAAGAACGACCGTCCACAAACTGTCCGCCGCCAATCAAAACAGGAACATCAGCGCCGCAATAGTTCATCAGCAAGTCAATGTTGCCGATATCATTGGCTGGAATCTCCAGGTTGGTTCGAGGAAGAATACGCTTGGTGCCAACTGCTGCGTAGATGTCTCGTCCGATGTAGAAGGCTTGCAAAGAGGCAAGGTCTTTCTGGATAGGCATAAGCTGCTTTTACAAATTTCCTCAGTCTTTTCCTGGGTGTGGTAGAGTGTAATCATGAGAATCGCAGTCTATGCTGGCTCGTTCGACCCGCCGACGATGGGACATAAGGACATCATCCAGCGGGCGTCCATGTACTTCGACAAGCTCATTGTCGTCATCGGCGTCAATCCAGCAAAAACGCCTCTTCTAAAGACAGAGAAGCGCATCGAGGCGGTCAAGAAAATCTGTGGCGACATCTCACGAAACTGGGTGCCCAACTGCGACTTCGAGGTCTACGCCTTCAGTGGGTTGATTGTTGACTTTGCAAGAGAGCATAATGCGACGGCGATTGTTAGAGGGCTACGACCCAATGGCGACTTTGAGAACGAGTTTCAGCTCGCAATGGGCAACAAGGACTTGGCTCCCGACATCAACACCGTCTGGCTCAGCACCTGTTTTGAGCACAGCCATGTCAGTTCGAGCCTGGTCAAGCAAGTGCTCCAGATGGGACATGACGACCGCTGGAAGAAGTGGGTTCCAGAAGAAATTCGCAGGCTTGTGGAAAAGGAACTAGTGCAGCCAAAGGTTGACCCGAACACGCACAGATGAAGACCTACGAGATTCTTGACACGCCTCACGGCAAAGCCATCAAATGTCTGGTGTGCGGGATGACTTCTTATTACATTGAGGATGTGCGGCATCTTTTCTGCGGCAAGTGCAATAAGTTTCACGACGATATGGAGAGGGAGCAAGAGACGCAGAATGAGCTGGGCTGACAGAGCTAAAGAAAGCCTTGCTGCTGGGCAAACGTGCCAGATTAAGCCGCACGGCAACTCTATGACGCCGTTGGTCCACAGTGGCGATACTGTCACTGTCGAGCCTATTGACCCCTCTACGCTCGAAGAAGGGGATATCGTGCTTTGTAGGGTCAAGGGCAACGATTATCTGCACCTAGTTAAGGGCGTGGATAAATCGGGCGCTCGGGTGCTAATCGGCAACAACCACGGTCGCATCAACGGCTGGGCATCCTTCAAGCAAATCTTTGGCAAAGCTACTCACGTCCAGCCCAAGCCAAAATAATCCTCAGAAGCAGCTAAGCCAAAGTAAAATGATGGCATGGCTGAGAAGGAACTGAAACGCATCGGAAACATCCTAGGCGGGCATCTATTGCCCTTCACCAAGGAGATGGCTGAGCACTTCGGCATCCCTCTCTGGCAAGCTGCCACCAAGTATTGCGCCGAGATTGAGTACGCCGAGAACAAGGAGATTCGAATCAGACTCGTGGAGATGGACGAGCATCAGTTCTTCGACCATCAAGTCAAAAAGCGTCCGGCTGATTTCAATTCGCTTCCTGCCGATGTCCAGTGGGAGATTGACAAGAAGCTCGGCATCCTCGACTACGCAGGTAAGAACTCATGAAGCTACAACCCTCGAATTCCATCATTCCGCTTTTCACGACGGGGCTGCCGCTGGACGAAGATTTTCAAGGCTTCTACCTCAGTAGTGAGACTTGCCCTGAACATAACTCAGGCATTGTCCCGATGATGAACATCTTCGACATCGAAGGGCATCAGCAGATGGTGAAGTACCACAAGGTTTCGAATGTTACAGACACCAACCTGCGTCTGTACGAGCTGGATGATGCGCTTTATCTTCTCGGCGGCGACTTGACTCCTGAGAGAAGCGACGATGAAATTCGCTCGTATGGAATTCCGCCCGACACGTTCAGGACACTCCGAGGCGGATGGTGCGAGAGCGGTTTCGTTCTGGCAGCGGGCTACGACAAGGGCAAGGCGCAACTCAGGAAACTCTACGATGCGTTTCAAAGCCATGATGCAGCAATCTTCCTCGGCTCCAGGCTGGAAATGATTCCAACAGGCGACAAGCGACCGGCGCTTTACGTGTGCATCTACCATAAGGTTAGTCACATTGAGCGAACGCTGAACCTGTACAGGGCTGGTCATATCTTCCCGAAGATGGCTGAAGGCAGAGACATTAGCGAAATCAATGCAGTACACCCAACACAGTGAAATCGTCTACACGCCTGATGGCGAATTGCTAGGTGTGTGGCTGGGGCATGACCACTGGACGGAGCATGAAATTGGCATTGCTCCGATTCAAAAGGCATTTCTTTGCAACAACAAGGGCAGCTTTGGCATCCTAAAGAGGAAAATCCAGCGGTGTCCAGACGAATTCGGCATGGGCGTTATCTATAATGCCGTCCGAAAGAAGAACGGGCGTCCGCATAACTCCGCAGCTTCCTATATCTTCTTTGATGCGAACCTCACGAAACGAACTGGCGGGATTAAGCTCGATTGGCTCACAAATATGGTCAAGGATATTCCGCTCGAAGAGAAACCGATTGCTGGCGCTTGGTCCGATTCAGGCTTTTGCGTCATCGGCTACGACCGCAAATCTAGTGACGCCATCTTCGAAATTGCCAAACAGTTTAAGCGCAAGAACATCGTTATCATGACTAGCGGACAGATTGAGCCGCTTCGATTTCACATGCCAGGACTTCTAATTGCCATCGCCTCGGTGTTCCCCATAGAGGTTGCCGAGCAACTTCAAAATTACGACGCTGACAAATGGGAACTCCATCTTGAATCAGAGGCGACAGGCATTCCGGGACTTTTAGAAGAACGATTTTCAAGGAACGCTCGTCAATGGGTTCGAGCAGGTTGGCTCAAGGACCATCCAACGATTCCTCGCAATGGAAATGATATTGTGCCCGACACCCAATACGATGTTCTGTTCGAGTTCAAAACCCCCTTGGGCGGATTGATTCAGCCAGGCTGGTACACGGTGGAAGAAGTAACCGACTTCCTCTTTCTTCAACCGTCTCCCGTTAAATCCAGCACCTATTAAGGTATCATACACAGCGACCATGCGGCAGTTTCTTATCGTCAATGACTCAGCGGCTAAGGCGACCGTTCTGCGCCCGATTGCGGCAAGACAGTTTACTGGCGGCATGAAGGCTGTGATTGTCCCGCTTGGTGAAGGACATGTCGCCCGAATCGTCAGCAAGCAAATCGGCGGCGATGTCGAACAGCAGCTTGTAGAACTGAGGCTGCCTATTGGAACTTTGGAAGACATTCAAAGGAAGGTCATCGACTGGGTGGACGATAAAGTATTCAACCGCTCAGCAGCTATCAACAACAAGCTATCGCCTTGGCGTCGAGGCAAGCATATCAACCGCCCGGTGGTGCCAAAAAATGTTGTTTAGCATCCTAGCAAATATTCTGCGGTTTGCATTTGTGCCAAAACGAAGGCGTAACCGGGAGTATGTCAGACGGTGGAAGACCGTTCACCGAGACACCTAATTTCCTCAAAGATTTCTGGCCATGCTACAATAGCAGCATGGATAGAAAAACAACTATCAGGACATGGATTAGCGGAATCCTCTTCGCTGCCGTAGTTGTGAGCGGAATTGTGGGCTGCACCAAGAAAGAGGGCGGCGATACGCAATACACGATTGTGCTCTACAAGAACAGCGGAGAAGTGCTTCAGTCGTGGAGCCATGTGGAAGATTACAACACGCACAGTGGCGGTTTTCTCACCTTCACAGCTTCGAACGGCAAGCACTTCACCATCAACGGCACCTATATCGTGCAGTCGGAGTAATGGCGAACAAGCCCCTCTCTCCGCTGGCTGAAGCCCTCAAAGCGTTTGCCGAACAACATAACGTCAATCTGACGAAACTCGAAAGCGCTCATCGTGAGCTTGTCCGCAATTGTGCGCACGAGTTCGAGCCACTAACCCCAAGGCAAATAGCTGACGAGTGGATGTCAGAGAGTTCTCGCTGCATTCATTGCAACACGAGATTCGGCTGGCGCTGTAAGAAATCGCCCGATGGTGTCTGCCACTACAATTCGTCGCCCAACAGGGACGGTGAAGGCAGAATCATCTACCTGATTGACAATTCCCGTGTACCCGTGCCCGATGGACATGACCACAACCATGAAAGCCATGATTGGTGCATCTACTGCGGAATGCCCGAAGAGAGAAAGTGAACTGGCAAACTCTTACTGACGAGACATCGGCTGCCCTTAGCCTCGCTGAGCCTCGCTTGCTTGATACACTCGACATGCTTGTTAGCATGGCGAATGGCAGCGTTCTTCTTACTATCGAGGAAGCCACACGTCTACCTGATGGCTAAGCGAAAACGTTATTTCCGGGTGGTGAGAGTCAAGCTTGAGTGCGGCTGCACAGCCGACCTCAACACAGGGCGCTACAGAGTCGGTAAAGACACCACTCATGTCATTGTAGGCAACGCTGCACGAAGGGGCGTCTGGTGCTTTACGCACAGCGGCATGTGTCAACCAACCGAAGTCGTTGGCATCTTCCGGGAATAATCCTCATGAGTCGGGGTCACGAGCGTTATAGCTGATATGGCAACCAAGCCCGAAGTGAAGGTATGCGTGAACTGCAAAAGGGCGCTCAAGGGTAAAATCCCCTCTATTGAATGCCGTGTTTGCCATCGCCGCATCTGCCGACACTTTGCTGGCAACCGGGCGAACGAGTCTGATGAAAATGGTGTCTGGATGGCGACATGCTCGTTCTGTACACTCAAAGGGACCTCTAAATGAGCACTGTACAAGCAAGCGCAGAGCACGTTAAGCAACTTGCACTCGTAGCCATTGAGGAGCAGCAACGACAAATTCTTCGGCGCATATACGACCGAGCAAAGGAAGTTGCCAACAGAGCGAATGACCAAGAGATAAGATATCAGAAATTCGGCAAGTGGATGTGGCGAGTAGGAGCCATATCGCAACTTTTCTGGCTCGGAGCAAGTCTTGAACCACTCAAGGTGGTTGCTGCGGTGGGACTATATCCAACTCTCGTTGGTTTGCTCTTTCTGCTATTCTGGCGCAATCCTAAATTCACAGATGTAAATGAAGTGTTGGAAGCTTGGGAATCAGAACGGGGCTTCTTCGGCACCTACGAGGGTAAGTTTTACACCCAGGTATATCCGCCAAGGTGCGAACAACTAAGTCGTAATATCGCCAGATTAGAGCAACTAATTCGCATCTGCGATTACTCAAATGACGGCACTGTGCTGCTTAATGCCGAAGATGCCGAACTTCTTAAGACACCACTCAAACAGCCGCTTCCCAGCCAGCTCGACGGCTACATGCAAGAACAAGCCGAGACCGAACTCGACGCTGCCATAAACCCGCTTCATCCACGCAATCAAGCTATTCAGCAATAAATTTCTTCATTTCGGAGCGAATTTCCGGGAGAAATGCTGTATCAGAGAATAGTCAGCAAAAACTGAATTTTCTTTGTCCATTTCTCTCCCGTATCGCCCGAAGAAGAAACTATGAATCTCACACCCGAGCTGAAAGCCGAGATTCTTGAGAAGAACCAGAAACTGGAGAATCTCAAGCCCATCCTCAAGACTGAATTCCTGGGCATTGATGAAGTCATTGACCAGGTGATTGAGTCTATACGACCTTTTTACATTTTCCCCAAGTCACTGCGACGCCCGCTTGTCGTAAATCTTTGGGGTATGACCGGAACCGGAAAGACCTCGCTCGTTAACCGCATTGTGGAATTGCTTGAACTGCGCCACAAGTATTGCAAGTTTGACGTGGGAGAGTATGCGCATTCCAGCTCTGACTGGAAGCTCAAATTCGACCTGTCCGACAAAGTTCAGAAGATGCAGGACAGGCATCTCGTCGTAGTGTTTGACGAATTCCAGCTCGGGCGCACGATTGATGAGGCGGGCGGAGAAGTTGACCGAAGCTCCCTGAGACCGATTTGGGACATCATCGACAGCGGCATCATCAGCCAGATGAGCAAGAGCAATTTTTCCTGCTATGAGCTGATTCAAAAGCTGAAGAAGTGTCTTGCACATGGCGTTCAGGTGGAAGATGGAGTTGTCATCGCCAATGAAGAATTCTATGGCGCAATGTTCCAGAACCACTACATTCGCCCGGTGGACTTCGAAATCAACAAGCAGCGCAAGAAGCGAAAGAAGGAAGACTCCGACGAGGAAGAGACAGTCATTGAAGACATGACTCTTGAGCCGGATGAGGATGAATTGGAGGATTACGACTACGACGAAATTGGTTCGTACAAGTACATCGCCAACAATCCGTTCAACCGGAAGATGCACAAGCGACCGTACTTCATCAAGTACGACCACTACCGCACCCTTTTTGAGGCGAACCCGTCGTACTTTAACGACCTAGATGACTACGAGCAGTGGAAGGACCGATTCCGCCAGCACGACGGCGACACCATCGTCAACATGCTGTACCGAGATTTCGTCGTCTCTGCACCGCTTATGCAGCAGGAAGACTACAGCCAGTCGCTCGTCTTCTGCATTGGCAACATTGACGAAGCCTATGCGATGACACATTCTTCCAACCCGGACGCCGACGCCGACCTGTTCTATGAGCACAGCCGGAAGATTACGACGCCGAAGATGAAGGATGCTCTCTCGCTCCGATTCCGCATGGAACAAATCGGACGCCTGGGTAACAATCACATCGTCTACCCGTCGTTCAATAAGGATACTTACCGAAAAATTATCGAGAAGTGCCTGAATCAGCGAGTTAAATACTTTGCCGATGCGTTCGGAATTGCCTTGACCTTCGACCCATCTGTTCACGACATCATCTTCAAGGAAGGAGTCTTCCCGACTCAGGGCGCACGTCCTGTGATGTCCACGATGAACACGCTTATCGACAGCTATATCGCTAAGCTCATCTCGGAAGTCATTCTTCAGAATCCGACAGCAGACACAATCACGTGGCGCTTTGAAGACAATGAGCCGAGATACATTGTGCAGGCGAAGGGACCGGACGAGACGACTGAATACATCTACCCTGTCAAGTTGAACCTGGAGAACCTGCGAAAGTCGGACTTCTCTGAGACGCAAGCCAAGGTTGCTGTTCATGAGGCAGGACACGCAGTCATTGCCATCATGAAGGCAAAGCTCGTGCCGCAGGAAGTCAAGTCTCGAACTGCGTCTGTGGCTGAAGGAACGTGCTTCATTAACCTACCGGAAGTGTCCACGAAGTTCAGCCTCTACAATGACATTCTAATCAGCCTCGGCGGATTGGAAGCAGAGAAGCTTGTCTTCGGCGACGATATGATGGGAGCTGGAGCAGGAAGCGACCTTGCTCGGGCAACGGGTCTAGCCGCGGCGATGGTGAAGACGTATGGCATGCATACGAATCTGCACCAGATTTCCACGCAGATGGCAGGACCGAACGCCATCTACGACCCTGAGTCGAATAAGGAAGCGGAAAAGAGTGCAATCGAGATTGTGGAGAAAGCACAGCAGGAAGTCAAGGAGTGTCTAGAACAGAACAAGCAATTCCTTCTGGAACTTGGCTACCACCTATCCGTGTACCCGAATATCTTAGAGGCTGACCTTAAGAAGATGGCTCGAAGATATACGAAGGAATTCCGTAGTCGGGATAGCTACTACGACTTCAAGAACACCATCAAGAGTGAACTTCGCAAGTTTGGTAGATTACCCGCAACAAAGCAGGGACCTAAACCGAAACTCGACGTGGTGCAGCAACAGTTAGCAGCGCACGAGTAAGACGAGGGGAAAGGATAAGAAGAGGGGAGTGATTAGCTCCCCTCTTCTTTATTTAAGCCAGGATGTCATCATGTAAAGGCGACCGTTTCGGAAAATCAGTCGCACTTGTGGATTCTCTGAAGAACCCCACTGACAGAACGTGTACTTGGCTCTAGCACCAGTGAACTCGTCTCGGTCACCCCAAGCGACGAATATCCCGTCCGGGCGGCCGAAAATTTTCTTAGCTTCCGAGTACCACATATCCTTCCGCAGCTTTCGGTAATTGCGCACCGACAAACCGGGCATATCCTCTTCTACCTCTGGCTCGTCTGCGATAGACTCGTCCTGTACTTCCGGCTCATCTTCAACTTCAGGTTCCGGCTCGGGCTGGCTCAGCTTGCCGACAGGCTTTTCAGGTTCCGGGGGTGTAGCTTGCTGTTCAACAGCAGGCTTTTGCGGCTCTTCAACAACACCGCCACTGCTCTTAAAAGAGCCATAGAGATAGCCGAAGAACACTAACGCCACCACCCCAACAGTCTTCAGGAAGCCAGGCATTTTGTTGTTCACCTGGGCATCAAATTTGCTTACTTGGTTCATCATGGCAAGCTGGGTTATACAGAAAAGGGCAATTTTCCTCAAAATCGACGTGTCAGCGGTTTAACTTGATGTATGCAGTTTCATCTGTCACCAATACAGGCTAAGATTGTGCGAACGCTCGAAGAGGGCGGCTATCTTGTCCGTCAATCTAGCTCGACCACGCTATTCGACAAGGACAACAAGGAAGTTGAACTGCGGATTGCCAAGGGGACGTTCCGGGCGCTCGATGAAAAGCATGTCATCAGCTCAACTTTCCACGATATCCGCTCGGGGAAGACCAGATACGAACTCAACCCGGAGTACAAGAACCATCTCGTGCCCGACTACCTCACGAAAACACTGCCACCTATCGAAGTGACGCAATGAACACCCGACTATGGCAAGTTCTTGGATTCGCCGCCATTCTCGCCCTTCTGGGCATCGGGCGATGGTGTTTCCAACACTATCCAGGTCAGACATTGGTGGCTCTTATGGTGCTTGCACTCCTATGTCTATGGGGCACAATTCTTTTAGGCAAAAAGTAGCTGCCATTTCCAAGACAAATCGCTGATAACTCACTTAAGGGATTCACAAATCCCATCGAAGTGAGCCATGAACCTATCAGCCAAAAAGCAGGAAGAAATCCTGCGCCGCAATCAAGAGCTTGAAGCTCTTAAGCCTGTTCTGAAGAAGGAATTTCTTGGTATCGACCACATCATCGACCAGGTGATTGACTCGATGCGACCGTTCTACATCTTTCCTGAGTCCCTCAAGCGACCACTAATCGTTAACCTCTGGGGACTCACTGGAACTGGTAAGACTTCGCTCGTCAACCGAATTGTAGAAATCCTGAATCTCAAGCATAAATATCTCAAGTTTGACGTGGGAGAGTATGCGACGAGCAGCGGTGATTACAAACTCCGGTCTGACCTGTCTGAAAAGACCAAGAAGGTGACCGATAAGCACCTGATTATCGCCTTTGACGAGTTCCAGTTCGGACGAACAATTTCTGAAAGTGGAACTGAGGTAGATAGAAGCTCCCTGCGCCCAATGTGGGACATTATCGACAGTGGTGTGATTACGCACATGTCGAAGAATTCTTTCGTCTGCTCGGACATAGCCGCACGATTCCGCCGATGCCTAGAACAAGGTGTTGTCGTGGAAGACGGCGTGGTTGTGGAAGGCGAGGAAATCTACAACAATATCTTCAAGGACGAGCCAATTAGATATGTTGACTTCGAAGTCCACCCACCAACCGCTTCGGATGTGATTTTACAGTTCCACCGAGACTTTGAAGAGCAGCAAGCCAAGAAGAAGCAGGGCGTCACTATCCCTAAGACTGAGGATATTGAATTTCTCGTTAACAGCAAAGATGACGAGATGATGGCAAGGCTTCCAGAAGAAGTTCATTCCCGCCTGCTGCGCATTCTGAACAAGAAGAACATCCGGGTGAACAAGACGAATTTCCCAGTCCTCACAGAGCAAGAAATGTTCCAAGGCGGGATTGAACTCTACTACAAGTATGGACACCTTAACGAAGCTCGAAAGCTCGTCAAGCGACCGTACTTCGTGAAGTTTTCCCACTATCTCGCCATGTTCGAGACGAACCCCGCATACTTCATGGAAGTCCATGACTATCCTCGATGGAAGGATAAATTGCGCACGGGAATGTCAGGTGAAGCTCTCATAGAGACGCTCTACAAGGAATTTGTTTCCTACACGCCGCTCATGACGAAGGAGGATTACAGCCAGTCGCTCGTCTTCTGCGTCGGAAACATTGACGAAGCGTATGCAATGACCCATTCTTCTAACCCAGATGCCGATGCAGACGCCTTCTATGAGCACAGCTTGAAAATCTCAGTTCCCAAGATGAAAGGCGCTCTGGGAGCAAGATTCCGCATGGAGCAAATCGGGCGGCTGGGTAACAATCACATCATCTATCCAGCATTCAGCAAAGAAACCTACAAGCAAATCATCTCCAACAACACTGAGTCCCGAATCGAACAGTTCAAAGAGCAATTCGATATCAACTTAGTGTTCACAGACAGCACGATGGACATTCTATATAAAGAGTCCGTCTTTCCGTCGCAGGGCGCAAGACCTATCCTGTCATCACTGAACATGTTGCTCGACAGCTATGTTGCTCAGTTGATGGGAGAAATCATCCTGCAAAACAAAGGAACGCACACTGTCATCTGGGACTTTGAGCAAGAGCCTGAGTCGAAGTACATCATCAAAGCGGTGTCCGATAATCTCACGACTGTTCACGAATTCCCTGTGCGACTAAACATCGAAAAGCTTCGCAAGGCTGACAATTCTGAGCGTCAGGCGCAAGTCGCAGTTCATGAAGCCGGACATGCGGTGGTGGCTGTCATGAAGGCAAAACTTCTACCGAGCGAAGTGCGTTCTCGAACGGCAGCCAACCACGCAGAAGGCTATATGAGCCTGGAAATGCCCGACGTGACGACAAAGAGCGGACTGTGGACTGATATCCTAATCAGCCTTGGTGGACTTGAAGCCGAGCGGCTAGTGTTCGGAGAGGATAACGTGACCACAGGCGCATCGAGTGACCTGTCAAGAGCAACGAGTCTTGCCACTGCGATGGTCAAAACGTATGGCATGTCGAAAGACTTACACCAGGTCGGCTTACCAGGACCCACAGGTGCAAACGTTATTTTCAATCCCGACTCGCACAAGCAAGCCGAGCAAGAGGCAATGGAAACTGTGCGAAAGTGCCGAGAGGAAACATCGCAATGTCTAAAGGACAATCTGCTGTTCCTGATGGAGCTTGCCGATTACCTTTCAGTCAATGCATTCATCGACAAGGACGGAATGCGGGAGATGGCCGAGAAGTACACCACAGACTTCAAGGACCGTGACAATTACTACAACTACAAAGAGATGGTCAAGCTGAAGCTCGAAGAGGCTCGAAAAGTAGCCAAGAAGGGCAAAAAGCTCACCATTCCCAAGCCTTCTATCTCGATGTACGCCAACGACAAGGAGTAAGAAAACTCCTTTTTCAAAAGCCCGGAATCGCTCTCCGGGCTTTTGTCGTCTATACTAGCCGTATGAACTCGTTCATCATCATGGACGTTGACCGAGTACGCCCAGCCGCACAAGCCAGGCTCCAGTCCATTGCCGACCACCGTGAAGAAAGGCGACAGCAACG
>Ga0196964_10001161_pt1 | contig 13628 bp, 11 predicted proteins | sample S1_10metaG_FD_148615 | JGI IMG/M metagenome (GOLD analysis project Ga0196964, IMG submission 148615) | Soil microbial communities from Anza Borrego desert, Southern California, United States - S1_10 | ecosystem: Environmental > Terrestrial > Soil > Desert | place: USA: California | collected...
AAAATAGATAGATATACTTTAGCGACTTATCTGTATTTTTGCCACCCTTTTAAAGTTCGGGAGGTAGTTCAGCCCGGTAGAATACGTGGTTTGGGACCACGGGGTCGCAGGTTCGAATCCTGTCCTCCCGACAATTCAGCAAACATTCATTGGTGAGGTGGATGAGTGGCTGAAATCAACGGTTTGCTAAACCGTCATACGGGCTTAAACCCGTATCGAGGGTTCGAATCCCTCCCTCACCGCAAGATCAATGAATGCCTCGCCACTGGGGGGCATTTTTGTTTTCCGAGCGTTGCAGGCTTGCTTGCATAAGCGCAGAAACAAAATGCAAAGTTGGCGAAGCGAACGCGGCATTCATTGATCTGGACAATCCCCAGCCCGGGATCCCTGCAGGTAATCAATTTTCAATTTAATAATATCGCCCCATACGGGGCTTTGTACAAATAATCATTCGTTTCTACTATAATACCGGCCCAATGGGCCTTCTGCCGTCCCTAATAAGCTAATTAAATTACAAAGCAACCCTGAGTGAAGCGAATGGAAATTCATGGGTTGCGCCTGACTATAAAAACAAATCCCAAATTCATCTTATTTGGAATTTGGGATCTGGTATTATGTATTTGATTTCTTTACATGGCGGCTAACTGCACTTTCTGTTGCAATTCCAGCACATTCTCCCTGAAAACGCCGTCCGTATCCATGAGATCTTTAACCGTCTGGCAGGAGTGAATGACAGTGGTATGATCACGTCCTCCAAAATGCTCCCCGATCGTCTTTAATGAATTTTTCGTGAAGGCCTTTGCGAGATACATCGTGATCTGCCTGGCTTGCACGATCTCGCGCTTGCGGGTTTTCTGCAGTAATTTATCATAGGGAACGTCAAAGTATTCGCAAACCATCCGCTGGATAGTTTCGATAGTGATCTCTTTGCTGGATGACTTTACAAAATTGCGTAACACTTTTTTGGCGAGGTCTAGGTCTATCTCTCTTCGATTTAGCGAAGATTGTGCCAACAAGGAGATCAGTGCACCTTCCAGTTCCCTCACATTATTACTAATGTTATATGCAATATATTTCACCACTTCCTTTGGCATGTCCAGACCATCATTCTTCATTTTTCGCTCGAGAATCTCGATCCGGGTATCATAATCCGGTACCTGCAGGTCGGCACTCAATCCCCAACGAAAACGACTTAGTAATCTTTCCTGCACTCCTTCCAGGTCCTTGGGTGGTTTGTCCGAAGTCAGGATCAGTTGTTTTCCGGATTGGTGCAAATGGTTGAAAATGGCAAAGAAAGCATCCTGGGATTTTTCCGCCTTGGCGAAGAATTGAACATCATCGATGATCAATACATCGATCAGCTGGTAAAAATGGATGAAATCATTGATCGCATTATTCCGGCTATGGTCCATAAACTGGTTGATGAATTTTTCCGAGCTCACGTACAGGACCACTTTATTCGGATTAACCTTTTTTACTTCGTTGCCAATGGCCTGGGCCAGGTGAGTCTTTCCCAAGCCAACCCCGCCGTAGATCACCAGGGGATTAAAAGAATTGGCGCCCGGTTTTTCGGCCACGGTTTTTCCGGCGCGGCGGGCAACCCGGTTACAATCCCCTTCAATAAATGCGTCGAACGTATATATATTATTGAGCTGGGGATCGATCTGCATTTTCTTCAGACCGGGAATGACAAATGGGTTCTTAACAGGATTATTTATGACAAGCGGGAAGTCCATTTCGTTGTTGGAAAAAGTTTTAAACCCCTGCCCGCTGACATCCATTGTAAGTGGTTTGCTATTGCTATTGCCGCTATCCACCATGATGCGATATTCCAGCCGGGCTTCCTTACCGAGTTCCCTTTTCAGGGTCTTCGCTAATAAATTTACATAATGTTCCTCGAGATATTCGAAAAAGAATTGGCTGGGAACCTGGATAACCAGTATGTTATTTTTTAGGGATACGGGTTGGATGGGTTCAAACCAGGTTTTGTAGTGCTGCCTCTCAACGATGTCCTTGATGATCTTCAAACAATTGGTCCAAACTTTTTCAGCGTTCTTCTCCATCAGTCAATAAGCAGTTTTATATCGAGTTAACTATAGTCGTTGAAAATTCAAAGGATGTCTTCACAGGTTATTGGGAATAAGAAAAGTTTGACAGGGAGGCGAATATCTATAAATCTTTCCTAAAAAAAAATTTTTAAACGTTTGATTTTTCAGAAACCGAAATAGCTTGAGATTTTACCATTTTTTTCCCCGAAAATTTGGAAAATTCAAAGTCAAGCCTTCCTAAATTTATACCCGCCCAGCCCACCTGGTTCACGATCACATCATTTCCATTTTTATTCTTATACACAACTGGCTTATCCAGGAAAGTATGCGTATGCCCGCCAATGATCAGGTCAATGTTCTCTGACTCTTTTGCCAGGATCTCATCGCTCACTTTATTACTTCCTTTGTACTGGTAACCGAGATGCGATAAACAAATAATGAGATCGCAATTTTTTTTTGACAACGTCGCCGAGGTTTCATTTGCATGCTTAATGGGATCCAGATAACGTGTCGCACCAAACAAATTATCCGGAACCAATCCTTTCAATTCAATGCCCACGCCGAAAACACCGATCGATAGTTTTCCTTTTTTAAATATTTTATATGGTTCAGTTTTTTGATCCATGGCTGTGCTTGAAAAATCATAATTGCTAACCAACATCGGAAAATTCGCATGACTTGTTAATTGCGTTGCGAGGTTTTCCATGCCACCATCAAAGTCATGATTGCCGATGGTGCAGGCATCGTATTTCATAGCCGACATCACCTTGATTTCCGGTTCACCTCTATAGAAATTAAAATAAGGAGTACCCTGAAAAATATCGCCTGCATCCAACAATAAAACTTGCGGCTCAGTTTCGCGTATCTTGTTGATTAACATAGCCCTGGCAGCCACTCCACCCAAGCCCTGGTTACGCCCGCCATCCATCGGAAATGGATCCAAGCGACTATGAACATCGTTGGTATGAAGGATGGTCAAACGAACAGGTATTAAATACTCATCAGCCTGCATAATTCCGGGTCCTGCAAGCACCGCACCGGCAGCAAATAAACTTTGTTCAATGAATCTTCTTCTATTCAACATAGGTTACCCGGTTTTCAACTTTCCCACGGATATTTTTTCCTTCACTCTTTAGTTTATAGATATAATCTATGATCGCATCTCTCATTAAATAGCCATTACTGATCTGGGGGATCGATCGCAACATATCCAGGTTATCTCCTCCATTTGCAAGAAAATCTGAATTGGCCATTGTATAGGTTTGGGATTGATCAAGTGGTTTGCCCCCGATCAATACATTAACTGCTTTTTTCCCCGCCTGGCCGTTGTACGCTTTTATTTGCATACTCATTCCTGCGACAGGCCAGCCGCCCGCGCCCGCCATTTTATCCAACAATTGTTGCAGCACATCCCCTTTTATTTTTTGCAGGATAAGTAAGTTATCAAACGGCATCAACTCAAAGACTTTTCCCCGGGTCACCTCCCCTTTCGGGAGTTGCGTAAGCCGGATTCCACCATTATTCAGGATCGCTATGTCTACCGGGACCTGGTAATTCTCCCTGGCCATCGTGAGAAAGGCATCCACCATGAAATTTCCAAGCGCACCCTCGGGTTGTTTCTTGTCCAGGCTTTCATCGGCCCAACCCACTACATCATTCATGCTTTTATAAAGATTTTCAGCGTACGGCCTTAGCATTAGCACCAATGAAGAATCGGCTTGTTCGTTACCGGAAACCCGGTAGGATTTATATTGGAGAGATTGGGCCTGGTAATAACTATTACAGGAAAGAAAAAGACAACTGAAGGCTATGAGAAAAGTAATGGGTGTAAGTTTTTTCATATTGGAATGAACTGATTTGAAGATAATAATTTTAATACCACCACAGGGGTTTTCCAAAAAAAAGATTTTGATTTTTATCAAAGAATTTTATTGTTGTTTCAATTTTTATTCGATAAATTATCCGCCCACATTTTTCAGGATAAAAACCTGACCATGCAACAAATTCTCAAATTCCGGCTGCTTCCCAGGGACGCGGCAGATGAATCGCAGATCAGGCAACTGGTGGCTGAGTCTACAGGCGCTGATCCGCTTGACATAACTGGCTTTTATTTTCTCAAACGTTCCATTGATGCCCGTGGTAAGATTCCGCGGATCAATCTTACCCTCAAAGCGTTCATTCGCGAACCTTACCAGGAACGCGAACGGCTCAAGGTTTTATTTCAGGATGTACAGAAGGCGAAGAAAAACGTGATCATTATCGGCGCTGGTCCTGCCGGGCTGTTTGCCGCCCTTTATTTCCTGGAACATGGCATTAAACCGGTGATCCTCGAGAGAGGGAAGGACGTGCGGGCCAGGCGAAGAGATCTCGCGTCACTGAACAAAGAGGGTTTGGTAAATCTTGATAGCAATTATTGCTTTGGCGAAGGTGGAGCAGGTACATACAGCGATGGTAAATTATATACCCGCAGTAGTAAACGGGGAGATCTCGACCGGATCCTGAACATCCTGGTGAATTTTGGCGCACCCGAGAGCATATTATATGATTCTCATCCACATATCGGTACCAACAAGTTACCAGGTATTATTACCTCAATGCGAAAAAGGATCCTGGATTGCGGCGGAGAATTTCTTTTCGAAAAGAAATTAACAGATATTCTGATTGAGGGTAATAAGATCATTTCTATTAAAACAGATAAAGGCGAACAATTTAAGGGAGACGCAGTGATACTGGCTACCGGTCACTCGGCAAGAGATATCTTTCAATTGCTTTATGCTAAACGACTGGCTATACAATTCAAACCTTTTGCATTGGGAGTCCGGGTGGAGCATCCACAGGAGCTGATCGATCAATTGCAATATCATTTGAGCGCAAATCAGGCATATAAAAATTATTTACCCCCTGCGTCTTATAGTTGGGTGCAACAAACACCGGCTCGTTCAGTTTTTTCTTTTTGCATGTGTCCCGGGGGAATTATTGCTCCGGCTTCCACTTCCGCAGGTGAGATCGTGATAAATGGATGGTCTCCCTCAAAGCGAAATAATCCTTTTGCGAATAGCGGCATCGTTGTCCCGGTAGAAGAAAAAGATGTTTCGGAATTCCAAAAACAGGGAGAATTAGCCGGCATGTTTTTTCAACAGGCCGTGGAACAAGCCGCATTTAAAGCCGGAGGAGGAAATTTAGTTGCTCCAGCCCAACGTCTCGTAGACTTTGTACAAAACAAATTTTCCGCTACACTTCCGACTTGCTCATATTTGCCCGGAACAAATAGTTTCAACCTGCGACAGGTTCTTCCGGTATTTATATATGAAGCGCTTTCAGCGGGATTCAAACAGGCTGGAATTAAAATGAATGGATACCTCACGAACGAAGCAATTGTGCTGGCTACCGAATCCCGTACTTCTTCACCCGTGAGGATCCCCCGGCATGAACAGCTGCTTCATCATCCCCAATTGATCAATTTCTATCCCTGTGGAGAAGGCGCGGGCTATGCAGGCGGGATCGTAAGCGCGGCTATGGATGGCGAAAGGATCGCCCGCCAGGTTACCATGGTTTTAAAAGGTTGATCACTTACCTATTTTTTTCCAAGGAGAGCTTCAACTCAGTTAAATTTGCCGCCAATTCTTTCCTATGTCGCTCCTGGAACTGCGCAATCTCAAAAAATATTTTTCTTCTCAAAAAGCGGTAGATGATATCAGTCTTAAAGTGGAGCGCGGAAGCATATTTGGGTTGCTCGGACCAAACGGGGCTGGAAAAACCACGCTGATCAGGATGATCACGGGCATTTTTTATCCCGATGAAGGAGAAATAATCTTTGACGGTAAAACATTTGACCCGACCAACGATGTGGCTTCGATCGGTTATATGCCCGAAGAACGCGGTCTTTATAAAAAAATGAAGATCGGGGAACAGACCCTTTATCTCGCGCAACTGAAAGGACTGAAACGGCAGGAAGCCTTGCAAAGGATTGAAAAATGGTTCACCCGCTTTGATATGAGCAGCTGGTGGAATAAAAAAGTAGAAGATCTTTCAAAAGGCATGAGCCAGAAACTGCAGTTCGTTACGACTATTGTGCACTCCCCGAAACTCATTATACTGGATGAACCTTTCAGTGGGTTGGACCCTGTAAATACAAACCTGATCCGGGATGAGATCTTTCAACTGGCCCGGCAGGGAGCCACGATCATTTTCAGTACTCACCGTATGGAACAGGTAGAAGAGATTTGTGATCACATTGTATTAGTAAATAAGGGAAAAAAGATACTCGATGGATCGGTCAGGCAAGTGAAACTGGATTTCAAGGAAAATTTATTTAGCGTGGGTATTGAAGAAATGCCTGCTAGTCCGGGTGTATCCATTCCATTTGATGTGGTTGGCAAGGATGATCATACCTATGTAGTAAGGATCAGGGAAGGGAAAACACCTAATGATGTATTGCAGCACCTGCTTCAGCAGGGTATTGTTATTCATTCATTCAACGAGATACTGCCTTCGTTGAATGATATTTTTATCAAACTCGTGGAAGGCACGCCGGTTTCCCGGCAATTTCAAAATGTTTGAAGCAATTGAAGTCTTATGAATAAGATCTGGCTGATCATAAAGAGAGAATACCTGACGCGGGTTCGGAAGAAAACATTCATTATTACTACTCTCCTGTTCCCTCTTTTTTATTTGCTCCTGATCTTCGGAATGGGATTTATTGCTGAAAAAAGCAGGCAGCATCTTCGCGTGGCCGTTATTGATTCATCAGGATACTTCACAGAATCCCGTTTACAAAAAGAAAATAATGCCGATCCCCATTCCACCCTGTTTTTGGTGAAGGATAATAACAAATCGATCATGACTGATCATGAAAAGGAAGGTTATGATGCCTATGTCGTTATTCCCAGGCTGGATTGGCGAACGGGAAATCCTTCCCTGGAATTAAAGGCAAACAAATCGTATGGTTCAGCGCCAACCGGGATGGTCGAACGAAAACTGAACCGGGTTTGGGATGAAATAAAAAATGATAGCCTGGAAATTGATGCGGCCAAACAACAGATATTAAGTCAAAGTCGCCTGGGATTAACATCCAGGAATATTGTCGATGAATCGGCGAATGCGAAGATCGCCGAGGGGATTGGCTATGCCTGCGGTTTCCTGATCTACTTTATTCTTTTGATCTACGGGGCTCAGGTGATGATGGGCGTTATGGAAGAAAAAACCAACCGCATTGCGGAAGTAATTGTGTCATCAGTAAAACCTTTCCAGATGATGCTCGGAAAGATCCTGGGTATTGGGATGGTAGCTTTAACCCAGTTTTTCATCTGGGTGGCATTTATTTTTGTAGTATATAATATAGGTATGGCTTCCGGGAGTGGTGGCGGCATGACCGATGCGATGGTCGGAAATGTGCAGAAAGTATTTGAAAGCATCGACGTGCCCCTAATCTTATTCTGTTTTGCCTTTTACTTCCTCGCCGGATTTTTCTTTTATTCATCTTTATACGGCGCTATAGGCAGCGCTGTGAACGAGGATATGCGTGAAGCGCAGGCTCTTTCATTCCCGGTTACGATGATCGTAATCATCTCTATTTTCCTGATGACCGCAGCCATCAATAACCCGACCGGTAAACTTGCAGTCTGGGGAAGCATCATTCCTTTTAGTTCGCCGATCGTCATGATGGCAAGGATTCCATTTGGAGTTCCCAATACCGTTCCCTGGTGGCAGCTGGGTCTATCCATGCTCCTGCTCATAATCGGATTTTTATTTACTACCTGGTTTGCGGCTAAGATCTATCGCACCGGGATACTCATGTACGGAAAGAAACCCAGCTGGAAAGAAATGATCCGCTGGGCATTTCGGAAATAGCTAGTAGTCCGATCAGTCTATCAATCTCTCAGGCTATCAGCTATCCGCCTATCAGACTGTCAACCTATCTAATTTATACCTATTAACTTGTCAGCCTATCAACTTGTCAACACTTCTCCCAACTGTTAAATTTTTCTTTAAGCCGGCAGACCTGTAACTTTGTACGAAATCAATCGTACATTTGATACGAAGACATTCGTGAAAAGATTGTTCAACTAAAAAACTGATTGAAAATGAAACCAACTACAATTTTTACCGGTCGTATCTTATTTGCAGTTGCTTTTTTAGGTCTTAGTCTCTTTCTCGTTTCCTGGGACATGAAGCAAACCGGTCGTAATTATCAAACCATCAATGATACCACCCCGCCTAAACCTGCGAAACCGGCAAAGCCTGTTCATCCAAAAGAGAAAAAATCGACAGACCTGGATGACGTGCTGGATGAGCTGAATCATGTGGAGTTTAAGATCGAAATGGAAAAAGTGCAAAAAGAACTGGACGAAGCCATGAAAGAGCTGAAAGAGGTCGATGTGAACAAGATAAAACTGGAACTCGAGCAATCGTTGAAAGAAGTTGACATGAACAAGATCAAGCTGGAGCTCGAAAAATCACTGAAGGAAATTGATATGGCTAAGATCAAGGCTGACGTTGAAAATTCAATGGCAAAGGTTGACTGGGATAAGATCAAAAAAGAGCTGGAAGAGTTTCGTACCATTGAGTTGGACAAGATCGAGTTCGAAATGAATAAAGCCAGGGCGGAATTCGAAAAGATCGCTCCCAGGCTCGAGGTCGAAATGAAAAAATTGCGCGAGGAAATGGATAAACTTGGCCCCAAGCTGGAAATAGAAATGCAAAAAGCAAAGGAGGGCCTGGAAAAAGCAAAAGCAGAGATGAAGGCCTATAAGGAATTTGTGGATGGTTTGGAAAAAGACGGATTGCTGAATAAAAAAGAAGAGTATACCATCAATTACAAAGATGGAGTGCTCACGGTAAATGGAAAGATCGCATCAAAAGAAATCTACGATAAGTATCGCGGCTTCCTGGAAAAAAATAAAGAATTCAGCATTAAGAAAACAGCGGACGATTTTGACATAGATATAGACTAACGATGTGTGTTTGCTCGCCAAGAGCGAGATTTTGATGTCCGAAGGTCCAAAGATCTCCTTCGGAGAGCCATGAAGACAGCTGTCCCGACTTGTCGGGACAGTTTATTTTTGGCACCGAGCTTGACGAAGTCCTATGAAACCCACTAACATCTTACTATGGACATGGACTACATCGCAGTTATTCCTCCTTCCCAAATTAATGAGCAGGTTTTAAAATGGAAAGAATGGGTGAAAGCGGAAACCGGGGCGGTCAGGGCGTTGAGTTCCCCCGGCCATATCACTTTAGTACCTCCATTTATCCTCCCTGCTGAAAAGGAAACAGATCTGATTCAAAGCCTCGACAAATTTGCGTCGGTTCAAACTTCTTTTTCAGTACAGTTGGAAGATTTTTCTCATTTTCAAAAGCGGACAATTTACCTGAAAGTAACCCTGGGTGAAGAACTCAACAGGCTTCGTGAAAACCTGTTTGATTTCTTAAATGAACACAGTTTTCCAATTCCCCAGAAGGAAGACCATTTTTCACCTCATATCACAATCGCTTTTAGAGACCTTAAGCGAAATGGTTTCACAAAAGCCTGGAATCATTTCAGGGAAATAAATTTTGAACCCAAATTTGACTGTGACAACATTTCTCTTTTGCGCCATAATAAGAAAAGTTGGGATGTAATAAACAGGTCTGTATTCGGCGGTTAAAATCCACTCATGTTATAAAGCTTCAACCCCCAGCCCTTGCTTCGTACCTTGCAAGGCTATAATTACTGAATTCATGTAAAGCGACCATTATCAGTAATTCCGCCCTTAGGACGGATATCTTTTATTCGTTGTATTCGGGCTACCAAAACTCCAGTCTTTGGGCTGGAATTAAATGTTGTATTCTGACAATTTCAATAACCCCAGCCTTTAGGCCGGGGTCGGGATGTGATAAATGACCGGGCTTTAGCCCCATCATCTCCAATTTTTGTTACAACAAAAAATATGGGATGTGGTTCTCACATCCCAATTCAAAAAATTTTAAGCTTATTATTACAAACCAAAATGAAACGGCGATGGCATAAGCTCGAAATCATTGCTTTCAATCATTTCGATATTCATTTGGAAGGCTTCATCTGTTTTTACCACCACTTTCTCTTTAGTGATCCTTTTGAACCCCGCTTTTTCGAAAACGAATTTGTATGTCCCCGGTTTTAGCTCATCAAATGCGAAATTGCCGTAGTCATCTGTTACCACGATCTTTTCTTTTTTTGATGCTGAATAAGCAGTGATATTCACTTCCCGGAGCGGTTTTTTGGTCTCACCATTCAGCACGACGCCATTCACTTCGTCTTTTTTTCCTTTACCTAAACCCGGGTCATCTGCACAGGCCTTAGCCACTGCAAAACCCAGTATGGAAATTGCCAGCAGTAAAATTTTTTGTTTCATGAACGCCTGATTTTGGGTTAAAAATACGGGCCTGCGGCCCGAAATTAAGTCAATTTCAATGGAGCGGCCAAACCGCTCGTAAATTCTTCCCAGGTCTTTTTTACAATCTCCGCAGCTGGCAAGATATCCTTCAACAGAGCGCTTACCTGGCCAATTTCCAATTCTCCTTCATCCAGTTTTCCTTCAAACATGCCCCGCCTGGCTCTCGATCTTCCTAAGATCGCTTTTAGTTCTTCGACGGTTGCTCCCCGCCATTCCGCTTCCTGCACTTCGCTATAAAACTGGTTCTTGATCATCCTCACCGGCGTTAGCTGTTTCAGGGTAAGCATGGTATCTCCTTCTGTCGCACTGATCACGCGCTTTTTGAATTCCACGTGAGAGGAGGCTTCCTCGCTAGCTACAAAGCGACTGCCCATTTGCACCCCTTCAGCCCCCATTACCATCGCGGCAAGCATTTGTCTACCTGTGGCGATCCCACCCGCACTTATCACGGGAATGCTCACTGCTTTCGCTACAGCAGGTGTTAATACCATGGTCGTCGTCTCCTCTCTTCCGTTATGGCCCCCGGCTTCGAATCCTTCCGCAACCACCGCATCACAACCCACTTCTTCCGCTTTGCAGGCAAATTTGCTGCTGCTCACAACATGTACGACCGTGCTACCACGTTTCTTTAATTCTTCCGTCCAGGTTTTTGGATTACCCGCGCTGGTAAAAACGATCTGCACCCCTTCTTCAAAGATCACCTGTATATGTTTATCAATATCAGGATAAAGTAAGGGTACGTTTACACCAAAGGGACGGTTGGTAGCGGATTTGCACTTCTGTATATGTTCTTTTAAGACATCCGGGTACATGCTTCCGCTGCCTATAAGTCCCAACCCTCCTGCATTACTCACCGCGCTAGCCAGCCTCCAGCCGCTGGCCCAGATCATGCCCGCTTGAATAATAGGATAATCTATCCCAAAAAGAGTCGTAATTCTATTTGAAAAACTCATAGGTAGTTGGCAGTCGATATTCATTAGTCGTTAGTCGACAATAAAACATGCGAAGTTAAATACTCCATGTTTAAGCGGTGAGCTTTGAACTTACGAAAACGGGAACCGGAAACTAACCAAGATCTATGCTCGTATTATCCCCGATATTTAATGATCTCGTTTCTCCCCGAAGATTGCTATCGCTTCCGATGATCGAAGCATCAAGAACAATATCATATAGGTTCGAGAAAGAACCAATGAGGGAATTTTTCACAATGGAATAATCAATAGTGGTATTCTCCCCAATGGCTACATCGGGGCCGATGATCGAATTCCTGATTGTACAACCTGCGCCGATGCTTACGGGATGAATGATGACGGAATTCTCAAATTGATTTTCGTCAGCGACATATGGTCCAAATTTTTTCAACAACGTGGCATTCGATTCGAGCATGGTCTCTTTTTTTCCGCAATCAAACCAATTCTCCACGCGAAAAGATTGAAAACGCGCACCCAGTTTGATCATGCAATCCAGCGCATCGGTCAGGCTGTATTCACCATGGCTACGCAAACCCTGGCGGATATTATTTTCCAGGCATTGGAACATTTGCTCCGATTCCTTGATCTTATAGATCCCCACCAGCGCCATATTGCTTTTAGGGATTTGTGGTTTTTCAATCACATGTTGCACAAAAGCGTCTTCACCAATCTCGGCTACACCAAATTCACGGGGATCGTCTACTTTTCTTACACCCAGCATCGAGTAAGGACTATTCATCACCTCGTGGATATCATATTCGCAAATGGTGTCACCCAGAACCACCAGCACTTCATCCTTTCCCACGATGTTGCGCGTCAGCCGGATGGCATGCCCAATCCCCTGGCGATCTACCTGGTGCACATAATGGGCTTTTAAATCCGGGTATTTGCTTTTCACATAATCCTGGATCTTTTCACCCAGGTATCCAATGATAAAAATAACTTCATTGATACCGCCTTCCTTCAATTGATCGATGATGATACTTAGAACAGTCTTGCCCGCCAGTGGGATCAGCGCCTTGGGTTGATTATAACTGTTAGGACGCAGCTTGGTACCTGCACCTGCTACGGGAATGATTGCTTTCATAATAAGTTAAAAGCGGCGTGAATGTAGGGAATTATTGACAAACAAAATTTCGGCTGATCTCGATGCCACTCACTTATTTTTGTGTGGATTAATTAGGTGCAGGGTTGTAATACTTCTGTGAAGTGTTGCGCCTTGCCCGCCGTAGTGTACGAAGGCGGCCGCAATCTTCATAAATTCTACTCAGCTAAATGTTTCAAGACAAAAAAGTTCACGAAATCATCCGCAAGGAACTCGAAAGGCAACGGAACGGGATCGAATTGATCGCCTCGGAAAATTTTGCCTCTTTCCAGGTGATACAATGCATGGGAAATGTGATGAACAATAAATATGCAGAAGGCTATCCCGGGCGTCGCTATTATGGAGGTTGTGAATTCGTGGATGAAACCGAACAACTGGCCATCGATCGGATCAAACAGGTTTTCCGTTGTGATTATGCCAATGTGCAACCGCACAGTGGAGCCCAGGCAAATGCTGCATTGATGCTTGCTGTGTTGAAACCAGGCGACAAGATCCTGGGTCTTGACCTCAGCATGGGAGGCCATCTTACTCATGGCTCGCCAGTTAATTTCAGCGGAAAACTATACCAACCTCATTTTTATGGAGTAAAAAAAGAAACGGGGATCGTGGACTACGATCAAATGGAGGAACAGGCAAAAAAAGAAAAACCAAAATTGATCATTTGTGGTGCGTCTGCATATAGCCGGGATTGGGATTATGCGAGAATACGTTCTATTGCCGATAGTGTCGGTGCCTGGGTAATGGCCGATATAGCACACCCTGCGGGGTTGATCGCCAGGAATTTATTGGAAGATCCTTTTGATCATTGTCATTTTGTAACATCCACGACACATAAGACGTTACGCGGACCGAGAGGCGGGATCATTTTGATGAAAAAGGACTTTGAAAATCCATTTGGTGTTAAGGATCCGAAAGGAAACGTGCGCATGATGAGCCATTTGCTGGACATGGCTGTTTTCCCCGGCACACAAGGCGGACCATTGGAACATATCATTGCGGCAAAGGCCGTGGCTTTTGGGGAATTGTTAACTGATAAATATGGTGCGTATGCCAAACAGGTGCAACAAAATGCGCAGGCTATGGCTGCTGC
>Ga0196964_10001162_pt1 | contig 13618 bp, 13 predicted proteins | sample S1_10metaG_FD_148615 | JGI IMG/M metagenome (GOLD analysis project Ga0196964, IMG submission 148615) | Soil microbial communities from Anza Borrego desert, Southern California, United States - S1_10 | ecosystem: Environmental > Terrestrial > Soil > Desert | place: USA: California | collected...
CTCAATTCCCTATATGGGACTCCGATGAGTAGTACCACCCCCGAGGTGACCGGCATCTTCGGCCCGGCCGCGACCTCGAGTGCGCCACTCCCCCCGAAGCGATCTCCCTCTACCCTTGGGCCGCTCCTTCCCCAGGCCCCGGCCATCGGGCTCCCCGGAACCCTTGCGACGCTTCGGGGCGCCATCGTGAACATTGTCTGTACCTCAAAGGACTCGCGGGTCCGCTCTATGTCCGGCAGCGGGGTCATCTTCGACCCGAAGGGTCTCATCCTCACGAATAGCCATATCGGGCAGTACTACCTTGTCCGAGACGCGCTCCCTAAGGGCACGATTACCTGCACGATTCGGACCGGGAATCCGGCCCAGACCGCTTACCGCGCCGAGCCTGTGTATGTCTCGAGCCAGTGGGTGGCCGCTAATCCGCGCACCCTTGTGACCGCAGGGGCAAGCGGCACCGGCGAGCACGATTTCGCTGTCCTCGCGATCACCGAGAGCGCAACTCCCCTCCCATTGCCGGGCAGTTTCCCCTATATCGCGCTCGGGAAGGGCGTACCCGTGGAGGGCGCTGAGGTCGCGCTTGGCACCTATGGCGCCCAGTCCCTCTCTTCGCGCCAGATCCAGAATTCTCTCTTCCCCACGCTCGTCACCGCGAAGGTGAGGACCCGCTTCAGCTTCGATAACGGTCAGATCGACCTCATCGCGCTCACTGGTTCAGCAGCCTCCCAGCAGGGTTCTTCGGGCGGCGCGGTCGCAAACGCAAGCGGCGAGCTCATCGGGATCATCACCACGAGCACCCAGACCGGGGAATTCTCGAGCCGCGAGACCCGGGCCGTTACCACAGCTCACATCCGATCGAGCTTCAAGCAGGATAGTGGCGAGGACTTCGATCGGTACTTCAAGAACGGCTATAAGGCGGACTTCGTTGACGTCTTCACCGACGATTCCGAACGCCTTGGCACCTTCCTCGTGAAGCAGCTGGACCGCTAATCCGTGCTATTCTCACTCCATTCGGGGTGTCGTATACCGGTAGTACGCCTGCTTTGGGAGCAGGTAGACGGAGTTCAATTCTCCGCACCCCGACAAACGAGTGCATAATTGGGTGCTTTAGAAATACCTTGTATTTGCTGAGTTTTTTCGAAGCATGAAGGACAATTCATTGTTTGTCCTATGTCCTTTATCCCCACTGTCCCCTAGGATGTCCACAGTTATGAACAATGCAAAACGGCCCCTTCGGGCCGTTTTGCATTGGTGCGGATAGGGAGAATCGAACTCCCGACTCGTCCTTGGCAAGGACGCGTTTTACCACTAAACCATATCCGCTTCGCGAGGCATCATAGCACAGTTACCTCCCGCCTATCCAGCAATTATCTCCTTCGGAAGTGGCCGGAGGTTGTAGGTGGAGGCCATCGAATATCCATAGGCGCCCGCGAGCCGGATCGCGAGCACATCCCCGATCTTCGGCAGCGGCATCATCCGCTTCACGGCGAAGAGATCGCCGGATTCGCAGATGTTCCCGGCCACGGTGACCGGGACCTGTTTCCCTCCCTTCCGGCTGAGGTTCTCGATGGGGTGATAGGAGCCATACATGGCCGGACGGACGAGATGATTGAAGCCAGAGTCCAGGCCGACAAAGGTATGCCGATAGGTTATCTTGATATCGGTCACGGTAACGAGAAGCGTGCCTGCCTCGGCGACAAGGAAACGGCCAGGCTCCATGGCGAACTGAATTCCTCTTCCCTGTTTCTTAGCAAACCCCTCCATTTCCTTCTCAAGTGCCTTGCCAAGTGCGGCGAGATCGAGCTGATCTTCCTCAGGCTTGTACGGCACGCCAAGCCCGCCGCCAAAGTCGATGGCGATGACGTCCGGGAAGTCCGCAGCAGCGGTAATGAGCGCTCGCGCAGCCTTAACGTACAGTTTTGAATCCAACACGTTCGATCCAATGTGCTGCATGAGCCCGGTAATCAGGAGCCCGTACTTCTTGGCGATTCGCTTAGCTGCCGGAATATCCTTCTTATCGATCCCGAATTTGCTGTCGGGCCCTCCGGTGATGACGTGCGCATGGTGTCCACCTCCTATCCCTTGATTCAAGCGAAGCGATATCTCTTTCCCGAGCCTTCCCTTCCCCCAGAGCTCGAGCTGGGTGAGCGAGTCGAGGTAGACGCGTCCGGCATACCTGGCTGCATAGCGCAGCTCGGATTCTGTAAGGTTAGAGCAGGTGAAGCTTATACCATCCTTAGCAAAGCCTGCCGCATATGCGCGTTCGATCTCTCCCCGACTCACCGCCTCGATCCCGATTCCGGCCTTCCGGATGATCTTCAGGACCTCCAGATTGCTGTTCGCCTTCATTGCGTAGCGAACGGCGACACCTGGGAAGTGGCTAGTGAGCTTCTTGGCCTGTGCTTCTATCGCGCTCCGGTCGTAGACATAGAGCGGGGTGCCATACTTCTTAGTGAGCGCAAGGAACGCGGACTGCTTCATGGTGCTCCCGCCAGGACTCGAACCTGGAACGACGGTTCCGAAGACCGTTGTGATATCCATTTCACCACAGGAGCGTGTAGTAGCACGATACTACAGGCTAGGAGATTGGCCACCAGCGTACTAGTATTTTTCTGATGCGCTTCCCCATCCCGCTTGAGGTACAAGCCGTAACCGACGGCCTCCGGAAAGAGGGCTTTGAGGCCTACCTGGTCGGTGGTTGCGTTCGCGACCTCCTCCTTAATCGGACCCCAAAGGACTGGGATGTGACCACGAATGCCAGACCCGAGGATATCCAGCGGGTCTTCCCGGACTCCTTCTATGAGAACGATTTTGGGACGGTTGGGGTGAAGACCGGGGCCGAGGACCCGAAGCTCGCCGTAGTCGAGGTGACTCCCTACCGCACGGAGACCGGATATTCGGACAAACGCCGGCCTGACGAGGTCATCTTCGGGGAGAGTCTTGAGGACGATCTCGCCCGCCGGGACTTCACCATTAACGCCATTGCCCTCGAGGATTCTAAAGGACAGCTCGTTGACCCTTATAAAGGACAAAAGGACATCGAGGCTAAAGTACTGCGTACAGTAGGTAATCCGGCTGATCGCTTCGAAGAGGACGCCCTCCGCCTCATGCGGGCAGTCCGGCTTATGGCAGAGCTTGGCTTCGCCCTTGATTCCGAGACGGCCGAGGCAATAAGGGTTAAATCCGGGAATCTGAGGCACATTTCACGTGAAAGGATTCGGGAAGAATTCGTGAGAATTGTGGAGTCAAAGGAACCTATGATGGCCCTCGTTTTGGCTCATCAGCTGGGAATACTCGAGTATATTGCTCCCGATCTCATACGGGGCATTGGGGTTGATCAGAACCAGGCCCATAGCTACGACGTTTTCGAGCATAATATGCGCGCCCTCCAGCATGCTGCGGACAAGGACTGGTCGCTTGATATCCGGCTCGCTGCTCTTTTCCATGATGTATCTAAGCCTGAAACCCGGCGCTGGTCCGATGAGAAGAAGGACTGGACATTCCATGGGCATGAGGTAGTAGGCGGCAGGACGGTTAGGAAGGCCCTTGAGGATCTACGGTTTTCACGCGAAACAATCGAAAAGGTGAGTAAACTGGTCCGTTGGCACATGTTCTTCTCGGACCCTGATCAGATAAGCCTGTCCGCGGTCCGCCGAATGATCGTGAATGTCGGGCCTGAGAATATTGAGGATCTTCTGAATCTACGCATCTGCGACCGTATCGGTACCGGCCGGCCTAAAGAGCAGCCCTTCCGCTTCAGGAGATATAAGGCAATGGTCGAGGAGGCACTTCGGGATCCCATCTCCGTCGGGATGCTTAAAACCGATGGGAACCGCCTCATGGAACAGTTTCATGTGAAACCGGGGCCTAGGATAGGCCATATTCTCCATGCGCTCCTCGAGGAGGTTCTTGAGGATCCTTCAAGGAATACCGAGGAATATCTGGATGCTAGGACGAAGGAGCTCCTATCGCTAGGAGACCAGGAGCTCAAGGAATTGGGGGAGTCGGGAAAGAAGAGAAGGGAGGTCGAGGAGGAGCGGGAGATACAGGAAATCCTTAAAAAGCACCATGTGGGGTAGGTTACACGTGAAATAGAAAGGGCCTCGTTCTTAGCTTAGAATCGGATTCCGAGCTAAAAACGAGGCCCTTACTTACTTTTGGCTACTTTGCGTTCTGCGAGGTGCAGAACAAGAAAATGGAGCTGGGGCTTTTGTTGGAATTCTGCTGGGGAAAGGGCAGAAACGCATTTCGCATGATTTATGTTGCGTTTCCACGTGGAACCGGGCCTGACCCAGTTTTATAGGCGGAGATACGCTCCGAAGCCGTTGGACGGCCCCGAACCTTCCGTGAGACGCACGCACAGAAAGAGCTCTCAAAGATCAACCGAAGCGCGGAGAGGCCGCGCATCATGGACTGATCCGCAAGCCCTCCCCGTCTGCAGATAATAGTAGGGTTTATAAAGGACAACGTAAAGGACATACGTGTGCATAACTTGTCCTTTATGTCCTATAGCTCTATAGAAACAGGGCAGTGGTCCGAGCCGAGTACTTCCGGATGGATGCCGGCCTGCTTTACATGTCTCGCGAGCGTCTTAGAAGCAAAGATGTAATCGATGCGCCAGCCGACATTGCGTTCTCGTGCGTTGCCCCATGGGCTCCACCAAGTGTAGTGACCTGCCCCTTGTTTGAAGAGCCGGAGTGTATCGACGAATCCTGCCTTGAGGATCTGGTCGATGCCTTCCCGCTCCTCGTCCGTGAAGCCCTTCATACCGACGTTCGCATCGGGACGGGCAAGGTCGTCCGGGGTATGGGCGACGTTCAAATCACCGCAGAAAATAACGGGTTTCTCCTCCTCGAGCCGCTTCATGTATTCAAGGAAGGCGGGGTCCCATTGCTTATGCCGAAGATGGAGCCGGGAGAGGTCGTCCTTGGCGTTCGGCGTATAGACGGAGACCACCCAGAAGTCGAACATGTCCGCTGCCACAATGCGGCCCTCCTCATTGGGGTCTCCGTACCCGTCGTCTGCGAGCCCGTATTTCTTGGCGATATCCTCGGTCATGCCGTAGACCACGTCGTTTGGGGTCATCTTGGTGAAGATGGCCGTCCCGCTGTATCCCTTCTTATTCTTGGCGGAATTCCAATATTCCTCGTATTCGGGTAGGTCTATGGGAGATTGTTCCTGCTCGGCCTTGGTCTCCTGGAGGCAGAGGATGTCGGGCTTATGCTTCTTAATGAACGGTACGAACAGGTCCTTGCGGTGGACCGCCCGGATGCCGTTCACGTTCCAGGACATGATGCGCATAGCCGCATAGTAGCAGGCTATACTCTCGGTATGGAAGACATCCGGCACGAGGTGGTCATCACCGCGATCATCGTGAAGGATGGGAAATATCTCATCACGCGCCGCTCCCCGAACAAGAAGCGGTTTCCAGGCATGTGGACGGTGCCAGGCGGGAAGCTTGAGCCTAAGGACTATCTCTCCATGCCCAAAGACACTAAGGACTACTGGTATAACGTGCTCGAGCGCGTGCTCCGAAGGGAAGTCGAGGAGGAGGTGGGACTTTCGATAACGAATATCGAGTACGTGACGAGCCTTGCGACCGTGCATGCAGACGGCGCGCCATCCCTCGTCATCTCTTGCATGGCCGATTACGAGAGCGGGGAGGTGCGGCTCCAGGAAGAGGAGACTGACCAGTATGAATGGGTGACGCTCGAGGAGGCGAGGGGCTACGAGCTCATCGATGGTATCTACGACGAGCTCGCGATGGCGCAGATGCGCAGGAGGGGAGAGCGGATCGAGTGGCAGCGCGCGTAAGTGCTACTTCCTTGAATGGAACCGCTTATGTACTTCTCGTAAGTGCGCATCCGTCACATGCGTATAGATCTGAGTTGTATTGATGGAGGCATGACCTAAAAGTGCCTGAACGCTGCGCAGATCCGCGCCGTTCGAGAGGAGATCGGTCGCAAACGAATGGCGCAGCACGTGCGGCGTGACCTTCTTCGTAATGCCGGCCTTGGTCGCGTAGTGCTTGATGATGAGCTGGACGCCCCGCGGCGTGAGCCTCGTCGGGGTCTTCTTCGAATCCTTCCCGACCCGCGGGATGTTCACAAAGAGCGCCTCCTCCATGTCCTTGCGCGCCTTCATATAGGTACGGACCGCTTCCTTGCTCGCGTCCGACAGGAACACCACCCGCACCTTGTCTCCCTTGCCGCGCACCGAGAGGTCGTCGCGCGAGAGGTCGATATCCGAATTGAGCGCGCAGAGTTCGGAAACGCGCAGTCCGGTGGAGAAGAGGAGCTCGAGGATGGCGCGGTCCCGGAGCGCCTTCTCCTCGGTCCCGTCCGCGGCCTTGATGAGCCGGTCGAGCTCGGCGCTCGAGATGAGGTCAATCTGCCGCTCGGGGAGCTTCGCAAGCTCGATGCGCTCCGGATTGAGCCCCTCGATGCCGCGCTTGCGGAGGAACTTGAGGAAGGCCCGCAGCGCGATGAGGTAGTAGTTCTGGGTCCGGCGCTTCATGGTGCCCGAGGTTCCTGGCTGGCGGTTCAGCCACAACCGGAATTCCCGGATCCGCTCCTCGGTGATATCCGAGACTTCCTTGATCTCCATCTGCGTGAAGAACCGGTCGAGGTAGTGCTCGTAATTTTCGATGGTCTTGACCGCGCGACCGCGCTCGATCTCGGTGTATTCGAGGAACTGGCGGAGCATCGAGCGAGCATCCATAGGACCAGTATACCGCTCCGTTGTGCGAAGTATCCGGATTGCTATACTTTCCGTATATGGAACTACTCGTCATTCTCCCGATCGCCATCTTCCTCGCTGTCGTGTTCATCCGCCAGGTGAACCAATACGAGCGGGGCGTCCGCTTCACTATGGGCCGGTTCTCGGGGATCATGAATCCGGGCTGGCGCATCATCATCCCGGTCTTCCAGGGCTACCAAAAGGTGGATATGCGCACCAAGGCGGTGGACGTCCCGGACCAGAACGCCATCACCCGCGACAACGTTCCGGTCCGCGTGAACGCCGTCATCTACTACAAGGTCTCGGACGCCGAGAAGGCGATCATCGAGGTGGAGGACTTCCGCTACGCCATTTCCCAGTACGCGCAGACCACCATGCGCAATATTGTCGGCGAAGTGACGCTCGATGAACTCCTCTCCGGCCGCGATAAGATCGCGGACCGCATCCGCGAGATCGTGGACCTCGAAACCGACGCGTGGGGCCTTAAGGTCCAGAACGTGGAGCTTAAGGATGTGAGCCTTCCGGAGGCGATGGAGCGCACGATCGCTAAGCAGGCAGAGGCCGAGCGCGAGAAGCGGGCGGTCATCATCAATTCGGAGGGTGAAGTCGCCGCTGCCGAGAACGTGGCGAAGGCGGCGCAAATGCTCTCGCAGATTCCGGGTGCGCTCCACCTCCGAACGCTCCAATCGATCAACGATATCTCCTCGGACCAGTCCAATACCGTGGTCTTCACGGTCCCGCTCGAGATTCTGAAGGCGCTCGAGGGCTTCAAGCGGGGGTCCTAGCGGAGGCCGCTTCATACCCCACAACACTTGCAATTATTATCAAGATGTGGTAAGGTGTGGTCAATGCTTACGAAACGAGTGAAAACGGGCGTCATCAAGGACGCAGCGAATCACCCGACCGATACGGGCTCTGCCCAGGTCCAGATCGCTATCCTGAGCCGCAAAATCGATGAGCTCACCGCTCATCTGAAGAAGAATAAGAAGGATTTCCACTCGCGCCGCGGCCTCCTGCAGATGGTCGCCGATCGCCGGAGCCATCTTCGGTACCTCGAGAAGAGCAACAAGCGCGGATACAACGCCTTGGTGAAGAAGCTCGGCCTCAAGAAGTAAGGAACCGCGGGGAACACCCCGCGATTCCCGTTTCCAAGCAGGTGCTATCATTAATCGCGTGCGGATCCTCCATCCGTACTTACCAAATCTTTTAATACGCAAGCTATGCCCGTGATCAAACATCCGGCGCAGCGAGTCGGGGTTTTCATAGATACGCAGAACCTCTATCACAGCGCCAAGCATCTTTATAAATCGCGCGTGAACTTCGCCAACGTCCTCGAGGAGGCCGTCGGGAACCGCGTCCTCGTCCGCGCCATCGCCTACGTCATCTCCACCGAAAGCGGTGAGGAGAAGAACTTCTTCGAAGCGCTCACGAAGATCGGTATCGAGACCAAGGTGAAGGGGCTCCAGGTGTTCTCAGACGGCGCCAAGAAGGCCGACTGGGACGTCGGGCTCGCCATCGATGCCGTGAAGCTCGCGCCGAAGCTCGATACCATCATCCTGGCGACCGGCGACGGCGACTTCGTCCCGCTCATCGAGTACCTCGATATGAACGAGGGCTGCCAGGTAGAGGTCATCTCCTTCGGGAAGTCCTCTTCCGCGAAGCTGAAGGAGGCCGCGCACGCCTTCACCGATATGTGCGAGAACCCGAAGCGCTTCGTGATCGCGCATCGAGGGTCCTAACGGCGCGCATCCGCGCACGAGCAGGCCGCAGGACGAACATCCTGTGGCCCGTTCCGGTTATACTTTGATGAGCATGAGCGATTCGCCGCAGCAGCCCGCCGAGGATAAATCGAGATTCATCCGCACGTATGCGAAGGATGTCGCCGCGCTCACGGGTACCTCGGGGAAGGCAGCCTCCGCGCCTCCGCCCCCTCCCGTACCGAAGCCCGTAGCGGCTCCGCCACCACCCCCACCTAAGCCGATACCGCCTCCACCTCCGCTGGAGAAGCCGGAGTTTGAGGCGCCTGCGCCCCCTCCCGCGCCCCTGCCGCCCGTGAACCGCGCACCCGAGCAGCCGTCTCCCATCCATACGTACAAATCGGATTTCGCCGACCGCATCGACCAGAAGCAGGCCTCGACCTTCTCGGTGCTTGCCGCGCAGAAGGACGCAGGGAAGAGACCGGCATCACCGAAGAAGCGCCGCAGTCAGCTCATGCTTGCCGGCGCGGTCGTCCTCATCGCGCTCGGGGGCGCAGGGCTCGGCGGCGCAGCGTGGTACGTCATGCGCGCCAACATGCTTCCCGCGGCCGTGCCGTCAGCGTCCTCGCTCGTCTTCGCGGACGAGCAGGTGCGCCTCTCGGCCTCCGGTCCCGACCTCATGAACGAGATCGCGGCGCTCGCGAACGAACCCCTGCCCGACGGCAGCGTGCTCGTGGTGTACCTCTCGGAATCCACCACGACCGAACGTGGACGGGTCATCGAGACCCCGCTTTCCGGCGGCGCGCTCATCAACGCGATGGAGCTCCCGGCGCCCCAGATCCTGCTCCGCAACATCTCGCCCGAGAGCACGGTCGGCATCATGAGCGCAGGAGGGGAGACGCGGCCCTTCTTCGTCTTCAAGACCAGCTCCTATGAGCGCACGTTCGCGGGTATGCTCGCATGGGAGACGAGCATCGCGCGGGACCTCGCGGTGCTCTTCCCGGCCAAGGCCGCAGGCAGCCTCGCCCCGACTGCGGCGAGCGCGCCGCTTGGCACCTCGACCCCTGTCGCCCAGCCGCCCGCTCGGCCGCTCGACGCTTTCACGGACGCGGTCGTCGCCAACCACGACGTGCGCGTGCTCCGGGACACCGCCGGAGCGACCCTCATGCTCTACGGGTACGCCCAGAAGGACCTGCTCATCCTTGCGCGCGACGAAGCCGCATTCACGAACCTCATCTCCCGGCTTTCATCAGGGGACTAGGCAGGGTGTGGTAGAGTACGCTCCATGAATATCGAACACTTCAAGGAGCGCCTCTCGACCGAGAAGGCGACGCTCGAGGCCGAGCTTTCGACCGTGGGGCGCCGCAATCCCGCCAACCCCAACGACTGGGAGGCGATCCCGCAGGAGGTGGGGCAGGAGGCCGATCCGAACGACCAGGCGGACCTCCTCGAGGGCTTCCGGGAGAACACCGCCATCCTCACGGACCTCGAGAACCGCTACAACGATGTGGTCGCCGCGCTCGAGCGCATCGAGGCGGGTACGTACGGCGCCTGCGCGGCCTGCGGTAACCCGATCGAGGAAGATCGGCTCGAAGCGGAGCCCGCGGCGAAGACCTGCAAAGCGCACCTGAACGGCTAGCCCCTCATGAAGCTCTCCGTCAAGGAATGCCTCTCGTTCGGATGGGAGACGTTCAAGAAGCGGCCGTGGCTCCTTGCGGGAGCGGTCGCGGTCGGCGTGCTCGTCGATGGGCTCACCTCGCTCATCGAGCGTGCGACCCATGGTTCATACATCCTCGAGCCGCTCGGCGTCCTGCTCGCCATCCTCATTTCCATGCTCTACGCGACCGGGCAGACGAACCTCTTCGTGAAGGCCCATGACGATCCGATGTCCGCGCGCGTCGCGGATCTTCTGCACCTCCGCGCGTACTGGCGCTTCCTGTGCACCTCGATCCTGCTCTGGCTCTTCATCGGGCTGCCGTACCTGGCGCTCGAGTTCCTTTCGGTACCGCCCGTGGTCATGGCGCTCCTCATCATCCCGGCGCTCATCGTGTCGCTCGTCTTTGGCTTTGCGCTCTACCTCGTCGTAGACCGCGGCATGGGGCCCCTCCAGTCCTTGAAGGAGAGCGCGCAGATCACGCGCGGGCACCGGCTCGAGCTCTTCCTGCTCTTGCTCGCGATCGTTGGGGTGAACCTGCTCGGCCTTGCGGCGCTCGTCATCGGGCTCTTCGTCTCCGTCCCCGTAACCGTGCTCGCCATGGTGCACGCGTACCGCATGCTCTCGGGGACGCTCCCGGTGGCGGTTGCGCCCGCGGCCGGAGCGGTCTAGGCTTGGGGTATCCCATGGCCGCGCTTACGCCCTACCCGTCCTTAACCGACTACCAGCGCTTCGCGGACGCCGTCTACGGCCTGAACAACCGTCGGCACTTCACCGCCGACGAGATGCTGACCAATATCCTGCGGTTCACCATGCGGGGCCTCAAGGGCATCCGCAAAGGGGACCCGGAGAAGGTGCGGATGAATATGACGATCGCCATCAGCTGGACCATGTCGCTCCTGACCCAGCTCGGCGTCGATCTCGAGCGGCACGTCTGGGAGCGCTTCCCGTACCGCTGCTCGTACTGCGGGCAATGCCCCTGCGCCTGCAAGGCGAAGAAGGTGCAGCGGCGCGTGAAGGTCGTGGTGGACCCCCGAAGGCGCCCGCGCACCATCCGCGACCTCCAGGTCATGTTCAATGAGATCTATCCCGCTTCCTCCCGCACCCTCGAGCATGCCGGCATCCATCTCGCGGAAGAGATCGGGGAGTTCTCAGAGGCCGTCATGACCTACCGCGGGAACCATAAGGATGCCGAATTCGATAAGGTCATCCTCGAGGCCGCGGATCTCTACTCCTGCTTCATGGGTGTCTTCAATTCGCTCGGCATCGATTACGAGAAGGGCCTCGTCGCCTCCTTCAAGCATGGCTGCCATGCCTGCAAGCACATCCCCTGCGAGTGCGAGTACCAGTACGTGGTGAACTTCAAGTCCTAAAAACCCCGCTATGAGGCGGGGCTTTCGGTTAGCGCGCGAACGGGTTCTTCGCGCCGCGGACCTCGAAGTGGAGGTGGTTGCCGGTCGAGCGGCCGGTGTTGCCGACGTACCCGATGAGGTCGCCCTTGGCGATGGCGCCGCCTGAGACCGCGGTGCGGGACATGTGCGCGTAGAGGGTCTGGGTGCCGTTGCCGTGGCTGATCACGATGTAGTTACCGTAGCCGCCGTTATAGCCGTCGTTGTTGCGGGCCACGACGACCGTGCCGGCTGCGGCTGCGTAAATAGGGGTGCCGGACGGCGCGGCGATGTCGACGCCGTTGTAGCCGTGGACGCCCTGGGAGAGGCGGCCGCCCGGGACGGGGTTGCCGAAGTAGCCGGAGACGGCCGGGAGGTTCCGGGAGGCCGCTGCCGCGCCGGAGCTCTTCGTGCCCGCGGTCTTCGTGCTCTTAGCGGATGCCTTGGTCGGCAGGGAGCCGCCCGGCACGATGATGTCTGATCCCGCCTTGAGGTCAGCGGAGGACTCGAGGCCGTTGAAGAGGGCCACTTCCTCGGGGTCCGCGCCGTACTTCTTCGCGATCGCGGCGATGGTGTCGCCCGAGCGCACCGTGTACTGGAGGCCCGAAACAGGGAGGATGAGGAGCTCATCGCCGGGCTTCACGAGATTCGCGCTCTTAATGTCATTGGCCCACAAAATGGTGTTCACCGTGACCCCGAAGCGCTCGGCGATCTCGGAGACGTTGTCGCCCTCCTTCACGGTATAGGTCGTGATCTGCCCGCCGCCCTCGCTTGCGGTGGCGGCCGCCTGGCGCGGGGAGATGGCGCCCTCGGGGCCCATCTTCGCCAGGAGCGCGGCGTCGCCGGACAGCGCGAGGTCGCCGCCGCCCTTGGCGGGGTTGGGGTCGCTATTCACCGCAGCATCGAGCAATTCCATGCTCGAATCGTGGGTCAGGGTATCGGAAACCTGCGCGCGGGCACCCGCGAACGGCCAGAAGGCGCCCGCAAAGCGGGGGAGGAGGAGCGCGAGGAGGCTAAGAATGAGGCCTGCCGCAATCAAGGCGGCGGTCGCACGATATGCATTTCCGTTTGCGACTTTCGCGGTGGAACGGGAAGGCTGTTGAGGATTTGAAATAAGGGAAACGGGGTAGCTTCAGTCGTTCTTCAGAATACAACAAGGCTTACATACGGGGTATATAAGCCTTACTTGGGTATCAGCGATTCACTCGATGAAGCTAGTATAAAGGGTAGGGAGGCAGGGTCAACCTCAACCGTTGCAGGGTGTTGAAAGCCAATTTTTGGACGATGAGTCAAGTTTTCCGGGCGTGGACAGGGACTGCGCGGTATATTGCAGGAACGATGCAGCACTTAGAGGGGTTGAACGACGCACAGAAGGAGGCCGTACTTGCGACCGAGGGGCCGATCTCGGTCCTTGCAGGCGCCGGGAGCGGCAAGACCCGGGTCTTAACTACCCGCATCTACCATTTGATACGCCAGGGGGTCGCGCCGGAGAAGATTCTGGCGGTCACATTCACGAACAAGGCGGCGCGCGAGATGCGGGAGCGGCTCGCAGAACGGCTCGGGGACTCATCGCTCCCCATCGTCGTGACCTTCCACGGGCTCGGGCGGATCATCCTCGAGCGCTTCGGCTCGCGGATCGGCGTCCCACGGTATTTCAGCATCTTCGACCGCGACGATTCCGAGCGGGCGGTGAAGGAGGCCCTGAAGGCGCTCGACGTGGACCCGAAGGAAGTGGCGCCGCGTGCCATCCTCGGGCGCATCAGCAAGGCGAAGGGGGACGGGATCACGGCCCAGCAGTTCAAGGAGCGGTACGGCCGCGAGAGCTTCCGCAACCGGATCGCCGCAGAGGTCTGGGAGCACTACGACGCCACCTTGAAGAAGGAGAAGGCGCTCGACTTCGATGACCTCATCTGTCTGCCGGTGCAGCTCCTCGAGGGGCATGAGGACCTGCGGGGCGAAGCGGCGGACCTCTTCTCGCATATCCACGTGGACGAGTACCAGGACACCAATGCGCTCCAGGGAAGGCTTGCGGGGTATCTCGCGCGCGCGCACGGCAACATCTTCGTGGTGGGCGACATCGACCAGACCATCTACACCTGGCGCGGCGCAACCATCGAGAACCTGCTCGCCTTCGAGGAGACGTA
>Ga0196964_10001163_pt1 | contig 13617 bp, 15 predicted proteins | sample S1_10metaG_FD_148615 | JGI IMG/M metagenome (GOLD analysis project Ga0196964, IMG submission 148615) | Soil microbial communities from Anza Borrego desert, Southern California, United States - S1_10 | ecosystem: Environmental > Terrestrial > Soil > Desert | place: USA: California | collected...
GTGCGTCAGAGGGTATGCAGGGGGTACCCCGTGGGGCAGGGGTGGGGTACAGGGGGGTACCCCGTGGGGTAGGGGTGGGGTACCAGGGGGGTACCCAGGGGGTCCTCCCGGAGGGGGGCCGTTCTGGGACGTTAACTCATCCAGGCCAAAATCTTGTCAGACCCCAAAGGCGGTTTTTGGTGTTGCCATTCCGGAATTGAAAGTCGCCTCGGAACGGCAGGGATCGGTGTCGTTTGCAGTCCACGAAGCTTAAGAAAATTAGGCGGTTCTGAAAATGAGTAAATCGGCACGGGAAATAGCACGAGAGATCGTGGCTCTTGAAGTTCAGACGGCCGCGCTGCGGTCTCAAATAAGATCCCGCGTTGATAAGGCAAACGCTGCACTCGATAAGTCACTGTTGCAGGGCACTCCCGCCAGAAGCGTAGAGGCAACCGTCGCAAACGCGGCGCTGGCTGCTGAGCGTACGCAGCTCGCCGGCCTAGAGGGAGTGATGCTCTGCAAGATTGGCGATCTGCGAGCGGCGGCCCAGGATGAGTACCGGCTTCGACACGCGACGTTAGCTAAGCACCTGGTACGTCTGCACGGATCGCGGATGAAGCTCGCGGCGAGCCGTGAGAAAGTCGCAGCTGGAGTAAGCGCCATCAGATCCGCCATTGAGCGTCTGCAAGTTCAAGGCGTCGACGGCCTCGTGCAACATCACCTGGAACACGCGCGTGAGGAATGTGCTGCGATCCTCAGTGGCGAATCTCTGAACTCGGAAGCATGCAGCCGGACTGTAGCAGTACTGCGGTGTGAGCGACGGTGAGGCCGATTTTTAGGCCGCGAATTTTCCGCCGCCCCCACCCCAGCCATAGTAAAGAACTGTTCGTTTCTTTTGTTTTTGAAAACGTTTGCAATCACCGAACCGGCCCCTGGTGGGCGGAAATTCGTTGAACACACACAACGGAACCGCACGCATGGGCACACTTGATCCGAGTTACCAGAAATCTCTAGAGCACGTGCAATTGCTTTTTAGCGGAGTGCCGCGCCAACAGTTGCGCGCACTCCTACCACATCTCAACAAAGTACTTGAGCAACTAACGGGAAATCCAAAGGTGGCATCGAAGATTTGCCGCGAACTCACCCAGCTCGATCCTCGTGACAGTGAAGGGCGTTCGATCTATGAGGCAGCGGACGCATTGACAGACGAGTTTGGAATCACGATCTCGCATTCAACACTCAAACGCATTCGCCATGCGATTCTGCAGGACAAGCTGCCGAGGGCAATTGAGATCGACGGAACGTGGGGGCTTGAGGCCGAAATGACCGGCGCTCGTGCCGTGGTGTCGTTGTCGAGCGACGAGAAGCTGATTATCAGCCAGGGCCGTGGCCCAAAATAATTTTTTTGGACCAAAAGTTTTCTTCGGGAGTTTTCATCAAGTAAGAGTTCAAGTGCAAACCAGGGAGAATAAACAAATGATCACACAGTTACTCGGTTCACGATTACACAAGAAAACGCTGGATGAATGCGCCGCTGAAGTTGTGCGGCTGTCCAATTTGAAAGCCGAACACGAAGTCAACCTCCGTAGTATTGAAAAGCAAAGCCTTGATCTCCGGACGCGCCGTATTCAGGGCGAAAAGATCGATGAAAAGAAACTTAAAGATCTCCGGGAACAAATCTCTGAGGAAGCATTGGAAGTCGAAGCCATAGAGATAGCTTTGGCGGCAGCAAAGCAGGCGCTGAGCGAAGCATCGGAATCGGAAATCCGGCGACGCGCGGATGAGATTAAAGCGGCTGAGGACGCTACGGAAACCATTCAAGCAGACATGTTGCAAAAATTCGCAAGCGCGATTGGCCCGCTCGCCGCCATTCTCAACACCGGCGGAATGAGTCTCCCGCACCCAGCTGCTGAGCCACGTCAGTTTCTAAATATTTTGCAGAAGTTTATCGCAGGTCTCGAGCACGGGCACATGGAAAATGTCGTGCTGTCGTTCAACAAACACTACGTCAAGTCCGCGAATACTGATGCTGCAAAGCTGTTTGCGAAACTTCGGGAACTGCAGTCACGTCCTGAAGTGTCGGCCGAAGACCTTACGGCGCAGGCGCTACAGCGCGCCGGCTTGGTTTCTGAGGTCAAGGAAACAGAGAAAAAGAACGTCGCTGTGTAGCGCGTTCGTGATCATTGGAATCTTGTGGAGCCAACGCCATGAACGGTCAAACAAGCATTAGAGCCGAAGAGAGGGTCGATGTTTCGCGCGAGACCAGCGCGCAACGAGATGACCGCATAAACGCCATTCGCACGATTGGCAAGGAACTCGGCGACAAGAACGGCGTAGATCTGTCAAGTACCGCGGACCAATTGATTCTCCGTGACTACTCGGTCGAACAGGCGCGCGAGGCGCTGCAAGATGAAGTCGACCGGCGGAACGATGTCCTGTGCCGCTCTCTCTGTTGCCCAAATGATGATGTGCCGCAAGGCGTGTCCAAATAAAGACTCACTCGTGATGCATAGATCAGGGGAACGCAATGGACATTGATCGCGCCTTTCTTAACGAAAGCAGCTCCATCCGTTCCGTGGATCATTCACGCAGAGCGGCAACGTTTGTTGCTGCCACAGAACGCGGTGTTGATACGGGGCGGGGTCGCGAATATCTGCGCATGGCTGGGTTGAGCTTAAGCCGTTTTAAGCGCAACCCAGTCGTACTGGACACGCATCGACGGCAGACGCTCGAAAACGTCATTGGAAGTGCAGAGGTAATTATTGACGGCCGCGAACTGATAGCGACGGTCACTTTCGCGACTACACAACGCGCCGAGACCGCGTGGCTTCTGGTGAAGGATCGAATGCTGCGCGCGCTCTCTGTTGGGTTCATTGCAGACACAGCGAGCATTACGGCGCTGCTCCCTGGGCAGACTGATGGCTCTGGTGAGGGTGCTGTCGTCGGCCCAGGACGCATCATCAATCGTTGGCAACTCATCGAAATATCAATCGTCCCGGTTCCGGCTGATGAGCACGCTATCCGCCGCGCGATCGCAATGACCACAAACCCTACGCCGGCAATTACGTCGCCCGCTGCCAAGGTTAATCCTGTGATCGCGCTGGAAAAAGAAGTCGCAGAAATTCGATCAATGGGCGCGCGCTTTCTTAGCAGAGATGCTGTTGACGAAATTGTGCTCAGAGCAAACGGCAAAGTATCTCAAGCGCGGCCGCTGCTGCTGAATGCGATGGTGGAGCGATTAAAGCCCGTCGGTACCCCTGAGCAACCGCTGTTTACACCCAAGAAAAAACCTTCTCCCAAAGTCAGCGATGAATCGCTACTTAAAAGTCTCATTCTTCCTAACGGGTAAAGTCGCGGCTCAAAAGCGCATTGAAAAGGAGAGACGCATGTCCTGGAAGTTACAATTCACCGGCACGCGCAAGGCTGTCGAACGGAAAATCGTGGCAGCGGGCTGTGAAGGTGATTCTACTCAGTTCGATCGAGCAAAACTTAGCATTCTTACTGAGTTGCGCGCACTGCCCGAGGAATGTCACGTCGCAGTTAAAGCAACTGGCGCCAATCAGGGCGATGAAGAGCCGGAGGTGTTGAGCCTTTCGATTCTTCGGCTTCCTGCGGCGCCTACGAGTGTCTGACACGCAGTGAGTGCTCCAGCCGGCGGTGAGGCTTGATGAAAGGTGATCCATCCCGCCCTCTCAAGGCAAACACCGGCAGCATATGAGTGGCTAGGGAATCCACCTCCAGAGAGGCCACTGCATACGCCGTCAGTCGGAAGGCCGTTACGTTAGGCCGCTCACCCAAACCTAGCGGCCTCCGACTGCTCGAGAATTGCAAACGTTTGCAAACCAGGAAATGCGAGGATCAAAATGAGACGATTCTTTTACTTCATTCCAGGACAGCGCTCGAAGCCAAACTACGAACGTCTTCGAGAATTAGGACTGTCGCATGCATTTAACCGCCAAGAGTCATTTGCTTATGTACCGATCGAGTCCGGCCCCGGGAAACAACAAGGCGCCTTGATAGCTCGCGGTAGCGAATCGAATCTTTGTTTCGACGAAGACGAACAGATTTGGCAGAAGATTGGACCTGAGGGATGCGTGTGGATCGGAATGAGTGCAAATGCTGATTTACGACCGCGCCCATTCGATCTCCAGCGCAGTGACGATTGCACGGAAGGTATCGATGTAGTTCTAGGAGACAACTGTCGCTGGCGTGTTCCAATCGTCCGGCGCATGACTGGGGGCACGGCGCTGCCGGTAGTTTTGACCTATGATGACAATGGAGAAATTATCCAATCCGTTTCAGGGAAGTATGAACGCCTTTATCAAATGGCAACCCGCATTCGAAGGGCTGTTTTTGACGAAGACAGCCAAGTAGAGATTTCATTCGCCGAGGTGTCGGGACGAGATCTGTTGCGGCTAGCCGGCGAGGCGCTCTCTGTAAATTACTTTGTCAGCGATTGGGAACTTGGGCTTCTTAAGGTTATCGACACAGTCAATGTTCGCTTCATCGGCGATGCCATTCTTGACGCGCAGAATCTGCGCGAGTTCATCAGCGAGATAAAAAAAAAAGAGGACGACGGACGGGAGCTTGGTCCCGGTTCATGAGCTGGCGGCAGCGGCAGACTGGCTATGTGCCGACCTGGGCTGAGTTACAGCTTGATGTGCTTCTTGGAACACCAGCCGAAGAGATGGCTACTGAGGTGGCTGAGATTCTTGTGCAATTCTTAAGTTCAACGCGGCGAGGGTAAAACAAATGTCAGATTTGGTCTTCAAACTCTCAGCTGAAGAAGGCGAGGCTGTGTCAGCATTTTTGAAAATCCTGGACGTACAGAAGAAGGTTGAAGAACAAGCCAAGAAGACCAAAAGCGTCTGGGATGAAATGCCGCGTTCTATCAAAAAAATAAAGGAGGACGCCGGTAAAGATCTGCAAGGCATGGCCGATTCGTTCGCGAATGTCGGCAACGGCTTAAAGCTTGGAATCGGTATTGTGAAATCAGCTTTTGCAGCGCTCACTGAAGAGATGCACAAGAACGCTAGAGAGGCAAAAGAGTTTACGGACAACTTTGTTTCTGCCATGGCAAAGGCTGGCTCGCTGCAAAACGTGCGGGAGAATCGTGCGTTTCTGCTCAATGCTGATTTGCCCGGAATAAACTTGAAAGCGCGAACAGATATTTTCAAGACGATCTCTGAGCAAATGCCTACTGCTTCTGATGAGGAGAAGAGAGCGGCGATGCTGCAGATTGGCAAAGCAAAGCAGACGGGCTTGTCTGACGCTGATCTGGTTGAACTCGCGGACACATATGGCAATCTGGCGCCGGTGCTTTTAAAGAACGGGAAATCAATAAACCAGAGCGCAAATATTTCCAAGCTGGTTCAGGAGCGTCTTGGAAAACGTGGCCAGAAGCTAGACAAGAGTGGCCGGCAGTCTATCGAATCGCTTATAACGGATGGCTTCGGCGTTGACGAAGCTGTGTCAATGGCTGTAACGGCTATTGAAAGTGGCGGCAGTGCCGAAGCTGTTGTTGGAATGGTAGACAAACTCAGAAATCTGAAAGAGGTCACGAAAGGGAAGGCGAAGGACCCAGCGGTGCAAGCCGAGCTCAGCAGTATCGACAAACAGCAAAGTGAAATTGATCAGGCACAGGAGTCGCTGCGCCGACGACAGGCGGACCTGAATGCTCGTGGCCGTTCTAGGCCGATGAAAAGAAGGGCGGCACAAGAATTAGAGGCCGAGGAGGAACAGCTCCGTCGCAAGGAGTTTGATCTTCACCAGCGCAAAGAAGAACTGGAAAAGAAACTAGAGCCAGTTTCGATCTTGGACACGATACAGAATGACCTTCTAAAGCTTAGTGTGCCCGATCGCATGCGCCGCATCCGTGGTAATCCGGCGCTTGCGCAGTATGTCTTTGGCGACGGCTTGGCGGCAAGTATGGGACGCCAGCCTGAAGCGATGACGGAGGAACTGCGAACAGCTCAAAACGATCTCATCTCTCGCCGATCCAGTGAGGCTTTGAATGATCCAGAGTTGCAGTCTAGCTTGAACGAGGCGAAGGATTTGGCTGAAGGAGATCTTGCGCAGATGCGCATGGAGCGGCAACAGTCACTTCGTTACCGCGAGGCGCGCGCTGCGCTTGAACGCGCTTCGAAAGAGGCCGGGGATGCACCACTTGATACGAAGCTGCGCCTCGGTGCGTTCGAGGCTCGTCAGGCGGCCGGCTACTCCGTTAAAGATTCACTAACAGGTTTCGACCAGAATCGCCCAGGCGCTAACCCGGTTGGACTGAAAGTCTATGACGAACTTGAAGAGCGATGGAAAAAGAAGCCACCGTTGGAAGTCAAGATCGTCAACGATGGCAGCAAACACATTCCCGCACCTGGAGGGGTTGAGACAGATAAGGTAAGGGGTTATTAAAATTGCGCGATCGCGGAGGATACATCCGGTACTTGGGCCTTCGTTTGAAGGTCCTTTCTCTCGCGGAGCAAATTCCGGTAAATACTCCTCATTACAATCAGAGTTGCGTTACCACATTCTTTTTCAACGCGAATGGCCATCTGCATCGCCTTTACTTCGAAACGTTGCGAAGCCGGAAGAAATTTACATGCGAATGGCTCGCTGCTGTAACTCCTCCTGCTGAGTTGATTCTCTTTCACAACACCAAGCTTGCGGCGGGCAGGCAACTTCTCGGAATGCTAGAAGAGATTCTAGGATCGTCTGGCAAGCAGATCTTTAGCTTCGATGAACTCGCCAGATTTAGAGACAATTGGCTCACGACTGATGCTGAAGAGCGGCATATCCCTCAGGAACTCTGCGCGTTTATGAAAGCCAACACAGTCCAGATCAAAGCCGCTTCTATGGCTGAGAGACTCCGGGCCCTCAACTTCAGTTGACGAAGCACAAGTCGTTTGTTGTCAATAATTTGTGTCATTTTTGCGTTGTCAAGCCATACCATTCCTGTAAATTTTATATAAGTCCTTGATTGGCAAGGAGTTGTATAAACGTTCATAGGGGAGGTGGAATATGGCGCACGAGATTTCCTTCAACAACGCAGGACAGGCCGAAGCGATGTTCGCTGGCACAAAGCCATGGCACGGTCTAGGGACGATGGTGAAAGAGATGCAGCGGCCACTTGAGGCGCTCAAACTGGCGCGCCTGGACTGGACCGTTATGAAGACGCCGCTGTATCTCGGCAACGGCGAAGAGATCGCTGATAAGGTCGCGATCGTTCGAGAGGACAGCGGCGCGTACCTTGGAACGGTCGGGACTGGTTACACTCCAGTTCAGAATCACGAGCAAGCCGAGTTCATTGAAGCGTTGCTCGGAACCGGCGAAGCGACGGTCGAGTGTGCGGGCGTGTTGCGCGGCGGTCGCCGGACCTTTTGGACGTGCAAGCTTGCCGACAATCTGAAAGTCACTGACGGCGATGTGGTCGAGAAGTACTTGATTCTCTGCAACGGCCACGACGGTACCTTGGCTTTCCGCGCGTTCTGGTCTCCGATCCGTGTTGTTTGCCAGAACACCCTCAATGCCGCTCTGGACGGCGTGAAAGACGGCGTTGTTTTTTATCACTTCCTCAACGTCAACAAGCGCATCGATGAGGCGCGGAACATTCTGCGCATCAGCAACAGCTACTACGACGCGCTCTGCACGTCCTTTCGCGAGTTGCAAGCAACACGCCTCAGTGACAAGAGACTCCGCGAATATCTGGAAACGGTCTTTCCCGTCTCGGAAGAATCCAAGGGCAAACCGGCAGAGACGATCGTTCAGAAGACGCGCAACCAGGTACGCGCAAACTTCTACGAAGGTCGCGGCGCTGATGTGGCCGGCAAGACGGCCTGGGGCGCATACAACGCGGTGACTGAGTACGTCTGCCACCAAAAGAAGCAGCTCGCAATGGACAGCAGCTCGGCCGGTGACCGCCGCTTTGAGCAGATCTTCTTTGGAACCGGAAAGGAACTTCAGCAGCGAGCCTTTAACACCGCGCTCGCGCTGGCCAACGCCTAAGCCGAAACGGGCGCAAGCCCGTCGCCGCGACTCTCACCCCACGCGGCCTGAGGATGGCAGGGTGAAACGCAAAAAACTTAGGAGGACTCGCTTCATGTCAAATAACGCGAAAGGTGCGCCGCACGAGGCGGCTTGCGGTAATTCACGAAAACTCTTTGATGACATTATCAAGCGACGCAACACGGATCTAATTGAACAAATTTACGTCGATACACGGTCGAACATTTCTTTGCATGGAGGCGAGGGTAGGTTGGAAGTGCTGCGGCTTCTAATTGCCGCACTTGAAGACATGGGTGCCGCTGAGACGCCACTGTACGGGAACATTCTCGTAACGCTCGCGTCCAACGACCTAAACGAACGTGACCGCTACCCTTGTGCTTTAAAGATTTTTGCTAAACATCCAGAGGAATTTCCAACGCTCGGGAGAGTCGCGACCTGGTACGCGGATACTCAACTGGAAGCTGAACGCTTTAAAGAGGCGGAGCGCTGGTATGTAGCGGCGTGGGATTACTGTGTAAAGTTCTCCGACTTCGAACCGCTGAATGAACACGGGTTTGACGGATATGTCCATTCATTGAGGGCGCAGGGCAAAGAGCAAGAGGCACAGATCTGGCAGGAATGGGATCTCCGGCTGCGATCGTATGGCAAGGAAGTTTATCCGGAGTGGGCCAAGGTTTGGTCAAAGAGAGGTGTCGCATGATAACCACACCGAAGCGCGGAAGTCCGGAATACGCCGAGATGAAGGCTGCGCAGAAGGCGCAGCGTGAACGCGAGGAAGCAGAGCGCTCAAAGCGCTGGAAAGACGGTGAGTTCCACGCTTCTAGCCTAACCTTGGAGGAGCTCTTTCAAGAACTCGGGAAGCAATCGGTAGCGCACGCCGTAGTGTTGCTGAAGCTGGATAAGGACCGGCGTGAAACGATAATTACAGACTACGGTGTTAATCCCGTTTGTATGGACGTGCTGATGCGGCTTACGTCGGATCAGCTCGAAGTTGTTTGCTCCAGGACTAAAGCAAGCAGATTTGAAGAGCCTGCTTTTCAACGTTACGCAGACCACGAGCGTCCAGATCACGCCGCCGCTTACCTACTGGCCGATCTGGAGCGGCGCGGGCTGGCATCGTTCGGGGTTGTAATGCTCGACGATGGACGAATCTTGCCGGCCGGAAATGCCATAGGTCTGATGGGCGATGCGCTGCTGTCGCGCCTGCAGAGTGGATATCGCGAAGAAATGCAGCGACGCCTCCAGGGCGCTGCAGAGTAGCTCTTTGTCAACCTGTTGATTGTTCGTTAGCTCGACAGCATCTGTAGTGAATGCAGATGCTGTTAGCATTTTTGAGAGAGGGCCAAAGGCATGAATGATACCGGCATCATCTGGACTGAGGCCACCTGGAACCCGATGAGCGGCTGTGAAAAGATCTCGGCCGGCTGCGCGTTCTGCTATGCTCACACTCTGGCAGAGAACAAGCGCGGCACCATGGCATTTCCAAAAGGCTTTGACCTGACGTTGCGGCCGCACAAGCTGAAAGAGCCGTTCGCACTCAAACGCCCTACACTGATCTTCTGCAACTCGATGTCTGATCTGTTCTGGCGCGAGATCCCGGACGAGTACAGGGACAAGGTTGTTGACGTGATCGAGCAGACGCCGCAGCACCAATACCAGGTGCTGACCAAGCGTGCAGACGTGCTCCTGCAGTACTCCAGGCGCCGGCGTCTTCCCTCGAACTTTTGGGCCGGTGTCTCGATTGAGAACCAGGACAACGCCGTCCGCGCGGATCTGCTCCGAGAGGTCCGAGCAGAGATCCGGTTTATCTCGGCAGAGCCACTCCTGGGCCCGTTACGAATCGATTGGAGCGGCATTCAGTGGGTTATCACTGGCGGCGAGTCCGGCAATCACCTGCTGAACCCGAAGCTGCGAGAAGTGCGCGCCCTGGTCACCTACGATGGCAAGACCTGGAGTCCTCGCGCGGATCGCATGGACTGGGTGCGCTGGATTCGCGACGATCTGAAGCGAAGCGGCGGAATGTTCTTCCACAAACAATGGGGCGGGCGGACGCCGCACTCAGCCGGCCGCGAGCTCGACGGCCGCACCTGGGACGAGTTTCCGTTGATGCACATATCGAAATCCAACAGGGGGGGCTACTTATGATCCAGTTGACCAAGGAAGAACGGTGAGGCCTTAAAAACTATAGCAGATTTTGTTCCGGTGAGCGTAACGATTTCTCATCTCCTGGGCTCGCCTAAGAATAGACTGGAGCGGCATTCATTCGGGACCATTACGCGACGATCTGAAACGCGCCGGCGGTGCATTCTAAATAAGCAATGTGTGGTGGTCCGTGAGTGTTGCATTCAGCCGGGCTCGACCCCTGGACGGCCGCACCGGCGGCGGGGGCAACCGCCGGTTTATACTAAACACGCCCGCTAACTTATTTGTCCTAACAAAACTCCTAATAAATCATGATTTACATAGGTAATTTCATAGGATCAGCCTGCTATAATTCTAACTTCAGGAGCTAGTGCCTTCACGGGCGTAAGGGTTCGACTCCCTTCCTCGGCACTCCCAAAAAACAATCCAGCAACGTTACAGCTCGCGAATCACTTAGCCGTGCGCGCGGAACTTCTTGGCGGACACGCGGGTACCTGCTGCCTGGTACGGCTGCTGAAATGCTTGCGCAATTTCTGGCGGGTACTCAGCCGGGGCAGGCGCACGCAGGCGGTCTGGCCGCTCGGCTCTTTTGCGGCTCTCTCTCCCGGCAGCTCCACCGGCGGGATAAAATCCCGTGCTTCGGGTATCGAAGCCAGCACCCATGCGGCGCCCCAGCAGATGCGCCGGCTTTTATGATGCATGGCTTTCAACAGGGGCGGAATTGATGCCGGCCCCATCGTCCGCAAGGCGATCGCGGCTGCGTGCGGCGTGTGGTCATCAGGTTCCTCGAGGGTCTTGATTAACTCGGGGATGGCTGGATCGCCGATCGTCGCCAGCTTGCGGATAGCGAACTCGCTGAGACCTTTTTTGTTTTCACGCAGAACGTTAATAAGAGACGAGATTTCCGGTTGTGTCGTCACGCTGAATTCCCTGTAATGATTTCATAAAAACCCCACCTTCGCGCGGCGGATTATTGCAATCGTCCGGCCACACGCGAAGGCGGGTCACTACAGGTTTTGTCGTACGTAGAGGGCCGGCGTTTAAGCAGGCTCAAGTGCATTAATTGCGCAAGCTGTTTCGAAGCTCGGCGTCGCCCTTCTCACGCACAATGTAATCGACTGTCACGTTACGCCGGACCTGCAAACCTCCCAGCACCAGCTCAAGAGGCAACTCCGCCGAGCCCGCTGCCGCTTCACGAGGAATTGTTCCGGCGCTGTGAATCCCGGTGCTCAAGTGTGCGCGCTTTGCGCGAAGCGTAATGTGATAGCCTCCAGAGCGCTTGCGGATCTTCATTGCGATTGAACCGGAACGCGACCCGGTGATATTCATCTCCGCCGAACCCAGCACGAGCCAGCCTTTGGCTGCCTTGACGTCGAGCGCAGATGAATGCTGTAACATTCCCCGCAAGACGAGCGAATCGCCGCCGCTCTCAGCGGGCCGCGTGCGCACTCGCAGGGTGGAAAGGACGAAAGCAGGCTCGCTCATCTCACTGGACGCCAAGGCCCCGCCACCGCCAGCAGGCGGAAAGAGCTGCGCCTTAGGAATGACCTGCTTAGCTACGCTTGGGCTGGACCACGAAAGCCGGATGAGTGCGGCGCTGGTGTTGTCGTAGAACTCAAGGACAACATCAACCTTCTGACCGGCAGTCAGAGCGATGCTGCCAGAGTTTTCAGTTGCAGGGTGAACGGTCCAGTTATCGATCAGCTGCTGCCCATTGACCCACAGCCGCACGCCATCGTCTGAAACTGTGTAGAAGGTGTAAGTTTCAGTGAATTGCGGCTCAATCTGGCCGCCCCAGCGGATCGAGAAAGTATCTTTGCCAATTGCTGGATCCGGTTGTCCACCGCTCCAGTTGAAGTTTACGGTCGGATCGACTCGTGTGAATTTGAGGTTGGTGAAATTCGCATTGTCGTAGTATTCCCCGAGCAGCCCTGATCCCGTTCCGGCCGGCAGGATCACAAAATCAGCACTGGCAATTGAACTGTCGGACATTCCGCCTGCAAAAGCAACGGCGCGGACCGTCGCTGTTTCCGTCACGCTGAATGGGGCCGTATAGAGGACACCGTTCGTTGATGAGGGATCCGAACCATCGAGTGTGTAACGCATGCTGGCGCCTGCCGTCGAGGTCGCGAGGGTTATTGCAACAGATCCGCTGAACGTTCCGCCGTTAGGGGATATTGTTGGCGTGGCAGCCACAGGCGTTGAAATGACAAAGTTGGCGCTGCTGACGGAACTGTCCCTCATGCCGGAAGCGAACGCAATCGCGCGCACGGTTGCGCTGGAACTGAGACTGAAAGGACCTGTGTAAAGCGTGCCGTTGGTCGACGAAGGCGTGCTGCCGTCGGTGGTGTAGCGTATGCTCGCGCCGGCCGTGGACGTCTCGAGTGTCACTGTTACGGGAGCGCTGAAATTTCCGCCGTTGGGCGAGATGGCAGGTGCGCTTGCCGCAGGCAATGGAGCCGTAGGATAAAGCTGAGACTGCGGAATGATCTGCTTGGCCTGGCTTGGACTGGACCACGATAGCGAAATCGTCGCGCCGTAGGAGCCTTCGAAGTACTCCATTTTTATGTCGACCTTCCGTCCTGCAGTTAATGCAATGGAACCGCTGTTCTGAACCGGTGCGTGAATCGTCCAATTGTCGATCAGCAGTTGCCCGTTAACCCACAGCCGCACGCCGTCGTCTGAGTAGGTATAGAAGGTATAGGTTTGCGTATAGCGCGGTTCGACCTGTCCGGTCCAGCGGATGGAAAAAGTGTCTTTATCCATCGAGGGATCGGGCGAGGCCGTGTTGTAATTGAAGTTCACTGTCGGATCCACACGCGTAAACTTCAAGTTTGTGAAATCCGGGTTGTCGTAGTATTCGCCCGTCAGGCCGGTTCCCGTGCTTCCAAACAGTCCGACGAGAGCGTCGTACCACTTCTGCGCCATCTTCTCTTCGCCGGCAGCATTCGGATGGACTGAATCCAGCATATCTTTGGTGGTATCAAAGCCGGTGTAATGATCGACCACGATGATACGCGACAGCGCCGTTGACTTCTCGGCCGCGATCCCGGGAATTTGCGAATTCAAATTGATCACGATGCTGTTGACGGATGAATTTGCGATCGGGATGATTTTCGCCAGAAGGATGGTCACGCTCGGGTTGTTGATACGCAGCAGATCAATGATCTGCTTGATCTCGAGAACGGTCGACTCGGCCGACTGTGACTGGTTGCAGTCGTTTGTCCCGATATGAAGCAGAACGATGTCGGCCGTGTAGCCCTGCATCCAGCCGGGCAGCTCAGCGACGATCTGGTCGGCACGATACGCGCGATGTCCTTCGTGGTCCATGTCGAAGTTCTGACCCAGATAAGGTGGAAAATCGGGATTGCCGCCTTCATTTCCGTACATCGAGCCGACGAAATCAAAACTGATGTTTCCGTCAAGCAGCTTCTTCCATAATGGATAGCGGTAGGTCTGCCGCAGCGTGGAGCCGTGAGTAATGGAATCGCCCAG